>JGI12210J13797_10798081_pt1 | contig 28112 bp, 26 predicted proteins | sample ElkSlonscriptome_3_FD_13797 | JGI IMG/M metagenome (IMG submission 13797) | reverse complement strand
CGCGCTGTCCGCTTCGGCGATCGTGAGCAAGATTCGCACGTCGCGGCTGTGCTCCCAATCGGATTTGTAGGCCGCTGGAACGGCAAGTTTTTGCTCGTTGCTGGCCGCGGACCGTCTGCCTTCAACAAGATTGGTCAGCGCGCGCCCCTGACCTATCGCCCGGTCACCGGCCCGGACGAGATCGTTGTCGAGATGGAGCCGGATGTGTTCTTCGATCTGCTAAACGTACCGGTTCCTGGAACGGTGCAACAGGGCGAAGCCTATGTTGACGAAAACGGCGATATCGTCGTTGCACGCGATAGGATGCGCTATTTCAGCAAGCCGACGCTCCGTAAGCTGCGCTCGATGTTCCGCGATCGCGTGATTGTGGTGCGCGGCCAACCCCGGTTGGAGGTTGCTTTCGACGGTGCCGTGCGAGACCGTCGCCGCAAGAAACTCTTCATCGAATTGACCAGAGCCGAGGATATCGTGATCCTGCCGCGCTTCGACAAGAACGGCGAGGCGATCGTCGACGGCGAATTCGAGTTCGATGTTCCCCCGCGAATTGGCGAACCGGCTGCACCTTGATGAGGGTCGCCAAACTTTCCTGAAACTTCGCGTGCCCGGGCCCGTTGGTGGGGTGCTAGCCGCCACGCATCCGCCTTCGGGTGAGCTGCGAAGGGCGGCGCAATGGAGGAGACGCTAGATATGAAGAAACTGCTGACATTCACCGCCCTTCCGGCCCTCGCCATGGTTGCCGCCTGCGGCCCCGATTCCCCGCGAGAGGAAATGGGTGACCGCATGGAAGAGCGCGCCGACGCGATCGAGGACGTCGGCAATGACCGCGCCGAAGCGCTCGAGGAACGCGCCGACGAGGCGGAGACCGATGCGCGCGAGGACATGCTCAACGAGCGCGCCGAGGAAATCGACGATATCGGCGATGAAGCTGCCGACGAAATAAACGAGGTGGCCGACGAGCTCGAATAAGGCCGCCGGTTCCCGAGAAAAAAGGCCTCCGCACTTTGCTGTGCGGGGGCCTTTTCGTATTTGCGCCGCGCCATGTGACTGCGAGAGACAAGCTGCCTTAGTCGGCGGAGCGCGTATCTGAGGGTTTATCTCCGCGGGCTTCGGCCAGTTCCTTCTCTAGCCTGAGGCAGTCGAGGATCTTCGCTCCGCCAAGGAATACCGCCCCGCTTGTGGCGAGGAACAGCAGCTGACCGAAAATGCCGGGATATTCGGAAAGATAGGCCGTGCCGCGGGTCATCGCACCAAGGGCGAGCGCATAGATGATCACGAAGGCTTCGAACCTGGTCTTGATTACGAAAAGCCTTCCGATCTTCTGCAGCATGATCTCTCCCTCGCGTTAACGGAGCTTCCTGCAAACAGCGTGCCATGAACGGGCGTGCGCGGGCCGGACTGGTTAACGGTGACCCAAGTGTAAGCCCACCCGACGCGGGCATGCAAACGCGTTAACCATGATCAGGCCAGTTCGGAGATATCGAGCGCGGCGAGCAGTGCATGGCGCGCGGCGGCCACGTCCTTGGCGAGGGAATTGCCTCCGATATCGGCTGGATCGATCTGTTCGGGCCAGGTCTCTGCGATGACACGCTCGATCCGATCTGCCTTCGCTTCGTCAAGGAGAAAGCGTGGATCGACCGTTGACGGATCGCATGCGACCCGCAGTCGGAGGCAGGCCGGCCCCCCGCCATTGGCCATGCTTTGCCGGACATCGACCGGGATCACCTCACCGATCGGGCCGTTCGATGCGACCATGCTCTCGCACCAGGACCAGACTGCGGGGCTTTCGCGACATTCCTCGGGCACGATCAGCGCCATCGTGCCCGAAGGCAAGGTGACGAGCTGGGCGTTGAAGAGATAGGTGCGGATTGCCTCGAGGAGGCTGATCTCGCTCGCGGGCACCTCGACCAATTCGAGCGCGGGGAAGACGGAGCGGATCGATTCGTAGGCGCGTTCCCGGTCGGCGAAGGCTGCTTCGTGCGTGAACAGCACCCGCTCATTGGCGACCGCGACGACGTCATTGTGAAACGCCCCAGCCTCGATCGCCTCCGGGTTCTGTTCGATGAAGATGCATCGTGCCGGATCAAGAGAGTGCGCGCGAGCGACGAGGCGGCTGGCCTGTTCGTGCTGGCGCGCGGGAAAGCGGCCGCCGGGGCGACCATAGACAAAGACCTCGACGCCGGGCGACCCATGCCCCTCGCACAGGCGCATATGGTTGGCCGCGCCCTCGTCCCCGAAACTGGGCGGCACGGGATCGTGGACCGCGAAATGCGCCGTGTCGGCGAAGGCGAGGTCGAGCTGGCGTTTCGTATCCGGCCATTCCTGCGCTCGGTGAAGCATGGTGACCAGATTGGCAGGGGTCAGATGGCAGCGACCGTCCGCTGTGTCGGGGGAGGGGGAGACGGTCGCGGCGTTGGCTGTCCACATGCTCGATGCCGACCACGGCGCCGCCCGCAGGGCGGGGTCCTCGCTCCCGTCGAGCGCGAGACGATCGGCGAGCGCGCCGTTCGGGCGAGGCAGCGGCAGGAGAAAGCCCTGCACGCCCAGCCTTGCAAGGTTGCCCCGCATTTTGGCGAGCCCCTGAAGCGCCGCCGCGCGCGGATAGGAGGGATCGCCCTTGTGGCTCGCGCTGGCGATGTTGCCGAGGCTGAGCCCGGCGTAATTGTGGCTCGGCCCGACGATCCCGTCGAAATTGATCTCGACCAGCTTGCTCATCGCGCGACGCTCCATACCTCGTCGCCTTCGCCGACATCGAGCGCGTCCGCTGCCGCACTGTCGATCGCGATGGTGAAGCCGGTTTCCGCGTCGCCCGAAAGGGCCCGTGCGCCATAGCAGGCGCGGAAGGTCTCGAGCCGGCCAGTGGCGAGAATCGCGCGCTCTCCCTCGGCAAGGTCCACATCCTCGACGACCGCGCGCACGCTGTTCTTCACGCTGGCAACCTCGTCGGTGCGGGCGATCATGGTCGGCCCGCCGTCGAAGATGTCGACATAGCCTTCGTAGCTGAAGCCCTCGTTCTCAAGCATTCGCATCGCCGCGCGGCCTGTCGGGTGGGGCACGCCGATCACGCTCCTCGCATCGTCGTCGAGCATCGCGACATAGACCGGGTGCTTGGGCATGAGGTCGGCGATGAACTGGTTGCCGTTGATCGCGTTGAAATAGTCCGCTTCCTGGAAATTCATCCCGAAGAAACGCCCCGCGACCCCGTCCCAGAAAGGCGAACCGCCACGCTCGTCGATGATGCCGCGAAGTTCGGCGAGCACCTTGTCGGCGAAGCGCGCACGGTGCATCGCGATGAAGAGATAGCGCGAGCGCGCCAGCAGAAGGCCGAGGCCGCCTGCGCGTTCATTGGGATGAAGGAACAGCCCGCCGACCTCCGCCGCGCCCTCGAGATCGGTGACGAGACTCAGCATTTCGGCGCGCACCGTGCGGTCGAGCTCCTTCGAATACTGGGTCAGCGTGTTGAGCCGGTAGGAATAGAACGGCCAGCGCTGTCCGACCTGCGTCATCAACTGGCTGGTCCCCCTGACCGCGCCGGTTTCATGGTTCTCGAGCACGAGCACGAATTGCTCGGCGGTGAGGTCGTTCGAGGTGTTCGCGAAGGCCTTGGCCGCGGCGTCCAGCTTTGCGGAAAGCGCCTTGCGATCCGGGGGAAGGTTGGTGAAACCGCCGCCGGTCAGCTTCGCCATCTCGTAGAGATGTTCAAGATCCCCGGGGCGCGCTGCGCGCAGGCGAAAGGTCAATTGGTTTCTCCTTCGCGCGCCCCATGCTCCGCCAGCGCGCCTTCGGCAAGCCGCTCGATCACCCTTGCCGACAGCGCCGCGCGTTCGGCGAGGCTGGGGACGATCAGAAATTCGTCCGAGGAGTGGATCGACCCGCCGCGAACGCCCATCGTGTCGACCACGGGCACGCCGCAGGCGGCGATATTGTTGCCGTCGCACACCCCGCCAGTCGATTTCCAGCGAATGTCCTGACCCAGTTCCGCCCCGCATTCGCGCACGAGATCGAACAGCGCCTGCGCGCGCGCATCGACCGGTTTGGGCGGACGTGTGACGCCGCCATGGCGGTGCACCGTCACTTCGTGCGCGGAACCGATTTCGGCCAGCACGTCGTCCAGCGCGGCATCGAAGCTCTCCATCGCCTCGGTCGACCTTGGCCGGATGTTGAAGCGCAGCAGGGCATGGTCGGGCACGACATTGTTCGGCCCGCCGCCTTCGAGTTTCGCCGGGTTCACGGTGATATCCGCGCGCTCCATCGCCTTCAGCCGCACGATCAGGTCGGCCGCCGCCACGATCGCGTTGCGCCCGTCCTCGGGATTGCGTCCGGCATGGGCGGACTTGCCCCGGATCGTGATCGAGTAATTGCCGGTCCCGCCGCGTTCATGTGCAAGCGTACCGTCGGGAAGCGCGGCGGGCTCGTAGGTGAGGGCAGCGAGCTTGCCCTGTGCGAGTTCGGCGATCAGCGCAGCGCTCGCGAGCGAACCTGTCTCCTCGTCCGAATTGATCAGCACGTCATAGCCCAGGCTCGAGGCCGAGGCGGTCCGCTCGAAGGCGAGCAGGGCATGGAGCATGACCGCGATCCCGCCCTTCATGTCGGCGACGCCCGGCCCGTTGAGCGTCTGATCATCGAGCCAGCGCTGCTCCTGAAAGGGATGGTCGGGCGGAAACACCGTGTCCATGTGCCCGGTCAGCACGATGCGGCGGTTGGCCCCGGGCCGGACGCGCACGACGAGATGCTTTCCATTCGCCTTTTCGTATTCGCTGCCATCGCCCGCGATCGCGGTGACGGGTGCCGGTTCGACCAGTTCGACGGTTCCGGGCAGTGCGCGGAACGCCTGCGCAAGCGCATCCGCCTGTTTTGCAAGCCCTTCGAGATTGCCGGTGCCGGTGTTGATCGCGCTCCACGCCTCGACCTGTTCGAGCATGGCGGCGGCATCGATCGCTGGGGAAGTTCGCATGTCCATGACAATTCCCTAGACGCTGGCCCGTCCTGTTCCAACCCGCGCGGAACCGCTTTCGCCACCGCGCCGTTGCAATCGGTGGAGCGCTTCGCCATAGCGCCTGCCGTCCTCCTCCCCGGGGCCCGTTCAAGCGAGTCATGAGGACACGAATACAATGGCACAGATGATCACCCGCGCCGGCCTGACGGTCGACGGGCGGCTGGCGGATTTCCTCGAACGCGAGGTGCTCAAGCCGCTCGGACGCGATCCTGAGGCGTTCTGGCAGGGCTTCGCGAAGCTGCTTGCCGATTTCGCGCCGCGAAATGCCGCGCTTCTGGAAAAGCGCGAGGAACTGCAGAGCGCAATCGATGCCTGGCACGAGGAACGCCGCGGCCAGCCGCACGACCAGGCCGAATATCGCGCCTTTCTAGAGGAGATCGGCTATCTCGTCCTCGAGCCGGGCGAATTCACCATCGGCACGCAGAACGTCGATCCCGAGATCGCTACGATGGCCGGGCCGCAGCTGGTGGTGCCTATCCTGAACGCGCGCTTCCTGCTCAACGCCGCCAACGCGCGCTGGGGAAGCCTGTATGATGCCTTCTACGGCACCGACGCGCTCGACGCGCCACCCGCCCGTCCTGGCGGCTATGACGAGGAACGCGGTGCGGCAGTGATCGCACGGGGCCGTGAATTTCTCGATGCGACGTTCGCGCTGAAAGAAGGCAGCTGGAGCGACATCACCGGCCCCGATGACATCGCGCTGGTCGATGAAACGCACTATGTCGGCCGGTCGGAAAAGGGCCGAATGTTCGTCAACAACGGCCTCCATGTCGAAGTCGTGTTCGATTCCACGACGCAGGTCGGAAAGTCCGACAAGGCGGGCATTTCCGACATCGTCATCGAAAGCGCGCTGACCACCATCGCCGATTGCGAGGATTCGGTCGCGGCGGTGGATGGCGAGGACAAGCTTCTCGCCTATTCCAACTGGCTCGGCGTGATCCGCGGCGATCTCGAGGAAAGCTTCGACAAGGGCGGAAAGACGCTCACCCGCAGGCTGGCGGGCGACAAGTCCTACACCGCCCCCGACGGTTCCGAGCACAGCCTGCCGGGCCGCAGCCTGCTGTTCGTGCGCAATGTCGGCCATCTGATGACCAATCCGGCGATCCGCCTGCCCGATGGCAGCGAGATCCCCGAGGGCCTGATGGACGCGGTGTTCACCAGCGCGATCAGCACATTGGATGTCGAGGGCCACGCGGAATACGGCAACAGCCGCGCGCGCAGCATCTACATCGTCAAGCCCAAGATGCACGGGCCGGATGAATGCGCGTTCACCAATGACCTGTTCGACCGGGTCGAGGACCTCATCGGCCTCCCCCGCCACACGATCAAGGTCGGCGTGATGGACGAGGAGCGGCGCACTTCGGCGAACCTTTCCGCTTGCATCCACGCGGTGAAGGACCGGATCGTCTTCATCAACACCGGCTTCCTCGATCGGACCGGCGATGAAATCCACACCTCGATGCGCGCCGGGCCGATGATGCGAAAGGGCGCGATGAAAGGCTCGGCCTGGCTCCGCGCCTATGAGGCGAGGAATGTCGCGATCGGCCTGAAGCACGGCCTGTCGGGCAAGGCACAGATCGGCAAGGGCATGTGGGCCGCGCCCGACCGGATGGCGGCGATGATGGAGGAGAAGATCGGTCACCTGCGCGCGGGTGCCAACACCGCTTGGGTGCCATCGCCCACGGCCGCGACGCTCCACGCGCTGCATTATCACCGCGAGAACGTCTTCGAGATTCAGGCGACCCTGCCCGAGGCGCCAGGCCTCGATGCGCTGCTGACGATCCCGCTAGCCGAAAACACCAACTGGCCCGAGGACGAGCTGCGCGAGGAACTCGACAACAATTGCCAGGGACTGCTGGGCTATGTCGTGCGCTGGATCGATCAGGGCGTGGGCTGTTCCAAGGTTCCCGACATCGATGATGTCGGCCTGATGGAGGACCGCGCGACCTTGCGCATTTCCTCGCAGCATATCGCGAACTGGCTCCATCACGGCGTGGTGAGCGAGGATCAGGTGATGGATTCGCTTCGCCGGATGGCGGCCAAGGTCGACGGGCAGAACGCGAATGACCCGCTCTATCGACCGCTCATCGGAAACGAGGACGGACCCGCCTTCAGCGCGGCAAGGGATCTCATCTTCAAGGGCGTGGAGCAGCCATCAGGCTATACCGAGCCGCTGCTGCACCAATGGCGGCAGGTGGCGAAGGCCGGCTGAGCCAGCGGGTCGACGGGGCCTTTCGCAAGCAGGCCTGCAATCGGAACAACCGCGCCGCGCGGCCCGTTGTCTCGCCTGATGACGCAAGCGGAAATCCACGTCCTCGTCTGGGGCATCGCCCTGCTGTTCGCTTTCGGCGCGATCCATCTCGCCGGACTCGAGCTTATCCGCTGGCTCAAGCCGAAGCGTCACCAGCACAGCCCGTTCGGCCTGCTGCTGACGTTCTGGGGCCTGGCCCTGCTGCACATGATCGAGATCGGCATCGCCGCCTCCGTCATCGCGCTGCTGCTGGGCAATCCGGCCTACGGCATGCTGAGCGACGGGATGAACGGCAGCGATGCGGCGGACTATCTCTATTTCGCGGGCATTTCCTTTTCGACGCTCGGCTATACGAGCATGTCGGCGCACGGTCCGATCCGGCTGATGGTGATGATGCTGTCGCTTTCCGGCTTCATGCTGATCACCTGGTCGGCGACTTTCATCTACACGATCTGGGGCGAGACTTTCAGGCAGTGATCAGCCGGGCCAGCGCGCTGCCGCCGCGATCAAGTGATCAGGTGTTCGACCACCTTGCCGCCCTTTACGAACAGCACGACGACCTTGTCGGTGTCGCTGTCGGTGTCGGTGTCGCTGTCGGTTTCGCGGATCTTGTACATGTGGGTGACGGTTCCCTGCGGTCCGGGGCTTTCGATACCTTTGCCGCCAAGCAGCTTGGCGATGCCCTTGAAACCGGGGTCGGCCGCGATCGCGGTCAGCAGCGCGCTGGAGCTGACCGGGCGCTGGCTGACCTTGCTGCCGTCGATCACCCGGACACCGGGAACGGGCTCGGTGACCCCCGGTTCGCTGACGGCCTGGGCGGCAAGCGGATTGTTCGAAAACAGCAGGGCTGAGGCAAGGAGGGCGCAGGCTGTAGCAGTCTTCATGTGAAGGGTCTCCGGGCCGAAAGGCGGCCGCGGCAAAAATACGGCGCGCGGTCAGAACGCGCCACCAGATTCGCTATCAGCCCGTCAATCGGCGCGCCAGCTCCGTGAATTCCCCGACGCTCAGCGTTTCGGCGCGGCGGGTTTCGTCGATGCCGAGGCGGCTGAGCGCCTCGAGCGCGCCGGGCACGCCCTTTAGGCTCTGGCGCAGCATCTTGCGGCGCTGGCCGAATGCGGATTCGCTGATCCGTTCGATGACCCGCGCCGATACGCCTTCTGGCATGGCGGCGGGCGTCACGTGGACCACCGCGCTCATCACCTTGGGCGGCGGGGTGAAAGCGCTGCGATGGACTTTCATCGCGAGCCGCGCGGTGCTGCGCCACTGGGCGAGGACGGCGAGCCGTCCATAGGCGCCGCTCCCCGGTTCGGCGACGATGCGTTCGGCCACCTCGCGTTGGAACATCAGCGTGAGCGAGGTCCATGCGGGCGGCCAGGCCTCGCCCGACAGCCATCTCACGAACAGGGCGGTGCCGACATTGTAGGGCAGGTTGGAAAGCACGGCGAAGGGCTCGCCGCGCATGATGTCGGCGTGGTCGAGCTTCATCGCGTCGCCCTCGATCACTGTGAGCTGGCCCGGAAAGGCTTCACCCAGTTCGGCAAGGGCGGGAAGGCAGCGGCGGTCCATCTCGATCGCGGTCACCCTTGCCCCGGCGCGCAAAGCCGCGCGCGTGAGCCCGCCAGGGCCGGGGCCGATTTCCAGCACCGCCTTGCCCGAAAGATCGCCGGGCAGGGCGGCGATGCGGCCCAGCAATTGTTCGTCAAGCAGGAAGTTCTGGCCGAGCGCCTTCGAGGCGGAAAGGCCGTGGCGCGCGATGACCTCGCGGATCGGGGGAAGGTCGGTCACGCGGCCGCCCGCAGCGCCGCGCATTCGCCCGCCATGCGGATCGCAGCACACATCGCGCCCGGATCGGCCAGTCCCTTGCCCGCAATGTCGAAGGCGGTGCCGTGATCGGGCGAGGTCCGGATGATCGGCAGGCCCAGCGTGACGTTCACGCCTTCGTCGAATTCGAGCGCCTTCAGCGGGATCAGTGCCTGATCGTGATACATGCACAGGGCCGCATCATAGGTCCCGCGAACGCGCGACGTGAAAAGCGCATCGCCCGGCACCGGGCCGAACACATCGAACCCCTCCGACTGCAGCGTACGGATCGCCGGTTCGATGATGCGCGCTTCCTCGTCGCCGAACTTTCCATTTTCGCCCGCATGCGGATTGAGCCCGGCCACGGCGAGGCGCGCGCGCTCGACCCCGAAATCGCGCGCGAGAGCGCCGGCAACGATGCGCGCCTTGTGGACGATGAGATCGCTGGTGAGCATCGCGGGCACTTCGGCGAGTGCGCAATGCACCGTCAGCGGGACGGTGCGCAGACTCGGCCCGGCAAGCATCATCACCGCGTCGCGATAGGGCAGGCGGCAGGCATCGGCGAGAAATTCGGTCTGGCCCGGCGCGTCGAAGCCGATCCGTGCCAGCTCGCTCTTGGCGATCGGCCCGGTGACGAGCGCGGCCGCAACGCCTCCCATGGTAAATCGGGTCGCATAGGAGAGAGAAGCGAGCGCGAGCTTCGCTCCCGCCTCGCTCGGCGCGCCCGGCGCATAGGGCGCATCGAGCCCCGCCATCACCGGAAGCCCGGCGGAAAAGGCGAACAGTGCTTCTGCGGGATCCGCGATCGGCACAACCGGGCAATCGAGCCCGCGCGCCTCGATCGCTGCCCTGAGGACCTCAGGCCCGCCGACGACGAAGAAGGGCGGCGGATCGCCTCCCGTCGGCGCGGTCCTGTCACGCTGGACCCAGGCTTCGGCAATTATTTCGGGCCCGATACCCGCAGGATCGCCAAGCGACAGCGCAATCGGAGCTTCGGGTGTCAACGCTCGCAGGTCCCGCCAGCCGGATCAGTTGTATTCGATATAGGCGTCGTTGCGCAGGTCGCGCAGATAGCGCTGGGCGCGCTTGTTGATCCGCTCCTGCTCGATCTGGTCCATGATCTCGTCGAAATTCGGGCCACCGATCTGTTCCGGATCGTCGCGTCCGCACAGCATCAGCACGCGCACGCCTTCCTGCGGCGAGCCGAAGGGCGGGGTGGTCTGGCCGATCTGCATGTTGAGGATGATCGCGCGCAGCTGTTCGGGCAGGTTCGCGGCGCGGATCTGGTCGTTGGAGACCACCGTCGCCCCCAGCACATCGCGTGCCGTTTCGGCATCGGCGCAGCTGCGAAGGTTGTTCACGAAATCGGCGAACTGGTTGACCTTCGCCTCGGCCGCTTCCTGCGTCACGTCGGGGGCGAAGCTGATCGCGATCTGCTTGAGGCTGAGAAGGGCATCGGCCGGGTCCGCCATCGCCACCTTGCGCTTGTTGATGAGGTAGATGATCGAGAAACCGCCGGGAATCTCGATCGGGCCATTCAGCTGGCCCGCCTGCATCTGCTGGAGCTGCGCATCGAGCGCAGGCGGCAACTGGCCCAGCCTGATCCAGCCGAGATCGCCGCCGACGACCGCCGTCGTCGCTTCCGAAAACTGGCGAGCATAGGCGACGAAGCTGCCACCCTGGCGCAACTGCTCCATGATGCGCTGCGCGTTCTGGAGCACCGCGGCGCGGTTTTCCTGGGTGGCGGAAAGGTAGATCTCGCCGACGCGGTATTCGTCCTGCCCGCGCGCTTCCTCGAGCCGTTCGAGCACGTCGTTGACCTCTTCGGCCGAGACGTTGACGAACGGCATGATGTTGCGCCGCAGGAGGTTCTCCCACGCGATTTCGCCTTCGATCTGGCGCTTGAGCGCGGCGGGCGAGGAGCCGATCGAGATCAGGTATTCGGCCATCTTTTCAGGCTCCTGCCCGAAATTCTGCGTCGCTAGCTGGGCATAGGTCTGCTCGACCTCGCCCTGGCTGACCGGCATTTCGAGCGCTTGCGAGGCCTGGATCTTGAGCGTCTCGTCGATCAGGTTGCGCAGCACCTGGACCCGCAGCCGCTCGAGCTCCTGGTCGGAAACCTCGGTTTCGGACGCGGACGTCACCAGGGCGACGCGCTGGTCGATATCGGTGCCCGTGATGACATATCCGTTGACCACCGCCGTCGCGGTACGGGTGTCGGGATTCTCCTTGCCCAGGATCTGGATGTCGTCGGGGATGCCGAAGGGATTGTCCGCGGTCGGCACGGCCACCGTCTGTGCGGCTGCCGGCACGAGCGGTGCGGCGACCAGCGCGGCCGATGCGATACCGGCGCAGATTGTCTTCATCATGTTCGTCGAAGTCACTCGTTCGTTCCGTCCTGATTCGTCGGCGAGAGGCGGCCCCACACCCGTTTTCACGCCCGTTCTCGCCGGTCGTTCACCCTGCCGGAGCCGGGCTGAACCTGCGCTGAGTGAAAATCGGTCGGCCCGGATCGCGGCCCCACCCGGTTGATTGGCGGGCCGTGTAGCCCCTTTTTGGCCCGCTGCCAATTCGCACGCGTCTAGCGGAACCCGAGATTGCGCAGGGCGAAGAAGAGCTGGAAGGAATTTCCCCGCGCCGCGTCGCCTGCGGTGATGAAGTCGCGCCGCCAGGTGAAGCCGAATTCGAGGCAATCGTCCTGGTAGGAAACGCCCAGTCGGGTGCGGATCGGCTCGAACCCGTCTGGCGCGAAGACCGGGTCTTCCTCCGCGCTCGTCAGGTTGAACACGCCCGAACCGAACACCGCCCAGTTGTTGGCAAAGGCGACCCGCGCGGCGGCGCGGAATTCCTCGCGGTCCTGAAGGTCCTCGACGGTCTGGATGTTCCGGTCGAGCCGCAGATACCCAACTTCGAGATAGGTCCGGCGCGATCCGATCGCGGCATCGATCTCGTTGCGGCGAAAGGCGAGGTTGTCCTTGTCGAGCCGGAAGCGATGCGTGAAGGCGAGGAAATCGCGATAGCGCACCTCGGTTCGCCCGACGAAATCCGATACCCGCTCCGAAAGGCCGGTTCCCACCGGGAAGATGTCCTGCTTGTCCTCGAGCCGGTAGGACTGGCCGACCGTGGTCTTCACCCGCCAGCCGGGCTTCTGCAGCTCCCAGTCGAGTCCCCAGGTGATGCGGGCGCCGTCCTCCACCCGATCGTAGCCGGGAAAGCGATTGAGCGCGAACAGGTTCGAATCCTCGAGGTCGATCGCGCGCGCATCCTCGTTCGGGACGGCGAGATTCTCGATCGGCGGGCTGGCGACGAACTGGATGCGGGGCTTGAGGACCTGTGTGCCGCCGAAGGCTTCGCCGACAAAGGGCCATTCGACGTCGATCGCCCCGATCGCGATTCCGCGACCGGTCCAGCCTTCATTGCCGCGATAGATCTCGGTCAGCGTCGAGCCGGTGTCGGAGGTGTGATAGATGTCGCCCCGCACGAGCGCGCTGAAAGTGACGACCTGGCCGAGCCCGGTCAGCGTGCGCAGGTCCCAGCGCGCTCCGGCGAAGGCGCGCTGCGTGTCCTGCCCGTCGGTCCGCAGCAGCGCGAGCGTGTTCGCCTGGAGCTGGATCTCGCCGCCCAGCACCGGGTCATCCAGGATATGGCGATAATCGAAGGCGGGGAGGGCGACCGGGATCTGCCCCTGGTCGGCGTTGATCCTGAGCGTCTGCGTCGCCCATCCGGCGAGGCTGAGATAGGAATCCTCGTCGATCCGTTCGAGATTGATCGTGGAACGAAGCCGGTCGTCGCGGCTCAGGTCGTAGCGGCGCAGGAAGGTGCGGTCGCTCGCCGCGCGGACCGAGCCGGTCAGACTCCAGTTCTCCGTGAACTGAAAGCGTCCGTTGGCGAACAGATATCCGCGCGGGTCGCTCTCGGTCGTGGCCTGCCCGGTCAGATCGGCGACGCGGCTGCTCTGGGTGAGATAGCCGGTCACCTGATAAGCGCCGTTCCCCGTCAGGTGGCGCCATTCCGCGCTCACCATCGGCGCCACCGCCGAGAAGACATACGCGCCCAGCCTCAGGTCCTTGTTGTCGGCGAGACGCCAGTAATAATCTCCCGACAGTTCGAGCCCGTTGACCTGCGTCACCCGGATATTGGGGACGAGAAAGCCTGATACCGCTTCGCCGTCGGTGTTGAGAGCGAGGCCCGGAAGCGGCAGCAGCCTTTGGCCGAACAATTCGAGCATCGCGCCCTTGAACCGCACCCGCGCCTCGTCCGGATCGTAGATCACGCGGTCGGCGGTGATGCGCCAGCTCGGGTCTTTCGCGCAGCCATCCTCGCCGACCACCGGGCAGGCGGTATAGGCCGCGCGGTCGAGCAGGATCGTGCCGTCTTCCTCCCGGCTCGCCGATCGTGCCGCGAGTCGGCCCCCTGCCCTAAGGGCGATGAGCAGTTCCTCGATCGCGCCGGCTTCGAATTCATCGGTCAGCTCGATCTGGTCGGTGAACAGCTGGTTGCCGGTCTCGTCCACGAAACGGATATTGCCCGAAGCCACGATCCGGCCGCTTTCGCGGTACCACACGACTTCGTCGGCGCGCACCGAGCGGTCTTCGCTGCGCAGCACGACATCGCCGCGCGCGGTGACGATCTCGGCTTCGCTGTCATAGGCCAGTTCGTCCGCCTCGAAGTCGAGGATGCGGTCTTCGCCGGCCAGTTCCTCGCGTTCCGCGAGCGGTCCGGGCGCATCGAGCGAGGGGTCGATTTCCTGCAGGGCGGCGGCGAGAACGGGGCCTGCGATAGGTTCGAGCGCGTGTGCCGGAGCCGCCTCGAGCAGGGCCGCCGGAGCGAATGCCGAGATCGCGAGTGCGCGAGCCGAGACGAGCGGGGAATCGACACGGCGCAGGAATGCGCGCATCGCGCCGGGCGCGAGATTGCGCGAAGGCCCCGTGAAACCTGCCGTCATGCCTTGCCTATTGCACCGCTCGGGCCTAATCGCAATCGCCATTCATGGCCCGGTCCGACCGCCCGATCCGCCCGTCGATGCGCCTTAGTAAAGGTGTCCGCGAGCGGGAGCGATCAGCCGTTTGATGCGTTCGACCGGCCGAGCCCTGATTGCAATTCCCCCCGTCCGGAGCCATCCGGGACAGCCAAACCGGGAGACCCCATGAAGATCCGTTTCAGTGACAGCCCGCCCGCCAATGTCCGGCTCTATGCCCGGATCCTCAACCAGGGGGACATGCCTTCCGACCTCGATGCCGCACTGGTCGACGGGGCCAATGCGGCCCGTTTCAAGGGCAGCGCCGGTCAGGTCTTCGAGACGTTCGCGATGCAGGATGACGGACTTCGCTGGATCGCGCTTGCCGGCGCGGGCGAGACCGATGCGACCGGGCGTCGGCTCAATATCGAAAAGGCCGGGGCGGCGCTCGCGGCAAAGTATCTTCTCTCGGGCGAGAGCGACATGGTGCTCGATCTCGGCCATGCGGACCTTTCGGGCGTGGAGGCGGCCGCCGCGCTGTTCGGCCTTCGCCTGCGGTCCTGGCGGCTCGACACTTACCGCACGAAGCTTCCCGCCGACAAACGGCCGAGCCTCGAGACCATCCATGTCGTCGGCGCGCCCGAGGGCACGAACGAGGCTTGGACCGAGGCCGAGGCGATCGCCCGGGGCGTCGAATTCACCCGGACGCTGGTGACCGAACCGGCCAACAAGCTCTATCCCGAAAGCTTCGTCGCGCTGTGCGAAAAGGCGTTCGAGGGGACAGGCGCGGAACTTATCGTGCTCGATGACGACGCGATGGAAAAGCTCGGCATGGGCGCGCTGCTCGGCGTCGGGCAGGGTTCCGAGCGGCCGAGCCGGATGCTCGCGATCCGCTGGAACGGCGGCACGGATGGTGACAAGCCGACCGTCTTCGTGGGCAAGGGCGTGACTTTCGATACAGGCGGCATCTCGCTCAAGCCGCCGCCCGGCATGGAGGACATGAAGTGGGACATGGGCGGCGCGGGCGCTGTCGCGGGCGCGATGCTCGCGATTGTCGGGCGCAAGGCGAAGGCGAACGTCATCGGCGTCGTCGGCCTCGTCGAGAACATGCCCGACGGCAAGGCGCAGCGCCCCGGCGACATCGTCACCACGATGAGCGGGCAGACAGTCGAAGTGCTCAACACGGATGCCGAAGGGCGGCTCGTCCTGTGCGATGCGCTGCACTGGGCGCAGGAGGAATTCGACCCCGCGCGGATCGTCGACCTCGCGACGCTGACAGGCGCCATGATCATCGCGCTCGGCAACGAGCATGGCGGGATGTTCTCCAATGACGATGAACTCGCAGGCCAGCTCGCCTGTGCGGGCGAAGGGGTGGGCGACAAGCTCTGGCGCCTGCCGCTGGCGCCCGCATACGACAAGCTGATCGATTCCCCGATTGCCGACATGAAGAATGTGGGCCCGCGCGAGGCTGGCTCGATCACGGCGGCGCAGTTTCTCCAGCGCTTCGTAAAGAAGGGCACGCCCTGGGCGCATCTCGACATCGCCGGCATGGTCTGGTCGACCAAGCCCGGCCATAGCTGGGACAAGGGCGCGACCGGCTACGGCGCGCGGCTGCTCGACCGCTTCGTCAAGGAAAACGTGGAGTAACCCGGCTTGGCCAGGATGCGCAGGAAAGCCGATTTGCCGTCGAAGACCTGCGCGACCTGCGGCCTGCCCTTTTCCTGGCGCAAGAAATGGGAGCGGGACTGGGATAACGTGCGCTATTGTTCCGAACGGTGCAGGCGCAGCAAGGGGCAGGGAAGCCAAGCGACATGAAGGTCGATTTCTGGCAGCTCTCTCGCGATCCTGCCCCGCGCGTCGTCGCGCTCATCGCCGCACGCGTGCTGGCGCAGGGCGAGAGGCTGCTCGTAGTCAGCGACGATGCCGAGCAGCGCCAGATGATCGCCAATGCCCTGTGGAGCGCTGCTCCGGACAGCTTCCTTGCCAACGCCCACGCCGGATCTGCCGGGGACGAACGCCAGCCGATCCTGCTTTCCGCCGAATGCGCCGCGCCCAATGGGGCCAACCATGTCGTCTTCGCCGACGGCACCTATCGCGATGCCGAGGGATTCGATCGGCTCTTCCTGCTGTTCGGCGAGGACACCCTCGAAGCTGCGCGCGGAACCTGGCGTTCGCTAGACGGGCGGGACGGGATCGAGCGCTCCTTCTTCCGTCAGGACGACGGGAAATGGACAAAGATCGCCTGAACGCTTGAACTCCTCCCGTGCATTGGCGATGCTTCCGGGCAGACGGAGCGAGGGGAGGGTAATCCATGCGCATTATCGCGAGCGCGACGGGGCTTGGCGCCGCGCTGTTTCTGGCATCCTGCGGCGGCCAGGAGGAAAACGGCGAATTCACCACCGAGGACGGCGCGCAGGGCGAATACACGATCGACCGAGAAACGGGGGAGACCCGCATGTCGCTCGAGACCGAGGAAGGCACGGCGACGCTGCGTTCGGGCAAGGACGTGCCGATCGACCTGCCCGGCGGCTTTTCGCTCTATCCCGGCTCGCGCGTGACGTCCAATTCGGTGATCGAGCAGGGCGAGCGGACCGGAAGCATGATCCTGTTCGAGGCCGACGCCACCCCCGAAGACATCATCGCCCATTACCGCAAGCAGGCAGAGGCCGCCGGGATCGAACTTCAGATGGATGCGAAAATGGGCGAAAGCGTGATGGTGGCGGGCGAGAACGAGGCCGACGCCATCGCCTTCCAGGTGAGCGCGACGGGCGCGGACGGCACTACGACCGGGCAGCTCTTCATCGGACGCATGCCCGAATAGACTGCGATCGAACGCGTAAGCCAGCCATCAGGCTTGAACTGGCGCGCCGCCGGGTTTAAGCGCGCGCGCGACGAACCCGGCCGGGAGTCCCTTCCGCGCCACGCTTCCCCGCAGCGCTAAGTAGCGCCCCTTTTTCTAGATCAAGGAACACCAGACATGGCGGTCACCCGCACCTTTTCGATCATCAAGCCCGATGCGACCAAGCGCAACCTGACCGGCGCGGTCACCAAGATGCTGGAAGACGCCGGCCTTCGCGTCGTCGCCTCCAAGCGCATCCGCATGTCGCGCGAGCAGGCCGAAGGTTTCTATGCGGTCCACAAGGAACGCCCCTTCTTCGGCGAACTGGTCGAATTCATGATGAGCGATCCGGTTGTCGTGCAGGTTCTCGAAGGCGAGGATGCGGTCAAGCGCAACCGCGACGTGATGGGTGCTACCAATCCGGCAGAAGCTGCCGACGGCACGATCCGCAAGGAATATGCGCTTTCGATCGGTGAGAACACGGTCCATGGGTCGGACAGCGAAGAGAACGCGAAGATCGAGATCGAATTCTTCTTCAGCGAAGACGAGATTGTCGGCTGATCGCCCCGCAGCCATTGAATTGAAAGGGCCGTCCCTGCCGGGGCGGCCCTTTTCGTTTCCGCTTCAGCTTGCCTGCGGTTCGGCGAACCGGGCGAGCTGGTCGGAATGGGCGTGATGCGTGCCGCGCTCGCTGCTTGCCATTTCCGCGCGCATCGCGGCCAGCGCCTGCGTTGTGAGATACAGGCCCAGTTCGGCATAGGTTCGCGCGATCTCGGCCTGCCAGTCGGCGTTGAGCGCATCGAAATCGAGCCGCGTGACCGGTCCGTCCCAGTCGCGAAGCGCCTCGGCCATGCGCGCTTCGCGCAGCTCGATCTTGTACCTCCAGACCGCCTCGATCCGCGCGAGGTCGCACGAATCCGACTGGATCGCCATCTGGTTCGCCGCCAGCGAAATGGCGCTTTTGAGCACCGCTTCCCGGTCGCGCTGGGCGATCACCAGCCGGGCATCGGGGAATTGGGACAGGAGTGTCGCGAGATCCTCGGCGAATGCGGGAACCTTCATCACCCGCGGCCGGCCCGCATTGCCGCGATGGGCCGCATCGGTCCGCAGCATGCGTGCGAACTCACGGTAGATCGAAGCAGGATCGCGGGCCTCGCTCCAGGCCGAATAGCCCGGGATATGCCACTGCGATTCGTAGATCGAATGGTGCAGCGCGGCCGATATCCATGCCAGCTCCTCCTCGGCCCGCGCGGGGGCCATCGGGTGGATCGATTGCAGCCACGGATTGAGCGCACCGAGAAGCGCAAGGTCGAGCGCGCTTTTCGCCCGGTTCATTCCGAAGCGCGAGGGGACCGGGTGATAGGCATCGCAATAGCGGGTGTGCGAATGGGCCGGGTCGGCGGCGAGCAGTTTGTGAATGCGGGTCGTGCCCGAACGCATGTGGCCGATGACGATGATCGGCGCGGCAAGCGGCGTTCGCGCCATTTCGGGCCGCTTAGCCCACAGCGCGCCGAGCCGCAGGCGATTGCGCACCGCCCGCACCAATTGGCCATGCGCCATTGCCCGGCCGAGCGGGTTGAGATCGGCTTCCTCACGCACGGCAGCCGAAAGCCTCTCGAACCGCTCGCGGAAATCTGCCACCTCCTCCGACCCGCGCCCTGCATGCTGCGCAGCCTCGGCAGCGGCGCCGAGCGGCCGGGCGGCGATTTCCCACATCATATCGGGATCGAGCGAGGGCTCGGGCAGGCGTCCCTTTTCCCAAGCATTTCCGAGCAGCGCGCTGGCGCGTTCGGCGAGCGGCGCGCGGGCGAGGGGATGTTCGCGCGGCGGAACCTTCATCAGAACATGTCCGCCGCATCGTGCAGCCGGGTCAGCCGCGCCGGCGCGACGCTGCGCCAGCTGCGCTCGAGCCATCCGCCGACATGTGCCCAGTCGAGCCCCGGCCGGTCGAGGATCAGGCCGACCCATCCGCTCGCGCCGTAATAGGCGGGCTTGAAATAGGCCTGCGGCTGCGTCTCGACGAGGTTCAGCAATTCGTCCATCCCGCTCGTCTTGACGAGCAGCGCGACATGGCCGCTGCCGTGATGACGATCGTTGAAATGGGCAAAGAACCTGCCCGATTTATCCGGACCGACCCTGAACCCGGGCGCGCCGTGGCTTTCGCGCTCGTGCGTTTCGGGCAGGGCGAGCGCCAGCGCGCGCACGCGTGCGAGCAGGTGTTCAGGATCGCTCCCGCGCGATACATAATCGGCCAGCGCGCGGGGGAAGAGCTGGTGCTCGGCGATGCGGACCCGTGCGGCGAGGCTCTCGGGGGAGTCCTCCGGCGCGATCGCGACCCGCGCCTGTGCCAGCACTTCGCCCGAATCCAGTTCGTTCGTGACCAGGTGCACGCTTGCCCCCGCATGGCTGTCGCCTGCCTCGATCGCGCGGGCATAGGTATCGAGCCCCTTGTATTTCGGCAGCAGCGAGGGATGGATGTTGAGCATCCTTCCCTGCCAGCGCTGCACGAATTCCTCCGACAGGATCCGCATGTAACCGGCGAGTACGATGTGGTCAGCCCCCGCTTCGAGCGCCGCGGCTTCCATCGCCTCGTCCTGCGCCTTGCGGCTAATGCCCTTGTGCGAATGGGCGAAGGTGCGAGTGCCTTCGAGCCGGGCGAGCGCCAGTCCTTCCGCTGCGGGATCGTTGCTTGCGACCAGCACCACCTCATACGGGGCGCCCGGCAGGCGGCTCGCATAGAGCAGCGCGGCCATGTTGGTCCCCGCGCCCGAGATGAAGATCGCGACCTTCGCCCGGGGCCGGGGCGTATCAGCCATTGTGGACCGCTTCGAAAGGCTCGCGCGCGCTCCACGTGCCGCGACTGCCGCGAACGGTGCAGCCGCGCGGCCCCTCGACGATTTCGCCGACCCTGAAGGCGGTTTCGCCGGCCGTTCCGAGCCGCTCGATGACGGCGCCTGCCAGATCGGGGGCGACCGCAAGCACCATGCCCACGCCGCAATTGAAGGTGCGGGCCAGTTCCTCGGGTTCGATATTTCCCTGCGCCTGGAGGAAGGCCATCAGGCGCGGCTGCTGCCAGCTGTCCGCATCGACGTGCGCATGCGCGCCTTCGGGAAGGATCCGGGGTATGTTCTCGAGCAGCCCCCCGCCGGTGATATGGGCGAGGGCGTTCACATGGCCTTCGCGGATCAGCGGGAGCAGGCTTTCGACGTAGATCCGCGTCGGCTCGATCAGAGCGTCGATCAGCAGGCGGTCGCGATCGAAGACGGCTGGCCGGTCCATCTTCCAGCCGAAATCGGCGGCGAGACGGCGGACCAGCGAATAACCGTTGGAATGGACGCCGGAGGAGGCGAGGCCGACCAGCACGTCGCCTGGCGCCACTCGATCGCCGGTCAACTGCTCGCCGCGCTCGACCGCGCCGACGCAGAACCCCGCGAGGTCATAGTCGCCGGGGGCATACATGCCGGGCATCTCCGCCGTCTCGCCGCCGATCAGTGCGCATCCGGCGTGCTTGCAGCCTTCGGCTATCCCGGCGATGACGCGCTCGGCGACGCCCTCCTCAAGCTTTCCGGTGGCGAAATAGTCGAGGAAGAAAAGCGGTTCTGCGCCCTGAACGATGAGGTCATTGACGCACATCGCGACGAGGTCGATGCCGACGCTGTCGTGGCGGTCGTATTCGATCGCTAGCTTGAGCTTGGTCCCCACCCCGTCATTGGCAGCGACCAGAAGCGGGTCCGAATAGCCCGCCGCCTTCGGGTCGAAGAACCCGCCGAAGCCGCCCAGTTCGCTGGTCGCGCCGGGCCGCGCGGTCGCTTTCGCGAGCGGGGCGATCGCCCGGACGAGCCGGTTGCCCGCCTCGATCGAGACGCCGGCCTGTTCGTAGGTATAGGGGCCCGACGAAGATTGGCGAGGGTCGTTCATATCCCGCGTCCTTAGCCTTTCGCGCTTGGAATTCCACTCACCTTTGGGCAAAAGCGCGCAGGCTTTCCACGATGACCGCGTCTTTTCCCACCCTGCACCGGCCCGAAGCCGGGACCACGCTCCCGCCGCGGCGCTGGCTGCGCCATGGCGCAGCCGCTCTCGGCGCGCTCGCGCTGCTCGGCGGCGGCTATGCGCTGGTCCTCGCTCAGGTTTCGGGTGAACGCGGGATCGCGCCCACCGCTTCGAGCGCGGATATCGAGGTGCGCGGAATCGCAGTCGACGTGACGGCCGATTCGGCCGAGGAAGCGCGGCAGCAGGCCTGGCGCGAAGCCCAGCGCAAGGCGTGGGAGAAGGTCGACGGCCCCGATGTCTCGGACAGCGAGCTTTCCGCGATGGTCTCCGCGATCGTGATTGAGCGCGAGAGCATCGCTCCAAGACGCTATATTGCGAGGCTGGGCGTCGTGTTCGATCGGCAGCGCGCAGGGCGCTATCTCGGCGGTCAGTCGCAGCAGCGTTCGTCGGCCCCGATGCTCCTGATCCCGATCATGGCGAGCGGCGGGGCTTACACCACGTTCGAGCGGCGCAATGAATGGCAGCGCGCCTGGGCCGAATTCAATCCCGGCACGAGCCGGATCGACTATGTCAGGCCGAGCGGGGCGGGCGGCGATTCGCTGCTCATCAATTTCGGCCAGACGCGCAGGCGCAGTCGGGCATGGTGGCGCACGACGCTTGACCAGTATGGCGCGGCCGATGCGCTCGTTCCGATCGCGCGGATCGACTACCAGTTCCCCGGTGGCCCGGCGCGCGGCATCTTCACCGCGCGCTATGGCCCGGACAGCACCCTGCTTGGTGGCTTCGAGCTTTCCGCCGAAAGCCCCGAACAGATGCCGGGCATGCTGGCCGAGGCGGTGCGCCGGTTCGATCGGATGTTCGAGACCGCCCTCGAGCAGGGCAAGCTCACGCCCGATCCGACCCTGCAGGGCGGTGATTCGGGCGAGATGGACCCGGCCCTGCGCCGCCTCATAGAGATCGGCCGCGCAATCCAGCAGCGCGATCTGGCACGCGAGGAAAGAGGCCCGGCGCCGAACCAGCCGGAGACGAACCCGGCAGAGGCGCAGGAAACCCCCGACCCGGCCGAAACCGCCGCGCCGGTGCGCGCTATCACGGTCCAGTTCGCAAGCCCCGATGCGGCGACCTTCGATGCCGCGCTTTCCGCCGTGCGCGGCGTGCCGGGCGTGCGCGGGCTTGCCGTCACCAGCACCGCGATGGGCGGGACTTCGGTGATGAGCGTGCGCTATGCCGGGAGCCTCGACGAACTCGCCGAAGCGCTGGTCGAGCGCGGCTTTGCAGTCAATCGCGGGGCGGGCGCTCTCGCCATCAGCCGCTGACCGGGCCGCGCGCCGTGGGCAGAGCCGCCGATTCCCCTTCGCAGATCGCGCTTCCGTTGGTCCCCGGAGCGGGTGGCGCGCCGCGTCGGATCGTGATCGGCAACGCCAATGCGCACGCGATCGAAGCGCTCGCCGAACCGTCGCGCTGGCCCTTTGGCACGGCCATCCTCACCGGGCCGCAGCGCTCGGGCAAGTCGCTGATCGGCGAATGGGCCGAAGGGCGCGGGATCGCGGTGATCGATGGCGCCGACAAGTGGGACGAGGACGCGCTGTTCCACCGCTGGAATGCGGGGCAGGAGGGCGGATCGCGGGCGGGTGAACCTTTGCTTCTGATCGCGGACAGCCAGCCATGGCACATCGCGCTCCCCGATCTCGCCTCGCGTCTCGGTGGGTCTCTTCAGCTCGAGATCGGCGTTCCGGACGATGCAATGGCGGCGCAATTGATCGAGGCGCTGGCCGAACAGCGCGGCCTTACGCTCGCCGAGGGCGCGGCCGACTACCTCGTTCCCCGGGCCGAACGCAGCTTTACCGGGCTGGAACAGCTGGTCGAGACCATCGACCGGATCAGCCTTGAACGGCAGGTCCCCGCCACCATGTCGGTCTGGCGCTCTGCGCTGGAGGCGATGCACGGGCCTGAACAGGGACGGCTGATCTAGCGGGCGGGAACGCTCATGCGGGCGGCGGATTTGCAAAAGGCGCCGATTGGTGGAAGGGTAAAAGAGCCATGTTCGATAAGCTCAAGGCCTATCTGGACTCGATCAGAGCGCGCGATCCTGCACCGCGTTCGCGCTGGGAGATCCTGCTTTATCCGGGCGTCTGGGCGCTGGGATTCCACCGCGTCGCCCATTGGCTGTTCGAAGCGAAGCTTTATTTCCTCGCCCGCGTCGTCAACCACGTCTCCCGCGCGCTCACCGCGATCGACATCCATCCGGGCGCGACGATCGGGCGGAACTTCTTCATCGATCACGGCTTCACCGTCATCGGCGAGACGGCGGAGATCGGCGACAATGTCACGATCTACCAATGCGTGACGCTGGGCGGGACGAACCCCACCAACGGCAAGGGCGGCAAGCGTCACCCGACGCTCGAGGACAATGTCATCATCGGTTCGGGCGCGCAGATCATCGGCCCGATCACCGTGGGTGAACGCGCCCGTGTCGGGGCGAATGCGGTGGTGACCGAGGACGTGCAGCCCGGCGCTACCATGGTCGGCCTCAAGGCACGCTCGACGCTGGTCCCGGCGGAGGAATGGATTCGCGAATTCATTCCCTATGGCACGCCGTCCGATGATCCGTGCGAACCGCGCAGCGACTGCATCGAGAAGCTCGAGAACGAGCTCAACCTTCTCAAGGCCGAAATCGCGGATTTGAAGGCGGAACAGGCCCGTGCACGCACGGACGAAGCGGCGCGGCAGGCGAGCCTCGATTTCGGCCGCAAGAGCGGGACGGGTGACTGATGGCCGGCAGCGGCTCCGGCCCCGGACAGATCGTCGCCTTTCCGGCGCGCGGGGCCGCCGGCCAGGTCGGCTTCGAACGCGAGGAGTTGCAGCGCATTCTCGACCTTTACGGCCGGATGGTCGCGGCCGGCGAATGGCGTGACTACGCGATGGATTTCGATTCGAAATGCGCGACCTTCGCGGCCTTCCGCCGCACCGCCGAACGCCCGCAGGCGCGGCTCGAAAAGCGCCCGGCGCTAAGGAACAAGCAGGGGATGTGGACGCTTTTCGGAGAACACGGTCAGGTGATGAAGCGCGGCCACGATCTTGCCAATGTACTCGCGCCGATGGAGCGGCGGCTGGTGAAGGCGGTCGAGGACTAGGCCCGACAAGGCGCGCTCCCACGCTCCGGCAGCGGAAGTGGCAGCTTTGGAACGCTCGAACCGCCTGTTCCGATGGCTGGAATTGGGTGGAGACTAGAAACTAGTCTAGATGCAGATTTCGTTGGTTAGTGGCCCGCCGCTGCCATAGACCCGAGCAGAATCGAAAAAAATTGATTACCGCCAAGATCCCTAGCGAAGAAAAAAGCCACCCCGATAAATTCTCACCGAGCAACCCGGTAACGCCGAATTCGTGGATGACCCAAACGAAGCCGAAAGCGAAGCCGAACATACTTATTACGGTCAGCCACGCGTAAATCGAGTTTCTTGCATCTTGGCCCATAGAAAGCAGTCTAGCATTTTGTAATTTGACCGGAAAGGGGTCGTTAACGGTCGGTCCGCTTCCGGTAGCGTTCCCCGAAAACCTGCCGCCGCCGTTTCCTAAATCCGGCGAGCCCGCTAAACTTCGCGCCGCTCCTTCGCATCGTCGACCACACCGCGCGCGGACCTTCGCTCCCTAAAAGCCTCCGCTCCCCCTGTCCGTCCGGTGGGCGAAACGGGTGCTAAACATTTGGTATAAAGCAATTATTCGAGGCGTTGGAAAGTTGACAGGGTGTAACCTTTGTCCGCTTGAATGCGAAAAGGCCCGCCCCCTTGCGAGGGCGGGCCTTGCCGAATTGCGTCGCGAGAGGGCGGCTCACCCGCGCGCGCTGCTCGGGCCGGTGCCGGTGACCTTCTGCATGGCCTTGAGGATGTTGCCCGACTGCTCCGAGCCGCTCTGCGGGGCCTGGAGATTGGTGAAGGAATTGATCTCCTCCCAGCGCGCGGCGAAGCCTTCGACCGTGCGGTCCTCGTCCCTGAGCCAGACGGCGTCGTTCATCACCACCCACGAGGAGTGGAAACCGCCCGCACCCGCGCCGACGATGGCATTGGTCGGCGCGTCCTCGCTGACGAGGAAGAGCGCCGCCGGGACCACGTTTTCCGGGGCGAAGAGCTTGAAGGCTTCCTCGGGGAAGAGGTCTTCGGTCATGCGGGTGCCGGCGACCGGCGACAGGGTGTTGACCTTGATGTTGTACTTCGCGCCCTCGAGCTGGAGCGTCTTGGTCAGCCCCGCAAGGCCGAGCTTCGCCGCGCCGTAGTTCGCCTGGCCGAAATTGCCGAAAAGGCCGGTCGAGGATGCGGTCATGAGGATGCGGCCATAGGATTGCTCACGGAAGGTTTCCCAGCACGCCTTGGTGACGAAGGCCGAACCGGTGAGGTGAACCTTCAATACGAATTCGAAATCGGCCGGGTCCATCTTCGCGAAGGTCTTGTCGCGCAGCACGCCCGCATTGTTGATGAGGACATGGACGCCGCCCCACTTCTGCTTGGCGTCGGCCACCATCTTTTCCATCTGTTCGTATTCGGTGACGGAGCCGCCATTGGCCATCGCCTCGCCACCGGCCTTCTCGATTTCCTCGACGACTGCGGCCGCCGCGTCCGAGGTGCCGGTGCCGTCGCGCGAACCACCGAGGTCGTTGACCACGACCTTCGCCCCGCGCTTCGCCAGTTCGAGCGCATAGGCCTTGCCGAGCCCGCCGCCCGCGCCGGTGACGATGGCGACCTTGTCCTTGAAATCGATGCTCATGGGTGTGTCCTCTCTGGTTGGGAGTGCGCGCCAGCTTGACGCGCGCGTAAACTCACGATTGCGCGCGCTGCGTGGCACTTTTGCGCGGGGCTTGCAACCGCCTCGGTAGGGGGAACAGGGCCTTCAGCCGTGCCGTAGCGGCAGTCCGGTCAGAGCGCTTGAAGCGCGGGGATCAGTTCATCGAGCGAATCGATCACCGCATCCGCACCGAGATCGCCGGGCAGGCGGTCGCAATAACCGTACCCGGCCGCGACCACCTTCACGCCCGCACCGCGTGCGGCCTTCACGTCATAGGTCGAATCGCCGATGAAGACGAAGCGGTCGGGATCCTCGATCCCGCAGCGCTTCTGCGCCTCGATGACGGGGGCAGGATCGGGTTTGGAGATGTATTTGCCGTCTTCGCCCTTGCCGATCGAATTGCCGCCGATGACCGTTTCGAACGGGTCGAGAAAATCGAGCTGGGTGAGGATCGAACGGGCGAATTCCTCGAACTTGTTGGTTACGACGGCCATCTTGACGCCCTTGGCGGCGAGCTCGTCGACGACGCGGCGGGCATGGTCGAAAGGCTCGGTGTGGACCGCATTGTTGTCGGCGTAATATTGCAGCATCGCCTTGTAGAGCGCGCGGAAATCGTCGCCCTCCAGACCCCCGGCGAGCCCGCCCTGTGCCTGCACCGCCCGGGCCAGCATGATCTTTGCCCCGCCGCCGATCAGGTCCTTCGAACTGCCGACCGGGACCGGCGCGAAACCGCCCAGCGAGAGCGCGTAATTGACCGCTGCGCCAAGGTCGCGGAACGTGTCGAGAAGGGTGCCGTCGAGGTCGAATCCGACCGCCGAAAATCGAAAATCCGTCATGCCCGCTCCCATACATGGACACGCGGCGCGAGACGACTTCAAATCGCAAGCATTTGCGGGCAGGCACGCTCCATCCTAAGGGGGACGCATGCACGATTTCGCCGCCATCATCCTCGCCGCGGGCAAGGGCACCCGCATGAAGAGCGACCTTCACAAGGTGCTCCACCCGATCGCCGGGAGGCCGATGCTCGGTCATCTCATGGCCGCGGTCGATCAACTGGGCGCGGCTCGGCAGGTGGTCGTGGTCGGCGCGGGGCGCGACCAGATCGAGCAAGCGGTGGAGGGCAGGGCCGAAACCTGCCTGCAGGAACCGCAGCTCGGCACCGGTCACGCGGTGCAGCAGGCCGAAACGCTGCTTGACGGATTCGATGGCGACGCGCTCGTCCTGTATGGCGACGTGCCGTTCGTGCGCGCAGAAACGATGCGCGCGATGCTCGAACGACTGAACGAACCAGATGCGCCCGCCGTGGTGGTGCTGGGCTTCGAACCCGATGATCCGCTCGCCTATGGCCGCGTCATCGCCGACGATGACGGCGCGATCATCAAGATGGTTGAATACAAGGACGCGGATGAAGGCGAGCGCGCCTGCCACCTGTGCAATTCGGGCCTGATGGCAGCGAAGGCAGGCGATCTGTTCGCGCTGCTCGCCCGGGTCGGCAATGACAACGCGCAGGGCGAATATTACCTTCCCGACATCGTCAACATCGCGATTGCCGACGGGCGGGTCTGCGCGGTCGTCATCACCGACGATCCGGACGAGGTCGCCGGCATCAATTCGCGCTCGGAACTCGCTCGCGTGGAGGCGCGCTGGCAGGCCGTGCGGCGCGAACGGGCAATGGCCGACGGCGCGACACTCATCGCGCCCGACACGGTGTTCTTCAGCTGGGACACCCAGATCGGCCGCGACGTGACGATCGAACCGCATGTCGTGTTCGGCCCCGGCGTGAGCGTAGCCGATCACGTCCACATCAAGGCCTATTGCCATATCGAGGGCGCGACCATCGCAAGCGGCGCATCGGTCGGCCCCTTCGCCCGCCTGCGCCCGGGCGCGGTGATGGAGGAGGGCAGCTTCGTCGGCAATTTCGTCGAGATGAAGAAGGCCGTCCTGGGCAAGGGCGCCAAGGCCAGCCACCTCTCCTATATCGGCGATGCGACCGTGGGTGCGGGCGCCAATATCGGTGCGGGCACGATCACCTGCAATTACGACGGCTATTTCAAGTACCAGACCCATATCGGCGAACGCGCCTTCATCGGATCGAACAGCGCTCTCGTCGCTCCGGTCAATATCGGCCCCGACGCGATCGTCGCCGCCGGCTCCACCGTCAGTCGCGACGTGGCGGCGGGCGAATTGCGCATGGTGCGCGCCGAACAGCTGATGAAACCCGGCTGGGCGGACCGATTCCATGATACGATGAAGAAGAAGAAGGAAGGATCGAAAAGGGAGAAGTGAGCGTGGCCCCGATCCTGTTCATCGCCACTGCCCGCGCCGAGGAAGCGCGGGCCTTCTACGCGGACGTGATGGGCTTCGCGCTGAAGGACGACAATCCCTTCTCGATCGAATTCGATGCCGGCGGCACGATGCTGCGGGTCCAGAAGGTCGAGACATTCGAGCCGCACCCTTTCACCGCGATCGGCTGGCTGGTCGAGGATATCGCGGCCGAACGCGACCG
>JGI12210J13797_10105700_pt1 | contig 28123 bp, 26 predicted proteins | sample ElkSlonscriptome_3_FD_13797 | JGI IMG/M metagenome (IMG submission 13797) | reverse complement strand
GGGGGATGCGAACCGGCGCTCTCGGCTAGAGCGCGCTACCTCCTGACTCAGGCAAATGATAACGCCGCCCACGTCACTCGCCGTGCGGCAACAGACGTCCGGGATTTCGCGTGCTCACTCGCGCTCGACGGAGGGCTCCTTCGGCTCCGATGAAGTCGGGAACGTTCAACGGCTTCAACCCTCGCGTTTCCGATAAATCCGGCAGAGCTCCCTACCCTCTCGGCCCAGATATGTCGACACTGGAATCCACTCCTCAAGGAGCACGAAATTCGGCGCGAAAAGCTGGTCAAGCTCCTCGGAAGCCACTCCAAAAGGCGGGCCCGATTCACCAGGATCAAGTCCTGGCTCGATAAAGAAAATGGCCGCGAACATTCCTCCCGACTTCAACAGTCGAGACACACTGGTTGCATAAGTCTTCCGCAACGCAGGATCAATCGCACAAAAACAGGTGTGCTCAAAAAGGCCTGCAAATGCTCGCTCGGCGTCCAACGCAAACAGATTGGCGACCCGATACGTTTCCGAGCCAACCGGCGCAAAATCTTCCGCGCGTTGCACAGCTGCCGAGGCAATATCCACCCCAAGCACCTCCACTCTCGTTTCCGCAATTCGCCTCACATCATGCCCGGTTCCGCACCCCGGCACCAGCACCGGACCAGCCAGCGGAAAGCGTCGGAGGATCGCAGCCAATTCCGGGTGGGGCCCACCCTTTTCCCATGGCGTCTCTCCTGACTCGTAACGGGCATTCCAATCGGTCGAATCGTTCATCGCCCAAGGTTAGCAGTCCTCCTCGAGATCGGCAGGCCAAAAGATGGACGTCCGCTCAAGGCGTTTTGCTAATTCGATAAAGGGGGAACACTTCTCGATTGTTTTTTTTGCGGATCCGGGTGAAAACTTTGGCATGAAACGCTTGGTTTGTGCCGCTCTCCTTCTCTTCTCTTTCACCGTTGCCGAGGCTCAAAACGGGTTGCCTGGCGGCGAATTGGCGACCTGGCCAGAGGGACAGGCTGCTTGGAACCCAAATCTCGATGCATGGAACCGGACTTTCAGTGGATCATTCGAGCAATGGTTCGGGACACCCGACCAAAGTCGTTTCAGGATCGATCTGCAGTTCGATAGCGAGACGGTGAAATGGGGGAAGAAGATCACGACGCAATCGAATACAGCCACGGTCTGGTGGATCTCACCTATGCTGGGTGGCGAAAGCTACACGATCCTGCAAGCGCTCGTGCCCTGGGACCAAAATGCGGCTAATCAATTCACCTTGGGCGGTGGCTGGAAATATCGGCTCTTTGAATATGTCGATCTCGATGTGGGCGGGAACAGTACCTTTTATACCCGACGCACTTACGGCCCGGGAATTTTAGCAACCAATTTCGGGCGCCGGTATGCTGGGGATATGTATCTCGGATTCATCGGGCGAACCTTTTTAAACCCCTCGCTCTACACCATTTACTCGATGGACTTAGGTCAGATCATTGTTCAAGGCGGGTTGTTCTATTCGTTTCCGCTTGGCCGCTATGTGGAAGTCAATGGGCTCTCGATTGATTTTGAAGGTAAGGGCGGCTATTTGCACGCCAATCAATGGTTGGGTAAAGACCTGCCATTCACGGGGATGAACTGGGGTAACGCCTATTGGTATGGCACGGCGAAAGCGGATGTCGTGTATGAATTCGGGAACGGGTTCCGGGCGAATGCCGGGGTGCGGTTCAGCGCGAATACGGATGGCACGGGCGCCGGGTTCGGCACATTGAATCTCGGGCCGGACAAGATGGTCTGGTTCGGGGCTGGGTTGAGCTACAGTTTCTGAGACACCAGCTCATCGAGACCGGAGGCTTTGGTTGGCATCCTGAAAGTGTTCGGGCTCAGGTGTTGCGCAAGAATGATTGGGGTCGTGAGGTGATGCTCGATCACGCCAGATGCGATCGCCGGTAGGTTCGGGTGCAAAAGGTGGCGGTGATGAATGTTGCACACCTCCGCTGGACGGCTTGCCAAATCTTTGGCAAGCTCTTCCACATGAACCCACTTCCCCTACTTCTTGCAGTCTTATTAGCCGCATCCCTGGCCGGTTGTTCCAAGTCCGACGATCAGGCCGCGAAAGGCGAAGCTCCGCAGGACCGCAAGTTCATCACCTTCGGCACAGCACCTCCGGGTGGCACCTTTTTCGTGGTGGGCGCGGCGATTGCCGAAGCGCTGGAGGCAGCGGAGGCGAGTCAGGATTACATGGTATCGGCGGAATCGACCAAGGGATCGACGGAAAACATCCGGCGGTTGGCGTCGGGCGATTTCGATTTCACCATGTCGAACGCTGCGGTGACCTGGTATGCGGTGCGGGGTGCGGGGGATTGGGAAGGCAACCCTCTTCCATTGCGGGCGATCGCGACCATGGCGCCGAATGTGGCTTTTTTCATCACACCAGAGTCGACAGGTATCGAATCGTTCGAAGATCTCAAAGGGAAACGCGTGGTGGTCGGGCCGGCCGGCTCGGGGATGGAAGCCTTTATTCGTCCGATTCTGGAGGAGCACGGGGTGACATACGACGATTTTACGCCGCTTTATCAAGGGCAGGCTGGGGCGGTGGAACTGCTGCAGGATGGGGCGGCGGATGCGGCTTTTCTCGGCGGAGCGGTCCCGACGGCTTCCATTGTGCAGGCGACCGCGACACGGCCGATCAACTTCATTCCGTTTGAGCCCGAGGTAAGAGAGCGTTTGATCGAAAAGTATGAATTTTTCAAACCGCACACGATTGCGGCCGGCACGTATAAAGGGCAGGAAGAAGATTATCCCTGTCTCAACGTCGGATCGATGCACTTGATCACCGATGCGGAGGAGGAGGAAGCGTTCGTTTATTGGCTGACCAAATCGATTTACGAAGCCTCTGACAAGATCGCGCAGACCCATAAAGCGGGAAACTCGCTGAATGCCGCGAATGTGGTGGTTGACACTGGGACACCGTTTCATCCGGGAGCGATCCGGTATTACAAAGAGATCGGGATATGGCCGGAGGAATCGACGGATGGTTCGGGAGAGGAATGACGGCCCCCGCCAGCTGCTGCACGTGATGGCGCCTTCACTTGAATGAACGCGGCCGCCGGGAAGGATAAACCCGCGTGGGCAACCGGCATCGCCGGTCTGTTGGTGGCGTTGCTTCTGCTGAAGGAGCTCAATTTCCCAACCCTCACCCCGCAGACATCGCTGGCGCTTTTTTTGGCGCTCGGATTGGTCTGGGCCTTTTTTCTCGACCCAAGAATCGGCAAACAGGCGCTTGGCTGGCGGATCGCAGGGTGGACGTTAGGGGCGCTGGGAATACTGGGCTGCCTTCGAGTGGGGGTGATGAGTGATCAGGCCTGGCTGAATGTATTCGGCGGCGGAGAAGTGCTAGGGAAACGGGTAGGCATTGAGCAACCATTAGATACCGCGACCGGTCTGGTGATCGTGGTGGCCGTGCTGGAAGGCTCACGTCGGCTGGTAGGTTGGCCGCTAACGGTGCTCGCCTTGATCACGATGGCGTATGCGCTGCTCGGGCCGTGGTTGCCGGATGGGTTGTTACCTCATCGCGGAACGTCTCCTGAGCGATTATCCCATCAGTTGGGCCTGCATGCGCAGGGTGTGTTTGGAGTAGCGTTTTCCGTCATGTTCACCCATGTCGCGCTGTTCATTTTACTCGGGGTCCTATTGCAACAGACGGGGGCGATTGCGTTCTTGATCGGTGTCGCAAACCGCTGGTTCGGCCGGACACCGGGCGGGGTCGCCAAGGTGGCAGTGGTCGGGAGCGGCTTAATGGGATCCCTCTCGGGAAGTGCGGTCGCGAATACGGCAGCGACAGGGGCGTTTTCGATTCCCATGATGCGGGCGTCAGGTTTTCGCGGGGTGCAAGCGGCGGCCATCGAAGCGGTGGCAAGTTCGGGAGGCGCCATGGTCCCTCCAGTGATGGGAGCGGCGGCTTATTTGATGTTGGAGATCGTTCAACCCCCGGTGACATTGGTGACGGTGATGAAGGCGGCTATCGTGCCCTCTTTCCTTTATTATCTGTCCCTATTCTTGATCGTCGATTTAACAGCTCGTCGGGAAGGGAAGGAAGTCGCGGAGTCGCCTGACCCGACAGCCGCGTTGCCTGGTGAATCGCGAACCGGCTGGACGGCTGGCCTGATTTTTCTTGCAGGGCTCACGACATTGGTCGGACTGTTACTAGCGAAATTCACCCCATCCCGCAGCGCTTCGGTGGCCTGTGTCGTGACGATCGTCTTGGCCGCCACCCTACCTGGCTCCCGTCTGGATTGGCGCGGGTTGCTCGGCATTGCCGGTCGATTTCTGCGGGATGTCTCCCCGTTGCTGGTAGCTGCGGCTTGTGCGGGGATCGTGGTGGGGGTGCTGACGATGACCGGTGCGGGCACCCGGCTGGCTTCCTTGATTGCGCCGTTGACTGAGCAGAGTCTCGGCGCGGCTTTTGTGGCACTCATGGTGATCTCGCTGATTCTTGGGCTCGGATTACCCCCGCTGGTTTGTTATCTATTGCTCACCACCTTAATTGGCTCGGTGATTGCCAATCTCGGAGTGCCACCGTTGGCTGCGCACTTTTTCATTTTTTACTTTGGCATGCTTTCGATGATCACCCCGCCGGTTGCCTTGGCGGCCTATGCGGCGGCGGGAATCGCTGGGGTTTCACCGATGGCAGCAGGTTTCCAGGCCTTCCGGTTTGGGTGGATCACGTTCTTGATTCCTTACCAGTTCGTATTTCGCCCGGAACTGTTGTTGCTCGACCTGACACTGGCCACACTACCTCTGGCGCTCTGGAGCTTATTGACGGCGACGGCGGGCATCGCGATTTTTGCTGCGGGAACCACGCGCTATGCGTTACGCACGTTGGAACGATGGGAATGCGTGGTGGCGTTTATTGCGGCGACCCTGTTGATTCTGCCGCCACCCGCCTGGTCACTGGCCGGACCGGTGCCGGTGCTTGACGTCGGCGCCTTGCTGGCCGCGGCTGTCGTTGCTCTGCGCCCAGTCCGACGTCACCGGATTTGATTCATCGCTTAGCTCGGCAAAGACGAGGCGTCCCGCGGAGGTCATCAAGGTTCCGCCGACTACAATGGAAACGGTTTCCCCGATCCGATCATGCGAATGATTGACCACGATCATGGTCCCATCGGGCAGGTATCCAACAGATTGATGGGATTCTTTTCCTTCTTTCACAAGGTAAAGATCGAGAGTGTCGCCGGGATTGACGACGGGTCTCATCGCGCGGGCGAGATCGTTGAGATTGAGCACTCGCAAGCCTTGTAAGCGAGCGATTTTTGCAAGGCCAGTGTCGTTGGTTAATAGGCGTGCGTTCATTTTCTTGGCGAGGAGCGCCAAGCGGTAATCAACACTTTCCTCTTCGTCCGACTGCAGGACGGTTTCCTCTTGCACATCGACGCCGAGCCCTGGTTTCTGCTGCATCTCGTTGAGATGATCGAGTCCACGCCGGCCGCGTTCGCGTTTGATCGCGTCGTGCGAATCGGCGAGCGCCTGTAATTCTCGCACAACGAAGCGGGGGACCACCAGGGCGCCACTCAGAAATCCGGCAGCCGCCACATCTGGAACTCGGCCATCGATGAGGACACTGGTATCGACGACGACCGGTTCATCTTCGACGGCTTGTCGGGTGAAACGGACGTAGGGAATGAGCAGCGAAAACTCGTCCCGATTACTTCGCATGGCCAACATCATGCCGAGATAACCAAAACTCGCGTAAAAGAGCAGGCTCAGCCCCCACTCGAGTTCACCTGGTAAATAATACAAAACGCGCGAGGCCCGGAGCAAGGATGCGAACAGCAAGCCGATCAACAGCCCGAAAGTGGCGGAAGAAAAAGCGCGCAAGGTGAACCCGCGCAACAGACGATCAATCAGGACTAGCAGCAGTCCGACAACCGTGCCGATCGCCACGCCGGCGGGCCATCCCAACTCCAGGACCACCCCCATTTGCGCGCCGACGAGCGCACTGAAACAGACGAAAAGAACTCGAAGCAGATTAATGGTACTTAATGGCGTCATAAATTAAAAATTACCCTCATCCATATTTATTCACCATGGCAGTGGAGTGAGAGGCAGGCAAATGGGAATGCCTTCCGCCTTTCTAATCGGGTCTGATTGAAAAGGGGTGCGATACCGGCCATCCCACTCGAATCCCTCTGATCCTTCTGCGATGACGCGTTGCTACCTTTAATCAGACCCTTTCTAATCAGCCGATGCAGGGCTCACGCGGAGTCGCAGAGAACGCGGAGAAAAAGCTTCATGGCCGACGGGTTAATTACGGATTTCAGGAGGGTTCAAGAGCAAACCGAGCTCGCCTCCGCCGCCCAGGCCGAGAGGGAAGGCGCTCAACCCGTTCAGCGAGGGCCGCGTGACCCTCGGCCTGGGCCGATGTAAGGGCGTCGGACTTCATCCTCGTCGGCGTCATCGGCCGAATCCCGATAGAACAAGACCCCGTGCCGCCGGAGATTCCCGATCAGGGCCTGGAGTTCCTCCCGCAACGCTTCGTTGCCCAGGAGAGCCCCGATGGCTCCTTCGTCGCTCTGAATTTTTTTCACCAACCGATTCACTTCATCCAGTGTCGAACCGGCTTCGCTTGCGGCTTTCCCAATCGATTCGACGGCATCCTGTGCTTTCACCATGACGGCCTCGGCTTCCTGGACCACGGGATCAATGCCGGAAGTCGAAGCTTTTAAGGTGGCCACCATTTCACCGGCATCGTCCATCACCGAGGAAAGTTTTTCACTAGCAGCCGCGAAACCGGCGCTGGCTTCGTCGAGATTCGCGAAGGTGTTGCGCAAGTTCTGGGTGCTGGCTTCATTCAAGACCTCTTCATCGATGGTGGTGAAAAGATGATCGATTTTCTTCACCACCTCGCGAATCTCCTCCACCAGTTCCGTCCCTTCGCGGGTGAGATCATCCATGCCGGATTCCCGTTTGCCACGCACCACACTTTTCGGCGTGATATAGCCTTCGGGCGGTCCTTTGGGCGGGCGCACATCGACAAACCGGTCGCCCAGCAACCCCGAGCTGCCGATATGGAAACTGGAATCTTTAGGAATCTGCACCTGAGACTCGATGGCCAGCTCGATCGCCACCCCCCTTCCTTCCGGCAACACCCGGGGCGGCTCCACGACCCGACCGACCTTGGCCCCGGCAATCAGAACGCTCGACCCCTCCAATAGTCCCGACGCATTCGAGAACTCCACCGTGAGCGGGTAACGGGGCGCCACACTCTCGCCAAATCGGCCAAAAGTGATGGCCAGACCGCCGAGAAGCAGCAGGCCGATCAGACAGAATAGCCCGACTTTGATTTCGAGTGAACGATTCGATTCGAGAGACATGGATCAGGCGGTGGGGTTCATCCAGTCCATTCCACGGGACCGGCCTTCAATGAAATCGCAGACGACCGGGTCGGTTGCACGCCGAAATGTTTCCGGCGTGCCGGTCAGATAGATCGATCCGGCCCGAAGAAAGGCGATACGGTTCGCGACAAAATAAGCGCTGGTCATATCGTGCGTGACGACGATGGAGGTGACCCCGAATTTGGATTGGAATTCGCGGATCAAATGATTGATGGAATCGGAAACGACGGGATCGAGACCGGAAGTCGGTTCATCGTAGAGAATGCATTCTGGTTGGCTGGCGAGGACCCGCGCCAGGGAAGCTCGTTTCCGCATACCGCCGCTCAGTTCGACCGGCATTTTATGGCCCTGCCCGCTGAGGCTGACATGTTCGAGGGCTTCCTCCACGCGTTGCCGCATGACTTTCCGATCGCGCATTCCTTGTTCCCGCAAGGGAAAGGCGACATTTTCCTCGACTGTCATCGAGTCGAACAGGGCGCCGTCCTGAAAAAGGATGCCCACCTTGCGCCGGACCGGTCCGAGTTGCCTTTCTTGAAGGCCGGTAATTTCACGTCCATCGATACAAACCTGACCCCGATCGGGTTTCATCAGGCCGACCATATGTTTCATGAGGACACTCTTTCCCCCGCCGCTCCGGCCGATAATGGCCAAGGTTTCGCCATGCCCAACTTGGAGATCGATCCCTTTGAGCACCTCTTGGCCGCGCAAGGTTTTGTGGATACCGCTCACAGTGATCATCGCGGGGTCATTCTGGGCGGAATCGAATGTCATAGCTAAGATCGTCCAGCTGGAATGAACATGTTGAGGGTCATGGTCAAAAAGAAATTCACGATGAGAATAGCGAGCGAAGCATAGACCACCGCAGTGGTGGTCGCGCGCCCGACTCCGACGGCCCCATTCGTGGTATTGAGCCCCTGATGACAGCTAATCACTCCGATTAGCTGGCCGAAAACCATCCCTTTGATCAAGCCCATCGCGATATCGCGTCCATCGGTGAATGTCATCATATTATCGATATAATAAGCCGCCTCGATTCCGAGGACTTGCACTCCCACGAGATAAGCCGTGCCGATGCCGAGCGCGATCGATTCCGCCGTCAAAATCGGCATGGCGATCAGGATCGCCAGCATGCGGGGGGTGACCAGGTAATCGACGGGATGGACGGACATGGTCCGGAGGGCATCGATCTGTTCTGTCACCTTCATCGTGCCGATTTCGGCCGTCATCGAAGCGCCGACACGTCCTGCAAGCATGAGGCCGGTCAGGACCGGACCGAGTTCCCGGCACATTGAGACGGCCACCACGGCGCCGACGGCTGATTCCATGCCGACACGGTTGAATTGAAAAAAGGTCTGAGCCGCGAATACGGCACCGGTGAACGCTCCGGTGACGCTGACGACCGACTGGGAGCGAGCTCCGATTTCCACGATTTGAATGCGCACGAGCTTCCAACGAATCCGCGCAGCGAAGAGGGAATACAATACTTCGCAGCCCAAAAGCACCAACTGGCCAAGATAGCTGCAAGCCTGAACGGGAGTATGCCCGAGCGCCCCGAGAAATCGGGCGCCCCAACCGGATTTCGTCGCCATCAATTGCGACGCCTGTGCATCGGTTTAATGAAGGAATACGCTGATCAGATGACCAGCTTCTGAGTCTTGCTCTTCGGCTTCAGTTCCGGCGGGATATTGCCGACAAAGCGAGGATTTAATCCGAGCCGTCGGAAGACGGAGTGAATCTCCTGCAAGGTCATCGAAGGAGTATCCTGGAATTCCATGTAAACGATATCGTGGTTGGTATCCACCTTGTAGCGAAGCTCCCCCACCGTTCCCAATTCACTGTCGAGCTGCATGATGTTGTCCATCTTGCGAACGCCAGCTGCGTAGACTTCGAGTTCGATCATGCAACCACCTTGTCATGACAAATCGAGATCGTCGAGTCTGTTATTCAGTCGTCGGAAAGTGGTTCCGCTTCCGTGATGTCGGGTCGTAACACCCCGACGTAGGGCAGGTTACGATAACGCTCCGCGTAATCGAGGCCGTAACCAACCACGAATTCATCGCCGATTTCGAATCCAAAGTATTCGGCCTCGGCATCGACCGCCCGTTCTTTCCGTTTCTTCAGCAACACACAGGCTTTGAGCGAGCTGGGCTCGAGCTGATCGAAACGCCGTCGCACCGCAGCCATGGTCAAGCCGCTGTCGAGGATGTCGTCGAGCAACAAGACGTGACGACCTTTCACATCGGGCAAAGTCGTTTGATGAAAGGTCACCTCGCCACTGCTGGAAGTCCCGCCATGATAACTCGAGACCCGCAGACAATCGAGTTGAAGCGGCAACGGAATGCGCCGCAGCAGGTCCGCCATGAAAATGATGCTGCCATTCAGCAGGGCGATCACCGTCAGTTCGCGCCCCCGGTAATCTTCTGTGATCCGGGCGGCCAAGGTGTCGAGCCGATTCAAAATGACCGACTCATCGATTAGTATGCGATCAATATCCTCGCGCATGGGCTTTTTTATTTACTTCTTGATGGCCGTTCGCATGCGCCCCGCTAATTCGCTCGATTCGTCCACAGCGATGCCTTCGTTCCAAACCAGCACCGCCTCCGTTTTCTGCCGCTGGGCTTTGAGTGCTTCGCCGCCGAAGAAATAAATGGCTTGGAGCTCCGGATCGCTCAGACCTGATTTACCGCCGCGGGCCGCCCGGAGGAGCAGAGCGAAATCGTCGTAGGCCATGCTCCTCCGCCCAAAGATCCTGGGCAATTTCAGATTATTGATCGCTCGAACCAATCGAACCCGAAGGTTTCCCGGTTCCGCAGCAACGGCTTGGTCCATCAGTTGCCCCCCTCGTTTCAAGGCATCGAGTTTTCCAGGGCCGGGAGCTAAATCGCGGCTCAAGAGGGTGAGCGCGCTTCCAAGATAAACCCGCGCCAATTGATTGTCCGGTTCAGCTTTGACCATCTTTTCGAGTTGGGCGACGCAATCACGCACCGCCTGTTTATCGCCTTCCGCACCTTTATCATGAAGAGCGACGATCTCGGCCATTGGCCCATCGAAGCCGTTGTCGGCGGCGCAGAGCGGCAGGGTGCCGAGGATTTGACTGAGTAAGATACTGATACCGACAAGACGAAACAGAACAGGCATCCGGACCACTAGCGCGACAGAAAAGTTTTGGCAATGTTTTGCCGGATCAAGCGCTTGGAACTGGCCCATTTCCTTCAACCGCGACGAGTTGATTCACCGGTTCTTGACCTTTTTTATCGAACGACCGTATGAGTCTGTTGCGGTAGCCCGAACCACAATCGTTTCTTTTAATAAGAGTATGCGTGTCCCCCTGGTTTTCTGTTTATTGTTGATGGTAGCCGGCAACGGCTTTTGTGCTCAGGAAATTCCCGATGTCCTCACCGACCCACGCGACCGGTCGACCTTTGCCTGGTTGGCCAAACATATCGGCGGGGAACCGAAGGTTAGCGGCCGCGACAATTCCTCGATCAGCTTCGAAAACGCCGAAGCTTCCTGCCGGCTGACGTTGGACGAAGCCGGGCGCGTCGTCGGGTTGCGAACCAATAAGGCCGGGTTCAACAACGATGACTTAGTGCAACTCGCAGGATTTCGTCACCTCACCCAAGTCGGGAACGACCACAACTTCGATCATGAAGGCCCCAACGGCTACCGCACCGGACCGAATCCCATGTCGGGAGCGGGCTGGATCGCTTTTAAAGATCATGGCATCACCCATTTCCGAATCGCTGGCTGCAATTTTGATGGGGACGGGCTCCGGGCGGTCGCGCAGTTTCCCGAGCTTCAACATCTCGACGTCTTTCACACTCGAGTGAGCGATCAGGATTTGGAAGCGCTTCGCGGGCATCCCACTCTCGAATCATTCAATTCCGGCCCGATGTGGGATGACAAGATCAGCAATGCCACGCTGGCCGTGTTAGGAACTCTGCCCCAGCTGAAGCGATTTAAAATTGTAGAGACCTACCTCAGTTACGACGGTGGATTCGAACATATCGTCAAGTTCGGCGATCAATTGGAGACCATCGAACTGGGAAACACCGTTGTGCCCGCGGCTGATCTCGCTCGACTGCGACAGGCGGTGCCCGAAACAGCCATCGAACAAAAATCGATGGCGGAAATCGGACAACTGATTCTCGACAACTGGAAAGGAGCTGATCGGAAACTGAGTGAATGGGCTCCGGCCGAGGTGTTGGAAGCATACCGGACCGCGGCGAAAGCGAATCAAATGTCGCTTGTGGGTGAATGGCTCGGCCAAGCGGAAGGCCAGGCAGATCCGGTGCGGATGATTTTTGATGAGACCGGTCATGGTATGATTGAGAGCGCGGAGGGACGATTCCCAATGAGTTATCAGGAAGATCGCTCCGTCACCCCGCATCATCTGGACCTCGTTGCGACGCCAAACGGGGCGGAGGAGCCGAAAAGGCTCTTTTCGCTGTTTACCTTCGTCGATGAAGACACCGTCCGGATTGCAACCCCAGGCGCGGAACGGCCGAGCGAATTAAAGCCGGCGCTACGATTTCAACGAGTTATTGAATGACCCTCTTACGACTCGAGAGAAGCTCTCAAGGCTTGTTCGAAATAATGGGTCGGCACATTCGCATTCTGGATCGTTGATCCCCCATCCACCACGAGACTGTGGCCTGTGACGAAAGTGCTTTCGTCGCTCGCCAAAAAGAGGGCGGCATTCGCGATATCCTCGCCGATTCCGAGACGTCGCATGGGAATCGTGGCAAGCACCCGCTCGAGCTCCAGAGGATGTTTAGCGAAATTTTCGTTCCGCTGGTCGTGCGTGATAAAGCCCGGACAAAGCGCGTTGCATCGGATACCAGATTCTCCGTAAGTCACGGCGATCTGGCGTGACAGATTGACGATGCCGCCTTTTACCGCTGAATAGACCGCCATGTTTCCGCCCGGTTTAAAGGAATTGATCGAGCCCAGATTGATCAGACTCCCCCCACCCCGATTCTGCAAATGTGGAATGGCCGCCCGGCAAGCCACCATGGCGGCGGTGAGTCCGATGGCAATGCCCTGTTGCCAACCTTCGTCATCCTGATCGAGCAACTTTTTGTAAGGCCCAGCGTAAGCATTATTTACGACCACATCCAGACCGCCGAAAGTTTCAACCGCCTGATGCACCATTTTTTCCACTTCCCGCGATACCGTCAGATCGGCCACCCACCATTGCGCTTGGCCACCCCGATCACGGATTCCCTCACAGACACTCGCGAGTTCCGGTTCCTTGCGATCGACCAGCAAGACTTTGGCGCCTTCCGCCGCAAAACGTTCTGCAATGGCTCGCCCGATATTCTGGGCGGCGCCGGTGACAATGGCAATTTTTCCGGGTAAACGCTGGGACATCCCGAGTTGACTAGAGAAGCAGGCGAGGAGCGTCAAGCGAGGGGTGCCCTCCTGGGATTGCATCCAGCCGCGATTCGCCTATTGCTGGAAGAAGCCTTATGTCATTCGAAGCCCACCCCACCGCCATAATTGAGGACACCAGCACAATCGGGGACGGCACCCGGATCGGACCCTATGCCATCATCGAGCCCGGCGCCCGCATTGGGACTGATTGTGAGATCAGCGCGCATGCGATTATTAAAAAAAACGTCGTCATGGGAGATCGATGCCGGGTGGCCGAACATGCCGTGCTCGGTGGTGATCCCCAGGATCTGGCGTTTCATCCCGAGATCAACAGCCAGGTGGTGATCGGGAATGACAATGTATTTCGCGAATTCGTCACATTGCATCGCGGCACCGGCGAGGGGACTGAGACCCGGGTCGGGAACCAGAATTTCCTGATGGCTGGCGCGCATCTCGGCCACAACGTCTCGATCGGCGATCATTGTATCCTCGCCAACAACGTGCTCCTGGCTGGGCATGTCCGGTTTGGTAGCCAGATCGTCGTCGGCGGCGCCACGGTCTTTCATCAGTTCGTCCGGGTCGGCGATCTCGCGATGATTCAGGGCTTGAGCAAATTCGGACAAGATATCCTGCCGGGCGCGATGGCAGCGGAATATAATGGGATCGCCGGACTGAACCACGTCGGGCTCCGGCGGGCTGGGTTTGAAAAGGCGGCCCGGGAATCGATCCGTGAGGTGTATGAACTCTTTTTTCATCGCGGCTTTTCGCCCAAACAATTTCTCGAAGCGGTCGCGGATCGGGAACTGCCTGCTCCGGCAGCCCAAGTGAGGGCTTTCGTGCAAGCGGGTTCTAAACGCGGGTATTGCCGATTTATTCGCGCCTCGGAGTTCAAGGGGCGCGGCAAGGAGTGAGCAAGGTGGCCCAGAGACACGATGCGGCGAGTTTCTTCTCTGAAGACTTGTCAACGCGGTCCGCGCCCGTTATCAGATGTCCATTCATGCTGCGATCGCTTTTTACCATTCTGGGCCTGGCTTTGCTTCCTGTTGGTTTTTCCGGGTGCGGAACCTTTACCGGTTCCGGGCTATTCGGCCCGGAAGAAATCAAGGTCCGCACCACCGCTTACACCCACACCGAAGCCGATCATCTGAAATATGGGCGCAAAAACGCATTGGGGACCCCGTTGCGCCATGGCAAAATTAAGAGTGCCGCCTCGGACTGGTCGAAGTATCCGGTCGGAACGAAATTTCGCATTAAGGAGACCGGCGAGGTTTTCGAGATCGACGATTACGGCTCGGCATTGGTCGGGACGGACACGATCGATCTTTACAAGACATCGAAGCATCAAATGCGCCACTGGGGCGTGCGCGAGGTCGAGATTGAAGTGCTGGAGTGGGGGTGTTTCGATGAAAGCCACACGATTCTCGAACCGCGCATTCATCACCGTCATGTAAAAAAAATGTTCGAAGCACTCACCCCGAAACTCTCCAACAACAGCTTTTTTAGGATCCAATCGGAATCATGAACGTCCTCGTAATAGGTGGCGCGGGATACATCGGCAGTATCTGCGTCGAACAACTTCTGGCTGCCGGCCATCAAGTGAGCGTCTTCGATAATTTAAGCGAAGGCCATCGGAAGGCGATCGATCCTGGGGCCGCCTTTTTTCGGGGTGATCTGCTCGATCGCCACACGATTTTGACGGCCATTCAGGCGGCTGAACCCGAAGCAATCATGCATTTCGCTGCCAATGCGCTCGTCGGTGAGTCGATGGAAAACCCGACCAAATATTTCCGTAACAATGTGACGGGCGGCATCAATTTGCTCGATTGCATGATCGAATGCGGAGTCAAAAAATTGGTCTTCTCCTCCACCTGCGCGACCTTCGGGCCCCCGGAACGGTTGCCGATGGACGAAACCCTCCCTCAGCACCCGATCAATCCATACGGGGAATCGAAACTGATTTTCGAACAGATCCTTCGCTGGTATGACCGGATTCATGAGCTGAACTTCACGGCTCTCCGTTATTTCAATGCGGCTGGCGCCACGGAGCAGTACGGGGAAGATCACCGGATTGAGACGCATCTCATTCCTAATATTCTCAAAGTGGCGCTCGGCCAGAAAGAACATGTGCAAATTTTCGGAACCGATTACGACACGCCTGACGGCACCTGCGTTCGGGATTACATCCACATTATTGATCTAGCCCAGGCCCATATTCTCGCGCTCGCCTCGAAAGGGAGTGGTTTTTATAACCTCGGCACCGGCGGTGGGAACTCGGTGAAAGAAGTCATCGATAGCTGCCGCAAGATTACCGGCCACGAAATCCCGGCAATCGAACAACCCCGGCGACCGGGCGATCCGCCTCGGTTGGTGGCGGCATCGAATAAAATCAAAGCTGAACTGAATTGGAGCCCGCAATATCAATCACTCGATTCTATTATTGAAAGCGCCTGGAAATGGCATCAAAAATACCCGCACGGCTATGAAGATTAGCCGCCTCCATCTCCTGTTCGCGGTCGCGCTTGGCTGGGCTGCCGCTTTAACGATCGTCGACGCCCAAACGATGGGGCTCGAAAATGATGTCTCCTTCGGTGATTCACCAGTCGAAATCGTCTCGCGCGGCGGCACGACGTATGATGGTAACATGGCCATCGCCCGCGGTGATGTCGGCGTTTATACCGATGACGCCAGCTTGTTCGCGGATGAAATCCAATACGACATCAAGTCTGGCCAGATTTTTCTGGAAGGCAATGTGCGCATATACAGCACGTCCGGCATGTTCACCGGCGATCGCGCCACGTATAACGTCAAAACCAAGCAAACGAGCGCTGGTAATTTCCGCGCGAAATTCCAGCAATTCCAGATGCAAGCCCAGCGCGGGTTCACCATCGGCGCGCGTGCTTTCGAGGGGAGCGACGTGATCGCCACCACCCATGATCTCTCGACACCCGACTACCACCTGCGTGCTGGGAAAGTCCGCGTTTATGCCGATGATCGTGTCGTGCTGAAAGATGTCTCTCTTTGGGTCGGAGAAGTCCCGGTGTTCTGGTGGCCTTACATTTATCAGCCACTGGACGAATCCATTTCGTTCGGATTGGCCGGCGGCTTCTCAGAATTATGGGGCGCCTTCGCGCTGATTCAATATGGCTTTCCGATCGCCCCCTACCTCGACGGGGTCGCCCATATCGATCCTCGCTCCAAGCGCGGAGTCGGTCTCGGTCTCGATTTCATTTTTCAACCGACGGAAGACGGCAAGAATGACGGACTTCTCTCCTTCTATTATTTAGACGACCAGAACCCGAATCTGAACTTCACGTCCCTGCCTCGCCCGATCATCGGCTCCGAACGTTACCGGATTCAGTATGATCAAAAACTGAGTTTAACCGAGAGCCTTTACGGCCGAGCCCGAATCGATGTGCTGTCGGACCAGTTTGTGATGCAGGATTTTTTCCAGAACGAATTCGCTCTTAATCCCCAGCCGGACAACTACGTCTTCTTTACCTACCATTCCGATAATTACGCCGCGACACTCCTCGGCCAGTTTCAGGCAAACGAATTCTTTCAGACAGTCGAACGCCTGCCGGAAGGCGCTTTCGAATCAGCGCGGACGCCATGGTTCGGGCTACCCATTTTTTATGAAAGCTCGACGACTGTCGGCTTTCTTCAGCAAGGCTTCGCTGAAGGCACCACGTTAATTCCAAATTACGACACCTTACGTGCCGATACCTGGCATCAATGGTCATATCCGGCCAAATTCTTTGGCTGGTTGAACATCATTCCACGCGCCGGGCTTCGTGCGACTTATTACGAACAGACGACTCTGGCCGCGGCTCCCTTCTCCCATACCGGTGCCGAGGTGAAGCCGATCGCGAACGCCGGCATCGAAGGCTCCTTCAAACTGACAAGGACGTTCGATAATATCGACAGCCGCGCTTGGGGTCTCGATGGGATGCGGCATACCATTCAACCGTATTTCGATTATTCTCATGTCTCCAACTTCGGGTTCTCCCCCGCGAGTCGCCTCCTCTACGATACGCTACAACCAACGACGCAATACGATCTTATTCAATTCCCGGACTTCAACGCCGTCGATTCGATCGATGACTGGGATATTCTGCGGCTCGGCTTTCGTAATCGGCTACAAACTCGTCGGGATGCTTCCACCGTCAACTGGCTGGAACTCGACACGTTTCTCGATGTTAATTTTAATAATCCCTATTCGCAGAACGACTTTTCGAATTTGTTCAATAGCCTTCGATTCGAGCCCGTGCCATGGGCTTATGTCAGCATCCAATCCCAGTTCCCGCTAACGAGCACCGGATTTACAGAAATCAACACGGAGTTGAACGTGATGTTGAGCCCCGAGTTGCAAGTGACGCTCGGCCATCGTTACCTTGACAACAATCCGTTCTTCGAAAACAGCAACCTTTTCCGCTACGGCGGATACGGTCGATTGAACGACCACTGGTCCTTCTCGATGCTCCACCAAATCGAGGCGGAAGATGGCACGATCGAGAGCCAACAATATACCGTTCACCGGGACATGACCTCATGGGTTGCCTCGGTCGGCGCCATCATCCGCGACAACCGGGGGGTCGACGAGTTCGGCGTCATGTTCACCGTGACGTTAAAGGATTTCCCTCAACTAACGTTGCCGTTCAATTTCAATCCAGACGCGACCTCCGAGTAAGTTGCGGTCCGTTCGATCCTGGCTCCGTGAATCGGCGCCATGCGGCGACCCCCACCCCCTTCTCGTCCTCATGTTCGAACCGAATTCCGATATCACCCACGTTTTACAAGAACGCATTAACGAATTGGCCAAGACGGGAGGTGGAGAAATCCTCATTCCGCCCGGCGAATATTGGATTCGACCCATCGAGCTCAAATCGAATATTTGCCTCAATTTGTGCGCTGGCGCGACCCTGAAAGCCTCCCCGGAACGTGACGACTATTTCCCCATCGGTTATGACCACAATGAAATGGGACAAGTCTTTTCCGTCATCTACGCGGTGGATCAGAAGAATATCACCGTCAAAGGGGAAGGCACCATCGATCTAAACGGAGAGGCTTGGTATCGAATGGATGATCCCAAACCGATGCATACTGTTGGCCCGGAAATTACCGCAGCTCACCGGGCGGAAGGTGCCCGCAGTTATGGTTGGCGGGTCAATCAGCCCATTTTCTTTCATCAATGCCAAAACATTCGATTCGATGGATTGAATCTGATCAATGCTCCTTGTTGGACGATGAGTTTCAACTTCTGCCGGATCGTGAAGATGACCGACCTCACCATTCTCAACGGCCTGCTCATCCCGAACAGTGACGGCATGCATTTCACCGGTTCGAGCGATATCCTGATCAGCGGCTGCGCCATCACGGCCGGGGACGATTGTGTCGCGCTCACTTCGATCACCGATTGGAATGTGCCTTGCGAAAATGTCACCATTACCAACTGCGTCTTTCAGTCGGCTTCCAAAGCAATCTCGGTCGGTTACATGCATAGTATCGTTCGGAATGTCCTGATCGAGAATGTCGTGATCAAGAAAAGCAATCGCGCCTTCGTGATCATGTGTCACCCTCGCACGGGTCGGGTGGAAAACGTACGAGTGTCCAACTGTATTTTGGAAGGTAGAAGCTATGCCGGCGGCTGGTGGGGCAATGGCGAGGCCATCGTCATCATGGTGAGCCCGCAACATATCGAGCGTTACCGGGAACCGCTCCCAGACCCACGTTTCGATCTGGCGGTCCGAAATGTCCATTTCACGAATGTGAGTTGCCACGCCGAACGTCCCATCGGAGTCGTGGCGACCGAACCGTTGACTCGTAACATCCAATTCCGCGACGTGATTATTGAAATCGTCCCGGAAGAACGGCCAAGTCTGAAAGGCAATGCGATCGACCTGGCGCCGGGTCCGGAAAATTATGAGATTCCAAAAGCCGGCATTGGCATGGTCTGTGTCAATAGCGAGCCGGTGCTGGACAATGTGACCGATGCGGATGGGACCCCGATCGAGACGATCACTGGCTGAGAGAGGAACTGCCATGCGCAAAGAAAAGACATTGGGTTGGCGATGGCTGTTGGCGCCGATTGTGCTCGCTAGCGTTGGGTGTTCTTCGGTGCCCCCAACCCAGGCGCCATTGATCCGATCTCCAGAGATTTTGGAAATCGCCCGAGCTGAAACGGATTACGCACCGCTTGAAACGGTGCAAGTCGCTTACGCCACCGACCGCGAACGAGGTCCCGACATGGGGCGGACTGGACCGGGCACCTACCAGAATGAGCGCGGCATGCAGGTCTGGCTCGGGTTCGGTGAGCTACGTGTCGATGGAGAGAAGCAAATCAACTTGGTCGACATTGAGGAGCATGGCGTTCTCTTGGACGAAGTGGTCGCCCTCGATCCGCTCCCGAACCGCGTGCTCAGTGAGGAGGAGCAAGCGTTCTATCAACAGTTGAATGCTCAACTGGCGCAGGCCGAGACCTCGGATCTGGTTATTTACATTTCCGGGTTTCGGGTGCCCTTCACCAATCCACTGCTGGTCAGCGGCCAGTTGACTTCTTTGATCGAAGGCGCCGCCGTTTTTCTGGGATACAGTTGGCCGAGCACCCCGTCCCTCATGGCGTATCTGCGTGATATCGAGACAGCCGAACATTCCTCGCGCAGTCTGCGGTTATTGATTGAGCATCTGGCCAAAAACACGAATGCCCGGCAAATTCACATCCTCGGTTATAGCGCCGGCACGCGACTGGTCGCACGCGCGCTGCATGAGATCACATTGTTGACTCACGGCAATGAACAGGTGGCGCAACAGCGTTACAAAATCGGTCACGTCGCCATGGTTTCCAGCGATATGGATCGGGAATTGTTTGGCTCCTTCCTGGCCGACGATATCGGGGCTGTGACACAGAGTTTGACGGTCTACCGGTCAAAAAAAGATGGGGTTCTTGGTCTGGCCGGCTGGATTTTCAATGGACAACGGCTCGGCCGTCTAGAGGCCTATGAAGACCTCGAACCGGAACTTCTCCGAGCGCTCTTGGACTACGAGAAGCTGGATGTGATCGATGTGAGCGACGCCCCGTTCGTGAACGAAGCAAGCGGGCATGGATATTTTTTGCGCAGCCCCTGGGTGAGCAGTGATGTGCTCCTCACTATCTTGACCGACCTGCAGCCGTCTCAACGCGGGTTGATACGCGAATCAGGCTCCCTATCCTGGACGTTCCCTCCCGATTATCCTGCCCGCCTGCGACAACTGGCGACGCACGATTAACTGCTTCAATTCATTCCTGAAGAAAGTTCGCGAGCAACGCTTTCCCGTTGCCGGTCAAGATTGATTCGGGATGAAATTGCACCCCTTCCACCCGCAGATCGCGGTGGCGCAATCCCATCACCTCTCCTTCGGCCGTCTCAGCCGTGATCTCCAAACAATCCGGCACACTCGAACGCTCCACGATGAGGGAATGGTACCGGGTGGCTTCGAAAGGATTCGGCAAATTTCGAAACACCCCAAGGCCACCATGTTGAATGGGCGACGTTTTCCCATGCATCAATTTGGCGGCACGAATGACGTTGCCACCAAAAACGGCGCCAACACATTGATGACCGAGACACACTCCCAGGATGGGGGTCTTCCCAGAAAAATGGCGAATCACATCATTACTCAAACCGGCTTCCTTCGGGGTGCACGGTCCAGGTGAAATACAAATATGGCTCGGCGCCAGGGCTTCAATGGCCTCGATGGAAGTATCGTCATTGCGGCGCACCTCCACCTGCTCACCGAGTTCCCCAAAATATTGCACCAGGTTATAGGTAAACGAATCGTAATTATCGAGAACGAAGATCATTCGGACAGTTGCCTCAGCATGTTAGCACGCGAAATGGCTCGCATCATCCCGCGCGCTTTGTTGATGGTTTCTTGATATTCCCCTTCCGGCGTAGAATCGGCGACCACTCCGCCGCCGGCCTGCACATAGGCCATGCCATCTTTCAACACCACGGAGCGAAGCGTGATGCAAGAGTCGATGTTGCCATCGAAGGTAAAATAACCAACCGCCCCCGAATAAGCACATCGCTTATTTTTTTCCATGCTGTTGATGATTTGCATAGCCCGGACTTTCGGCGATCCAGAGACGGTCCCGGCGGGAAAAGTCGCCCGCATGACATCGAAAACCGTGCGGGCATTCGCTAGCCGGCCGATAACGTTCGAGACGATATGCATGACGTGGCTGTAACGTTCAATGATCATGAAATCGGTCACCTCCACACTGCCGAATTCGCAGATCCGACCGACATCGTTGCGGGCAAGATCGACCAGCATGACATGTTCGGCCCGTTCCTTCGGATCGGCCAGTAGATCGCAGGCATTGGCATCGTCTTCCTCAACGGTAGCTCCGCGAGGTCGCGTGCCGGCGATTGGCCGAATCTCGACTTTATCATCGATACAACGCACATGCACCTCAGGGGAACTGCCCACGAGCGAGAAGCGTTGGCCGAATCGGAAGACAAACATATAAGGGGACGGATTGACAAAGCGGAGTGCCCGATAGAGATCGATTGCGTCAGCCTCAAACGGAGTGGAGAAACGTTGGCTCGGCACGATCTGAAAAATGTCTCCGGCCCGGATGTAATCCTGCGCCCGCTTCACCATATCGTGATATTCCTCGCGGGTGGTATTACTCTCGGGTGTGATCTCGGGCGCCTCGACCTGGGTCGGGTTGAAGGGAACGGCCAAGCTCATGGAAAGTCGCTCCAGGGTCGACCGAATCGCCGCGACTGCTTGATCATAGCTCTCGTCGGGCGAGCACCCCTCCCGAATGCAGGCATTGGCAATGACCCGCATTCGCCGAAGGTGATGATCGAATTCAACCACGATGCGCGGCGCCATGTAGAGCATATCCGGAATACCGAGCGAATCAGGCGGCGATTCCGGGACGGTCGGCTCGAAAAAGCGCACCATATCGAAGCTCAGATAACCGACAACCCCCGAAGTAAAGCGGTGCGGGCCGGCAAGCGGTTCAGCCTGATGCTTTTGGACCCACTGCTCTAGTTCGTGAAACGGGTCTTCGACCTCGTATTCTGCGGTGCTGCCATGTTCGGTCAAAGTCACCCGCCGACCATGGGCCTCAAAGATCATGAAGGGATCGCACCCAACGAAGGAGTAACGGCCCATGCGTTCATCGCGTTCGACCGATTCGAGCAGGAACACCCATCCTTCCTTGCCCAGCTTCTCAAAAGCGGCGACCGGCGACTCGGTGTCATTGACGAATTCACTAAGGACCGGAATTACCTGCCCCTGGCTGGCTCGTTCCAGAAATGCCTCTCGATTCGGTGAAATTGGCAAAGGCCTCATGCTTGGTATACCTGGTCAGGTTCGAAAACCTTATCTTCGTTTATGGGTAACCGGTTGCCGTCGGCATCCAGTCCCTGAAAAAAACAGCTCGTAAACCCGGTGTGGCAAGCGCCCCCGGTCTGTTCGACCTCGAACAAAAGGGTGTCACCATCACAATCGATCGACCACCGTCGCACCTTTTGAATATGGCCGCTCGACTCTCCTTTTACCCATGATTTCTGCCGCGACCGGCTCCAGTAATGCATGCGGCCTGTTTTCGCCGTCTTTTCGATTGCCTCGCGATTCATCCAGGCCATCATCAAGACTCGGCCGTTGCCTTCGTCTCTGGCTTCCTGAACAATCGCGGGGATCAATCCCTGGCTATCAAATTTGAAATTCGTAAAATCCATTGTGTCGGTGTTGGTAGAAATAAAAAAACGATGGTAATAAAAAACCCGATGAAAATAAAAAGCCCGATGGTTTTCCGGAAAAAATCATCGGGCGGTATCGGCGCGCTTTGGCGACGTCGACAGGCATTGGCCTTAAGCCAGGCTCGACAACGATTGTGTGAGCCGCCTGTCCGCCCAGTTCAGGGCCAGCGATGCCAGTTGCACGTCATGATGAGTAATAAAGAAGCGGGATGAGACGCGGGCAAGCAAATTTCGTGTTTCTTTGCATCTCCCTCTGCTTCGGAACCGCCCATCCGGCAGAGGCCGGAGAAGATCGCTTCGATCCAGCAGCGGATACCTTCGCATTCGCGAATGAGACCGTGTTCGCCCACCCCAATCAACCACCTTCGGCCGAGGTGGGAACCTCCGATCTCGAAACGAATATCGACTCCAAATATTCCCGCCGATGTTTTGTCCTGACCCGGGCAGCCTTGCAATTCCATCGTCACGCCCAGTTCGATCCCGAGGCACCTCGATTGCCCAACCAGGAATACCGGCAGCGAGTCCGGCAACTGGCCCGACGCCCTGCCTGGCGGGCGCCGTGCCGGGACGAATCCCCGATCGTAATCCCGGGCTTCGCCAATCTGCACCAGTTTTCTCATGCACACGCCCGGATGTTGCAGGACGAATTAGGCGGCGGTCTGCCGACTTATTTTCGGTTAGCCAATTGGCGAATGGTGTTTCCCTTCTCGACGGCAGCTTTACGAGCCACCGCAGAACGTTTGGCACGCCGGGTTGCCTCGGGTCAGCCCACAGCGGTCTATCTGACTCAATGGACCGAAATCAATCATGCCGTGCTCGTTTATGGCGTCACAAGAGGCCTTGAAGGGGGCTATCGATTTCACTTTTATGATCCCAACCTGCCCGCGGCCCGTCAGGTCTTGCGGTTTGATGGCGATTCTTTTCAGCTGCCCGAGAGTTTTTATTTTGCCGGTGGCAAAGTGGGGATCTATTTGATTTATACCCATGCGCTGGACTGAACCATGACCTTATTCCTCATCGCAGTTGCTTTCACCTTAGGCGTTTCGGCGCTCTGCTCGGTGCTGGAATCGATGATCCTCAGTATCACCTCGCTCGATATCGAGGAAATCATTGAGAAATATCCGCGTGCCGGTCACTTGATCGAGAAGATGCGGAATGAAATCGATAGCACGATTTCAAGCATTCTTACCGTCAATACGGTGGCCAATACCTTAGGCGCCATTTTCGTCGGCGGATTGGCGACAGAACTCTTCGGCGACTTCTGGCTCGGCGTGATCTCTGCATGCATGACGGTGGCTATCCTGATTTTCTCCGAAATTCTTCCGAAGAACATCGGGGTCAGTTATCGGCGTCAGCTTTTTCCCTTCCTGGTCTGGGCTTTACTGGGAATCACCCGCATCGCGCAACCGCTCACGGCAGTCGCCACCTGGCTGGTCCGGCTGGTCATCAAGCCGCCCCTCAATCGGGTGTCCGGCAAGGAAATCGCCCTGCTGGCGGAGCGCGGCAATCGTGAAGGCAGTCTGGGAGGCGCCGAATTGCAATTGATCCAGAGCTCGCTGGCCCTGAGGGAAACGCGGGTCAGTGAGTTAATGACGCCCCGGAAAGTCGTCACCATCGTCGATAAAGAGGACAAAACCTCTGAAATTCTGGCCCGTTTCCGGACGATTCCATTCGCTCGATTGCCGGTTTTCGAGGAGACAGATGAAAATATCGTCGGGGTGGTGCGCCGCCGTGATATCCTGCAAACCATCGCGGAGGGCCGTCGACAGGCCACCATGGGCACGCTACTGCGCCCGGCGGTTTTCGTTCCGGAAGTCGGCACGGTCGCGAAGACGCTGGAATTGCTCATCGAAAATCATCAACAACTGGCTGTGGTGACCGATGAATTTGGCGGTTTTGCCGGGGTGGTGACCTTGGAAGATGTGTTTGAACATCTTATCGGCCGCGAATTTTATGAAGCAGACGATCGTGCTGTTGACATGCGAGCCTTGGCATACGCGCGGGCGAGCAGCCGATTGAATCTGGAAGATTGAGAGGCGGATCCACTCGTTTTCGTGAGAAAAAGGAGAAAAACAGAACAGATTCGATCGACATCGGCATGTAAATAGCTAAATTCCACTCTTGATGCCGACCCAGTTGAGTGAGGAGGAACGCGAACAGATCCTTCAAACAATTCAAATGTTTGAAATGATCACGCAGACGCAGCCTGATGATTATCAGTCATACGACGTCCTCAAAGAGGCTTATCTGAAGTTGGGCCGCGATCAGGAGGCCGCCGATGCTTCGCGGAAATTGGCTGAAGCCTATTTGAAAATGGGGCTCTACTCCTCAGCCATGCTGGAATGTGAAGGCATCCTGAATCGCGATCCTGAGGATGCCGAAATCGTCGCGTTGATGGGTGAAATCGAGCAGAAAATGCACGAATCGTCCGGGAAACGCAATGAGTCTCCAAGAGCTGGCAGCTCCGAAGAAGCTCAGGCCTCGCTCACGGCGATCGCCCATACCAAGGATGAGGAGAAAGAAAAAGCCGCTCCATTCGCCGAAGATTCCAGCGCACTCCAGCATCACGGCAACGATTCCCTGGCAAAATTCCTCATCGACAATCAACTAGCCGATAGCGGAACGGTCGAACAGGCCATGCACGAAGTCTCGGTCAAATACGAAGCAGCCCGGGATACGAAAACGATTGGCCCCTCCCTGCTAGCAGAAATCGAGGCCATTCACAACGGCACGATCGATGACCTCATGAGTAGCATCATCGATGCGACACGCTTCGCTTTCATCCCCTTGGTCAATTACGACGTCGATCGTCAGATTGTCCGGATGCTTCCAGAAGAACTGACCTTGAACCGCCTCATCGTCCCATTTGATCTTATTAGCCGGACGTTGATGATCGCGCTCGTCAATCCATTCGACGGCGAAGGCAAGAAAGCGGCGCAGAATTCTTTAGATTACAACATCCAATGGTTCATTGCGAAACCGAATGCCGTTCAACATGTTCTAAAAGATATTTATAAGTGACTGAATCTCTTGTCCCATTCTTGAGCCCGTCCTTGTCCGCCAGCCCCCCCGCCAGTCCTAACCGCCCTTCAATAACCCCGCACTATGGCCGTTAAATCATTCGGAGAACGTATTGCCAATGTCCTGATCGAGGATGGTCTTCTCCTGCCCGCCCAGCTGGAAGAGGTCATGGAGCTGCAACGCCAACAGGGTGGCCGGCTTCATAAGCTGCTCATCGACAAGAACTATGTCACCGAGCAAGACATGGCCCTAAGCATGGGCCGTTGCACCGACACCCCATTTGTCAACCTGTCGAAACTGCGGGTCGACCCCGAAATCGCCGAGTTGATCCCCAAGGAAATGGCGACCAGCTATAAACTGGCACCCGTCTCTCGGCTCGGCACCAAGTTGTGGGTCGCCATGGTCGATCCACTCAACGTATTGGCCCTCGATGATGTGCGACAGCGGACTAAATTGGACGTGATCCCCATGATCGCGACCGAAAAGGCGGTCCAAGAAGCGTTGAGCGGTGTAGACGGGGGAGGAGGTGGCTCGATCTCCGAGGCGATGGCCGACATTGCCGAGGCTGCGGCCGATGAAGCCGATGGTCTTGAAATCAGCCGCAACAAGTCGGGCGAGGAAATCAACCTCGATCGACTCGCCGCAGATAGTGAAGACGCGCCCGTGATCAAAATGGTCAATCTGATCCTGGTCCAAGCTTTGAAGGATCGTGCCTCCGATATCCACATCGAGCCTTTCGAAAAAGTCGTCAAACTCCGCTACCGAATGGACGGCGTCCTGGTCGAAGCCAGCTCCCCGCCTAAACAGTTGCAGAATGCCATGACCTCACGGATCAAAATTCTTGCTGGCCTCAATATTGCCGAACGGCGAGTGCCACAAGATGGTCGTTTCCGCATCCGGGTCTCTGGCAAAGAAGTCGATCTGCGGATTTCCATTCTGCCCGTGGTCTATGGCGAAAAAATCGTCATCCGAATTCTGGACAAATCCGCCTTGGCCGGGTCGATCAACATGCTCGGTCTCGACGAGGAGACGCATGATAAATTCCGAAAAGCAATCGATGCGCCCCATGGCATGATCCTCGTGACAGGCCCAACCGGCTCTGGAAAAACCACCACGCTTTATTCGGTGCTCAATGAGTTGAACGAACCGAAATGGAATATCGTAACGGTCGAAGACCCCGTGGAATACCAGTTGGCAGGAGTCAACCAAGTCGCGGTGCGATCCGAAGTCGGCCTCACCTTTGCCGCCGCCCTTCGCTCAATCCTGCGTCAGGACCCGGACATCGTCATGATCGGGGAGATTCGAGACACCGAAACTGCCGAGATCGCGGTGAAAGCCGCGCTGACGGGTCACCAAGTGCTCAGCACGCTGCACACCAACGACGCTGCCGGCGCTATCTCCCGCCTTGACGACATGGGCATTCCTCCCTTTTTAATTTCCAGCTCCGTACTTTTAACCTGTGCGCAACGTTTGGTTCGAAGAATTTGCACGAATTGCCGCGAGGAGTTCACACCTCCGACTGAGCTCTTGGAGAACCTGGACCTGGAGTTGGATGAAGATACCGTTTTCTATCAAGGAGCCGGCTGTGACCGTTGCCGCGGAAGAGGTTACGCAGGACGAGCCGCGGTATTGGAAGTGTTGCCGGTCTCGGATACAATTCGTCGATTGATTATTAAACGAGTCTCGGCGAATGTGATCAAGCAGCAAGCTCTGTCCGAAGGAATGAGAACACTTCGCCATGTCGGAATTGACAAGGCTCGCGAAGGCATTACAACCTTAGAGGAAGTATGGGGTGTTACGGCCGAGGACAGCGAATAATCCTCTTCATTTATAATAGTTATACTCATTGATATGCCACTGCCATTTTCCAGCTGGTTTAAGAACAAGGACAAAAAAGAATCCGAAGCGAGTGACGCAACGCCGGGGCGACCAGTTCCTCCGGCACCAGCGGCCTCTCCTGGATCCCAAACTCCGTCCCCCCCTGAACCTCGCTCCGCCAAAACCGTCACACCTCATAACCTGAAGCCAGTCGACCTGCGGACCGGGCAGGCGCCCAAAATGCCGTCGCCTTCGGTAGCGGGCGGTGCCAAAGCAAGGGGCAAAATCGCCTTTCCTTCAGCCGAATCGCAAGCCCAGGAGAGCTCCGAATCTTCTGCCGCTGGCGTGGAAGAAGCTCCGACCGGTGAAGTGAAATTGGCCTTCAGTGATTTTGCCGATAAAATTCCTTCCAGTTTTCTCAACCAAGGAGCTGCCTCCGACAGTCGGGAGGTCACTTTTGATGTTGCCGATCTCTATGCCGATATTAAAAAGGGACGGGCCGCAGTCCCTCTCTCGCTTGTTGCTGAAAAAGCGCCCGACCTTTTCGCGAAATCGGTCGATGAAAGCGAAGATGTCGAGGTTCATTTGCCCCTGCCCAAGCTTGTCAGCCAAATGGACTCGCTTTTCCGAACCCGCGATGATCAAGAGCAACAAGAGCCGGTAGCCGAATTCGAAACGCCTTTTTCCAAGGCAGCCGAGGAAGACAATGCAAAGTTTGGGACGACCGCTCCAGCGGCGGCGGCCCCTAAGAGCCCGGCCCCTCCCGAGGCAAACAAACCGCCG
>JGI12210J13797_10004083_pt1 | contig 28140 bp, 23 predicted proteins | sample ElkSlonscriptome_3_FD_13797 | JGI IMG/M metagenome (IMG submission 13797) | reverse complement strand
TGCCGGTTTTGCCGGGATAGGCTGAAGGCGCGACTCGCCCACGCTTGTGGCAGCGACGCGCGAGCTTGTCCCGCGCCGAGCATAACGTTGGATGCGGCTAGGGCCTGCGGCATTCGCCTGTGCGAGCTGCGGGTGAGCCATTTTTTCGCGCTGGTAGGGCGCGGGATGGCAACATGCACAAGCTGAGCGTCGAGATTACATCAGGGCGCCGAATGTCTGCAGATGAGTCAAGTTGCATGGTCACCGGCGGAGGGCCGAGCGTGGAGTGCCGAGCGCCTGGGGTCGCCATTGAGGGAGCAGGCGATGCAACGCCCTATGGCCCTAGGCGCTTGGCCCATCCGGAGCAACGTACGTTCTCAACAACAGCGCGCTTCAGGCTCGTCGGTCTGAGGCGAATCCTCGCTGGATGTGGGCCTGGTAGACGATGCTGCCGATTTCATCACCGGGTCTTGGACGCCCGGCGGGCAATCGTCTCTCCTTTTCGCTCAAATTGAGCGCGACCACCCTGCAGCCATAGCGCCCAGCGAGATAGCGGGCGGCGCCACCGTATCCGGCACCCACATCGAGCACCCGGCTCGAAGACCCGAGATTGCACGCAAGGCGGACAATCCGCTCGACGGTCCGGCGACTAGCCTCAGCGATCGTATCCTGCGGCCCCTCGTAGAGTCCGATATGGATGTCCTCGCCGCCCCAAACGTGAAAATAGAAATTGTCGGCATCATCGCTGTTGTAGTAGTGGCGCGCCGTTTCGACGACCTCGGAGTAGCTGGCGCTCATTCCTCTTCACCCCCTTCGACGTACGACTTCTCGGCAACGTGGATGAAGAAATCGGGCTCGGCCACCTGGTAGGTCTCTTGAAAGTCACCGTAGGTCGTGACCCTCTGGAAGCCGACCTCGCGCAGCAGCCGGCGGACGTAGCGCTTCCGAAGCGGGAACATGTTGAGGTGGAAGACCTGCTCGCCCGGAAATTCATAGCGGAAGCGAGCCAGGCTATCGTCGACGTGCTCAGGCGTCGCACGCACGTTATCACCGCAATAGTAAACGTTGTGGGTCGGCTCGATGCGGTGGTCTAAGTTGGTCAGAAACGCAAACAACAGTCCGGCCACGGTGACCAGCATAGCAAGCCAGGCGGACGGGTAGAGCCGCAGCCGGGCGCTGGCGCCGGAGATCGCACGGTAAAGGCCCAGGGTTCGCAGCTGCAGCGAGATCAGCATCAGGCCGAACGCATTCCGAGGGTGCTGGAGTCGATGCTGTCGGGGGCCTGACCCTCGTCCATCTGACCGGCTGCCAAGGGGCTGATCGCGCCGCCCAGCGCGTCGGGCGGGTTCAGTTCGGCAACGCAGCAGGCGTTCCAGTGCTGCTCGACGCGTATCGACCGTTGGTTCTCCTATGCGTCTGCCTGGAGTCCCCCGTCGCGCTGGGCGAGTCGCAGCGGCGCGCCGAAAAAGGCGAGCACGGTCAGTTCCTCGTCGATGTCGAAGAAGGCATGATCGCACGCGGTGTGCACGTACATGATCGAGCCCTTCTGCACCAGCTGGTCCTCGTCGCCGACCCGCAGCCGCGCCCGCCCCTCGAGCACCAGATAGAGCTCGTCTTCCTCGTGGGCGCTCTGCATCTCCTTCGAGCCGGCCGGCAGGTGATAGATGGAACAGCTCAGCGACGGCGTACGCAGGATCTCCTGAAAGCGCAGGCTCCCGGGCTCGATCTTGGCGAGCAGTGATGGCAGGTCGAATAGGTGCCACTGATTATCGGTCATGGTCTGTACTCCAGCTGGCGAGGGCCTGGTCCGGTCGACGGGAAGCCCTGCTTCGAAGGGCCGGTCTTCCCAAGGATGGGGGGTTGGAAAGTCTGTGTCTTGGGAGCCGACGTCCCGGAGGCTTGCGTCACTGGGCCTGCGTCGAACGGACCGCCCCGCCCAGAGCCGGGCCAAGGGGCCGGAACCCGGGCAGGGCGATCGAGGCCCCAACGGCACTTGCCTCCGATTCAAGCCATTATAGAAGGCGAATCATCGTTATTCGTCATGCTCATGGTGCAGCATTCGCAGGTCTCGGAGAGCCCGCATCCAGGCACGAGCGGATGGCCCCGGCAGCGCTGCCTGGTCGCTCGCCTGCTGGCACGGCCCTAATTCCGGCGGTCGCCCGGGACCGAGCAGCCGAACAGGCGGCGCCTGGATGCGGGAGCGCACGCCCCTGGGCACCTCGGGTTGCATCCGCAGCATCAGCGGTCTCCATGCTAAAGCCCAAAATCATTAGAATGATAATATTGCGAATCGTAGCGATTCGCAATATTATCATTATTACTTTCTACGAGGCATCATAATCGGCGCTGCCGCAACCTCAGAGTCCTCCATGTGCATGTCATCGCGAGAAGCACCCAACCACCTGGATCTCCCGGACGACGAGGGGCATCGGGCCCCATCGCAGGGGGCCAGCACCGGACGCGCGTGGTCCGCTTGGATGCGGGGTCTCGTCCGTACCTTGGTCCGCCGGTCGCGCGAGCCGAGCCGTCGCCAGCGGCGCTGGGCGGTGTTGCGGGCGCTCGCCGCGGATAGCGTCGGCGCTAGGGACTGCGGCGATGAGCTGCGGCAGCGCCGGCGCGAAGATGTAGAACTCCGAACGTTGCAGCAGGACGCAGGGCTTTGCGTGGCGGTTGAACCTGGCCCAACGACAGCGCGCCGAAGATCTCAGGTTGCGCGGCCGACGAGCCCCGGTTGATACCTTGACGTTGGTCAAGGCGGGCCAGCCTTCGGCGGGAATGTACATCGATGCAAGGACCGAGCGCGCAGCGCGTGCTCGTCTGCCCACATCGCCAGCCGCGCCGTCGGCTCGCACAGGCTGCAAGCCAGCACCTACCAACAACGCAACCTGAGCGCCGCGTTGCCGAATCCTCCGTTCATCAACCATTCCAGTGTCGCCTGCGCCGTCGTCGCTCGCTCCTCCTTCGGTCGCGGGACCCCCTGCTGACAGACGCCATGGCAGAGCTGGGACTCTTCCGCGTGCTGGAGCCCTTGGTGCTGCGGAGGCTGTTCCTGCGCCGTGCGGCCAAGCACCCGCGCCGGGTGTTCGACTGGATCGAGCGCATGCACTGGGTGCTGCTGACACTGAGCCTGGTGACGGTTGCGGGGGCAGTGGCGGGCAGCCACGGCTGGCTCTGGCTGTGACACCGGCATTCAGCCGGATCTAGGGAGACGCTGGTTTTTTGGCCATGCTGGTCAAGAATCAGCACGAGAAACGGAAATGCGATATCCGTTTCTATATCGCATAGTCAATCACTTATCGCGATTGAATATGGCAGGCCATCCTGCCCCGCGCGGGATGCGTGGATTGAACAGGGCTTCCCTATAGATCATGGGCCTGGCGCTGAGTCCGTCCCCGGGTATGCTCAGAGCCTCGCGACCGCTTTGCAAACGCGACGCAATCGCATTATCATTGCCGAGTGCCGAGTGCCGAGTGCCGAGTGCCGAGTGCCGAGTGCCGAGTGCCGAGTCGGGCGTCATGTCACAACTCGTGAAAGGTCTTGGGTGGCGCTCGTACACTTGCCGTTCGTTTGTCAACCAGCTTCAGGAACCGAACCCGTGCCGAGCAGGACACTGCCGCGCTGGCTGATCGCCAGCTCTTTCTCCGCTGCCGCCGGCATGGCCCAGGCGGCCTGCGACTTCGACCTGGAGGTCGATGACACATTGGAGTTCAAGCAGCAGGAGATGGTCGCTGATTCGAGCTGTGAGACCATCACGGTCACCATCACGCACACCGGCGTGCTGCCCGCCGAGGCGATGGGCCACAACTGGGTGTTGTCCAAGACCTCTGACTACGAGGGCGTTGCGCTCGACGGCGTTGACGCGGGCCTGGACAACGACTACGTCAGGCCCGGTGACGAGCGCGTGATCGCGCACACCCGCGTCGTGGGGAGCGGTGAGACGGATCAGATCTCGTTCTCGCCGAGCGGCATGGAGCCCGGCGGCGACTACAGGTTCAGCTGCACATTCCCCGGCCACTGGGAACAGATGTACGGGGCCTTCGTCTTGGAGTAGAGCTGATGCCGGCGGGGACGAAGTCTTGGCCGGACGCGATGGAGGTCCTGCCGCGGCCCCGAATGATCGTTGCGACGCTCCGCTGTCGTAACGGGCCGCCCGCCGCCCCAATGGCCCGTCGATCGGAGCCAGGCTGCGGCGGTCGCGCCCTGGTCTGTCCTGCCAGGCGGCGCTGGACCGCCGGCACGATCAGGGCCGGAAGCGCGTGCTCATGCCCGAACGACGTGGATCGGCCGCTCGTCGCTGGGCGGCGAAGCAGTCTCTGCCACCGCCCGCTCGGTGTCGGTCCCGCCGGCAGAGAAGAGCGCCAGCGGTTGGCGCGCGCAGATCCAGGCCTGCACCGCGTCGCCGCGCTCCAGGTGGACCTCGTGATTGACGCGGACTTTGAGCAGGCTCCCGGTCCTCAGGCGTACGCCATAGAGCCTCATCTCGCCTTCGTAGCGCATCCATTCGATGCTGCCGTTGCCATCCCGCTCCGCGATCAGGTCGATATCGTCGGGGCGCAGCAGCATCTGCACCTCGCCCCGCGCGCTGGCGCCGGGCGCGAGTGGATGGTTGCCGAGCGCGGTGTGCACCATGCCGCCGGCGATGTGGCCGGGCAGGAACGCCGCCTCGCCCAGGAATTGGGCCACGAAGCGGCTGGCCGGCTCGGCGAAACAGGTCTCGGGTGTGCCGAGCTGCTCCAAGCGCCCGTCGCGCATGACGCCGACCCGATCGCCGACGGACAGGGCCTCGGCCTGGTCGTGGGTCACCCACAGCGCGGGGACGCCGGCCGCCTTCAGTGCGTCGCGGATCTCCCAGCGCAGGCTCTCCTTCAGCGCCGCGTCGAGGTTGGACAGCGGCTCGTCGAGCAGCACCAGCGCGGGCTCATGGGCCAGGCAGCGCGCCAGTGCCACGCGTTGCTTCTGCCCGCCCGACAGCGTGGCCGGCATGGCGTGGCGCCAGTCCTCGAGGCCGAGCAGGCGCAGCCAACGGTCCACCGCACTGCGGTCGCGCAGCCGGAAGCCGATGTTGCGCTCTACGTTCAGATGGGGAAACAGCGCGAAGTCCTGGAACACCAGACCGGTGCGCCGGCGCTCGGGCGGCACCGGATGGTCGCGGTCGATGCGCAGATCGCCGATCCGGACCTCGCCCGCGCTCGGCGTCTCCAGCCCGGCGACCACCCGCAGCGTCGTGGTCTTGCCGCAGCCGGTGGGCCCCACCAGCGTCAGCACCTCATCGGCGCCGAGCGCCAGACTCAGGTCGTCGATCGCGACCCGGTCGCCAAAGCGTAGGGTCAGGTTTCGGATCTCCAGCATTTTCGTCGTACCTCAATCAGATGCTGAAAAATGCCGTCCTGGCATTTTTCAGCTCGCAAAGCGAAAATGCGATTTCCGCTTTTCTCTATTTTTCAACTGCTTAGGCAGTTGAAAAATGACCGGGCATCCTGCCCGGCGGGAAACGCTGAATCATTCAGCGTTTCCTCAGGTTACGGCCTGGGCACTGCCGCGTGCCTCGGCCGAGAGCATGATCACGACCGCGGCGCCCGAGACCAGCATCAGCAGCAGCCCCGGGACGGCGGCTCGCCCGAACTGGCCGGCCTCGTAGACCAGCCAGAGATAGCTGGCAAGGGTCTCGAAGTCGTTCGGGCGCAGCAGCAGCGTGGCCGGCAGCTCCCGCATCGCCTCCAGGAAGACCAGGGCCGCGCCGGCCACCAGACCGGGGCGCACCAGCGGCAGGCTCACGCGGGAGAAGGCCTCCAGCGGGCTGGCCCCCAGCGAGCGAGCGGCGCCGACCAGATCCCCTTCCATGCGCTCGACGCTGGCGCGGGTGGAGCCGACCGCGAGCGGCAGGAAGCGCAGCACATAGGCGATGACCAGCAGCGCCAGCGTCTGGTAGAGCGGCTCCAGGCGCAGCCCGACATAGACCAGGGCCGTGCCCATGACGATGCCGGGGATGCCGAAGCCGATATAGCCGATGCGCTCCAACAGCCGCCCGAGGCGCCCGCTGCGGGCCGCATAGGCGACCGGCAGCGCCACGAGCACGGCGGCCAGGGCCGCCAGCAGCGACGGATAGGCCGAGTTCAGCACATAGCGCCAATCGAAGCCGATGATGCCGTCGCGGACGAGCCAGAGGCCGAACACGGCTACCGGCAGCACCAGCGTGGCCAGGACCACGGCGCCGGCAACGCCGAGCGTCAGTGCCTTTTGCCGCCGGCCCAGACGCAGCGTCAGCGCGCGGCCTGGGCGCTCGCGCGGGCTGCGCACGCGGGCCTCCAGTGCGAGCACGACGAACACCAGCACCAAGAGCTGCAGCGACAGCAGCGCGGCGCGGTCCAAGCCGAAGGCGTTGTACTCGACGTAGATGATTCGGGTGAAGGTGTCGAAGCGCATGATCGCCGGGGTGCCGAAGTCCGACAGCGTGTACAGGGCGACTAGAAGGGCGCCGGCCGCGATCCCGGTGCGCGCCCGCGGCAGCACGACCCGCAGCAGCGCGCCACGCAGCGACAGCCCGAGCGTGCGGGCGACATCGACCACGTTGGTGTCGAGACTGACCAGCGCGGCGCGGGTCGTGATCAGCACGAACGGAAAGGTGTACAGGGTCATGACCAGCGTGGCCCCGGCCAGCCCTTGCACGCGCGGCGTCCGCAGCCCGGTCAGCCGCTCGATCTCGCCGCCCGGACCGACCGCGGCGAACCAGGCGAAGGCACCGATATAACTGGGGATGGCCAGCGGCGCCGCCAGCGCGCCGACCCAGAAGCGGCGCAGCGGCAGGTCCGAGCAGGCGGTAGCGAAGGCCAGGGGCACGCCCAGCGCGATCGCGCCGGCAACCGTCAGCACGGTCAGCAGCACCGTGTTGAGCAGCACCTCGAGGCTACGCGCATCCAGCGCCAGCTCGGCACCGATGCCGAGCTGTACCAGCACCGCCACCGGCAACAAGGCCGTCGCCGCGACGGCGGCACTGACCAGATAGAGGACCGACCGGCCGGTCACAGCACCCCGGCCTCGCGCATTAGCGCCAGTGTGGGACGGAGGTCCGCGAGCCGCGTCAGATCCAGCTTGGGCGGATCGATCTGCGCCATCGGCGGCAGCCCCGTCGGACCCGGCACGCCGGGAACCAGCGGCAGCTCGAAGGCCTCCCGGGCCAGGTAGGACTGGACCTCGCGGGTCAGCAGGTAGCGCACGAAGTTCTCGGGCGTGTCACCCGGCCCGAGCACGACGACGCCGGAGGCGTTGACCAGGCAGCCGGCGTCATCCTTGGTGAAATGCAGTGCCACCGGGGCGTCCGGCATGCCCTGCTTGAGGCGCAGTGTGTAGTAATGGTTGGCGAAGGCGAGGTCCACCTCGCCCCGGGTCACCGCCATCACGGCGCCCAGCTCGCCGGCATACTCGGTCGCCCGCGGCTCCACCCCTTCGAGCCACTGCCGCGTTGCCGCATCGCCCTCAAGCAGCCGCATCGCCGTCAGGAACGACTGGAAGGCGCCGTAGGCCGGCGCCCAGCCGATGCGGTAGTCGCTGTCGGCAAAGGCCATGATGTCCGTCGGCAGCGCATCTGGATCGACCCGCTCCGGGTTGTAGGCGACTGTGCGGATTCGCCCGGAGATCGCGGTCCAGTCGGAGAAACGAAACTCCGGGCGGAGCTGCTCGGTGATGTCGGCCGGCACCACCCGCGCCATCCCGCCGGCCGCGACCAGGCCCAGCGAGCCGGCGTCGATGGCCCAGAACAGGTCAGCCCGCCGCACACCGGCACCGGCCTCGGCGACCAGCGTGTTGGCCAGGGCCGCGGACGGGCCGCGCCGGATACTGAGGTCGAGCGCTGGATTGCGCTCGCGGATCGCGGCGACGACGTCCTCGTACAGCCCGCCCTCGCCGCGCCCGAGATACAGCGTCAGCGCCCCGTCGAGGGTCGGGAGCTGGTCGGCCGACACCGCCCCGGCGGGTCGCTCCGCCAAGGCGATGCGGGTCGGGCCCAGCGCCGCGGCCACGCCGAGGGCGCCGGCCGCCTGCAGGAAGAGGCGCCGGTCCACGCTCAGAATACCTCGCTCTTGGCCTTGTCCTTCTCCATCAGGAGCTGCTCGGCGCGCTCAAGCTGCTTCTTCATCGCGTCTACTTTGGCCTGCACCTCTTCGACCTGTGCGCCGTCGTCCATCAGCATCGGCAGGCGGGCATTGAAGTCCTCCTCGAGACCGACCACCAGCTTCGGATCCTGCTCGATCAAGTCCCCCTCGAGCCCCTCGAAGCGGTTCAGGTAGGTCTTCATGATGAGGTCCTTTGCCTCGGCCAGGTCACCGTCGGCGTAGTCCTCCACCGCGTGGTCGAGGTCGTCCTCGATGTGGTGGATGGTGTCGTGCGGGGTCTCCGCGGCCTGTTCCTCGCCGCCGCCGGACACCAGATCAGGGTTGGCTGCGGCGAGCCGCACACCACCCATACCCTCCCATAGGGCCACTTCCAGGTCATCCGCTGCGGCGCGTACATCGGACTCGGGCGCTTCGTTCGAGATCGCATCGCGCAGACCGACGATGCCCTGCCAGATCGCCGGGTAAAGCGGAGTGGCCTTGGTCTCGACGACCAAGTGATAACCGACCTCTTCCCATTCCTCGACGAAGGCGTCGACGCCGGCGGCGGCGTCCGTGTCCGCGGCATAGTCGTCGACGATGCCGTCGAGGAGCGAGCTGAGCTGATTGACCTCTTGCTGGTACTCGTCCAGGTGCTGCTGGAACTCGTCGAGGTCCGTGCTGGCCTCGCCGTGGGCTTGCGCGAGGCCGGAGCCGAGGAGGGAGAATGCAAGGAGCACCGGCGGCGCGATGCGGATTATGGAACGGGCGCGTGACATGATTGCCTCCGTAGGGGCGCTAAGAACGGAAAGGAAACGATAACAATTCTCGTTCTCATAAATCAAGTCGGCGCGTTTGCCCGCGCGGGTCGCTAACGACTGGGCAGCGGATGCCACTCGCCGACGTGGCAGAGCCGCTGATCGTTATCGACTGGAGCGACCTCAAGCAAGATCGCGCGCGTCACTGCCGGTGGGCGGCCACATCCTGAAACTGCAGCGCGGCGAGGCGCGCATACAGCCCACCCTGGGCCAGCAGTTCGTCGTGGCGTCCGCTGGCGACAATGTGGCCCTGATCCAGCACCAGGATGCGGTCGGCCTCACGCACGGTAGCCAGCCGGTGGGCGATGACGATGCTGGTGCGGTTTTGCATCAGGCGCTCCAGGGCGTCTTGCACCAGGCGCTCGCTCTCGGCATCAAGCGCGCTGGTGGCCTCGTCGAGCAGCAGCAGGGCCGGGTCCCGTAGGATGGCACGGGCCACTGCGATGCGCTGACGCTCGCCCCCGGACAGGCGGACGCCGCGTTCGCCGAGGAAGGTGTCGTAGCCCTGTGGCAGACGCTCGATGAAGTCGTGTGCATGGGCCGCCCTGGCGGCGGTGCGAACGGCCTCGTCGTCGGCGCTCTCCAGGCCGTAGCGGATGTTCTCCCAGGCATCGGCGCCGAAGATGACCGGGTCCTGGGGCACCACGGCGATGTGCCGCCGCAACTCGGCCGGCTCGAGCGCCCGCAACTCGACATCGTCCAGAGTCAGGCTGCCGTGCTGCGGGTCGTAGAAGCGCAGCAGCAGATGGAACAGCGTCGACTTGCCGGCGCCGGATGGGCCCACCACGGCCACACGCTCGCCGGGCTGAATGTCGAGGTCGACGCCTGACAGCGCCTGGATGCCGGGCCGTGCCGGATAGCTGAAGACGAGTCCGCGAGCCTGCACCCGGCCGGCGACGCGCGGCGGCAAGGCCTCGGGCCGTGCCGGAGGATTGATGGCTGGTTCCGTGATCAGCAATTCCATTAGTCGCTCACTGGCGCCGGCGCCGCGCAGCAACTGGCCGATAATCTCGCTCAGCGAGCCCACCGAGCCGGCCACCAACACGGCGTAGAACAAGAACGCGGACAGTTCGCCGCCGCTGAGGTTGCCCTTCAGCACCTCGTTGCCGCCGAACCAAAGCACGGTGCCAATGGCGCCGAACGTGATCAGGGTGACGAAGCCGCTCATCGTCGCGCTGGCGAGCGAGCGCTGCATCGCCGTGCTGAATGCCTCTTCGACGCGGCTGCCGTAGCGGCGATGATCGATGGGCTCGTGGCCGAACGCCTGCACGGTGCGGATGGCGTGCAACGTCTCGTCGATGTAGGCGCCGATGTCGCCGATGCGATCCTGGCTCTGCCGCGAGAGCCGGCGCACACGCCAGCCGAGCAACCAGGTCGGCAGCACGACCAGAGGAACACCTAGTAGCACCATTGCGGTCAGTCGCGGGCTGGTCACGGCGAGCATCACGATGCCGCCAGCGGCCAACAGTCCGGTGCGCAGACCCATCGCCAGGGTCGATCCGACCACCACTTGTAACAGCGCGGTGTCGCTGGTGAGGCGAGAGATGATCTCGCCGGTGCGGTTGGTCTCGTAAAAACCGACGTCCAGCGCCAGCGCGCGGTCAAACACGGCCCTTCGCACATCGGCGACGACGCGCTCACCGATCCAGTTGAGCAGGTAACTGCGGGCCATGATGGCCACGGACAGCAGGGCCACCACAGCGAGAAAGAACAGCAATGCCAGGTCCAACGTGCGCGGCGAGCCGTCGGCGAGGCCATAGTCGACAACGGCGCGTATCACCTGCCCGAACGCGAGCAAGGCGCCGGCGGCGACCACTAGCGCGAGCAGCGCCAGCATGAGTCGACCGAGATAGGGCCGCGTGAAGCGCAGCAGCCTCAGCAACGGCTTGAAGTGTCGACCGCGTGGGCGATCGCTCGTCGGGTCGGCGGAATTGGCGTGTGGACGCATCGATCAGCTCGGCCTAGCGCGATTCGCTGGTGGAGGCGCACGGCGGTTGCCGGGCGTTAGGTCGGCGGTCATCGAATGCACGCCCTCGATCACCCGCGTGTACCCGCCGCAATGCGGTAGCGCAGCAGCGCAGAGATTTCGAGGCCGTCCGAGGTCATTCGCCTTGTCGCTGTCTTAATCGACCATCGATGCAACGACGATGACGGCAAAGACAACAAACGGGCTCGATCTATCTGCCGTGGTGCGCTTGTGCGCTGGCCATGGAACTGGTTCGATACCGTTCAGACGCGGGAGCGACCCCGGTGCATCGCGCAATCACGTGTTCCGACCCGCGGGAGGCGCGGGTAGAACCGTACGTGGTTAGATCAACCGCGCAGTAATTTGTAAAGCTTGTCTTTGAGCAGCAGCCGCTCCTTTTTCAGGTCCTCGATGGTCTCATCAGAGACGGGCGTGCCCAGTTCCTCGAGCTTGCGTACGCGGGCATCGAGATCGTCGTACTGGTTCATCAGATCAGCAAATGGCGGGTTGGTCTCGCGCATTCTCTCAATCTTGCCCTCAAGCTCCGGAAACTCGTGTATTAGATCGTGTTGTTCTCCGAGCATCGGGTTCTCATCCTCTTCAACGAGGGCAACGGGGGCGTTGCCCTGTGGGTGCCAAATCGGCCGGAAGCCGAATCGACAGGACTAGGTCGGTTGTTTCGATCGGTGGTGCCAGGTGCGAACGCGATCCCGCACAGCGCCACCAAAAATTGTAAACCAGCGCCCATCAACCCAGGACCCCTGGCCGTTTCGGATTCATGATCTCGGTTAGTAAACCGTCTGAAAAGCACGGCGTCATGGGTTGGTATCCGCGATTATTTGGCGTTTAGGGCCTTGATCACATCGTCGGTGATGTCGGCGCTATCGCCAAGGTACAGCAGTCCTGCGCGGCTGGCCTCGAACACGGCGCCGAGCTTCTTCGTCTTCGCCACCTCGGTGACGGCCTCGCGGGCGGGCTCGATCAGCTTTTGTCCCTCTTGCTGCTGCGCCTCCATCACCTCTTTCTGAACGGCATTGAAGTCCTTCTCGAAGGCCTCGATGCCCGACTTGATGTCCGCTTCCTTTTTCTCGACCTGCGCCTTGCTCATGAGCGGCTTGTCGCGCTCCAGCGTGGCTTGAAGCTGGCGGATCTCACGTTCGCGTTCGGCGAATGCCTGCTGCTGTTCGCCGAAACGCTCTGCCAACTGCGCCTGTACCGCCTTGCCGCTGTCGCTCTCTTGCAGGACGCGTTCCATGCTGACGATGCCGATGCTCTGCGCGGACGCGTCCATGGCGCTCGTGCCGGCCAGGCCCAGGACAAGCAGGCAGCTGAGGATTTGCTTCATTGGGTTCTCCATAGCGTTGATCGCGGGGGCCTCTTAGCCCGCAGGGAAAACAGTGCCGCCGACGCGGTGTCGTGCTCGGCTGCTGCGGCGCGATTCTACCGGCACCGGCGGGCGAGGGACAGCGGTAGCCGTGCCCGGTTCGCGTAACGGCGCTACAATCCGCGGCTGACTCCATCCGGACTGATCGGCGACGGCCGGGTTGGAGCGCTATCGCGTTCAATCATCCAATACCGCCGCTGCAACGGCTTGGGCCGGAGGAATCATGCCATGAGTAACTCGCTTCAGGATCAGCTACTCAAGGCGGGCTTGGTCAGCGAGCAGAAGGCCAAACAGAACCAGAGCAAGAAGCGCAAACAGAAACGTGCCGGTGCAAGCACCGATGCTGCCCAGCAAGAGGCGGCTCGGGCCGCCGCGCAGAAGCGCGAGCGGGACCGCGAACTCAATCGCCAACGCGATGAGGAGGCCAAGCGCAAGGCCGAGGTGGTGGCGCTATGGCAGTTGATACGCGACAACCGCATCAGCCGCGAGCGCGGCGATTTGGCCTATAACTTCACCGACGGAACGGCGCTGAAGCGCCTCTACGTCAATGCCGAGCAGCAGGCCGGACTGGTTGGCGGCAAGCTCGCCATCGTGCGGCAGGACGATTTCTACGCCTTGGTGCCGGCCGAGGTTGCCGAACGTGTGGCGGCGCATGATGCGGCGATGGTGCTGGTGCATAACAAGCCCGGCGACGACGCCGACGATGAGTACGCCGACTACAAGGTGCCGGACGACCTGATGTGGTAACCAGCTGCGGCGTCGCCGTACTGAGGGAGTGACAGAGGATATGACCGACGAACACGACCGGCGCCTGGCGCTGCTGATTGACGCCGACAATGCCCAGGCATCGGTCATCGACGGCCTGCTGGAGGAGGTGGCCAGCTACGGCACGGCCCAGGTCAAGCGCATCTACGGCGACTGGACGCGACCGAATCTGGCGGGATGGAAGGACGTGCTGCTGCGTCATTCCATTCAACCGCGGCAGCAGTTCGCCTACACCAAGGGCAAGAACGCGACCGATGCGGCCATGGTCATCGACGCCATGGACCTGTTGCACAGCGGCCGTTTCGACGGCTTCTGCCTGGTCTCCAGCGACAGCGATTTCACGCCGCTGGCCGCCCGCATCCGCGAGTCCGGGCTCAAGGTCTACGGCTTCGGCGAGCAGAAGACACCGGAGGCCTTTGTCGCCGCCTGCGACAAGTTCATCTTCACCGAGTTGCTGAAGGACGAAGCGCCGGGAGCCGCACCCCCGCAACGCCTGGCCACCAAGGAACTGCGCGGCGACGCCAAGCTGGTCACGCTGCTGCGCAAAGCGGTCGAGGATGCCGCCGATGTCGACGGCTGGGCGGAGTTGTCCGGCGTCGGTAACACCGTCAACAAACGCTCACCGCAATTCGATCAGCGAAACTACGGCTATGGGAAGCTCAGCGACCTGATCAAGGCCACCAAGCTATTTGAGCTGCAGGCGCGCATGGTGGGGGAAGGTCCGGGCAAGCGCTACTACCTGCGTGACAAGCGTGATGGGGAATCCTGACTCGAGAGGACTTACCCGCGATCAGACCAGATGACCTCTACTCGGACCGAGTATCAAACCAGGAATCGACGCCGTCGCATGAACCCCACCGAGCAGCTCAAACCCATCAGCCATCTGAAGGCGTATGCGGCCGAGCCTCGGGGTTGTTGGAACAGCGGCTGCTCGGCGTTTGACTGTGCAAAGGCGGTTACACACATTGCGACGCGTGGTGCGGCGCTCGGAGGTTTGCATCCTCGTCCGTCTCATTGCAAGAGCTCGCGCATTAGTGCGGCGACGTCGGGGTCTTCCGGATAACGCAGGCGTAGCGCCTGTGCATAGCTGCGCGCGTCGCTGAGATTGCCGGCGTCGCGGTTGATCGTGATCAGCGCCAGCAGGATGTCGCGGTCGGCGGGGGTGTGCTTGTAGGCGTTGGAGAGGGCCGCGAGGGCTGCGTCGACGTCGCCGGTCTCCTTCAGGGCCAGGGCATAGACATAGCCGTAGCGGCTATTGTCGGGTGCCAGTTCTGCCGCGCGTGCCAACTCGACGAGGGCGGCGTCTGGCCGCTTGGCGCGAATATGTAGTAAACCTAGCGCATGATGTAGATCGGCGCTGTCAGGGGCGATTTTGAGACCGTTCTTCAGCGTCTGCTCGCCGTCCGTGTCGGCGCCGAGGGCGCGATAGATATCCGCCAGGTTTGCGTAAGCGGGAACAAACTCGGGGTCGAGTCGCAGTGCGGTGAGATAGTCCTTGCGCGCCAGCGGCAGCTTGCCCTGCTGCATCGCCACCAGCCCCAGATTCAGATGCGACTCGGGGCGCTCGGCGTTGACCAGCTGCGCGTTGCGGTAGGCCTGCAGCGCGGCCTCCAGCCGCTGGCGATCGGCCTCGGGCAGCTCAAAGCGCATCAACGGTGCCAGCGTGCGTGCCGCCTCCAGACGCACCGTGCGCACGGGGTCGTCGAGCATCGGCATGCCGAGCTCAAAGCGGGTCTGCGGATCGGCGACCTCCAGCCAGCGCACCGCCGATTGGCGCACCAGTGGGTCTGCGTCCGCAAGTTGCGCCTTGACTGGTGCGAGCTGGCTCTGGTCCGGGGAGCGCTGCAGCAGATCCAACGCGGTGGCGCGGGCGATGCCGGGTTGTTCGCCGTCCGTGGCCAGCGCCAGCAGGCGAGCGGCTGCATCCGGCGCGCCGGAGCGTCCGGCCTGCAGCGCCTCGCCGTAGTGAGGCCGTTGACTGAGTCCGTTGCCGTACCAATCGGTCACCGCGGTCGCGGCCCACTGCTCGGACTGATCCTGGTGGCACTGATTGCAGGCGTTGGGTGTGCCGAGCTTGATGGACAAGTCCGGGCGCGGGATGCGCATGCCATGGTCGGCACGGGCGTCGTTCACCATGTAGACCCGCTGCGGCAGATGGCAGCCGATGCAGGACGCGCCTTCGCTGCCCGGCTGGTGGTGGTGATGGGTCTTGGCGGCATAGCGCTGTACCGAATGGCATTGGGCGCATACCAGATCGCCGTCGGCCTTGAGCTTGAGGCTATGGGCATCGTGGCAATCGGTGCAGGTGACACCGGCACGGTACATCTTGCTCTGGATGAAGGAGCCGTAGACGTAGACCTCGTCTAGGATCTGGCCGTCCGGGTAGTAGAGTCCCTGGTCCAATAGCGCGAGTTGGTGCGTGTTGCCGAGCGTCAAGCCGTGTTCATACTCACCGTGGATCTGGCCGCGGCGGGAGTGGCAGCGGGCGCAGAGTTCGATCTTTCGATGGTCGGTGCGCGGCACGGAGCGGCGCGGCAGGCCAGTGTCGGGGTCGATGCCCCAGGTGCCTCCGTCGCGGTCGGTGAGCCCGACCGCGAGCCCCTTGCCCTCTCTCCAGGCCGCGGGGCCGCCGTCCGCGACCGCCTTGGCCTGGGCCGTGTGCTCGGCACCGGGTCCATGACAGGCCTCGCAGGCGACGTCGATCTCGGCCCAGGTGGTCGCGTAACTGTCGGCGGCCAGGTCGTAGTGCTTGTCGAGTTTGGTGGAGTGGCATTCCGCGCACTGGTAGTTCCAGGCCTGGTTGCGCGCGGTCCAATGCAGCGGGTGACCCGCGCCCATGTCGGCCTCGTCCGGGTAGAGATGGAACCAGCGCTGACCGCCGTCTTCACGGGTTCGGCTGTCCCAGGCAATGCCCAGCGCCTGCAGCCTGCCGTCGGGGAATTCGATAAGGTATTGCTGCAGCGGATACCAGCCGAAGGTATAGGCGATGCGATAGTCGTGCAGGGCGCCGTCGGGGCCGTCGGTGCGCACGTACCAGCCGGTGTCCTGGCGGAAGAAACGGGAGGTGACGCCGTGGGCCGTAAACTCCGCGTCCGCGAAGTCCCCCAGAACCATCTCTTCGCTGGGCTCAGCCATGGCCAGGTCGTGATCGGAACCCTGCCAAGCGTCGAATGCCTGTGGGTGACAGCCGGCGCAGACTTGGCTGCCCACATAGCCCGGTACCGCCGTCCGCCCGGCCGGCACGCTCGAGGCGAAGCCGACGAGGATCAAGGCGAGCAGGCCGGCGGCGAAGGCGTGTTTTGAGTGCATCTGTTGGGAGCTCGATGGATGCAGGGTTGGATTACTTCGCGCATGGTAGCGGTTCAGGCCCCGGAAGCAAGGCGGCACCGCTGCGTGCCGCGCGGCGGCCCGGCGAGATGAAGCTCGTGTATTGACGTTACGTGCGCTCAGAGCGCAACATGCCTTCGGAGCGCGCATCGCTGTTGCAAGAGCCCGAGCGCGGTCCACTAAGAAGGGTGATCTGTCGATAACAAACCGTGGAGAATAGCACCATGAACCTGAAGCAGACCTTCGTAACCTCCATCGCCTTATTTGCATTGTCAATAACGGGCGCGGCATTTGCCGAGCAACCAGCAACCCCAATGGTCTCCGGTGACGAGCCAATGGAGGTCGGCGATACCGCCGAGATGCAGGCGCCCGATCCGAAAGCCGCTGACCAGGAGAAAACGGAAGACATGCTAAAAGAAGAGGCTGGCATGATCGGCGGCGACACGAATCCCGTTGATGAGGGTGATGCGGCCGAGATGAAGGAACCCAAGTAGTCGTTGCCGGCAGACGGGCTCCCCGATAGGCGGCCTCCGGGCCGACGACAAATTCGCAATGCGCGCACCAAACGGGTGTTCGCTGGTGGATGCGGGAGCTGAGCCTATGCCATTGCGGCCGCGGACGGGCGGGCAGGCATGCTCGATCCGCGGCCAATGCCGCTTTATAAAGCGACAAACTTTTCAGTCCTCGAGAGGCGATACCTCAACCCGGCTCGCGCATGACGCGGCGTTGCACGGGCCGTGCGTTATTTCGCGTGGGCCGAGTGCAGAGGGTCGCTGTTTTAGCGGATAGGAGCGAGTTTCGAGGGGCGGGGTTCTGAGGAAAACAAGACAATTCAGAACGTTCTTCGCGGGACAAACCGAAAACTGGCGTACGATGGATGTAGCATGATTGCGCAGTCTTGGCCCCCGGCCCTTGGCGCTCCGCGCCTCGGACGCCAAACTCGTCGTCGCCATGCAACTTGACGCATCGGCAAGCATTCTGCGCACTTTCATGGACCTTCACGCCCTTGGCATTTGCCTCTAACGAGGGCCATCAGCTTGCAGCTGATCGACACCCACTGCCATCTCGATGTTTCGGACTTCGACGCCGACCGCACACAGGTGCTGCTGAGGGCGCGCGCTGCCGGTGTCGCTGCCATCGTCGTGCCGGGAATCGATGCCGCCGGCTGGGGTGGGCTGCTGGCCCTGTGCGAGGACAACGCGGATCTGATCCCGCAGCTGTACTCGGCACTTGGGCTGCATCCGGTCTATGTGCAACGGCACCGCGATGTGGACCTGGCTGCATTGGAACAGGCCTTAGAGCAGTCACGGCCAGGGCGTCGGCCGTTGGCGGTGGGGGAGATTGGGCTTGATTTTCACGACCCCGAACTCGACCGCGATCGCCAGCGGGGCCTCTGCGCGGCGCAACTCGCCATTGCCCGCGGCGCGCAACTGCCGGTGCTGCTGCATGTGCGCAAGGCCCATGAGGACATGCTGCGATTGCTGCGCGATGCAAAGGTGGTGGGTGGCATTGCGCACGCCTTTAACGGCAGCCTGGAACAGGCACGGCGCTATCTCGATCTGGGCTTCAAGTTGGGGTTCGGTGGGATGCTGACCTTCGAGCGTTCGTCGCGGCTGCGGCGGCTCGCCCGCGAATTGCCCATCGAGTCGATCGTGCTGGAGACCGACGCGCCGGACCTGACCGTCGCGTCGCATCGCTTCGAGCGCAACAGCCCCGAGTATCTGCCGGAGGTGCTCGCTGCGCTGGCGCAGGTGCGCGATACCGCGCCGGAGCAGATCGCCGTCCAAACCAGCGCAAACGCTCGCGCGGTTCTGGGCCTGAGTTAAAGCGCCAGAATTGATGGGCCAGAATTGATAGGACGCTCTTGATGGTTTGGAACGACAATTCAATCTGGGAACGCAGCCGCATCCTGCTCGGGGATGCCGCCATAGAACGGCTTGCGACTGTCCATGTGCTGTTGGCGGGCCTTGGTGGCGTCGGTTCCTTTGCCGCCGAGGCCCTTGCTCGTGCCGGTATCGGCGCGCTCACTATCGCCGACCATGACCGCGTGGCGCCGTCCAATCTCAACCGCCAGCTGTGCGCGCTACACAGCACCTTGGAGCAGCAAAAGGCCGATGTCATGGCCGCGCGCATCCGCGACATCAACCCCACCTGCCGGGTGACTGTCCTCGACCGTTTTCTGGAGCCGGACGAACTGCCGTCGCTGCTGCAGCAGGGCAGCGATGGCGGTGGTTTCGATCAGGTGGTCGACGCCATCGACAGCGTCAGTAGCAAGGTGGCACTGATCGCCGCGGCCCTGGATGCCGGCATCCCGATCGCTGCCAGCATGGGCGCTGGCGGCAAGCTTGACCCGACCTGCATCCGCGTCGGCGACCTGATGGACAGCGAGGGCTGCCCGCTGGCCCGCGAGGTCCGCCGCCGTCTGCGACGCTCTGGTCACGAGCGCGGCGTGCTCGCGGTCTGGTCGCCGGAACCATCGCGCCCGCCACTGCGGCCCGAACCCACCGGCCGCGGCCGACCGCGAGCCGTCAACGGCACCATCAGCTATATGCCGGCCCTGTTCGGGCTCACCTTGACGGGGGTGGTCATCCAGCGGATGGTGGTCGGGTCGGATGACACAGGTTCTGATCTTCGGTGAACCACTGTTGGGGCGTGTGGGCCTCAGTGTTTGAGGGCAGCTTGTGGGTTGCGAAACCGGTTGTCCGCGTCCTGTCGGGAGGGTTTTTCGCCCGACATCTGCATCGGGCGCCTAGGTTTGGGCGCGTCAGTTCGTCCCTATCATCTGGTTGCTTCGGGCGCCGTGGTTGCAGGCGCCCCGCCTTATCAGTCACCATAAATGTTAGGGGCAGCGACCCAATCTCGTTGTTGAATCGCCGATCACTGGAGGTGCAGAGCGCATGCGCATCATCGACGCCGAGGCACAGGTCATCGCGGACCTGAAAGACGAGGGCAGGGTCGTTGCCGAGAAGCAGTACCCGACCTTCAAGCTCAGCACGGTCCGGCACCCGACGCTGGGCAAGCTGATCCTGGTCGAGGGCAGCGACGGCAATGGTGCCATGGTCGAGGCGGAGGAATAAGCGATAGTGTCTGTAAATCCCGCGCGTATCGATCAGGCCAGAAAAGCCGGACTCACGGACGCCGCCTGGGTGCGGCAGCAGGCCCAGCGTTCGCTGGATCGCCTGCTGCCGCGCCTTGAGCGGCGTTTTCGCGGAGCCGTGGACGAGGTTGAGTGGATTGCTTATGTCGAACGCCTGGAGCGCCACTTCCCGCGCCTGTTCGCGCAACTGTTCGGCCTCTACGGTAGTCATTACGATTTCTTCTTCCACCTGGAGAGCATCCTCGCGTCCGCCACTGAGATGTGGATCGCGCGCTCGCCAGAGCTCAAGGCGCTTGATGCCATGCGCGGCGCGGACCCGGGCTGGTTCCAGTCGAACCGCATGGTCGGCGCCATGTGCTACGTGGACCTGTTCGCCGGCGACCTGGCCGGGCTGCGCGAGCGTATCCCATACCTTACCGAGATGGGCATCACCTACCTGCATCTGATGCCGCTATTTCGCAGCCCGGACGGTGACAACGACGGCGGTTACGCGGTCAGCAGCTATCGTGAGGTGGACCCCCAGCTTGGCACCATGGAGGAGCTGGCCGAACTGGCTACCGAACTGCGGCACCACGGCATCTCGCTAACGCTAGACTTCGTGTTCAATCACACCAGCGACGAGCACGACTGGGCGCGGGCGGCGATGGCCGGGGATCTTCGCCACCAGGCGTACTATCGAATGTTTCCGGACCGTACGCTGCCGGATCAGTACGAGAAGACCATGCCCGAGGTCTTCACCGACGACCACCCCGGTGCATTCACCTATCGCACCGGCATCAAGAAGTGGATCTGGACCACATTCCACACCTATCAGTGGGATCTGAACTACGAGAATCCCGAGCTGTTCAATCGCATGCTCGAGGAGATGCTTTTCCTGGCCAATCAGGGTGTCGAGATCCTGCGCCTAGACGCGGTGGCGTTCGTCTGGAAGCGGCTGGGTACGAACTCACAGAATTTGCCCGAGGCGCATTGGGTGATTCAGGCGTTCAACGCCCTGGTAAGCATCGCTGCGCCGGCCATGGTGTTCAAATCCGAGGCCATCGTTCACCCGGACGAGGTGCGCGAGTACATCAGCACCGACGAATGCCCGCTTTCCTACAACCCGCAACTGATGGCGCTGCTTTGGGATTCCCTGGCCACGCGCGACATTCGCGTGCTGTTGCGCGCGATGCAGCACCGTTACGCGATTCCGGACGGTTGCGCCTGGGTCAACTACGTGCGCTCCCACGACGACATCGGTTGGGCCTTCGCAGACGACGACGTTGCCGCGGTGGGCTTCGAGCCTGGGCCGCATCGCCAGTTTCTGACCCGCTTTTTCACCGGTAAGCATGAGGGCAGCTTCGCCTACGGCGCCCCGTTTCAGGAGGACCCGGTCACCGGCGATGCCCGGGTCTCTGGTACCTGCGCATCCCTGAGCGGCCTGGAAAAGGCATTGGCCGAGAACGACGGTGAAGAGCTGGAATTTGGCATCCGCCGCATTCTGCTGGTCCACGGCATCATCATTTCCATGGGCGGTATCCCGCTGCTCTATCTTGGAGACGAGATCGCGACCCTGAACGACTATGGCTACGATCAGGACCCGGAGAAGGTCGGCGATTCCCGCTGGCTGCACCGCGGCGTCTTTGATTGGGCGCGCGCGGAGCAGCGCCGAGACAGGGAAACAGTGCCTGGGCGCATTTACCAGGGCTTGCTCCGCCTGCTACAGGTCCGTGGACAGAACCAGGCCTTCGCCCGCGGTGAGACCGAGTTCCTCGACAGCGGTAACAAGCATGTCTTTGGCTTTCTGCGCACCAACGGCGATTCCACGGTCTTCGTATTGGCGAACTTCAGCGAGCACGAGCAACGCTTGGAGGCGCGCCGGCTGCGCCAGATGGGAATGCGCAAGACCATGGTGGACCTTTTTGCGGGCCGCACCATCGTTGCGACGCAGGAGCTGCTGTTGGAGCCTTACCAGCTGATGGTCCTCGCCCGCGTCGGCTAAGCGCCCCGGACAGCAGCCGTTGCTCAATGCAACACCGGCCTCGAGGTGGGCACTTCGGTCTCCCCTTTCTGCATTGGCTCGGGCCGGCGTTGGTCGAGCCAGCCATCGAGCTGATCGAGCAGACGCTCATCGGCGAGCTGTTGGGGCGATTTATTCATGCCTAGCGCCGCTTCGCCTTAGACCGACGAGGTGACGGCGCTGCGTTGCTATACCGGGCAGGTGCGCGTTTCCAGGAGCGAGTGTCTAGGAAGATGATATCAATCAGAAAGTTAGCCGTGATAAAAACTGAAAACTGACGTGCGATGAGTATTAACCGGTGCGTTGCTCTGAGGGCAAGCGTCGAGGGCCGCGGAACAGCACTCTCCCGCACGATCGGCCCCAGACCCTGGGGGCTCGGCCCTCCGGCGGGCATGCTCGTGGTCACCATCGAACTTGACTCATCTGTGCACAGTTGGCGCCGGCAAGCAATCAAGGTATAGCGGACAGGAGCCTGATTGTGCGTTGCTGAACATCACGCGGCACGCACCCTGACGACCGTCAGACTGCTTTTTTTCGGTTAGAATCGTCGACCTCCGCCCCGCAACGCAAAGGAACGGTGCATTTCTTGGAAAACAGCTCGGACCCCAGCTTCGTCCATCTGCACCTGCATACCGAATACTCCCTGATCGACGGTTTGGTGCGCATCAAGCCCTTGGTCAAGGCCGCGGTTGCCACAGCCATGCCGGCGGTCGCCGTCACTGACCATACCAACCTGTTCTGCCTGGTGCGGTTTTACAAGGCGGCGCAGGGGGCCGGTATCAAGCCCATTGCCGGGACCGAACTCGCGGTGGTGAATCCGGCCGATCCTCTCAAGCCGCACCGGGTTGTGCTGTTGGTGCAGGACCTCGAGGGCTACAAGAATCTCACGAGATTGATCTCCCGCGCCTATATGGAGGGGCAGCACCTGGGCCGCGCGCAGGTTCAACGCGACTGGGTGCTGGAGGCAGCAGACGGGCTCATTGCCTTATCGGGCGGTGCCGGTGGCGATGTCGGTCGGGCGCTGTTGGGCGGCCATCGCGCCGACGCCGCGGAGCTGCTGGACGGCTGGCTCGCGGTGTTCGGCGACCGTTACTATCTAGAACTGATGCGCACCGGACGCGAAGACGACGCCGAGTGCGTGGAGACGAGCGTCGACCTGGCCCTTGCCAAGGGCGTACCCGTGGTGGCGACAAATGATGTCGCGTTTCTGCATGCCGACGACTTCGATGCCCATGAAGTGCGCGTCTGCATCCACAACAGTCACACGCTGGACGACCCGCGCCGCCCGCATGCGCATACCCCGGAGCAATTTCTGCGCACCCCGGCGGAAATGGCGTTGCTGTTCTCCGACATCCCTGAGGCGCTGGAGAATTCGGTGGAGATCGCCAAGCGCTGCAATCTGCAGCTGACGCTCGGCAAGAGCTTCTTGCCGGCCTCGCCGATCCCCGAGGGCATGACCATCGACGGCTTCTTCAGCGCCGAGTCGCGCGAGGGACTGGAATGGCGCCTGGAGCGTATCCTCGACCGCGAGGCGCCGGACTTTGCCGAACAACGTAGGGTCTATGACGAACGCCTGCAGATCGAACTCGACGTGATCTGCCAGATGGGCTTTCCAGGCTACTTCCTAATCGTCGCCGACTTTATCCAGTGGGCCAAGGACAATGGCATCCCGGTCGGACCCGGCCGCGGCTCCGGCGCCGGTTCACTGGTGGCCTATGCGATGAAGATCACGGATCTGGATCCGATCGAGCACGAGCTGTTGTTCGAGCGTTTCTTGAACCCCGAGCGCGTGTCCATGCCCGACTTCGATATCGACTTCTGCATGGAACGCCGCGACCGCGTCATCGACTACGTGGCGAGCAAGTACGGCCGCGACGCGGTCTCGCAGATCATCACCTTCGGCACCATGGCCGCCAAGGCCGTTGTGCGCGACGTCGGTCGCGTGCTGGGGCATCCCTACGGCTTTGTCGACAAGGTCGCGAAGATGGTGCCGTTCGAGCTCGGCATGACCCTAGAAAAGGCCCTGGAAGAGAGCCAGGACCTGAAGACTGCCTACGAACAAGACGAGGCCGTTACCGCCATCATCGACATGGCGCGCAAGCTCGAGGGCGTCGCGCGTAATGCCGGCAAGCATGCCGGCGGCGTGGTCATCGCACCCACCAAGCTCACCGATTTTGCGCCACTGTACTGCGAGCCCGGCGGCGCCAACCTGGTGACCCAGTACGACAAGGACGATGTCGAGCAGGCCGGTCTGGTCAAGTTCGACTTCCTCGGCCTGCGCACACTCACCATCATCGACTGGGCGCTGCGCACCATCAACGCCCAGCGCGAGGCCGACGGCGAGCCGCCCGTCGACATCAGCCGTATCGATTCGCAGGACGCGGATGCCTTCAACCTGTTGCAACGCTGCGAAACCACCGCAGTGTTCCAGCTCGAATCCCGCGGCATGAAAGAGCTGATCAAGAAGCTCCAGCCCGACAGCTTCGAGGACATGACCGCCCTGGTCGCCCTGTTCCGACCCGGACCACTGCAATCCGGCATGGTGGACGACTTCATCGACCGCAAGCATGGTCGTGCCGATGTTGCCTATCCGCACCCGGATCTCGAACCCATCCTCAAACCTACCTACGGCGTCATCCTGTATCAGGAACAGGTCATGCAGATCGCCCAGGTGTTGGCCGGCTATTCGCTGGGTGCTGCCGACCTGCTGCGCCGCGCCATGGGCAAGAAGAAGCAATCCGAGATGGACAAACAGCGCGCCATTTTCGAAAAGGGCGCGGGCGAGCGCGGCGTCGAGGCGAAGACGGCGACCTATATCTTCGATTTGATGGATAAGTTCGCTGGGTACGGCTTTAACAAATCCCATTCCGCCGCCTACGCGCTGGTCTCCTACCAGACCCTCTGGCTGAAGACCCACTATCCTGCCGCCTTCATGGCCGCGGTGCTGTCCGCGGACATGGACAACACCGATAAGGTAGTGACACTGATCGACGAGTGCCGATCGATGAAGCTCCGGGTGGAGCCGCCCAAGATCAATCGCTCCGAGTTCATGTTCACCAGTAACGCCGATGGCGTCGGCACCGTTATCTATGGGCTCGGTGCCATCAAGGGGGTTGGCGAGTCGGCCATCGCCGCGATGCTGGAGGCGCGCAAGTCCGGCGGTCCTTACAAGGATATCTGGGACTTCTGTCGCCGCATCGACCTGCAAAAGGCCAACAAGCGTGTGCTCGAGGCGCTGATCCGCGCCGGTGCGCTGGATGGTTTGGGGACCGAGACCGCGCCTGATGCGCAGAGCGGCGCTGGCCGTAACCGCGCCACGCTGATGCACCAACTGCCGCTCGCCCTGAAGCTGGCTGAGCAGCAGAACGAGCAGGAGGCCGCCGGCCAGGCCGACCTGTTCGGTTCTCTGGATGACGGGCCGTCCGGTGTGCTCGAGCCAGATCCGCAGATCGCCGCCCGACGCTGGCCCGACTGGGACGAAGAACAGCGCCTGCTGGGTGAGAAGGAGACCCTGGGGCTGTATCTGACGGGCCACCCCATCAACCGCTACGAGGCCGAGCTGAACGCGATGGTCAGCACGCGCATCGGCAAACTGCTCGAGGGTGCCCAGGGCATGGTGACGCCGGGCGTCACACACCTGCGCGGCAAGGACGACCGCGATCTACGCACTGTCGTTGGCCTCGTGGTAGGCATGCGCAGCAACAAGACCGCCCGCGGGCGCATGGCCTCGCTGACGCTCGATGATCGCACCGGTCGTATCGATGCGACCGTGTTCAATGACGTCTTTGAGCCGACGCGCGAGTTGCTGGTCCCGGATGCCATCCTGGCCGTCACCGGCTCGCTCAAGCCCGATGACTTCACCAATGGCTGGACCCTGATCGCCCGCAGCATTCGGACTTTGGAAGCTGCCCGCGCCGAGCTGGCCGACCACCTGCTGGTCCGGCTCGACCTCTCCGATCCGGCCAAGCACGCCGCCGGCGCCGAGCACCTGCACCAGCTTCAGGAGGCCATGGAGCCCTATCGCATTGATGATGGCCTCCCGTTGCGCGTCCACTATCTGCGACCAGGCGCCGAAGGCCGCCTACGGCTCGGTGAGGCCTGGCGCGTCGAACCCACCGACGCGCTGCTGAAACGCCTGCGGCACCTGCTTGGCGACGACGGCGTCGAGGTCGTCTACCAACGCGAACTGGTCCGCCGTCCCAGCCCGACCGAGCCGGCAAGCCCGCCGCGGCTGGCGGTGGTGCGTCGAGACCAGGTGGCTGCGCTAGGCCGACAATGAGGGCTTGTTACCGCTTCCCGAAGAGGCCGAGCGCGCACACGCCAATGCCGAACGCCGCCGCGCAGACCAGGCAGAGCCAGAACTGCAATGCCTGCGCGCCGAGCTGGCGGGGCTGGGAGGGGATGGCGGTAGCTGAAGGCGCGCGCCTCCAGCGCCCGTTGCAGCAGAGCTGCAATTCCCGAACAGGTCAGCTGGCCAGCCAGTCGCGGGCGGCCTCCATCTCGGCGTTGCTGAAGACCCGCACCTCCCCCGGCATCGCAAAGCCGAACGCCTTCGTGACTGCGCGCAACCAGTCGACGTCGGTCACCATGGCAATGCGCTCCCAGGCTGCCAAATGGCTCAGGCCGACCTTGGCATCCTCCCACACGGCACCGGCCTCGAAGCTGTCGAATTCCGCGCCTAGGTAATACAGCAGCCGCAGCTTGTCGTGGCGCTTCAACGCGGCCTCCACGGCGGGTACGATTTGTGCTTCATAGTCGTCGGATGTCACCTTGCCAAGGGCGCTGAAACCGATGACATTGTCGGGTAAGCCTGTCAGCATCTCGATCATCGTCTGGTCTCCCTGTCGTGGTTCGGTTTGGGGTTGCTGCGGCCTATGTTCGCCGCGGCTTACCTCAGCATAGCGGGTTGTCACCCGATCTGGTGGGTCCATCTGCAGACGGCGGGATCGAAGCTGACCGGTTCATCCGGCCCGCTGGACGAGGGTGACTTCAGTCGCCGGTGTTCCGCTGTAACGGCGGACTATCGTCCGCCGCCACTGGGGCCGACTGAAGTCGACGGACCCAGGACCAAGCGCTCAAGTCATCGCCGAAAACGTGACTACCGCGGATGAGCCAATCCAGAATCAGCGCTTGCATGCTGTCCGCTACCTCGATCGGCAACAGGAAGTCGGGTCAGCAACGGACCCGGCACAGGGGCACCATCAGCTCTGCCGAACTCAATCCCCCGTGCACGCCGATCTGTCTGAATGGCTCCTCGAACGGCAAACGCTCGCGAATGACGTTGTTGCCGCGTGCGATCAACGTGTAGTCGCCGATGCGCTCGGTCAGCCGGGGATTGGGTTTGCCTAAACCGAACAGACCGGCGTCGAGCAGCTGCCGGCTGCGGTGCAGCTCAAAGCGCTCCGCTAGCACGACCTGGCAATAGCGTTCGAAGCGCTCGGCGCGGTCTGGGTGGACATAGCAGAATGCCGCCCGGGGCTCGCCGCACAGGGGCAGGGTGAGACAGTCCGCGAGTTCTGGGTGGTCGCCGATCCATACCTGATCGCGCTCGGTGGTGTCGATCTGGCCGTGGTCGGCGCTGATGAGCACCACCGTGTCAGACCCGGCGATGCTGTCGACAAAGTCCTCCAGCCCCTGTTCGATCTGCTGCAAGTGGGTCAGCGCGTGTTGGCTCTCTATACCCTGTTCATGGCCGATGCTGTCGAGTCCAGGCCAGTACAGGTACAGATAGCTTGGCTGGCGCGCCTTGCGAATGGCGCGGGCGGTCTGTTTGAACATGGCGTGTAGGGTCTCGAAGGTACGCAGTTCCGCGCGCCCGAGATGGGAGCGGTTGAAGTCTGAGTGGGCGATGTGCGCTGGTGAGACCGCTACTGTCGGCGTGGCCATACGGTCGAACACCGGGCGATTGCCGAACAGCCGCGCCGCATCGATACCGGCCTGACGATAACCGACGCCGCCGTAGCGCGGCTGGCCCGGCAAGACCGTCATGACACAGCCGAGCTCGCGCATCCAGGTGTGCCAACCGGTCAGCGCGTGTTGCTGTGGGGCGTCACCGGTGAGATAGCTGGTAATGGCCGTGGCGGTGGTCGGCGGAAACACAGACGTCATCGTACCGTGCAGATGACTGGTGAGGATGCCGTCGCGCCCGTGCTGCTGCAGCCAGTTCGCGCCAAGCCCGTCCACCACCAGCAGCACAATGTGCCGGGCGCCAGCGATGGACTCCGCTGGCAGCCGCGCTAGATCCGGATACGTGGCACTGCCGCCGCGAGCGCGGATCAGCGACGCCATGAGGTTGACGATGCCGCCGCCGTGATAGTCCGGGCGCAACGCCAAGGGCTGATGTGACTGGTTCATGGAGGCAGCATAGCCGATGGTCGCGGCCAACGACACCGGCGCCGAACCCGATCCAGGCGGTGATCCAGATTAGCGACGAGCGAGGCTTCGTTTCAGACCGACAAGTTTACGATAGTCTGTTGCTAAGCCCATGCGCTGCGCCCAATGCGTTGCTCTGGGCTTGCCAAACGCGGAGGGTCGCCGCACAGCAGCATCGCGCAATGTTGGCCCCAGGCCCTTGGCGCTCGGCCCTTCGGCGGGCAACCGGAATGTTGCGCACGAACGAGATGCATCTGCCAACACGTGGCGCCCTCAAGCAATCCCGTGCGCCGCTCGAGCCGGCGACCAAGTGGAAGCCCCTGGCCCGTGCCTACTGGCTCGGAAATTC
>JGI12210J13797_11611417_pt1 | contig 28154 bp, 25 predicted proteins | sample ElkSlonscriptome_3_FD_13797 | JGI IMG/M metagenome (IMG submission 13797) | reverse complement strand
ACCCAACAATCCTGATTACATTGTGCTGTTGTAGATACTACATACTTTTCGCGGTCGATAGCGAAGCTTCTGAGTCTTGGCCAGAGCTTGCTAGCGGCACATCAATCTGCAATACCCAATACAAGAGAGTTGGAAACACCACGCTAACGCAACTTACGATTCCAGTGATCAAAAAACCCGCCATCAAATCGGGGGTATAGTTAAGATTTTCAAGCATTTGGTCGTCCTTCTTGTTTATATTGTTCTCTATAGTTCTATTTTGACTGTTGAGAATTACTGAAACACCTCTTTTTATTTCGTAATATCCGTACGAACTGGTTCAGTTTTCCGATGAGTTACGTAGCAAAAGCTGCTTGTCTATATCATGCAAACTGTGCATCTTTTTCCCCTTTCCCACTGCGGCCTTGATGCTGTCTCAACGCTTGATCAGCTATGCCTTGGGGGACTATGGGACACTGCCGGATATAGTCGCGAAATCGATAGTCCCAATAGTGACTTGCTGGTTCTAGAGCCTGTTGTGGATAGCTCAACATCTCAGCCTATGCCCGATGCAGAGTCAGCGAGCTTGCGCAATCCATCCGCATCGCCTTCGCTCTTGATCGGAGTAGGTTGCTGCTGGGCGATTGTAGACGAAGCTCACATCACTCTTTTGGCCATTCACCCAATGTATCGACGTCAGGGTTTCGCAAAAGCTATCTTGCTGGAGCTTTTGTGTCGGGCTCGACTGAAAGGTCTGCAGTGGGCGACGCTAGAGGTTCGCATCTCAAATAAAGGGGCGATCGCTCTTTACGAGTCGTTGGGCTTTCAGTGTGTCGGCGAACGCCGCAAGTACTATCAAGATACGGGTGAAAGTGCTCTCATTTTGTGGAAAAAGGGCCTGCAAACTGACGGCTTTCGTGCAGAGCTGACAGCCTGGAACAAGCAAAACAAAGCAGCTCTGCAACAAGCAGGATGGCAGGTTCAAACGCTGCCCGCGTCTGAAAGGAAGACATAAAAAAGAGGCTATCTAGAACGAGCCTCTGCATCTTACACAATGTATTTATCTATAGTCTGGCTCGGGTAGGGTCATCTCAAAATTGGACGGATCGTGAATGTAGCGGACTACCTCTTCCTCTAAACGATGGATTAAGTACGCTTCAAGCGCGTTTGTATTCCGGAGAGCGGCTAGATATCCGTCAACGTATTGACGGAGCTCGTCAAATCGATAACCTCTGTTCCATTGCTCGACAAGTGCGTCGGTGATTCGCTGATAGTGGCGAATGGTTTGAGTGTCTTGGAGCATAGCAGCTATGAATGAACCTTCCTTAACTCTATATATCCGTGGGACTTACTGGAGTGAAGTCTGTCTTTATATTCTGACATTCAATCCTTCATGTTTGTTTTCACTTCACCATACTTAAGCAGAACTTCCTGTCTTCTCATGGTCAGATTTATTTTCTGTCCATGTCAAATATTCAAATTTTTACTCTTGTGAGACAAGTTTAGCCTTTGGTCGGAATCCGCTGATAGATAGGGGTAACAGCAGTTACAAAACCATGACAAAGGCTTTGTTAATGTACTGTCACACAATTTTATGAAAGCGAGTGGCTGGTGTTGACTTCAATATTTGTGGAAATAATCGAAGGAAATCCTCACTTACGCTCATTGCTGGGATGGCATCTTCAGCAAGCGGGATATACCGTGCACCAGTCTGCAGATTTGCGTCAGGCGCGAGAGTACTTCAAATCGCGCCTGCCCAATTTGGTCATCATCGACTCTGAGCTGCCAGACGGAGAAGGAATTGAGTTCTGTCGTTGGCTGCAACCCCAGTGTCAATCTCTGGTGCTGATGCTGTCTGCCCGAAACACAGAGTCAGACATCGTAGAGGGACTGAAGGCGGGAGCAGACGACTATTTGACTAAGCCGTTTGGGATGCAAGAGTTTTTGGCACGAGTGGAAGCGTTGTCTCGGCGTTGTCGTTCGGCGATCGCCCCTGCCTCGCTAGACTATGGGTTTCTCAAAATTGACCTCATACAGCGCCGGGTCTGCGTTAAAGAAGCCTACATCGATCTGACCCCACAAGAATTTAGCTTACTCTATGTGCTGGCTCAGGCTAGCGGATCTCCCTTGAGTCGCTCAGAGTTGTTGCGAAGAGCCTGGCCCGACGAGATTGATAACCATCGCACTGTCGATACCCACGTACTGTCCCTCCGAAAGAAAATAGAAATTGATCCTCGACAGCCCAGCCTAATTCAGACGGTGAGAAATGTCGGGTATCGTTTTAATGCCGACGTTTCAGAGCGAACACACTCTAATTCCACTCATGCAGGTGCCCCGCCGCCGCGAACCAATCCTTCAACACAACCTGTTTCTAGAATGATTGGACATTAGTTAGACATTCGAGAGTTGTGGTCTGATTGCAAAAGGATGCTGTGAGCGGAATCGAGCCGTCCATGCGACGCAGACCAAACAAGAATGCACCTGAATGTTGTAAGGTGTGAGTGAGTGTTGCGATACGTTGAGAGGTATCCTGTTTTTTAACAGAAAAACTACATCTAGTGCCATGTACCGTATTCTAATACCAGATGAGTACTAGATATGACTATCGCTCAGTTTTACAAGCTGACACTACAGGCATTCTTCCTAGCGCTAATCGTTCTTGAAAATCTTTTTCTCCCCTCAGTGCGATCGCACGTTGGCAGATTGGATAAAGCTAAATCATAGAGCTTTAGGACTGTTCGTTATCAACATCGGCATTTCATGGGTATTCAGAATGATGTTCTGAACTACCTATATGTCGTTGATGCTTTGAGTCTATTCCCAACGTTCAATTTTTTGTCGTTTATCGAGCATTGATTCATATGACCTATCAAGAACAGCTCAGTCCGTGGATGGTTCAGCAACAGTTGCCAAACGTAGAGAACCGAGTCTTAGCTCGTTTTCGACGACGGGGTGATGCAGATGCTTATCTCAAACTCATGAAGGAAATGCGCCCTAGCTTAGCGCTGTCAGTCATTTTCAGTACAGAACATGTGGGTAGCTGTTAATTCGAAACTTCTGGGCATCTCTCTGGCTCGCAAGACTGCTGGGTTAAGCGCTCTTTCTAAAATCCTTCATGCAGATTTGGCGTCAGACTTTGAGACTTGAGATATATTTTCAAGCTTCGAACCCAAAATTTGAAATTTGATGTGTCTCTGCTTGGGACTCCAAAAAGACAGCGATCGCTGTCTTTTTTCGTGTTTGCACACAGCGAGACTTTGAAGAACTGCTCATCTCTGGCAGCGACTTTCGCTAGCCCTGACTCCCTGGGACAGTCGAGTATTGCGCGAACCAGAAGATGCCGTAAGTATTGATACCGTAAGTAAAGCTATCCTTTTCGAAAAACTTCTATGGCTGTCAATCAGGACTTGTACTCATCAGCTAGTAGCTCGCTCTGCTGGGCGATCGCCCAGCGCATTCACGACGATCCCCATCAGCGCATCACGTTTGCTGAGTATATGGATCTGGCGCTTTATCACCCTGAGTGGGGCTACTACGCCAGTCAGCGATCGCCCATTGGAGCCCGAGGCGACTTTGTGACCTCCCCTCACATGAGCGCAGACTTCGGAGAGCTGCTGGCTGAACAGTTTGCAGACATGTGGAATCGCTTGGGACAGCCCTGCCCATTTCACCTGGTTGAGATGGGTGCAGGGCAGGGGCTGATTGTGCGCGATGTACTGGACTATCTCCATCGACACCATTTCGAGTGCTTCGAAGCGATGCAATATCTGATTGTTGAAAAATCTGCCGCACTCATCGCCGAGCAAAAACGACAGATAGCCGTCTTTTCTTCTTTGTCAGAAGCCCAAGCTCAAATTCAGTGGGTGCAATGGACAGATATTCCCGCTGGGTCGATCACCGGATGCTTTTTCTCAAACGAACTCGTAGATGCACTTCCGGTTCATCAGGTCATGGTCAAAGACCAAGCCTTGCAAGAAGTCTACGTGCGTCTTCAGAATTTTGACCCCGTCAGTCAGATTCTTCGCGAAGGGACAGATAGTTTTAATTCCGCACCTCCCCAGTTCGCCGAAACGATAGGATCACTATCGACTCCAGACCTACAGCACTACTTTGATCCGCTAAACATTGACCTCAGCGCTGATGCCTACCCAGAAGGCTATCGCACGGAGGTCAATCTCAATGCGATTGACTGGCTTCAAACCGTTGCTCAACGCTTGCAGCGGGGCTATGTGCTAACGATTGACTATGGCTATCCGGCTCGTCGGCTCTACAATCCGGCTCGAACACACGGCACTCTCCAGTGTTACTACCGCCACGGTCACCATTCAGATCCCTATGTCCATGTCGGGCAGCAGGACATCACTGCACACGTTGATTTCACAACTCTTGAACAACAAGGAGGACAGGCCGGGCTCCAGTCTCTGGGAATGACTCAGCAGGGGATGTTTTTAATGGCGCTGGGATTAGGCGATCGCATTGCTGCACTCTCTTACGCTCAAGTCGAGCCTGTAGGCACAAGTGAGACATTGCAAACACAGCCTTCACCGAATCAAGCGTCGGACAGGGAGCCACAGCTGATGTCAATGAATGATGTGCTACGTCGCAGAGAAGCTCTACACGCGCTCATGAACCCTATGGGAATGGGCAACTTCCAGGTTCTACTTCAAAGCAAAGGGCTGACTTTAGAAGAACAAAATCGTCCTCTCAAAGGTTTTGATATTCCTCCACTTTCTGCGCTGGGGTAAGGGGCGATCGCCTCGTCTTAGTTGACTTCAGCGCTGTCACAAAATCCTGCGACAGTCACCCTGTTGATTAAAAACCACCGACAAAAGGTGCCGTGGTTGCAGTTTTGAGGTAACGTTTACGGGTAGCATTTCCTCTAACCCTTGTGAACCATAGGGTCAGTGATTGTGGAGTCAAGAACCATTTGAGCTGACATCGTCGCTCTATGGTGTTACCTTACCGTTGTCGTAAAGAGGCCGTTTATGGAGCTGGAATACCCGGACAATCTTAAATACTATGATTCTCATGAGTATGCATCCTTGCAAAACAACATTGCCACACTCGGCATTACGGCCTTCGCAGTGGATGAACTAGGAGACATCGTCTTTTTGGAATTGCCAGAGGTGGGTGATTCAGTCGAAAAGAGTGAGTCGTTTGGGACGGTCGAATCTGTGAAAGCAGTCGAAGATTTAGTATCCCCAGTGTCGGGAAAGGTGGTTGAGCGCAATGAGATGCTCATTGAGTCGCCAGAAGATCTCACCAATGATCCTTACGAAGAAGGCTGGCTGCTGAAGGTGGAAATTACAGATCCAAGCGATCTAGATGATGCTCTATCGTCAGAAGAATACCGCGATCGTGTTGAAGGTGGATCAGAGGAAGACTCAGATGACGATGATTGAGTTAAGCTAACCTAACCTTTGTTTGGAGGGAAACGGACATAGCTGATTTCGGCGAGGTGCTGTGCCTGATTTGAGACACGCGATCTGAAGTGTTTCTATCTGCACGTGAATTGATTGAGGTGCCGTAATATAGATCTCGAGTTAGCTATTTTTCTCAAGTTCGGCATTCTCCCTTCCCAACGATGCTAGCTGCTGCAATCAGGAATTACAGCATTTTGTGCAACCAATTCTGGCAATAGGAATTCTGATTTAAGCAAAGCGATCGCCATTGTTCACAACATGCGAGCCTTGCTAAGGCGATCGCCCTTTGGCAAGAGGAAGTTCTGGAAATACGGATTAGGGCTTTGTTGCTCTGATCTGTTTCCCGGACAATGACTTAAGTTCATGTAGAAAGGGGCAAGAACTTCACGGTTCTTAACACAACAGGGTGCGGCCATCCCTTTTTTTCCAGACCTAAATATTGCTCTGTGCTCACAGATTCGGGACTTGCAGACGTTGTTCTCTTTGCGAAGTCTCAATGTCTCTTTATACAAGACATTTATCAACCTTATTCCACGCTGCTAGTTTCAGCACTGCTCAGACTCATTCGGCTTTGGAGTCCACGACGTTTAGCCCAAATTGGCAAGCGTTGACTTATCTCTTTGCTGCAATGGCAATCGCTTCGACTCTAGTTGCGATCGCTTTGTGGCGGCAGTTGTGGCGTATCGCCAGAGATAACACTCTCTGCATGACCCTGCTCAGTATGTTGCCTGATTTGGTGATTCGGATGAAGCGTGACGGGACTCTCGTGGCAGTGAGAGCTGGTCATCAGTTTCCTTTTCCTCATCCCAAGATCGGTCAAAATCTTCGAGATTTCTTGCCAGAAACCGCCGTTAAACAGCAGATAGAACTAATCGAGCAGGCGATCGCGACGGGCGAGACGCTAACCAGCAAATACTCGTCTGAGGTCGATGGAAAAACCTGCTGGCAAGCCAGCCGGGTGTCTGCCTGTACAGATCACGAAGTCCTCATGATTCTGCAAGACACGACTGCCTACCAGCAGATGATGGAGGAGTTGCGTCAGCAAACGGAACAGTTGCAGGCCATTTTGTCTGCGATCCCAGATTTGATGTTTCAACTGAGGTCGGATGGCATTTATCTCGGTTACGTGAGACCAAACCACCTCACTGATTTATTGCCGGAAGACTTTAATCCTGTTGGGCAAAAAGTTACTGAATATCTACCCGCCGACCATGCCCAGCGCAATCTCGACTATCTTCGTCGAGCCTTAGACACAGGTGAAGTTCAGATCTATAAACAAGATGTGGACATCAACGGACGGATTCAGCACGAAGAAGTGCGGGTTGTAGCCAGCGGGCGCGATCGCGTTCTGTTTATGGTGCGAGATGTCAGCCCCTATCGGCGTAGCGAAGTTGAGCGCGATCGCACAGCCAAGCAGCTTCAGCAACAGCTGAATCGGGTGCTCCTACTCGAACAAATTACCCACGAAATCCGCAGCCACCTCGATCGCCAAGAGATTTTTACGACAGCGAGTCTTCAAATTGGTCGAGCCTTTCGGGTCAATCGTTGTCTAATCCACACCTATGTTGAAAAGTCTCTACCGACGATTCAACTTGCTGCACAGTACTACGAGATAGGTTACGAACCGCTCAACACCCTAGAAGTTCCAGTGATCGGCAACGCTCATATCGAGGCGATTCTTGCTGAAGATCGGGCGATCGCGTCTAACGATGTCGAAAAGGAACCCCTGCTCGCCACCATGCGAGAGACTGGCGAGCTTCAGCTCAAATCAATGTTAGCCGTTCGCACCTCCTATCAATACCAACCCAATGGCGTTATTGTCTTGCATCAGTGCGACTGCCACCGAGTGTGGACTCGCGATGAGGTCACGCTCCTTGAAGCCGTGGCTGCTCAAGTTGGCATTGCACTTTGTCATGCCCGATTGTTGGAGCAAGAACAGGCTCACCGAGAAGAGCTTCAGCAAAAAAGTCGCGAACTTGAACAGCTAACTCGTGAGGCTCAAGCCGCAAACCGTGCGAAAAGCGCATTCTTGGCAAACATGAGTCATGAGTTACGCACGCCCCTCAATGCCATTTTGGGCTTTGTTCAAGTGATGCAGCTCGATTCCTCGTTGCTCAAGGAAACACAAGATTTTCTCCAAATTATCCTGCAGAGTGGAGAACATTTGCTCCAGCTGATCAACACAGTCCTTGACCTATCAAAGGTCGATTCTGGTCGCCTGTCTCTGCAAAGACAAGAGTTTAATCTGTCTGACCTCGTCGATCAGATTCAGATGATGTTTCAGCCGCAGATGGAGTGCAAGGAAATGCAATTCACTGTCACACTTGCCGAAAATTTACCTGAGTGTATCTCAACAGACGAGGCAAAACTGCGGCAGGTGTTGATTAATTTAATGGGGAATGCCATCAAATTCACTGAACAAGGGGCGGTGCACATTCGCGTTTCTGTGATGCCCCAAAGTTTGGTGTGTGCAACTCAACGTCCGCCAGAAGCTTCGTCGTTATCTCCCGAACTCCCTCCTGACCCATTCTTTCAAGAGCATATTGATCCCTTTCGCTCACCCGCGCATCCCTTCGTCTTGTCTGATGAAGAGCAGGTAGAATATCTCCGCATTGAAATTGAAGACACCGGTCGAGGAATTGAGGCACAGGATCTCGATAGAGTTTTTGAAGCATTTGCCCAAACTGAAGTTGGGCAGATGCTGCCTGACGGGACAGGACTAGGACTCACCATTAGTCAACGATTCATCGAACTCATGGGAGGGGCGATCTGGGTTCATAGCCAACCGAACATGGGTTCAATCTTCGGATTTGAGATTCCTGTCGTTCTCAAGTCTTAAAAGAATAGAAGCACGGTCGAAGAGCCTTTTTCTCAGCTTCCATCGGCTCAACCGTTTCCTATGAAGGCTCTACAATCTATGCCAACCGAATGGAGACAAAAGCTTCTCAGCGCTGCTGTCCGTTGCGATAACAATGTGACAAAGCGCTTGCTGAAACAGATTTCGCCCCAAGAGGCTGATTTGGCCGAGGCTTTAGACAACCTGCTGCGCTCGTTCCGATTCGATCAAATTGTTCATGTCTTGGAGTCAGATGAACCCCCATCTGCGATCCTCGGCTAGATGAATCTTGACTAGAGCGATGAGTATGTCTAGCTTGAAGGTACGGCTTAGATTCGCGTCAGCGCAATTCCACAAAACCAAGCCAGCATTTGGAGGATAGCCCGGTGGCAGAGACCATTCCCATTTTTCTAGTTCAAAAAGAACAGCTCAACGATCAGCCCACAGTTCGCCAAACCTGGCTGTCTGCGTCAGGGTTTAAGGCTGAAGCCGGAACTTTTTGTCTCATTCCTGGACGTGAAGGGCAAGTCGAGAGCGTGCTGGTCGGCAAGTCTGATGATCTCAATACATGGTCTTTGGGTGGCTTGGCTCGAACTTTGCCCCCCCACGCTTATCACTTGGCAGATAAATTATCGGCCACGGAGCAAAGTAAGTTAGCGCTAGGTTGGCAACTCGGTCAATATCAGTTCACGCGCTACAAGCAAAGCGGCTCGAATGACAACATGCCGAAACTGACAGTCGTCTCTGATGGAGATTGGGCTAAGTATCTAGATGCCGCAACGGAAGCGACCTATCTGGTGCGTGATCTGGTCAATACTCCTGCTGCCGACATGGGGCCAGCCCATTTGGAACAACAGGCCAGGGCGATCGCCACAACCTATAAAGCCGAGATTGCTGTCACGACAGGTGAAGAACTCCTGGCTCAAAACTATCCCATGATTTACACCGTGGGTAAGGCGTCTGACCAGCCTCCTCGCCTGATTGATCTGCATTGGGGTGACCCCAAAGCACCCAAGATCACCCTTGTGGGTAAAGGCGTTTGCTTCGACTCTGGAGGTCTCGATATCAAACCAGCCTCTGGCATGAAGACGATGAAAAAAGACATGGGCGGCGCGGCTCATGTACTGGGTGTGGCAACTCTGGTGATGAAGCTCAACTTGCCCGTGCGGCTGCGGGTGCTGATCCCTGCGGTAGAAAACAGCATTGCAGGGAACGCGATGCATCCCCTCGATGTCTTGCCGACTCGCAAAGGCATCACCGTCGAAGTGGGCAATACGGATGCGGAAGGTCGCCTTGTGTTGGGTGACGCTCTATGGGAAGCCTCTAGTGAAAACCCTGATCTTTTAATTGACTTTGCCACCCTGACCGGAGCAGCGCGGGTGGCTCTGGGCACAGAACTGCCTGCTTTTTTCTGCAATGATGAGGCGATCGCCACCCAGCTCAAAGACGCTGGAGAAGCAACCGACGATCCACTCTGGAACTTGCCGCTGCATGCGCCCTATCGGACATTGCTCGACAGCAAAGTCGCAGATATTTCCAACATTTCTGACGGCAGATTTGGCGGAGCCATCACCGCAGCGCTATTTCTTCGGGAATTTATCAAACCTCAAATTCCCTGGGTTCACATTGATGTAATGGCCTGGAATCTTCGCTCTCTCCCTGGACGCCCCGAAGGGGGTGAGGCCATGGGAATGCGAGCTGTCTTCGAGCTGATCCGGCGGCAGGTTCAGCCTTAATCGTGGTGTGCTTACCGAAGCTCCAATCCCCACTGCCACAGCCAAAGAGCGACCATGCCGACTGAGATGGTGAGTAGGATGTTGCGAGTGCGCCAGGCGACTCCAGCCGCAATTAGCGCGGCTGGAATGCGGGCATTGGTCAAAGACAGATCGAGAGTTGCGTCAGTAAAGGCGATCGCCGGAACCACGATGGCTGGCAGCACCGCCACAGGCACAAACTGCAATGCCTGCTGGACAATGGCAGGCAGTTCAAATTTTCCCACTAGATAAATGAATGAAAACCGCAGGGCAAAGCTAATCATGCCCATGCCCAAAATAGTCAACCAGAGGGTCATGGAGAATCTCCTGATGCGTCATTTATCTTTCGTTTGATGATCTGTAGGGGGCTGTCTTGATTGAGCAAGGGGCGATCGCTCAATCAGCATTCCCATGCCAATGCCCGCTAGTGCGGCCACAACTAGACCCATGTTAAACGGCAAAGGCTTCGCGATGACCGACAGAATCGCTGCGGTCAAAGCTGCCCCAGCCGTAGACCAACCCTTGATCGCTGGAATTGCCAGCACCATGAACACCAGAGGAATCGCAAATCCCAACGACCAGCGATCTGGAATGCTGCCTCCTAGAAAAATTCCAGCAGCGCTGCTCAACTGCCACACCACCCACACCGTGACCGAGGTGCCAAAATAAAAGGCTGCCTTTTGCTGAGGCGTGGGCGGCATAGATCGCTGGCTTGTCTGAGCGTAGCCCGTATCGTTTTCCATCGGCTCATACTGAGCATAATGGGTAACCGACAGCGCATAGGATTGATCCGTTAAGAGGTAGGCAATGATGGCCTTCCACCGGATTGGCAGTAACTGGACATGAGGAGCCAAGGATGCACTATACATCGTGAATCGGAGATTGATCATCAACGTCGTTAGCCAAATGACGAGCACCGGAGCACCCTCAGAAATTAGCTGCACTCCAGCCAACTGTGACGCCCCGGCAAAAACAACCACAGACATAATCTGAGCACTTTCTTCCGATAGACCATTCTCAACAGCGGTGATTCCTGAAATCATCCCAAAAGGGATGACACCAACAATCACAGGGGCAATGGTTTTCATGCCCAATAAAAAATCAGCGCGGTAGAAAAGCTTAAAGTCCTTCATCTGCCTAAAAAATGACGCCGAGGTTTGCAAACCTCTAAGAGCAAGAAACTATACTGAAAATTGAATCGTATATCCAGGATGATTGTTGAGTATCCAGTTCGTGTCTGTTCACGCTGGGAGTTATAGGGATGTCGAAAACTTACAACGAAAACGCGGTTCAGCAAATTCTAAGACTAGCTATGGTCAAGCAGGGACAGGATGTCGCACTGCTGCGGTCTCAGCTTGTTGAAATTGCTGAAGATCTAGGCATCTCAGAGTCAACCTTGGTCGCTGCAGAAGAGGAGTGGCAAACTCAGCAAGAAGAGGAGCAAGCCCGCGAAAGCTTTGACGCTTATCGACACCAGCAGCTTCGACAAAGCATTGTCCGATTTCTGGCTGTCAATGGCGGGTTGGTGTTTCTCAATTTAGTCTTTGCTCACCGAATCGACTGGTCAGTTTATCCGGTCTTAATTTGGGGAATGGTCGTCACTCTTCAGACGTGGCAAACGTTTAGAACGGAAGGCGAGCAATATGATCGAGCCTTTCGTCGTTGGCGGTTGCGTCAACAAATTGGTCAATCCTTTAAAGAGATTTCTGAGCGGTTCAAGTTTTTGGGGTTTGACGATGTCAGCCAAAAACCGAGTGCCTTCAATCCCAACAACTCTGCTGCACCTGATTCATCTAGTAAAGCTACCATTAGAACGGCTCAGGCGGTCTCGACTGCTAATGGTTCGAGGAACTCTAAAAATTCCAGTAGCTCTGATGAAATGAAATCAGCGGTTGCGTCTGATTCCAATGAGCTTTTGAGTTCATCAACTTCCAAGCCGTCATTTGCCTCAAGCCAATCTAAAGAACCGATCGCCAAAGACCCAACAGAAGACTCCACCGAATCGGTTTCTACTGAGACATCTGCGACAGATTCCACCTCTCCTCATCCCTCTGCCTCGGGACCCGCTCCAAACGCCGCTATTGTGCCCCCCTTCCCGAAAGTGTCTCAATCTCCTCCAACAGAGTCGGATCTGCCAACCTCGGTGGAATCTGACCACGATCCGGACAGGCATTCGTAGGTTATGCGACTTCGCTTTTTCTTTCTCTGGCTCGTCGGGATTCTGATCGCCTGCGCTATTGGAATTGGGTTGTGGCGATCGCCCTCTGTCGAAACTCACTCGCCAAATCAAAACCTCCACGACTCAGCACAATCATCAGAGTCGCTAGACTCAGAGTCTTGGGATATAGAGACTTTGACCATTGACAGTGAGCACCTGCTACAGGATATAGAAGCTCTAGCATTCGAACGAGCCAGTGAAGCAGGGCGATCGCGCGCCCGTCGATATCTGACTCAGCAGCTAGAATCTGTAGGCTGGAAAGTAGAAGTTCAACCTTTCGTCCCCACGATCTCTTCTCCAGAACCTCAGGGCGGAGATAACTTAGTCGCCGTTCGTTTGATCGATCAGGAGTTTGGAGATCCGGAAACTGAAGATCTAGACAAAGCCTCAGAACTGATTGTGGCCGCCCACTACGACACCGTGGCAGACTGTCCAGGTGCAGACGACAATGGCAGTGGAGTCGCAACGTTGCTGGAACTAGCAAAAATATTTGGCGATTATCCAACACCTCGTCCCATTAAGTTAGTGTTGTTCGACCACGAAGAACAAGGATTGTGGGGAAGTCAAGCCTTTGTTGCGAGTTTGAAGAGTGAGTCAGCCCCTCTGATGGGAGCAATCATTTTAGAAATGTTGGGTTATGCCTGCGACGTTCCGGGCTGTCAGACCTATCCTGAGGTTTTACCGATCGCCCCTCCGTCAGATGTCGGCAACTTTCTGGCAGTAGTCGGCAACGTTGAACATCCAGAATTGATTGAGGCATTTCAACATCCAGGTTTTCAAGAAAGCGCTTCGGAACCTTCCTTTTTCTTGCTGCCGTTACAAGTTCCGGCTCTCAGCCCAGGCAGTCCCGACTTGCTCCGCAGTGATCATGTTCCTTTCTGGCAAGGAGGCTACGGTGCGGTCATGGTGACGGATACGGCTAATTTCCGCAATCCTCACTATCACCAACCGAGCGATCGCCCCGACACGCTCAACCCTGAGTTTCTCAGCTATTCTGCAACGACAGTTGCCAGAGCGATCGCCCGGTTGCTAAACGCCCCCCATTCACCCAGCTAACCGCCATCATGGGAAAATAGCGCTGTAGGGTGAGGAGCGATCGCCGTTGTTCAAGTCTCAATTCAGTCATTCGTTCAAAAGCACGTTCAAAAGTACGTTCAAAAATATCGGCATGAAGTTCCGTCAGAGAACTGAGGGATGGGCAGTGGCATTGCTCATTGGACTATGGCTATTGGGTGTGGGGCTCGATTGGATATGGCTGGCGCTAGATCGCTCCGTGCCGTCGTGGGATCCAGCCGATCACCTCATCGGCGCATTAAACTATCGCTGGATGCTGCTCCATGCCAACTGGTTCTCGGAAGAGTGGTGGCGCGGCATCTGGACGCTGTCGTCAAAATATCCGCCGCTGCTCTATCTCTCGACAACTCCCAGCTTGACTCTTTTTGGCATGAGTGGTGATGCCGCCACAACGGTGAATGCCTTTTACAGCGCGATTCTACTGGGCTCTGTTTACGTCATTGGGCGACACCTTTTTAGTCGCTCGGTGGGACTGTGGGCCGCAGGACTCTGTTTGCTGTTTCCCCAGTTCTACACCCTGCGATCGCAATATTTTATGGACTACCCTTTGGCGGCGGGAGTAGCGGCAGCATTTGCCTTATTGACCTTGTGGAAAGATGCGAAACTCCGATGGACTCAGTGGGCAGGGGCGATCGCCTTTGGCACCACCTTCGGATTTGCTCTGCTAATCAAGCAAACTGGGCTGATGTTTTTTGTCGTGCCGCTGCTATGGGTGGCGATCGCCGCTCTCTGGCGACGCCGTTGGGAACGAATTCTGCAACTTTTCGCTGGCCTGTTGATCACAGCATTGTTGCTCTTGCCCTGGAGTCTAACCAATTGGCTATTTCAAATTAGTGCTGCGTTTAGTGCCAACACGCGCTCTGCCGAAATTGAAGGCGACCCGGAGATTGTGTCTTGGGCTGGGCTGACGTATTACGCAACTCATCTCCCTCAAGCCGTGTCTTACCCGCTGTTGATCGTCGGTCTCAGCGGCCTGCTGCTCTGGGCAATTGGAATTCTGTGGCGATCGCCCGATTTTCTGCCTCTGCTCCGACCGCTGTATCTCTGGGTGCAGCGTCATCAACCTTCTCTTTCCTCACTCTGGTGGCGGGGACTAGGCTGGCTGGCAATTTTTTGTGGTGGGGCTTATGTCGTCTGGTCTAGTTTTGCCAACAAAGATGTGCGCTACATCATGCCCTATTTACCGGGGGTGGCGATCGCTCTAGCCGTCGGTGTCGCCTGCTGGCAAGGGCGGTGGCGAACTATTCCTTGGGGCATCATGGGACTGTCGCTGTTGCTGATGTTCACGAACCTGTTTTCGATAGGCGGCGGCGATCGCCCTCCTGCTCTGAGTCGTCTGCTCACCCCAGCAGCTCAACATCGTCCTTACTTGGGCGAAATGTTTCCCCATGTCGAAATTGTGGATGAGATCGTTCAGGCTCAGCCCTATCAGATTGCGAATGTGGGGGTGCTGCCTTCGACCCCTGACATCAACCAGCACAACTTAAACTTTTTTGGCACGGTGCGCGACTTCCAAGTTTATGCTCGCCGCATGGGCAAAAGTCAGGATCACATCGAACAAGACTTGCGCTCGATGGATTGGTTTGTTGGGGTCACGCGGCCTCAGCTCAATTTCCATGACCAAAAATCACGGCGACGACAGATCGAGATCATGCGACTGTTGAGGCGATCGCCCGACTTTCAGCGACAGAACCGCTGGGTTTTGCCAGATGGCAGCAACTTAGATCTCTTTCGTCGCCGTGCATTCCCCGTGACGGTGGAGCCGCTTCCAAAGCTTCCAAATGATTTCTCGAAAGCTGCACCTATTCAGCTAACTGGCTTAACCGTCCCGGATCAGGCTCCACCAGGACAGCCAATTCCGGTTACTTATACCTGGATCGGAGACTGGACAGCATTGTCGCAGGGAGATGTCATACTGACTTGGCAGCTTGAGTCAGACCCGGACTCCCATTGGCTCCACGACCACAGCATCGGATTAGGAACCCTACGCCCTCAGCCTATTCAAGCTAATCAGTCTGTCCTTGCTCCGATACCTGACCCTGATGCACCTGCCTTTCGAGTCATAGAACGCACGGCGATGCTTCCTACCCGTGGGGCTTCAGCGGGCAACTACCAACTCAAAGCAACCTATCGCAATCGAGTCACTGGAGAAACGTGGCCGATCGCCCCCCCCTCTTTTCGACTAAGCCTTGACCCTACAGCAGCAGCATCAACATCTCCAGAAGTCGATCAAGCGAGTCAACTAAGGCTACTGTCACGAGCTTTACCCAAGGGGGCAGAAGCCCTCGAACCTGTTTTTGACCAGATTGGCCGATTTAGTCTCTACGACCCCATTCAAAGTTATGCAGTCCAGGTCGAAAACACCTTGAGCTATCGTCTTCAGCAGGATCCAGACAATCTCGACTACGCTTACGGGCTGACTCTGGCACAGGTGCTACAGCGGGATGCAGCAGGGGCGATCGCCACGCTTCAGCACCTGACTGAAATTGACGCTGACAATCCCTTTGCCCACGCTTATCTCGCTTTTGTAAACTTGTATGCATTACGCCCTCATGCTGCTCAGCAAGCATTGGAGCCAGCACTAGAAATCGATCCAAACTCTCCAGAATTTCGCGGACTCAACGCTGCTGCTGCTCTCTTACAGGGCAAGCTCTGGCAAGCTTGGAAAGACGGACGCTATGCTCTTCAGGACTAGGATTCGGAATAGATAGCCTCAGAATTATAGATTGATCGACCTTTCCGCTTACTTTTGAGCTGATGACGTTGCGTTTTATATCGCTTGTCGCCAGAATCATTTATTCTTCATTCAAAATCTTTCCTCTATCCGGTCGCAGCAAATGTCAGCATGAAGAGCTAAATGGAACAGCAGCGATAGAAATGATAAGGGCTGAAACTATTCATCCTATAGGAATTCGCTGTCTCCACCCGTCCGAAAACTATGCCACACTGAGTGGGCTAGCCTGCTCCAAAATGCAGCCATGAGCTACTGTATTAATCCAATCTGTCCCAATCCGATAGAGCAAAAAACGTCTGAGCCGTCTCAGGCAAAGTTTTGCTCGAATTGCGGCGCAAATCTGCTGTTGAGCGATCGCTATCGAGCACTAAAACTAATTGGAAAGGGCAATTTAGGACGAACATTTCTGGCAATCGACGAACACAAACCATCGAAATCAGCCTGTATTCTCAAACAGCTCATCGGTTTTCCTGGCAAGGACATAGATACCGAAGAGTCATCGCTCTTTCGTCGAGAAGCGCTTCGCTTAGAAAAGCTAGGCCAACATGCCCAAATCCCTTCTCTGATAGCTTTTTTTGAACAAGGCAACCATCGTTACTTGGTGCAAGAATTTATTGATGGGATCAGTCTCGAACAGAGCCTTCAGAAGCAAGGTGCTTTCACAGAAGCCCAAGTTCGCAGCATACTAAACGATGTTTTACCTGTGCTGCAGTTTGTTCACATTCAACAAATCATTCACCGAGATGTCAATCTCAAAAATCTAATTCGCGTTCCCAACAGCGACACGGCAGAAGGGGCGCTAGAGTCAGGCCGTTTATTTCTGGTTGACTTTGGAACTGCCAAATTCGCAACGGCTAGTAATCTCCTCCAAGTGGGCACCAAAATCAACAGTGGGAAATATGGGCCTCCCGAGTTGGCCGCAGGTCGAGCCACATTTTCGAGTGACTTATATGGATTGGGCGTTACCTGTATTCAGCTTTTGACTCACCAGCCAATATCGCAACTCTTTGATAGCCGCAAGTATGGATGGGACTGGGAAAGACACCTCGATCAACCCGTTAGTGAAGAATTGATTCGGGTGCTGAATCGAATGGTCGAGCAGGAACTTCGAAAGCGATACAAAGCCGCGAATGAAATCCTCGACGACCTGAACCGAAGTGGTGAAGATATTAGCAATCTTCCAACGTTTGTTCCTCCACCAGCCAGCCAGAGTCAGAACTCAAACAGCAATCTTTCCCATCGGCTAGAGGCGAATCAGGAAACTGCTCCAACCTGGGAATGTCTCCACATCCTAAAAGGGCATCAAGCTTGGGTACGAGCGATCGCGCTCAGTGCTAGTGGAAAACTTCTGGTGAGCGGCAGTGGCGACAAAACTGTACGAATTTGGTCAGTGACGCGAGGGCAACTGCTCCATACTCTGTCGGGTCACTCATCCTGGGTGCGAGCAGTAAACATCAGTCCCGACCAGCGCTGGATTGCCAGTGCCAGCAACGATAAAACCATTCGTCTCTGGCACCTCCAAACAGGAACACATCAACGGACTCTCGTGGGGCACCAAGACTCGGTTCGAACGGTTGTATTTACACCTCCATCGCCGAAAAAAAAGAGCCCAGACTCCGAAATAGATTTGGCGACTGGAGGCCAAGACAAACTCATTCATCTGTGGAACAGTAGCCAGGGCAGGATTCTACAAACCCTAACAGGCCACGAACATTGGGTCGTAGCGTTAGCCTTTCACCCTAATGGGCGTCTTTTGTTCAGCGGCAGTCGCGATCGCACCATTCGCCAGTGGGACGTGTCTACTGGGCGATGCCTTGGTATGCTTCTAGGCCATACGGCTGAAGTGTCGAGTCTGGCAGTCAGTGGCGATGGTCAATCGTTGATTAGCAGTAGTGCAGACCAAACGCTCCGTATCTGGGACATCAAATCGAGACAGTTGAAACAAACCATTCATGGGCACCAAGGCGCAGTGAATAGCGTGGCGCTGCATCCTAACGGTCGCGAATTTGCATCAGGCAGTAACGATAAAAGCATCAAGCTGTGGACGTTCGAGGGTCAAGAGACCGCTACATTGGTGGGACATGCAGGCTGGGTATGGACACTCTCGTTCGCATCTGAACACATAGCGAATCAGGCTCAGCCAGTTCTAGCGAGCGGATGCTGGGATGGAACAGTTCATGTTTGGCAGAGATCAGCCTAACGCCTTCTCTGCAATCAGCCTTCCCAAGCCTACGAATCATTACATTCTTTTGAAGTCAGCATTTCATCCACGAGACAATAGCAAGTAGACGCCCAATGGGAGCGCAGAGCTATTGTTCGAACAACCAAGCATGCTCTCGCCATAGATGCTGAAATCTATCAATGAGGCTCAAGTCCTTGAACAGCGCCACTAGCGTGCGATCGCAGACCTTGAAATCTTCATCTATTGTTAAGCAATATAACGAAATTGACGTCATAACGTTATTCTGTCTTGACAGCATCAAGCAAGGGCGATTATCCTGACATACATACCCGGGTATCACCTATATCTATCTGATATATGAGAGACAAGCAAAAAGTCACGTTGTATATTCCACCAAGCCTTCACCGTAAGCTAAAGATAAAGGCAGCCGTCGATTCTGAGCCAATGTCTGCTCTCGCAGAACGAGCTCTTACCTTCTATCTAACGCACCCTGAGGTTGTGGACGAAGTGGAATCTTCTCAAGGACAAGCTCACAAGATACACAAATGTCCAGAATGCGAAGCAAGCCTGTTACTAAGCGATGGAGAAATCATTGCACTTGGCGCACAGTCATCAGAAGTGGTGCTTGATAGCGATATTGATATAAGTAGCAAAATTGGTGACAAGGGTCACTCCGAGCCTGAGCAGCATGATAGAGAAGAATTAGTTCCTTGCTAAAGGTAAACGCCAACAATCTGCTCGCTGGTCTAAGTTATTGTCAGTTTGTTTATCGGTTTACTCGTAGAAGAAATTGATAGTTTTCCGATTTAGTACAGCAGTCAGATTTTGGGTCTGCAACCCGTATTCATAGGTCAATGGTCATGAAAGAAGAGCTCAGTACTCTTATCCAAGCTCAGTATCCTCTGATCTACCTGGTAACTTCCGAAGAAGAGCGTGCAATTAGCGCGATTGCTCAACTTAAGCTTCAGCGCAAGCTGTTTGTGTGGACTGTAACTCACGGCATTATAGAGCATGATCCGAGTAGAGGTGGAAGCCCTGCACAGCACAGCCACAACACGGTATCTCCAGAGGCTGCAATCGAATGGGTAGTTCGACAAAAAGAGCCTGGCGTTTTTATCTTCAAAGACCTACATCCATTTGTTGACTCTCCTGCGGTGACTCGCTGGCTGCGTGATGCGATCGCAAGTTTCAAGGGAACACAGAAAGCTATTGTTCTGATGTCTCCGGTTCAGCAAGTTCCTATTGAGTTAGAGAAAGAAGTCGCCGTCATTGACTTCGACTTGCCAGACATGACAGAGCTTAATCAGGTACTGACCAAGCAGCTTGACCAAGTACGCACTCGTCGTATCTCTACAGAAGCGAGAGAGAAACTACTAAAAGCTGCTTTGGGCTTGACTCGAGACGAAGCTGAGAAAGTTTATCGAAAAGCTTTCGTGACAGCTGGCAAGCTAACCGAGAGCGAGGTTGAAGTTGTCTTATCTGAAAAGAAACAGTTAATTCGACGAAACGGTATCCTTGAATATATTGAAGAAGATGAAACAATTGATTCAGTTGGAGGTCTAACTGAGCTAAAGCATTGGCTTCAGCAGCGCTCAAATGCCTTTAGCGAAAGAGCTAGAGAATATGGGTTGCCCCAGCCTAAAGGAATGTTAATTCTGGGGGTTCCTGGGTGTGGTAAATCGCTGATCGCAAAGACAACCTCGCGGTTATGGGGTCTTCCTCTGCTTAGATTAGATATGGGTCGCGTCTATGATGGATCGATGGTAGGTCGCTCCGAAGCGAACCTCAGAAATGCGTTGAAAACGGCTGAGTCAATTTCACCTGCTATCCTTTTCATTGATGAGATTGACAAAGCTTTCGCAGGAGGGGCTGGCTCTGCAGATTCCGATGGAGGAACATCAAGCCGAATCTTTGGTTCTTTTCTGACCTGGATGCAAGAAAAGAGTTCGCCTGTTTTTGTCATGGCGACTGCGAACAGAGTTGAAAAGTTACCTGGTGAATTTCTGAGAAAAGGTCGGTTTGACGAAATCTTTTTCGTAGATCTGCCCAATGCAGAAGAGCGCAAAGAAATTTTCCGAATTCATCTCTCAAAACGCCGCCAAGATATCTCAAGATTTGACCTAGACCAGCTCGCGAATATGTCAGAGATTGAGGCTTATATCAACGACCAGCGTGTTACATGTCGCTTTTCAGGGGCAGAAATTGAGCAAGCTTTAATCGCAGCAATGTACGAAGCGTTTGCCCAGGATCGAGAGTTTACTCAGCTCGACATTATTGCTGCTGTCAAATCAACTTTACCGCTCTCTCAAACCATGATTGAGCAAGTTACAGCTTTGAGAGATTGGGCTAGGCAGCGCGCGCGGCCCGCATCCACTTCAGTTGCCGAAGAACGAGAGCAAGAGCAAGAGTACAGGCGACTGGAGTTTTAACAGGCTTTTCTCCTGCTTTCCCAGGCAGGGGAGGGGGCTAGTCTAACGGCTAGCAGTTTCGGAAGTCCGCTTACTGTCGACATTATTCGTTCGTAGTCGCGGCAGATACATCAAATACGTTGTCGTTTCTCTCAACTTCTCTGTAGGAGGAAATCCTAAATGTCTCACTTTAGCACTCTCCGTACAAAAATCACCGAGTCCGAAATTCTCAAGCAGTCTTTGTCAGACTTGGGTATCTCTGTCAAGTCTAGTGCTGACGTCCGTGGTTACAATGGTCAGCGTGTTCGTGCTGACATCGTTGCTGTTCTTGAGGGCGAGTATGATCTCGGCTGGTCTTTAAACAGCGACGGTTCCTACGATCTTATTGCTGATCTTTGGGGTGTTGCGAAGAAGCACAATCAGACTGAGCTGATCAACTCAATCAACCAGAAGTATGCTGTAAACCGTACTTTGGCTGAAGTCAAGCGTCCTGGCCTACAGAATGCAAACGTGAAGCTGGTAGTTCAGTAGTTTCTCTGAGCGTTCCCGAATAAACGGGCTAGCCTTCCGGGTTAGCCCGTTTTTTGACGCCATCACACAGCTATTACTCTTGTTCGCCGCTACAATTAGAGGCATTGTGCAAACCTTTATCAAGCTTAAAGCTTTATACCTTCCCAATCGCTTCTAGGTATCCTAATCTATACCTATGTGTGACGAGCGTTGATTTGAGCCGTTATCGATTATTTCTTCAACGGTCAGTAATTGGGAAGCTGTTGCCAAGGTAGTCCTATCGTTTTGCGATAAGACCCTATTTCAAGAAAATGTAGAAACGTTTCAAGTGTACTGTTCATGCAGATTGAAGCTTTTAGCGAGCTTTTCCCTCTCTTTAACTCTGCTAGCCCAGAGACTATAGATTGGCTCTTATCCATCGCAGTTGAGCACGACTACCCTTCTGATCGTGCTGTACTGATGGAAGATGCGTGGGGTAATGCGGTCTACTTTATCGAGTCTGGGTGGGTCAAGGTTCGTCGTCACTCCGGGGACGAAGTTGTAACGCTTGCCATTTTGGGTAAGGGCGACTTCTTCGGAGAAATGGCTATTCTCGACGAGTCACCTCGCTCTACAGATGTGATTGCAATGTCGCCAGTTAAGCTTTTAAGCGTTTCTGCTCAGCGATTTATCCAAACTCTGTTCAAAGATTCTCAACTTCACCATCGAATGCTGCAGCTTATGGTGCGTCGGCTACGCCAGACTAATGTGCGCTTTCAGCTACGACATCAGCCACCCGCCATTAAGTTAGCGAACACGTTAGTTTATATGGGTGAGAACTACGGACAGCCATCAGAACCAGGAACCGAGATTCTTAATATTCCTCTCAAAGATTTAGCTGACGTCTCTGACACGACCCTCGATGACACAACGAAAATTGTAGAAAAACTTGAAAGTAAGGGCTGGATCAAGGTAGAGAGCAGCCAACAAGCAATGTACTTGATCAACGAGAAGCAGCTCGTCCATTTAGCTGGACAAATATAGCGAAGAAGATTCGATCTTCAATTTGATCGAGCACAATCTGCGGCAAGAATGCAGGTAAGAAATGATTTCAGATATTGCTTCGTTTGGAGCCGGTTGTTTTTGGGGAGTCGAATCAGCGTTTCGCTGTATCCCTGGAGTAACAAAAACTTCGGTAGGATACATGGGAGGTCATTTCCCAAATCCTTCGTATCTAGACGTGTGTGCCCGAATTACGGGGCATGCTGAAGTTGTTCAGGTTGAATTTTGTCAATCTCAGATCTTATATGAAGATTTGTTGGAGATCTTTTGGGCAATTCACGATCCGACAAGTATCAATCGTCAGGGAGCCGATAGAGGAGAACAGTATCGCTCAGTTCTCTTTTGTCACAACAATAGTCAGTTGGCGATCGCCAAGCGTTCCAAGTCGAGACTTCAAAACTCTGGAATTTACGACAAGCCCATTTTTACCAAAATCGAACCTGCATCTGATTACTATCTTGCAGCAGATGAGCATCAACATTATTTTGAGAAAGCCGGGAAACCTCTTCCTGAGAAGCTGCGATCAAAGTTGCCTGAACAATATCAGCACCTGACGATTTGAATTTCTCAAGGCAACCAGACGAAAGTAGCGGCGATATTTGTAACCTCCTCAGTATTACATTGACTCAAAGCTTCGGCAGAAAACGGCTAATAACGAGCTAGGTTTTTGTCTGAACGCTATCCCTAAACTTTAAAAAAAGCCATCCCCAAAAATTCTAGAGAATTCAGGGATAGCTTTTTAAGGTTTAAGGAAGTGATGGCTGAAAAATTCTCACTTCACTGCTTTTTCGTGTAGATGCTTTCCTTTGATGGCGTGTTGAAAAACCGTGTTTGTGGCTATTCGAGACGTTGACTAATCTGTCTAACGCTCAAGAGTGTTGCTAAGCAATAGGCTCAAGCTCGTCAGAGCAGAAAGGACCATAAGGAATCAAATCTACGCGATCGCCACCGCTTTCGGCATTTTTGGCGATGAAATATGTTCCAGCTTCAGTCGCACTTAAAATATTACCGATTTGGCCCCTTAACGGGCCACGAGTGACTTTGACAGGCATCCCTGCTGAATAGGGGCTTTCTGGATTGAGTGGGTACTGGAAAGGGTTAGAAAAGTCCACGGTCACACCTCTTGAAAATAAAAAAGTTAGTAAAGAATTGCACAGCGCTCAGCAATGCTCACGAAAAGCATCAAATTAAAAGGGGATTTGAAAGCTAATCCCACATATTAGTAAGCGAAGTCACTTTGACAAAATCCAGGCAACGCAAGCTCCGCCCTATATAGAGTATCTCCGTAAATGTTGAGAACAGTCATCCGGAGTTACTCTGATCTTTTAACAATCTTGTCTTTGAACAACTTTGACAATCAATCCTTAAAGTCAGCGCTGTCACTCCTGAAAACCGACTCTTTAAGTGAAGTGCATTGCACCAGCTTTCGCAGCAAATCAGACTCTTACTCTTTTGGAGAAGCGATCGCAGTTGTTTTAGATAAGAAAACTTTCCACATATCGAATCTAACTTTAAAAGCTTTTGTTTTCCATAAAGGCAGTATGAAAAAAGAATAGTTTTTGCTGAATTTCCCGAAAATACAATAAATAAAATCAAATGTTGAAAAACTTTACTTTTTTGTACTTTTATATTAAGGAATTTCAGGAATCTCTTGACTCACCGCTTCTCGATCGAGTAGCTCATTTTGCCTGCAATAGGCGATCGCCTATTGTGGAAATATTTCACGAACACCTCATATGCGGCAGTATTGCTCAGTGCCTTGCGTGTTGATGAAACGGCAAGGCTGTCGATTTTACAAGAATAAAGCGAGTGAAGTGTAAAATTTTTGAGACCTCTGGTGTAGTTTGGGTATAAATAGATAGCCTATGTACGGCTGATGCTAGCAGTCTTGATAGGAGAAACTGCACTTCGATGATGAGATCTTGGGCACTGTCGGAATAGGATAGCTTCTAGAGTCATGCGTTTGGGCTAATTCTGGTTGAACCACAGCCAAGTACTAAACGCGAATCCGTTGTCATATTTGAAATCGAACATATTCATAGGAGAGTATCGCTTTGAGTCTTTACCCGAATGGTATCCCTGCCCATGGAGGCATCCTGATCGACCGCATTGCTACGCCAGAACAAAAAGCAGAGTTTCTGAGCAAAGCAGAGCAGTTGCCACAAGTGACTCTCGATGCCCGAGCCTTATCCGACTTAGCCATGATCGCTATCGGAGGGTTTAGCCCGTTGACAGGGTTCATGGAAGAAAATGATTACCTTTCCGTCGTCAAGTCAATGCGATTGGCAAATGGATTGCCATGGTCTATTCCAGTCACGCTATCGGTCACACCTGGAGAGGCTGATGCCCTTAAAGCAGGATCACTGGTTCGTCTAAACAGTGAATCTGGAACGTTTGCAGGGGTTCTAGAGCTGACTCAAAAATATCGGTATGATAAGCAAGAAGAAGCCGTTAATGTCTATCGTACTGATGAGGAAAAGCACCCAGGTGTTAAGGTTGTTTATGAACAAGGCGACATAAATCTAGCAGGGCCAGTGTGGTTGATTGAGCGCCAAGCTCATCCTCTGTTTCCTGACTATCAAATCGATCCATCGGCATCCCGAAGTTTGTTTAGAGAGCGTGGATGGCAGACTGTAGTTGGATTTCAAACTCGCAATCCAATTCATCGGGCACATGAGTATATTCAGAAGTGTGCTCTTGAAACCGTTGATGGGCTATTTTTGCATCCACTCGTGGGCGCAACGAAAAGCGACGATATCCCAGCAGAGGTGCGGATGCGCTGCTATGAAATTATGATGGAGAAGTATTTCCCAAAAGATCGAGTCATTCTAGCTATCAATCCCGCTGCAATGCGTTATGCAGGGCCTCGTGAAGCGATTTTTCATGCTCTGGTGCGTAAGAACTACGGATGCACTCACTTTATTGTTGGGCGAGATCATGCGGGAGTTGGCGACTACTATGGAACTTACGATGCTCAGCACATTTTCGATGAGTTTGAGACTGAGGAGCTAGGCATTGTACCAATGAAGTTTGAACATGCCTTTTATTGCACACGGACGCAGTCGATGGCGACTACAAAGACAAGTCCGAGTGCAAAAGAAGAGCGAATTCATCTGTCTGGAACAAAGGTTCGAGAAATGCTGCGTCGAGGTGAGATGCCACCACCAGAATTCTCCCGGCCAGAAGTTGCAGCAGAACTGTCAAGAGCTATGCAAGTAGGGGGCTAAAGCGCTCGGTGAACTTAAGGCGACGGGCATTTCTAAAACAAGCAGCGCTGTATCTAGCTGCACTCGGGGCGAGCCAGACTGGAATCGCTATGGCTGCCCGTCGCTATGGTCAGGCACTAGCCAAACCTACGACTCGACGTTTAGCTTTGCTGATCGGTATCAACCAATATCCAGAAAATGTGTGTGACTATGACGTCTCGCACCGTTCTGCTCTCGCAGGATGTGTGACGGATGTTCAACTCCAGCGCTTATTGCTGGAACATCGTTTTGGGTTTCAGCCATCCGATATTCTGACGCTGACAGACCAGCAGGCGACACGCAACGAGATTGAAAATGCTTTTCAGTCTCACTTGATTGACCAGGCAAGACCGGGAGATCTAGTTCTCTTTCACTTCAGTGGTCTAGGCAGTAAAGTTAAGCTTTTTGGCAAAGAATCGGTAGTCCGGAACAGTCTAGTACCTGTTGATGGAGTCTTGCCTACCGAAGATCGTCCTATTATTAATGACTTGATGGAGGAGACTCTGGGGCTGATGTTGCGATCGCTTGCGACTGAGCAGATCGTGACAATCCTTGATTTGAGCCATGCAAAACCGCAAGACTCGCTGCGGGGTAGTCTCAAGATTCGCTCACGACCTAGCGTTCCCAGTGGATATATCAGTGATGGAGAAGGTGAGTTCCAAAAGAGCCTGCTACAGCAAATACGCGGAACACGAGAGCAAGCATGGCAGCAGTGGCGATCGGGACAAGTTCCTGGTTTAATCCTGAAAGCAACGAAAGAGCCTCAAATTGCTGCTGAGGGGCAGTGGAGCGGCTTCAGTTCAGGGCTTTTTACCTATGCGCTGACTCAACATTTGTGGTGGATGACAAACACCGTTCCTCTCAACATCAGCATTAGTTTGGCCGGTGGTCAGGTTGAACAGGTGGCGGGCAGTCAGCAACGACCTGTTTTTGGCGGACAGAAAAGCACACCTCAGCTATTAGCGAATCACAAATTTCGGCCTCTTTCTGATGCCAATGCAGATGGTGTCATTCTAGCGGCTGACTCAAATTCGTCTACGATGCAAGTCTCTTTGGTAGGACTGCCAGCGGCAGTGCTTGAAAACTATGCAGTCAATTCTCTCCTTCAGCTTGCTCCACCACCTAGCGGTAGAAGCTTGTCTTCTGAGCCCCTTCCGTCTACTCTAGCGATCGCCAAAGACTCGACAGACTCTCAGGAAGCTCCGCAGTCTGGAGCTGAGTCATCCTCTAGTTCTGCAACGACCGATCGGTCGGACAACAAGACTAGTGCCGCAGACATCGGTACGGCTGATAGAGACCTATCCGAAACACAGGGTTCTGTGACAGCAACATCTTCAACTCAGGCTGAACCGTCTGCTACAGGGGGCGAATTGAACTCCTCACAATCCGCACCAGCGTCTGTTGAAGAGAAGGCCATGCAGGCTGCAGATGCAACGGTTATTCTGCAAGTGCGATCGCGGAACGGGTTGCGCTGTAAAGCCAAAGTTTACAACCGCAGTAGTTCTGACCCTAACCCTCAAGTAGGTCAGTATGTGCAGGAATATGTTCGGCTTCTTTCCAAAAACATCAGCCTCATCGTCGCACTAGACGCTCAGCTTGAACGTATTGAGCGTGTTGATGCGACCAGTGCTCTTTCCAGCATTCCTCGAATTTCTTCTGTAATTTCAGGTGAACAACCCGCAGATTTTCTCTTCGGACGGGCTCAATTTGATACACCGACAGCACTATCGATGAATCCACTGGGTCGCTCTACAGCAACGGCTCAGTCTGAAGACAATGAGGGTTCAACTCAGAACGGATATGGTCTGTTTTACCTGAGTCGCTCGGCAATACCTAATACTCTTTCCGAGTCAGAAGAAGCAGTGAAGACAGCCGTTAATCGTATTGCACCTCAGTTGCGCACGTTACTTGCTGCCAAGCTGTTGCGTCTAACGGACAACCAGGGCTCTTCCCAACTTGGGGTGCGTGCCACACTAGAAATGCTGGCTCCTCAAGAGCGAATTTTGATGCAGCAAACGACTGTTCGTGCTCCGTGGCCTGCGCCGGAGAGTCGTCTTGCTTCTCTTTTCTCACCGGAGGGCAGAGTGCCTGCGATTCCAATCGGTAGCCATATTCAGTACCGATTGCAAAACTATAGCGATCGCCCCGTTTACTGTGCGTTGCTGGGCTTGGACAGTGGAGGAAATGCGATCGCCATTTATCCAGCAGTTGTTGGAGAGGGTCGTAACGAGGGTCAATCTTCCTTTAGAGAAAGCATCATTATGCCTGGAGATAGCTTGACGGTGCCTCAATCTACGATTTCTGCCGAGTGGGTTGTCGGGGGGCCGGTCGGCTTAGCGGAAACCTATATTGTCTGTAGTCGCAAGCCTCTCAAGCGAACGGCGATCGCCCTGAGCAAGGCTATGCGTCCGATGGGTAGTCTGCGACAGCTCAGCTCCTTAACAGATCCTGCGAAAATCGTTCAAGAGGTATTGGCTGATCTCAACGAGGCATCCCTCAGCGAACTGCCTCAAGAAATCGATATTTCTTCTGACGTGTATGCTCTCAACGCCCACAGTTGGGCAACGCTGAGCTTTATCTACAGAGTTATAGAGTAGAGCCATAGAGCTGATTGACTGACAAAAGTTTGATGTAGGTTGGTGTTGAGCGAAGCGAAACCCAACAGCAGAGACGGTTTCGATGGGTTACGCTGACGCTAACCCATCCTACGACAGAATCAGGGTTTCGAGAGTTTTGTCAGTCAACTAGGC
>JGI12210J13797_10011614_pt1 | contig 28182 bp, 27 predicted proteins | sample ElkSlonscriptome_3_FD_13797 | JGI IMG/M metagenome (IMG submission 13797) | reverse complement strand
GTGTTCTGAGGAAATGGATTAGGCGGCAATATCATCCTGTATCATTCTGTCTTTGAAGGGCCGTCCTTCGATGACGAGTTGGATCGATTCGTGGCAGCTCAGTCGTCTTCATTTCTTCTACGACCGTGCCGGGCTTAACATCATCGTCAAACTCGCGCGCCGAGTGCCGCTGACTTTCGTACGTCGGTGGCGACGACGGATCGTCGCGGATGTCGATTCGATTGCTTTGGTCGTTCGTAAATGACTCCAGTGTTCCGCAGGGAAATCATAGAACGTTAACATCACGTCGCGGTCTTTGTTCGAGCAGTCACAGACGGCTGCGTAATTCGCTCCGTATTTATTATTGAAAGACTCTTCCCCGAGGCAACTTCTTCGATTCGCGCGGATTCGTGTGATTCGTGGCCGAAACTCTTTCCGCGCTCGATAGATGAAACGTGATGATGGCGGTCGGTGAAGGATCTGTGGCAAAAGACGAAAGAGACGCCACGAATCACACGAATTGACACGAATCGTTTTGTTCCGTCCCCCAATACCCATCATTCTGCGGCCTTCTTTCTTTTGTGCCCCAGGTGCTCCTTCGTGAGCACATCCGACCGTTACTAACTTACAATTCTGCTCTGGGCAACCTATAATGCTATTATGAACAAGAGCAGCTATCTCTATGATCGACGAACATTCGATGAGTGATTACAACGCAAAGCCATTTGAATGCGGTAATGAATCTCTTGCAGCCTTTGCTGAAAGAATGAAAGCGACTGAGCGAGAAGAGCTAGGGCGTATGCAACCGCATACGGCACAGGTTTACGTTGACAGCGTGCTTTCGCCGTCACGTTGGCAAGTGGTTGACCAGGGTCAGTGGGCTTGGTCGGGTGATTTGGCAGATCCTGCGGAAGACCCCGACTGGATGACCCAATCCGATGGCATGGCCGATGAACCAAGGGTAGTCCACCCCTCATTGTTGATATTTTGACGTCCATCTTTGGCGTGAGTACATCCGAAGCTTACCGATCAAGCGTGACATGGAATTGGCTCGGAAGTGGCGACGATCTGACGGTTCAAGTCATTCATCCTCTGTTGTTACTAGAATCAAAGTTGGCGTGTTTACGGTCGCTCAACCAGACGGCTCGACAGGATGAAAAGCACGTACGGTTGATGGTAAGGGTTGTTCGAGCTTGGCTGGAGCAGCAGCTTGATGTACCCCGCGACGTTTACCGGGCGGTCGAGCGTATTGCCACGATGATGGTCATTCCAGACGGACTTAGTGCGTATGAGCGTGGAATCGACTTGTGGGATGCCGTTCCACTGGAGTCGATGAAGAGAAACAGCTTTTATGAGAAGTTCTTTTCTCATCGTTTGCCACAGCTTGTGGGCGAAATTAAAACGAAACGTGGGATCGACGGATCCATTGGATAAGTTGAGCTGGGGTTTGAAGTGGCGTGTTCCGAGGGGATAGGCAGCAGAATTTGGATGGTGATGCGGGGAACAAAGGCGAGGCAAAAATGGAAGTTGATTTGGCGGCGTTAGCCACGAATCTCACGAATTGACACGAATGTGGTCATTAGTCATTGGGGCTTGGAAGGTTTTTTAACGCAGAGGCGCAGAGGGACGCAGAGCTTATTGGTCGGTTTGATGGTGTCTCTGTGGAAAAGCAGGCAAAAGGATGGGGCGTGTCTAAGTGGGAGTTGAGAGGCGGCTGATCGCTTAGGTGTGTTTACCACGGAGGCACAGAGGGGCACAGAGTTGTTGTGTTTGCTTTGCTGAACTCTCTTTGTCCTCCTGCCTTTTTGTTAATTCTTTCCCTGCCCTCCACTTGCCCGTGTGGCCGGGATACGCGCCGGCGTCTTTAATGGCCCGCTCTCTTGGGGTTCTCTAAACCTCTGCGGAAATTGCCCCAGGACACCCGGAGGGTGATGGGGGGTAATTACCTCGTTAAAAGCAAACGGTTTGCCAACTTGCCGACGCGTCGCAAATGGAGAGAATAGGGGTTGAAGGTCATTGGCTCCGTGCCACAACAAATTCTTGAAAATGCCAACTTGACCACTCGCGGAATCAGCGAAGGTGGATATGATTCGCAAAGCATGTGAACCGTTGCATGATCGAAATAGCTCACAATCATTACGAAACTAGACCTCTACAGGAGAATCAGTGTCTGATCGCGACCCAGGCCAAGCCAACGAACTCGAAATTAGGACCACTTCCGAAACGAGTGACGAGATCGATTTGCGACAATTTGAATGGAATCTTGTCGTCAGAGAAACTCGGATCGAAGACTATGAGGCGTTGGTTCGAATCCAAAAGAAATGTTTTCCTGATATGGAGATTTGGACGATCGAACAAGTCGAGAGTCAATTGGCTCGATTCCCCGATGGCCAAATGGTGATCGAATGCGACGGCGAAGTTATCGCCTCCTGTAGTGCTTTGCTGGTCAATTTTGATGACAGTTTGGAGTGGCATAATTGGAAGGTGATGGCTGATGGCGGCTTCATCCGCAATCATGTTCCAACGGGTGATACGATGTACGGCATCGAAATCATGGTCGATCCCGAATATCGTGGGATGCGGCTATCTCGACGTTTGTACCAAGCCCGCAAAGACCTTTGCCGGCAAAAGAATATCGCACGAATCATCATCGGCGGCCGAATCCCTGGCTTCCACAAGTATGCGGACAAAATGTCCGCGCGCGAATACGTCGAAGGGGTCGTCGATAAGTCTCTGTATGACCCTGTGCTGACGGCCCAAATTGCGAACGGATTCGCACTGCAAGGTTTGATTCCAAACTATTTGCCATCGGATCACGAGAGTGCCGGATACGCGACGTTCTTGGAGTGGAAGAATCTTGATTACTTGGTGAACCCCAACCGCCGATTTCGCCGTAGTGTCGAATTGGTTCGCATCGGAGCGGTTCAATACCAAATGCGAGCGGTCAAGGATTTTGATGAGTTCGCAAAACAAGCTCGTTACTTTGTCGATGTCGCAGGCGACTACAAGTGTGATTTTTTATTGTTCCCCGAACTCTTTACGCTCCAGCTATTGTCTTGCTTACCGTCGCAGCGACCGGGCAGTGCGGCGAGAGCCTTGTCCGTATTCACTCCTCAGTATTTGGAGCTGTTTACCGAGATGGCGATCGCGTTTGACACCAACATTATCGGTGGCTCGCACTTTGTGGTCGAAGACGACACGCTCTACAACATCTCCTTCTTGTTTCGCCGCGACGGCAGTATCGAGAAGCAATACAAACTACATATCACTCCGTCCGAACGACGATGGTGGGGCGTCCAAGGTGGCGACAAGGTAGAGGTGTTTGACACTGATTGCGGACCGATTTCGATCCAAGTTTGTTACGATTGCCAATTCCCCGAGGTCTCGCGAATTGCGGCCGAACGAGGAGCCAATTTGTTGTTCGTCCCCTTTAACACGGATACTCAGCTGGGCTATCTGCGTGTTCGCATGTGTGCTCAGGCGAGAGCGGTTGAAAACCATTTTTACGTTGCCATCGCCGGTTGCACTGGCAATTTACCGTTTGTCGAGAATGCCGACATTCATTATGCCCAATCCGCCATCTTCACGCCTGCGGATGTGACGTTCGCCCGCGATGCGATTGGTGCCGAAGCAAATCCGAATGTGGAAATGGTGGTGATTCACGACGTCGATATTGAGCTGCTCCGTCGACATCGGAAGCAGGGCAGTGTGACGAACTGGAGCGATCGGCGAAAAGATTTGTACAACGTTCGATACCACTCTGAATATGGATCTCGCGACATTTAACGTGCCGCACATCGATGCACAGGCTATCACTTAGCATTGAGTCTCAACCGAGCGATTCCGATTGCGGGCCCACTTGCTTGCATGCGGTCTACAACTATTGGAAAGACGAGATCCCGCTGGAACAAGTGATCAACGAGATCGGCCAATTTTCCAAAGGAGGAACGTTGGCGGTCCAGTTGGCGTGTCACGCGCTTCGCCGTGGCTACGAAGCGACGATTGTGACTTACAACGTCCAATTTTTTGATCCAACTTGGTTCCCCTTTGGCCGTGTGAATTTGGCCGAAAAGTTGATTGCCCAAAGGGAAGCGAAACGGACATGGGATGAACGTTTTGAGGTAGCGACCGAAGCCTACCTGCAGTTCCTGGAACTCGGCGGAATCGTCGACATGGAACCACTTGAAGAGCACTTGATTGTTCGCAGTTTGATCGCGGGGGTGCCGATTTTGAGTGGTCTAAGTGCAACGTTTTTGTATCAAGAAGCACGGGAAATTTCGCAGCCACGTGACGAGCGGGGTCGAACCAGTATCGCCAACGACGTTCTGGGAGAACCCGCGGGACACTTTGTCGTTTTGTATGGCTACGAGACTCAAACTGGCCAAGTCATGTTGGCGGACCCTTTGCAAAACAATCCGATCGCCAAGACGCATTTGTATGTAGCACCTTTGTCTCAGGTGGCGGCAGCGATTTTGCTCGGAATCGCTACCTACGACGCAAATTTGTTGATGATCAAAAAGAAACAAAGCTGAAACGCTTGACGCTTTTCCGCTACCCCCAAATACAGGAAAGACTTTCATTTATGTCGGATGTTGTTGTAACGGAGTCGCAATCAGGCTGGATTGAATCGATCGATGGAGTCGAAGTCGTCGATCCTCGTGAGTATTTGACCAATCCGAAGTGGAACCGTCGGCGTGGCATTAAGATTTACAACTTAGCAAATTCTTATCGCTACCAAAGCTTAGGTTATTACGTCTCGCTGTTGGCGGAAGCTCGCGGTCATCGTCCGATGCCAAACATTACCGGCATCCAAGACTTGGTGGGTTCAACCGACGTTCGTTTAATTTCACCGGAACTCGATGAGTTGATCCAACAATCGCTAGCACCACTTACGGGCGAAAAGTTCGAGTTGAGCGTTTACTTTGGCCGAAATTTGGCGAAACGATATGATCGGCTGTCGCGTGAACTTTTCAATACGTTTCCCTGTCCGTTGTTGCGGTTTAACTTTACCCGTCGCAAAGATAAATGGCGTTTGAAACGAGGGGGGATCATCGGTGCCAAGTCGATCCCCAAAGCTCATTGGCCGTTCGTCGCCATGCAGGCCGAGCGGCATTTTGCTGGGCGAGGTGCGGCGAAGTCAAAAAAGAGCACGCTGCGATACGACTTGGCGATTTTGCATAACCCACTCGAAAAAGAACTTGCACCATCGGACGAAAAAGCGCTGCACAAAATGATCAAAGCAGCGAATTCGCTGGGGATCCATGCTGAGCTATTGACGCACGAAGATGCAGGTCGCTTGATGGAATTCGATGCCTTGTTCATTCGCGAAACGACCGCCGTGAATCACTACACCTACCGGCTTGCTCGCTGGGCGGAACGCGAAGGCTTGGTCGTGATCGATGATCCGCAATCGATTATCCGTTGTACCAATAAGGTTTACTTGGCTGAGATTTTAGAGAAAGCCAAAATTGACACCCCGAAAACGATCGTGGTTCATCGTGCGAATGCTGACAAAATCGTTTCGGAGATTGGTTTGCCTTGCGTCTTGAAACGCCCCGACAGTGCCTTTTCCAAAGGGGTGACGAAGGCGGAATCCGAGGCGGAATTGGTTGAAAAGTTGGAGGAGATGTTCACGCATTCCGAGTTGGTGATTGCCCAGCGATTTATGAAAACCGACTTCGATTGGCGGATCGGAGTGCTTGATGGACGAGCCTTTTTTGCCAGTAAATACCACATGGCACGCGGTCATTGGCAAATCGCAAAGTATGAAGACGAGGGCAAACAAACGTTTGGCCGAGCCGAAACGCTGCCCGTCGAATTGGCTCCGCGAAAAGCGGTCAATATCGCAGTGAAAGCCGCCAACTTGATCGGGGATGGATTGTATGGCGTCGATGTGAAAGAAAGCGATGGAAAGTTCTACGTTATCGAAGTCAATGACAACCCCAACCTCGATAGCGGTGTCGAGGACAGCGTGCTAAGGGAAGACTTGTATCGCCGGATCATGGAATCGTTCCTCAGGCGAATCGAACGGAAAAAATCGGGCGAGGTGATTGGATGAGCAACGAACGGAAACGTGAATTGTTCGATCGTTTTGGTGTCGAACTTGAGTACATGTTGGTCGATCAAAACGATCTGTCGATACGCTCTCATGCCGACCACCTCTTGCAATCGCTTCATGGCACGACCGACCCGAACGAGTTCCCATCGGATTTCTCAGCGGGCAAGACGACTTGGTCGAACGAGTTGGCCAGCCATGTGATTGAGCTGAAGATTTCAGAGCCGATAGAAAGCTTGATTCGATTGCCTTCCCATTTTGAATCGGCGATCAAGCAGATACGACCAACACTCGATCGTTTGAATCTAAGGTTGTTGCCGACTGCGATGCATCCTTGGATGGATCCCAAGACGGAAACGAGGCTTTGGCCGCACGAGTGTCATGAGATTTACGAAAGCTATGACCGCATCTTTGATTGTCGAAGTCATGGATGGGCGAACGTTCAAAGTGTGCATTTGAATTTGCCCTTTGAGGGTGATGAACAATTCGAACGCCTTCATGCTGCGGTGCGATTGGTGTTGCCTCTGCTTCCCGGAATCGCCGCCAGTTCACCGGTGGTCGACTCGCGGTTGGCCCCTTGGCATTCGATGCGGATGAAAATGTATATCGACCACTGTGCCCGGATCCCCGCGATGATGGGCGAGGTGATCCCCGAGGCGATCTATGACGAAGCGACCTATCGTCGCGAGATTTTCGCACCGATCGAAGCAGCGGTTCGTCCTTTCGATCCCGAACAGGTGATGCAGTGTGATTTTTTAAACGCTCGCGGTGCCATTGCTCGTTTTGACCGAGGGTCGGTGGAATTGAGAGTCATGGACGTCCAAGAGTATCCAGCAGCGGACGTAGCGATTTGTGCGGCCGCTGTGGCAGTCATGAGGGCGATGACAGCAGACAGATGGAGCGGATTGGAATCACAAAAACAAATGCCGACGCATCGTTTAAGAGACCTATTGATTGAAATATCAAAGGATGGCGAGCAAGCGATGATCGAAGACGGTGAGTATTTGAAACACTTTGGCATCTCTGACGCACGTATCACGGTTCAGGAGCTTTGGCGGCATTTGGTCAAGACGCTTCGAGGGAGCGATAAGGAACTCGACCGATTGATGGCTCCTTTAGAAATTGTGCTCAAACACGGTTCGTTGTCGACGCGAATTCGTCGTGCCCTCGGCTCCGATTTCTCTCACGAAGCTTTACACAATGTGTACGACCAAATCGCCGATTGTCTAACCGAATGGCGACCATTCTTTGGGCCTATCCGAAAAGGGGTCTGACCCTCTCCGGCGAGGCCGAAAAACTAGTTGAAAATAGACTTGCCTCCAAAGGGTCAGACCCCTTTTCGGATAGGCTCTTAGGGCACTCGTCTTATTGAAACGTCGGATCGTTGTCTCGGCCGTAGACCGCCAACACGGTTTCAAACGTTTCGGATTTAATCTTGTATTGGGGCTGGGAGTCGGTGTGACGATTGCAATGGTCGACCAATACTCGGTAAAGGAAGCGAAACAAATGCCGGGGCACTCGCAACGATTGAAACGCTGATAACATTCGTTGGTAGCTCAAATCGTCTTCGAAAAGATCCTTTGGCTCCGGTGATTTGCCCTCATGAGCACAGGCGATCATGCGTGATCGTGTCACATCATACAGCGCTTCTCCTGTCCACTGAAACGCTGGGATGACGTTCTGTTTATCCAGCCGAGCACGCTCATGGAACTCTCTGGTTTCTCGTTCTATTTCCCGATGTAACTCTTGCGGTAGCATCATCTTAAAACCCATACCGGGGTGCTTAAGTAGTTTGTTATCTAACAACGGCCAAACAAACTTCTGCATCCGCTCCGGTTTGCCCCCTGTCATGTGAGGCTCATCCACACGATCCATCAAAACGATGATTCCGGTATAGCCAAGGTGGTTCAAGATACCTTGGAATTTGTTGAGTAATTCGTAGCGGTCATCGGTGCGATCAAAACGGGGCAACGGTTGGCTAGCGAGTTCGCCGGGTGGAAACGCTTCGAGCAATTTCCGGATCGAACTGGTTTCACGTTTACCAACTCGCATGTGCTTGTGGATCCCCATCGCTGCGGTTTGGCATTTAAACATGCGAATCAAGTGAGGTGCCCAACCGATGAGAAGCAGGATCGGCAGTAACCAAAGCGTCGAAAGCGATCGTGTATCACCTTCGGCAACCGGTCGCATGACCAACCAGAAAACAAAAAACACGCTAAGTACCGACCAGCAAATTGCACCATAGAATGGAATCTTGGTTTGCCAGTTCGTGTACTGTAAATGTTTGCGTAGCGAGTTCCAGCGGTCTTGAAAAGACGAATCGGTCGATTGGTCGTAACAGGTCGCGAGCAAAAGTAGATCTCGTGACGAAGTGCGTTCGAGTGATCGAATCGAAGCATCATCGAGCTTCTGCCTCTTCGAATCCGAATTTCCGTCCAAGATCCGGTCGACTAAATCGGTCACTCCGATGCACAGGATTGAATCAACATGGTCCCACAACCGCCATGCATCGAGCACCTTCTCAGGCTTTTTATTGACTCGCCGACTCAACCGCTCACTAAAGTGATCCAAGAACGGATTGAAGTCGTCATAGTGAATGACAAAGACCCGTTTGCCCGGATTCTCATCGTTGTATTTCGCCAAATGACGATCGATTTGCAAACGCATTGCCGTTTTTCCCGAGCCTTTGGGACCAAAGATTATCGAAGTCGATGGTTCTGTCGGGTCGCCGTAGACTTTGTCCCAAATCGGATGATAGGCGTTGCGAATACAATGCTCTTTAAAGACCGGGTCGGTCTGAGCATCCTCTTCGGCAAACGGGTTGCGAACGATGCCGTGATGCTCGAGAAATGATTGGATATTCATGTTGATTTCGTTGAGAGAGATGCGAGAAGCGACCCCATTTTGCATGATTTGCGGAGAATAAAGTAGGGGGGCGTTTTGGCCCGGAAGCTTTATCCCCGATTTTGGTTATCAAGTTATGGTTATCAAGGCCGATGGCCAACATCCCACACTCAATCATTCATGCTACTTTTTTGCTGCGATGATGGCGTCGAGTTCCTGTTGTAACTTTGGCAAAATTTCATCGTAGCCGAATGCACCAAGCGCCTCGGTACCACGTTTCAAATTGACCTTGTTCGGACCACACCATAAACCAAGATCGGCGTCATCCGTTTCTCCCGGCCCGTTGACTCGGCATCCCATGACCGCAATCGTAATGGCATAATCCTTCGCATACTCGGTCATCTCTTTGACATTGGCAGCCAAATCAATGAACGCTTCGTTCTCGACTCGCGAGCAACTCGGGCAACTAATGATGTTCAGCTTTGTATCATCGAACACGACCACCGAGCGAACCCGGCCGGCATGGATGTCTTCGATGATCGACTTACCCGCATCGATTTCCTCGGGCTTTCGATCATTGGGCAGCGTCAGCGAAACTCGCACGGTATCGCCGATCCCTTTGCCAATCAATTGCTCAAATGCAATTCGCGTTTTGATGATTCCATCGGGCGGCATCCCGGCTTCGGTCACACCGAGGTGTAGCGGAACATCGGGCCGCCGCTTAGCAAATTGTTGATTGACTTCGATGACATGCCGCGGGTCACTGTCTTTGAGTGAGACCACATAGCGATCAAAGCCGAGTGAGTCGACAAACTCGCAATGCTCCAATGCACTTTCGAGCATCGGCGTGATCGAATCGCTGGGGTCGTACTTCTCTTTCTTTTCTGGATCGACACTACCGCAGTTCACACCGATTCGGATCGCACAATCATGCTCTTTGGCTTGATCGATAATGAAACGAACCTTGTCCTGCCATGATTTATCGCGTTGATGATGATACAGATGCCCAGGGTTGTAGCGAATCTTATCGACAAAGGGTGCAACGAATTCGGCGAGCCGGAAATTTTCCTGCAGATCGACTGCCAAGTTTGCGGTTGTTTGTTTGCGAATTTCGCCAAGGGCGGCAGCATCCTTTTCACTGTCGACTGCGATCCGCACGACCCCCGCACCGCGAAGCCGAAGAGCTTCCGATTGGGCTACCGTCGCGTCAACGTCCTGCGTCTTCGTCGCGGTCATGCTCTGCACCGCTATTGGGTGAATCGAGCCAATTTGTATGGTTCCAATTCGTACGGAACGCGTTTTGTTTCTTTCGATCGTCATGAATACCGATAGTAAGAGCCTATCCGAAAAGGGGTCTGACCCTTTGGAGGCGAGTCTGTTTTTAACTAGTTTTTCGGCCTCGCCGGAGAGGGTCAGACCCCTTTTCGGATAGGCTTAGTCTTGGGCGGCGGGATGTACCCATTTTAACGATTGTGTCAATGCGGCAAATTGACTCACTAGGTCATTGTGGTACAAATTTGATTGCACTTGCCCTCGCCGGATAAGTTTAATAAATGAATCGCTAGTCGGGCGGCTTTTCTTGTCATTTGCCCCATGACTTTTTAAGTCGCTCGCTAGCCTTCTTCTTCGATCGCATCGATGCTTTCTTCGAACCGCGTCCCACAGCGGTAGCAGTATCGCGCCTCGTCGAGGTGCCCGGATGCTTCACACGTTTGGCAGCGACGCTTGGATATCGGGCCCGCTGCTTTCGCCCCAAAAATCTCGGCACTGACAAACCCCGTCGGCACGATAATCAAACTGTAACCGAGCAATATCAAGGCAGCGGAGATAAATTTACCGATAACCGTCTTGGGCACAATGTCTCCGTAGCCAACGGTAGTCATCGTCACAGTAGCCCAGTACATCGCTTGAGGAATCGACGTAAATTGAGTGCCAGGAGTGATGCCAGTTTCCGGATCAACATTAAATGTCAGGGTCTCAACATGGTACATGAGTGATCCGCTAATGGTAACGGCGACTAAAATCACGGCCAAGAATACGACAATTTTGTTTCTCGCTCTCCAAACCGCGGTCGACAATTCGTCCGCTTCGTTCATCATCCGCCACAATTTCATGACTCGGAAAACTCGAAGCAAACGGATGCTGCGGAGCGTCATCAACGATCGGGACGAGTTGCCGATGGCAAGTTCCAAGTAGCCGGGCACGACGCTCAACAGATCGATGACGCCCCAGAAACTGATGGCGTAACGTAGCGGATGCCGCGAGCAGATCAGCCGCAGCACGTACTCGATCGAAAACAAGACCGTCAACACCCACTCGGCATAGTAAATTGCCGGCATTTGTTCTCGTTTGTATCCATCGACCGTTTCGAGAGAAACGAAAAAGATACTGGCCAGAATCGCGACGAGCAAACCGATATCGAACCAACGTCCCGCCGGTGTTTCGGCTTCGAAAATGATGTCATACATCTGTTGTCGCCACAGCGACGAGACGGGTCTTTGACTCATTCGTCGCTTTGCCGTTTTGAGAGCATGAGACGACGTCGTTCGGTTCGAATTTACCATGGACTTAGAATCTGGCAACTTGGGATCAGGTGTCGATTAGATCTTCTGGTGCCAAAATCGGGACTTGGTTTTCCTCGGTCTCTTGGACTTCTCGCCAAGGTTTGTTTTCCTGATAGCTCTTCAGTTCTTCTTTCAATTGGTCGAGTTGTTCGTCATCGTCTTCATCGGCGATTTCGACCGCTTTGCTGCTCCACTCGATCGCTTTTTCGAAGTCACCCGCTTCGGCATAGCCGGCCGCCAACGTGCTGAGGATGTGGGCTTCTTTGAACTCGGTCAACTCGGAAGCTTTCAGGCCTAATTCGATCGATCGTTTTCCATCGCGAACGTCATCCATGGGCGAGGTCGCTAAGACCCAGGCCAAGTTATTCAAGATTCCGGATAGATCGACATTTCCGTCTTCGGCAAGTTCGATGGCACGTTCGTAATCGGCAATTGCTTCTTTATGATCCCCCACGCTTAACAAAGCATCGGCTCGGGTACGGTAGATGCCGGCATTACTTGGGTCACGATCGAGTATGTCGGTCAGCGTTTCGATTGCTTTTCGAGGCCGATCGTCTCGGAGGTAAAGATTGGCAAGCTGCAGTTGCCGCTCCACACTGGCGGGATCGCGGGCGGCTAATAACTTCATGTCGTTGATTGCATCGGCAAGCCGCCCTTCTTCGACCGCGATCAAACAGCGAACGAAGACCGTTTGATCGGCGTCGGCGATTTGAGGTGCAATTCGAATGGCTGCACGCAAGTCTTGCTTGGCCCCTTTCACGTCGCCTCGCGATAGAGCAATCCCCGCACGTTGCAGTAGTGAGACAGGATCCTTGGGCTGCATCGCCAAGGCTTTATTGAGGTCCGAGAGTGCTTCGTCTTCTTTGCCCTGCATTCGGTAAAGAATTGCGCGGATGCGGTACATCCCTTCGCTCGGCTTCGCTTCTAACGACTTAGTGACAAGCGCCAACGCATCATCCATTCGCTCGCGGTCGATCAATTCGTTGACCGCTGCTTGAGCGATCAATTGGTTCCCCGGTTGTTCAGTCAAGATCTGCTCTAAGTCAGCGATCGCTCCGTCGACGTCGTCGTTTTGCATTCGCAGCGCCGCCCTTGCTTGAAGCGCTTCGATGTTGGTTGGGTCTGCGGCGATAGCAGAATCGAGGTCCTCGAGCTTCTTGTCGTCGGATGCTTGAGTCAGTGCTCGCAGTAGATAAGCACCACTTTGCTGCTGAGGTTCATCACCGAGCAGCTCGATGGCCTTGGTCGTCGCTTCGGTTACCCGATCGCGGTCACCGTCGAGCACGAGGTTCAAACGCGCGATGAGTAAATGAGCTTCGACCAACGTCGGATCGTTTTCAACTGCCTTTTCCAATACATTCAACGCTTCGTCGCGTAACTCGAGTTGCCGTCGCCCGCGGACTCGCGTCATCACGGCCGCCAATTGTTGACTTCGCTGCAACAGCACACTGCCAAGAATTTTTTTGGCGAAAGCGGTGTTTTCTTGGTTGAGTCCTTTGACGAGTGCCGATTCGAGCAGCATCGAAACCGCCTCAAGCTGCTGGGGTGTTTCGGCATCAATGCGTGCCAAGACCGCTTCGTCAAAATCAGCTTGACCGGGATCGGGAGTAAATGCTGGTGACGGCTGGGTCGTATCGACCGATCCGGAATCCGCCGGTTTGCTCTCGCTCGGCGTATTGTTCTCAGCATTCGTTTCGGCATCCGCGTCAACAACCGCCGTTGATTGTTCGGGTGTTTGAGCCGTCGTTACCGAGCCCCCCCAAGCAAGCATCATGGCCAATATGGCCAACGAAACACGGCATCGATCCATCAGTTGTTTATTCATATTTTCAGGCTCGTCACAAAGAGAGGCAAACGTTTTACGTAGGTGTCGTATCACGCTGACATTATGACGTTTGGCAAGGGTTTCGCGAAGTCGACGAAGCCGAATTGAGGCAGAAAAGATCAAATTAGTGCAAAACTTTTTCCCTGCCAGGCGATTGATTTTCCAGTCGAAGCCGCTCATTTTCGGCTTGGAGCGTGTTGAACTCCTCAAGCATCGTGGTGAAGTCGGCCGCCGCTTGAGACCAATAATCGTCGTGACGAAACTGGATCGCGGTCAACTTTTCGCCCTGAATGACCGATTTGAGGGCCGTTCGCAAACGATACATCGGCCCCACGAATCGGATGCTCAGGGCGGCGAAAAAAATAACATTCGCATTCAACATGAGAGCATTCCCAGCCATCGAATGAGCATCATTTTTCAAGCTTCCATTGGAAGAATCGACTTAATCGTTAGGACCATCACTCGATAGGACAAAACCATCGTTGCAAAACATCGATTGACGATGGTTCGAATCGAAAGGTCCGATTGAATCATTCAGGTCGATGATCAACCGATCGTTTCGTATTCACCCGCAAAATGTTACTCATGAATCGAAAAGCCCAAACATTCGTTCTTATTGCTGCGGCGATGGTTTGCAGCGGCGGCTCGGTCGATGCTCAACAAGCCAGCGCCGCGCAAACGGTGCGATTCGCAAGTTATTCGAGGATTCAACAGTTAGGTCGATGGTGCGGCTGGGGATGGGGCGATGGGTATCACGCTTGTCACAATTCCTCCTGCCGCCCGCTCGCCGATTTGCCGCCCAGAGCGTTTTCTGAAAAGAACCGTCCGTCGCAGGCATCCGCTCATCAACGGCTGCACTATCCATCGAGTTGGACGGGATCGGCACCGATCATGTCGTCTGTTCCTCCGATGCGTCAAACGTTCATGACGAGTCCCTTTGACAGTGACGTCGGCTTCTTCGAATCACCTTTGACGTCTTCTCGGCGTGCCCTGCAAAGCGAGTTATCGAAGTCGAGAGAGAAGGCAGACTCAACCGACTCATCCGAATCGCACCAAGGCGATGCTTACGAAGAGCAGGAGGGGTCGAAGGAACGGTCCACTCCTGAAGATTTGCCTACACCCCAAGAGACTCTCGATTTGTTAGACGCCCGAGCAAAGTTGGACATTCATGTCGACCGGGCGACGAGGCAACGTTTGGCCGCAGCCCGCTTGCCTCAGCCCAGCAAGCAGCAAGGTCAAGAGATGGTACGGCAACATGATCGCCCGACGCCCAAACGGTTGCCGTCTACAACCCCACTGTCGCTTCGCTCCGCTCGCCTTGCACAGTAGGTCAGGGCAGGGGATGCGCAAACTCAGGGATCGTCTACAATCGGTATCGAGCAAGTCCCATGTTTAAAAATTCGGTTGGGTCGGTGAGTCGCGAAGCGACGGCAGGCGTTCATTGCTCTGCTTTTTTGCTGACTATCAACACCTGCCGTCGCTTCGCGACTTCATGACTCGTGGCCTTGCCGAGTCCCCTATTGTCTGTCGTCGCTATCGCGACTAAAACAGGAATAAAAAAAGCATAACGGATTTGCACCGACAAACCAAGATTTTGAGCAACCGTAGGGCGGGGCTAAGCTTTCACGACCATTTCATTGCGTTCTAACGTTGCAGTCACGTTGCGTGTGTCGATGACGAGTTGTGCCCAATCGACCAGTTGTTGATGGTCGACATTGGCGTGAGCGGTCGAGATGATCGCCGCATCGAAACCAGCCACCGTCGCTTGATCCCAGGTAATGCTTTTCGTACCGGCCCAATGGCCGTGTTCGCGGCTCGGACGGATTACGGGGACGTACGGGTCATAGTATGCGACTTCGGCACCGGCAGCCGTGAGCATATCCATTAATACGTAAGTGGGCGATTCGCGATCATCGTCCACGTTCGCTTTGTAGGCGAGACCGACAAGCAAAATCTTGGTGCCGTTGATCGGTTTTTTGACTCCATTGAGTGCATCACCCGTCTTTCGCACGACGTGCTGAGGCATCGACGTGTTGATCTCACCCGCCAATTCGATAAACCGCGTGGCTTGACCGAATTCGCGTGCTTTCCACGTCAAATAGAATGGGTCGATCGGAATGCAGTGACCACCGAGACCAGGTCCAGGATAAAATGCCATGTAGCCAAACGGTTTCGTCTTCGCCGCTTCGATGACCTCCCAGACGTCAATTCCCATGGCGTCGTAGACGACCTTCAATTCGTTGACCAAAGCAATATTGACACTGCGAAAGATATTCTCCAACAGTTTCGTTGCTTCCGCTGCCCGGCAACTACTGACCGGCACAATTTTCTTGATCGCCCGGCCGTACCACTCTTGAGCTTTTTTGCTGCAGGCCGGCGTCAGTCCGCCGACCACTTTGGGGATAATCGCCACTTGGCTATCGGGGTTACCGGGATCTTCTCGCTCAGGAGAAAACGCCAGATGAAACTCTTCACCTGCCTTCATCCCCGAACCCGCTTCGAGAACCGCTCGTAAATCTTCGTCGGTTGTTCCTGGATAGGTGGTCGACTCCAGAACAACCAACGTTCCTGGTTTGAGATGCGGTGCAATCGCTTTGCCGGTTTCCAAGATATAAGAGATGTCGGGTTCACGGTTCTTTCCAAGGGGACTTGGAACGCAAATCAGCACCGCTCCGCATTCGGCCACTCGAGAGAAATCGGTCGAAGCTGACAACCGTCCCGCCGAGACCTGCTCCTTGATTGATTCGGAGGTGATGTGATGGATGTACGATTTGCCCGCGTTGAGCGCCTCGGTTTTTGCTGGATCGATATCTAATCCGAGTACATCGGTGCCGCTGCGAGCGAATTGAAGACCAAGGGGCAGCCCGACGTAGCCAAGTCCAACGATACCGAGAAGCGATTGTGCCATGAGAAGCTCAAAACGAATGAAATGGAGAGATGGAGATAAAGGGAAACGATAGAAACCAAGTTGATCCGATAGAAACCAAGTTCAAGTGGAGCGTAGTCTGATTTCCACTTGAAGGGATTGCAAGACGTCCAAAGTCGATCGAATCCCAATCGACCGCCAGCGAAAGCGAAGAAAGCGATTCTGCCGACTTCACCGATTAAGCAGCTAGCCGAACTCGTTCAACCGCGTGCCCATCGGGCCGCGCTCAGCCCGGCCGCCAAGGGTGCGTGTAATCGAGTCGATTTAGTTTGAGCGATTCTGTTGGAGTGTCGCGTCCCCTACTCTATCGCCCCTCTAGGGCTCGGGGTTTGTTAGGACAAGCAACCGGAGGCTTCCGCCCCCTGGTAGGGAGCTATCGCCACTTCGCGGCTAAAACCATGTTGCGGCATTAGTCTCGATAGGGGCGTCTGTGCCACGCCGGGAACCTTTGGCCACCGACGAAGAGGCCGTCAGGGACCGCCAATTTGACTTAACGAGCGATTTGCTCGTAGATCGCGACGTCATCGCCAGGCTCGATAGAAAAAAAACATGCCTCACCTTGACTCTTGATATCAGTCGTTTGCCAACTGCGATGTGTGTACTGGTGTCATGGAGCACAGATTCGCAGAGCGACTCAAGAGACGGCGAAACAACCGTTGCTAGGCGGAGTTCATTTCGCTCATTCTCAGCGGTTCCCGCTATGAACCGAATTCATCCGTTCATCCGTTCTACATTATTGCTTTCCGCCTTTTTGGGTGTTCTTTTGACCTTTTCGATGGGCTGCGGTTCGAGCCACACCCTGATCGAGCCGAAATCGGAAGAACAGGTCGATTTGATGCGTCAAATGGTCCAGGAATCCAACGCGTGAGGATCTTTAACAAGATCCACTGCCTCTCTTTAAAGTCTAAAGTTTTTACTGTCTGGGCTTCCTCTGCATTTTTCTACTTTCTCGGTCCTTCTGACCGCTGGTGACGTGTGACGGCGCGTGTACAATGTCATCGATTGCTAAGGAAATTCCCATCTCGCCAAGCATATGAGGCAAGCGCAATGAAGAAAATAGAAGCCATTGTCCGTCACTTTAAACTCGAAGACGTGAAAAACGCTTTGACTGATCAAGGGATTCACGGCATGACTGTGAGCGAAGTTCGCGGATTTGGGCGTCAAAAAGGGCATACGGAGATCTATCGCGGCACCGAGTACGCCATCGATTTTGTGCCAAAAGTCAAGATTGAAGTGATCTGTGCGGACGATAATCTGCAAACGGTGATCGACACAATTTTGCAAACGGCTCAAACGGGGCAAATTGGTGATGGAAAGATTTTCGTCACCAACTTAGAAGATTCGATTCGCATTCGCACCGGTGAACGCGGCGAAGACGCCATCTAGGATGTCTAAGAGCACCTTTCTTCGCGAAGTCGTCCTGCGTTGCCGTGATCGGCTGCGGGATGGTCGCGCGAAAGCAAAGGCGCAGCACGATTCGGGGTCTCAAGGCATTCTGGTTTCGGCACGCTTAGCCGATCTGTATGACGATATTGTCTTGGATGTTTGGAACGATGCGACCGAAGAATTCGCCAGCAATCATGCGATTGGCGGGATCGCACTTGTCGCCCATGGCGGTTTTGGTCGTCGAGACCTCGCACCTTATTCCGACGCGGACTTGATGCTGTTGACGACGCGGCAATCGGAGCTTCTGGCGAACAAGGTTGCTGCGAATTTGACGCGAAACTTGGTTGACTCAGGGATCCAAACGGGCTTTTCCATTCGCTTGCCCAAGGAAGCATGTTCGTTAGCGTGGACCGATCCGGTTATCTATTCCTCGTTAACCGAGTCGCGGCTTTTGGCGGGAAGTTTGCAGCTTTACAGTGATTACTTTCATGCGCTTCGCCGTGGAGCGATGCGACGCGAAAAGCGTGTGATCGCCGATGTGATCGCAGCCAGACGAGAGGAACGCAAAAAATGGGGCGATACGAATTACTTGCTTCGGCCTAACGTCAAACGATCGCGTGGAGGGCTGCGAGACATCCAACTGATCCGCTGGATTGGGTTTGCTCTCTACGGCGAAACGGACTTGGAACGACTTGTCAAACTTGGCGGACTTCCCGAAGAGGATTACCGCGTGCTAAGGCGTGCAGCGGAGTTTCTTTTAAGGGTTCGCAACGAAATCCATTTTCGCGAAACGAAGAGCCAAGACATTCTCGACCGTGCAATGCAGTTGGATATTGCGAAAGCGTGGGGCTACCCAGGCGAAGAGGGTAAGTTACCCGTCGAACAGTTCATGCAGGATTATTTCGACAATACGCGCAGCGTTCGCTATGCGTCCGGTTTCTTTGCCGACGATGCCCGTACGCAACCGATGCTACATCATCTTCTCGAACGCTCGCTGTCTCGCAAAATTTCGGATAACATCCGAATGGGACGCAATCATATCTGGGTTCCAGCCAAAGCTCTCCCCAAGTTCGCAGCGAGTCTTCCCGATGTGCTCCGCTTGATGTTCTTGGCGAATCAACATCGTCGACGGATATCTCACCAAACTTGGCAAGCGATCCGCTTGGCGATGCAAGAGCGGCCACAATCACTTCCTGATGCTGAATCGATTGGTGCGTTTCTGTCGCTCTTGTCCCAGCCGTTTCACTTAGCGGAATTACTTCGACGGTTACACGAACTGAGGATCATCGAACAGTTCATTCCCGCCTTTAAGCGGACGCGTGGGCTCTTGCAATTCAACGCCTACCATAAATACACCGTTGACATTCATTGTATCCGAGCGGTGGAAGCGGCGGCTGACTTGAACGAAGATCCTTCGCCGATGGGGAATCGATATCGCCGGTTGAATGACAAAGGACTGCTTCACCTAGCACTACTGATCCACGATATCGGCAAAGGCTACGATGAAGAGCACTGCGTCGTCGGTGCTCGCATCGCTTTGGAAACCGCCAAGCGACTTGGACTCGATCCCGCGTCGACTGAGACGTTGCATTGGTTGGTTCTCAAACACTTGATCGTCAACGTCGCTGCGTTTAGGCACGATTTGAGTGATCCTCAGATCGTTTTAGCGTTCGCAGCCGAAGTGGGATCGATTCGACGATTAGAGCTGTTGATCGTTCACGCCGTTGCCGATTTACAAGCGGTGGGACCGGATGTTTTAACGGATTGGAAAAGTAGTCTTATCGAAGATTTGTATCGCCGGACTCGTCGTTATTTCGATACGGGCAACTTGCCAGGAAGTGAAGACGATCCCGAGATTGAAAAGATCCAATCGAGTGTGCGCGAACGTCTGAAGGCAAAAAAAGCTCCGGCGTCATGTTTTGAACTACTCAACAACATGCCGTTGTCGTTATTGACTCGCAGCGAACCGGAACAGTTATCAGAACAACTTCGTATGATTGCTGAAAAGCTAGACAATCATAGTGGATCGATTTGCTTGGCACAATTTGACCCGTCTTTATCCGCCGTTCGCTACACGGTCGTTCGTAAAGAACCGAAGCAATCGATCGGTACGTTTGCGCGTGCGACGGGAGCGTTTACGACGGCGGGGTTGTCGATATTGCGGGCCCAAATTGAAACGGTGGGGGACGAAATTGCTTGGGATGATTTTTGGGTCAACGATCCCGATCATCCCGATTGTCCTCCCGCTAGTACAATTATGGACATTTGCCAAAGGGTCTGCGAATTACTCGATTCGCCGGATCAACCGATGCCTTCCCAGAAACGGAAATGGTCGACCAAGGTGTTCGAAAGCCAAGAGGTCAACGTCTTGCCGACCAAGGTGACTTTTGACAACGACACGGTCGACCGATTCACCATCGTTTCGTTCTTTGCCTATGACGAGGTGGGCTTGCTATACCGAGTCGCCTCGGCATTTGTCGCATGCGAAGTCGTTTTGCAATTTGCGAAGATCGATACGCACTTGGACCAGGTGGCTGATGTTTTTTACGTCTCTGATCGCGAGGGAAATAAAATCCTCGACGATGAGCGTAAAGCAAGGATCGAGCGGACGCTATTGTCCGCTACGAAATAACGCTGTTTCATCATTTACGCATTGGAGTATGAAAAGCGGGGATGGCTATCCCTTGTCGACTTCGTTCCTTGGCGGCATCAACGATTTGACCTGACAATCGGCTGCTGCTGCACATCCTTCGCACCCGGCGTTCGTGCCGCATCCACCGCCGTTTTCGGTTCCGCAGTCGGGGCCACATCCGTCACGAAGTAGTTTGGCAAAATGCTTGGTTCGCACGATCGATTCGTAGCGGCGGGTAATGTCGCGAGTAATCTGTTCGGCTGGCGGATCAACGTTTCCAAGAAAGTGCATGACCAGCGTGTCGCCATCGAATACTTGGTCAACGTCCAAGAGAACCGCCGACGATCCGGCCTCGGCCAATGCGGCATGGCAGGCCTCGATCGCTTCGCGTTTGTGTCTTTCGAGCCGGCGCAGCAGCAGCTCGTCTTGATCCGTCGTTTTCCGCAGAATTTGTACCTTGGTGGCCGTTTGGGTCGACCGGCAGGCGGAGACGACCTGGGCCAATTCGATCCCTCGACCGGTGCGAGCAATCACCCGATCGCTGCGGCAAAACGCCGCGTTGGCTTGGGCGACAAATAGGTCCCCTAGCGATCCAATTCGTACGTAGAAAAGTCCCATGGAAAAAATCAATCGAAAGACGGCTTGCCGATTCGGCTTGATAAGTTCACTATGGTAACGCAATTTGGACGTCCCGTGGAGACGTCGATTTGTTTTATGACGCTTATCCGCTACTTCAGCGTAGCTTTCTCCGAAAATGTCCAACGACCCGAGCCAAAAGGCAAATAACCATGACGCTGACAGCGCCTCAAATCGGAATCGGTACCTATCAAAGACTTGCCGAAAACGTCCTCAATGATCAATCGATCACGCGCGAAGAAGCATTGATGATTCTCGATGCACCCGATGACCATGTTCCGGCAATCTTGGCCGCTGGCTTCGAAATTCGCAAACGTTACTTCGGACGCACCGTTCAACTGAACTTTCTGATGAGTGCCAAGAGCGGGCTTTGCCCCGAGGATTGCCATTACTGTAGCCAATCGAAAGTCTCCGACGCTCCGGTTCCAAAATACAACATGCTCAAACGGGACGATTTGATGAAGGCTGCCGAGCAAGCGGCCGAACAGGGAGCGAAGACCTATTGCTTGGTCATCTCCGCTCGTGGTCCGAACGAACGCGAAATGGCGGCAGTCGAAGCGATCGTTCCCGAGATCAAAGAAAAGTATGGACTCGATATTTGTGCTTGCTTAGGACTTCTCAACCAAGAGCAAGCCGAGCGTCTGAAGGCCTGCGGAGTGAACCGCGTGAATCACAACTTGAATACGAGCGAAACCCACTACGCCGAAGTCTGTACGACGCATACCTATGCCGACCGTGTGCAAACGCTCAAGCATGTTCGTGCCGCAGGCATGGAAATGTGCAGCGGTGGGATCATCGGCATGGATGAACGATCCGAAGACGTCGTTTCGATGGCGTTTGACCTGCGTGATCTGGGTGTTCAATCGATCCCCCTCAACTTTCTTGAATCGATCGAAGGGACGCCGTTTCAAGGAAAGGCTGCTTTGACACCGAACAAGTGCTTGAAAGCGCTCGCGATGTTCCGTTTCGTCGCCCCAGACCGCGAACTGAGAATCTCAGGTGGACGCGAAGTTCATCTGCGTTCCCTTCAACCGCTCGGGTTGTACGTTGCCAATAGCATGTTCATCGGTGACTACTTGACGACAAAAGGGCAAGCTCCTGATGCGGATCGCCAAATGATCGAAGACCTCGGATTCGAAGTCACGATTAGCACGGAGTAAACAGCTTACCTTGCTGCGCTACGACGATTGATGTTTTTTGCTCCAGCGCTCCACGCGGCGTTCTGCGTAGCCCAAAACGACCAGGACAATAAACGCGAAGATGGTGATCATGACAGCAAGTGAAACGCGGTTGACTGCCGTGGCCAAGCCGATTCCAGCTGTCAAGTAGATCGTCGATGCTGTCGTGAGGCCTTCGACCGTGTTGCCACCGTTATGCACAATCGTGCCTGCACCGAGAAAGCTGATCCCGACGACGATTGCCTGCAGCACGCGGATCGGATCGGCACTTAGGACCGATGGAGTTTCCCCTACTTGAAATTCATCGATGATTCCTTGTCCCAAAATCATCATCAGTGCCGACCCTGCAGCAACAAAAAGATGCGTACGAATGCCGGCGGGCTTGCCGGCAAATTCGCGTTCGAGACCAAGAACGGCACCCAGTCCCGCAGCCGTTGCAACGGTCGCTAAACTCTCAAGATCAGTTGGATTGAACATGGGGTCTGAGTGATTGTCCTGATGAGAGGGAACGACAAAATGATCGGAGTGATGAAAACGCTCGTTTTGGTGAGCCGAAGGCGTGTGACGCTAGCGGTCGGCTCCGTTTGCATCCGCCCACGCAATGAACCCGCGTAATGAATCGGTACACGGACCCACTCAACACGGACCAACTCCAAACGCAGCAACTCACGTACCAATCAAATGACGCATAAATCGTGCAGCACCTACACAGCCATATACTCTTCAATCGCATCTTGAATTACCTCGGTTGACGCACGTTCTCCCAGCCACGTTTCGATACAGTGACTAAGAACACCTGCGTGACACTGCTGTGATGTGACGGTGCTGCGCCCCGATCGTGACAATTGATCGAGCCTATCGTCGTCATCCGTCAGGTCGATCACCAACGCGGACTCGGGACTGACCAACCAATCGTCCCAATCAAGTAAGTTTGCTTCAGCCTTTTGGTTCCCAATCAGAAAGACGCTTGAGCTTGCAATCGCATCGGCACAAAACGTCTCCGATTCGTCACTCAACCGAACGATTCTTGCATCGGATCGTTTCTTGCAAATCAGTCCTTCGATTTCGAGCGACGTTTCACCGATCAGGCAAACTTGCAACGGTAAGTCCGTGTTGAGCTGTTCAAAGTAGGCTTCGATCTGCTCCGCGATCCAATGCGATTGCACATCGCTAGCGAGTAAATCTGATAGATTCGAATTGGTGCCGGCTCGATAAAAACAGTCGAGACGCGATGATTGCCCATTGAACCACTGCGCTGCCTCGGCGGCCAATTCGGCTCCCAGTAAAATGCCGTTGATGCCGAGCACATGGAGGCCAGACAATGCGACAGGCAAATCATCGGGTTTGACGTCAAACGAAATCACTCGCCAATCGCGATGAAGCGATTCAAAGGCCCGCTCCAAAGCGAACTGCGATGGATTACCGGCAATCGGATGCCCGAGCACCGCAATCAACGGTTCGGTGACAATCGTTTCCGGTTCGCTCGGGTTGGGTGTTCTTGATTTAATGGTAACATCCATGATCTCAAAGTGCCTGCATTCAATTATTCACCGATCGTACACGACATGACGGGTCCCAACTACTACACGCTCGAGCTAAACCGAAAGACGCTTGGGATGCTTTTGCTGTGCAGCATTTTACTAAGTGCTGGCTTGATGATTTGGCAAAATGCTGTAGGGCCAAGCGAAGTATTGATCTCAAGACGCTATTTTCTCATCCATTGTTGCTTGGTCGGTGCCGTTTTTGGGGCTTTATCTGCGGCTTGCTGGGTTGCCACAGCGGTTAAACGCTACTGGATTCGGTATGCGTTCCAGGCGGGGATCGTCCTCTTGTTTTCGGCCGTGTTATCTGCACTGATTTCGTATGAGTCCTGGCTGTTGTCGCTCGCGAATTGTGCTGGCCTGATTGTAAGCCACAATCTACTATTCGGTTGGATGAACATCCCTTTCTTTAACGAAAGCAGCAAGAACCCGCTCCTATCGAAGCGACAATTTTCTGTCGGAGGTATCCTCACGGTTACGACAGTAGCAGCCCTCATGATGATATTCGCTCGCCGGTTTCCCCCCCCAGTTCGCTCCGATCAGTACTGGCTCGTGTTGATAAGCTCTTGGATTTTCATCCCTTTGAGCGGTGGCGTCATTGCCAAAGCAGTGCTCAGCAGATACGTCAATAGCTCGCTGGTATGGTTTGGCTTGGGCTCAATCATGATTGTCGCGGGGACGAGCGGGTTAGCGATAGCAGAATGTTTGGTATCACCGATATCGAATGGCGATGGTAGCTTATCGATCAATGATGAGAGTTTTATCTATTACTTCATCTTCTACCTAGCGATCTTTCTCGGCTACAACGCCTCGATGGGAGCTACCGCGTTAGCGGGACGACGGGGAAGTCCGCCGCAGAAACAAATGCCGATTTGACTCGGTCCGCCATTGCTTGGGCAACGAGCTTGTCGGCTCCTAAGTAGGACGACAAATGGATCGAAATTCCTGGGTTCTTCATTCGAAATTCGACGATTTGCTTTTGGATCGCTTGATAGAGCCGACCGTCAAACAATAAGTGGGGGTGGACCAAGATCGAACGAACGCTGTTCGACGGTTGACGAGCACTTGAACTCGCGATTTGTTCGAGCACGTCGGGAAGCTTCGGTTCAGCCATCGCGTAAAACGCGTTGTGGTGGTCGTCGATCGATAGCTTCGATGCGATGATCGCACCAAGCATTCGCATGTCAGCTTGAGCACACGGATCGTAACTGCCTCGGCCCACCGTAACCAGTGTCACTTCATTGGCCGAAATTTGCTGTTGACCCAATGCGTGTCGAAGATGCGAGCACGCCAATTCGATGATTGCCGGGTGTCGAGAGATTGGACGCGCCCCGGTGACTTCGATGTCCGGTCTTCGAATGTGTGATTCCAACACCATTTCAGGAATATCCTGCTTTGCATGTCCAGCAGCAAACAGCAGTAGCGGAGCGACACAGATTTTCGCTACCTCGCGCTCGAGCAAACGATCCCAGGCTTCAGGAATCGTCGGCGATTGGAACTCCAGCAAGCAGGGTTCGACACGAAGTCCTGGCAAGTGCTCGATGAGTCGCTCGCTAAGCTCAAAGAATTGACTCGTTCCCCGAGCGTCACGAGTCCCATGGCCAACCAGCAGAACCCCTCGGCGTTTGTCATTTGTCATTTGACGTTGGTCATTTGTCATTGAGTTGGGATGCCAGATTCTCGTCGTCGTAGGCTGGGTCAAAGTGTCTTTACGACGCAGACCCGGCATCCGCAGCTTAGCAAAATCCAAACGCTATCCTGGATCCTTTTGTTGGAGTGCAGGCTTTAGCGATTTGCGCGCCGCCCGTAATCGGCTAAAGCCTACACTCCAACCATCGTCGTCTGAAAGAAGACTCCTTGACCCAGACTACGATTGACTGGGCCAACGTTACTGGACCGGTGAGCTGGTGTAACCGCTCTGCTTCAAATTGGCAATCGCAGCGGAAACTTCGAAGCCGGGCTTGTAATGCACGACCACTTGGCGATTGTCGATAATACCGTCCTCTTTTTGGGCAGCCAAGGCAACCGATTCGACACCTTCGGTAGACTCGAGAGCCTTCTTAACCTTTGGAAAACAGGACATGACGCAGCTCATCTCGGGTACCGCCAACGTCAAATCCCCTTCCGTTTCCATCACCTCATTACTGACCAATCCAGCGGATGGCCCGGCTTCGGAAACGTCGTTTTGGGGTTGGCTTGGCATTCGGGCGATGGCCACAATAATGATAACCGCAGCAATTGCTGCGATTGCATAGGCAAAAGATCGCATTTTTTCTTCTTTCTCAGTAGGGAGGGGCTAATCGAGTCTGGTGTAGTATATCGTTAGATTGACCGATCGGAAAGACTTCGCAGGCGGCTTCGCCGCAATGTCGCTCTGCTCTCCGAGCGGAAAGCGGCCGCCGATTGTCTCGGTCCAGCTTACGATTACCACGTCGAAAACGCTTTCCGCTCGGAGAGCATAGCGACAATCGGGGTGAAACAGCATAAAACGCGGCGATGCCGAAATGCTATAATCGCTTTCGCTCTCCAATACTTTCAGCCCATTTTTTGCTTAGGCCAATTGTTTTGACACGATACGGTTTTTTTCGAATCACAGCGGCATCGCCTGCCGTCTCGGTTGCCAACCCCGCCGCCAACGGTCGGGCAGCGTTGCAGTTGATCGACGACCTCCACTCTGATTTGGTGGTTTTTCCCGAACTCGGATTGACGGGATACACTTGTGGCGATTTGTTTGCGGCCGATTCTTTGATCGAAGCCACCATGGAGGAACTGGTTCGGATTGCCGAATCCAGTAAGTCTCGGCACGGAATGATTGTCGTCGGATTGCCGCTTCGGATTGATGATTCGTTGATGAACGTTGCTGCCGTCGTTCATGCGGGAAGGATCGAAGGCATCGTACCGAAGTCCTATCTGCCGAATTACCGCGAGTTCTACGAAGGACGCCATTTTCGAGCTGCGTCGAAGGGCGACCCCCGGCACGTTGTCATTGGCGGCCAAATGATTCCCTTTGGAACCGATTTGTTATTCGAATTCGGCGGTGCCGTGATTGCCGTTGAGATCTGTGAAGACCTTTGGACGCCAATCCCGCCATCGAGCCGGGCCGCGTTGGCGGGTGCGAACGTGATCGTCAACCTATCGGCCAGTAACGATACGATTGGGAAGGCGGCTTGGAGGCGTGATCTCCTTCGCAGCCAATCAGGCCGCTGTATTGCCGCCTATGCATACGCTTCGGCTGGCCCCGGTGAATCGAGTAGCGATTTGGTTTTTGGTGGCCATTGTTTGATCGCCGAAGATGGTGTGCTGTTGGACGAAGCGAGGTCGTTATTAGCGGAACGGCCAACGTGTCAAACGCAAACGTCGGTCACATGCGATGTTGACCTGGAGAAACTTACTCATGATCGCCAGGTCATCGGATCCTTCGACGATGGCAAACAATCGCTTCAAACAGAGTATCGAAGGATCGATGTCTCGCCAGGAAAAACGTTAAGAGAATTGAAGGCTGCAAAGCCGATCACAAAATTGCTGCGTCATGTCGATGCTCAGCCGTTCGTGCCCAAGCAATCGGCAGAACTTGAGTCTCGCTGCGAAGAGATTTTTGCGATGCAAACCGTTGCCCTCACAAAACGATTGTCGCGGTTACCCGAGTCAACACCGCTGACGATTGGCATTAGCGGCGGTCTCGACAGCACGCTCGCCCTATTGGTCGCGCTTCGCGCATGCGATGCGATGCAGCGTCCTCGGCGATCGATTCACGGCATCACGATGCCAGGATTTGGAACGACGACGCATACAAGAACCAGTGCCGATGCGTTGATCGAACAAACGGGAATTACGGGCGAAACGATTGACATCCGCGATTTGTGTTTGAAGACGTTCTTGGCGATTGGCCATCAGCCGCTTGGGATATCAATCGATGCGTCAACGACTGCCGACTCGTTGCAAGAATCGCTTCATGATGTCCCGACCGGTCAGGGCGATTTGACGTTCGAAAACGTCCAAGCCAGAATCCGAACGATGCTGTTGATGAGCCGCGGATTTGTGCTTGGAACAGGCGATATGAGTGAGCAGGCGTTGGGGTGGTGTACCTACAATGCGGACCATATTTCGATGTATAACGTCAATACCTCGATTCCCAAAACGTTGGTCCGATTCCTCGTCCGCTTTGCAGCCGAACACTATCACAACGACCCGACGACCGAGCTATTGCATCGTGTTGCCGACACGCCGATATCACCCGAACTGCTTCCTCCTGCGGCGGATGGATCGATCCGGCAAGAGACGGAAGCCTCGATCGGTTCCTACGAATTACACGACTTTTTTCTGTACCAGTTTGTTCGCTGTGGTTTTAGTCGCGAAAAGATTTTGTTCCTGGCGAAACAAGCGACGTTTAGTCAGCCGTTTGATCATGAGTTACTCGAAACGACATTGGCTGTTTTCTTTGATCGCTTTTTCAAGAACCAATTCAAGCGAAATTGTGTCCCCGATGGGCCGAAAGTGGGCTCGGTCAGTTTGTCGCCCCGCGGCGATTGGCGGATGCCCAGTGATGCGGACTCGGATGCGTTCTTGTAAATACGGCCTTCGCGTCGGTTGGGCTCGACTTTGCTCAAGCGGGGGCG
>JGI12210J13797_10126651_pt1 | contig 28212 bp, 28 predicted proteins | sample ElkSlonscriptome_3_FD_13797 | JGI IMG/M metagenome (IMG submission 13797) | reverse complement strand
ACGGCGGGGCAGGGGATGGACGAACCCCATTGCCCACTTAATGCATTGAACCTGAACGATTAAATGCGTTGGCGGAGACGGAGACCGCCGAGCTCAAGCGTCAAACCACTGAAATACTGGTCGACCCAGACTGTGAAGCCCGGTTCGCTCCTTACTCAGAAATCGACAGCACAAGCTATCATGGGACCGAAGAGCTAAGGCAGGAAAAGTCCGGTCACATGTCGAAAGACATAGCTCTGAAACTTCGAGATGGAACGTCGCTCGCAATACCACTGAAAACGCCTTCCGACCGTTTCTCTGAGCGCCTCAGGATTGGCAAGTTAATCGAACAACGGGTTCGACTGGCAAAAGCTGACCAAAATTAAGTGACGACTGTCTGCAATGGGTCGCTTCGAGACAGGCAGGAATTGGGTGGCGATCCCCTAGAAGCCGCCTTTCCGCTCGCGACCTATATCACACGTTCGCCCAGCTCGGCTCGGTTGACGGCTTCTGGGCCGTGTGCAGAGTGTCTGGTTTGGCAATGAAGACCGATAAAGTGGACGCTTTTACGCCGAGCCCTTCTTGGTTCTTGACAACCCATTTGTGGTGAAAACTCTCACGCGACTACTTTGATGCAAAATCTCGGCATTTTCAACTTGTGCACTGCTACCCAAGATTGGACCATTCGGGTCTTGAGTTCTCCGCCTTTCCCGAGTCCGGTGGGCTGGTTTCACCGGCAGAGTTTGACAGCATGACCGGGGGATATATTTCCGATCGCGCTGTGCGGTCGCTCTTCGTCGTAGTGTTTACGTCGCACCTCCTCGCCCAGACAAGGAAACCTACGGCGCAAAACTTCACCCCCAAATGATCCGGTTTTCAGGTGGCAGAGCACTCCTTTGCTACTCGGCTTGACTCTCATGCATGCGCCGGTCTTCTGCGCCCCTGTTCCCGCCATAGAGATAGCCGGGCTCGAACCGCGCGTAGGTCTCGAGCGCGTCCCAGTCGCTCGTGTAGAGCGTGCCGCGGCGGATTTCGGCGACCTTGCTCTCGCGCAGCTTGCTGATGGCCCGGTTCGCGTGGACCGTGCTCACTCCGCACATGTCGCCGAGATCGAACTGGGTGAAGGGCGTGCGCACTGCGCGGCGGCAGGCCTCGCCGGTGAATGCGAGCCGGCGCTGGAGCTCGCAGTAGACGTGCGCGATCTTGCGCGGCGCGTCGAGGTGGCCGAGCACCTGGGTCCACTTGCGCTGGACCGCCGCATCGACAAGCACCGCGAACCACAGCGCCCGTGCGAGGCCGGGCCGGCCGGTGATCGCCGCTTCGAACCCGCCCTGCGGAATGATCCCGATCCTGACCCGGCCGGCCGAGACCAGATCGTGGTCGCTCCGTTCCATCGCGAAAGCGTTGAGGTTCACGAGGTCGCCGGGAACGTGCAGCCCGACGATGTGCCGCCGCGCACCCTCGCAGATCGTGCGGAAGAGGAAGCCGTCGATCAGGATCGCCCCTTCCCGGCAAGGGGCCTCGCTCGAGACGAACACCTCGCCGTCATCGAGCGTCCGCTGGCGGTCCACCAGCGCCTCGAGGGCAAGGAGGTCCTCTCCGTCCATCCGGTCGCGCAGCCGCCCGGCCATGAACTTGCCCGTCAGCGGATACCGCGCGATGTCGATGTCATCCGATCCCCGGGCCATGCGGAGCACTACACACGAGGCGGGCGCGTTGCTGAATCACATTTGTGGTTTGCGCATGCGACGGGTCACGGCGCGGCGCTTGCGAGCATCGCTTCAGTCCGTTCGCGGACGGTGCGCAGAGGATGGCGGACCCGGCCGCGATGCGGATCGACGGCCCCGTTCGCGCCGTAACCGAGCGCCTCCACCGTGCCTGCCGAGCCGCTCGCAGGGATATAGTCCGTATTCCCGTCCCGCAGTTCCGGGGGCGAGATCGCTTCGGGAAGGTCGAGGAAGGCCTCGATCGCGCGCAGGGACCGTGCCGGGGCGGCGACGAGGTCCTCGTAGCGCAGGACCATGGCGGCGTGGAGATAGTCTAGGTCCGCCAGCATCGTGCGATAGGCGCGGACCCCGTAGCGGGCGAGGTCGTCCGCGCCCTTGTCCGACCACTTGGCGAGCGCCTGCGCCATAAAGGCCGGATGGCGCGTGACGACGACGAACTGCGCGAGCGGGAAGAGGCCTTGAAGGAGCCGCATGCGGGTGAGGTTGACGGGGGATTTCTCGACCCGCCACGGCTTTGCCGGGTCGAACCACTCGCCCCATTCCCGCTCGAGCCGCAGCTTCGTCTCGAGTGCATTGAGCGGATCGCTTTCGGTCAGATGCTGCGCCGGGTCGGTCGCGTATTCGCCCGGTATCCCGTCGCGAGCGGTGTGCGGGATCGCGCCCTGGAGATAGCAGCCCTCGTTCGCCGGAACGGGGGCGTGCTCGATCGCGGCGATGTCGGGGTGCGAACCGATCAGCTCCGCCAGCAGGCTCGTGCCCGTCCGGTGCAGGCCGGCGACGAAGAGATAGCGGTGGCGGGGGCCGCCCGAGGTCATGATGAACGCAGCTCCTTGCGGTGTTCGCGCGGATATTTCGCCCCTGGCGGCAATCCGCGTCGCGCACGATCGGTTCCGGCGCGAAGAAATGTTGGGTTCGGACCTTCGGTCGGCCTCCGGTTCGTTGCCTCCGGCACAATCACCGTCACCGTCACGAAAGCCGACCCCATGAAGATCGCTGTTCTTGCGCATATCCGCCACGCCATCGCAGAGCCCTTCATGGGCGGAATGGAGGCGCATTGCAGGATGCTGTGCGACGGCCTGCGCGCGGCAGGACACGATGTGACGCTGTTCGCGGCTGCGGGGTCGCACGACGAGGACCTCGCCGCGATCTGCCCGGCGCCATACGAGGAGGTGCTGCCGTGGAAAGTCTGGCGCGGGTCGGCGAAGCTCGCCACCTACCAGCGCGACGCCTTCGAGCGCGCGTGGCGGCAAATCACGGCTGGCGGATACGACGTGGTGCACAACAATTCGCTTTTCCCCGAGGTCATGGACTGGGCCGCGCGCGATGCCATGCCCTGCGTCACCTCACAGCACGTCCCGCCCTTCGGAGCGATGCGCGAGGGCGTCGAGCGCAATGCCTTCGCGCCGCATCTCAGGACGACGATCGCCTCGGCGAGCCAGCTCGCGCTGTGGGACGAGCGCGTGCGGCAGAACATGGCCGTCGTTCACAATGGCGTGCGCTGCGATCGCTGGGCGCCGAGCGGCGAAACCGGCGAGCACTTCGTTTGGGTCGGGCGGGTCACCCCGACCAAGGGGACGGCAAAGGCCGCGCGGGCGGCGCGCCGGGCCGGGCTCGGGCTGAGGATCTTCGGCCCGGTCGAGGATGCGCGCTATTTCGAGGAGGAGGTCGCGCCGCACCTTGCCGACGGGGTCGAATACCATGGCCACCAGAGCGCCGAGCGCTTGCGCCCCGTCGTCGCGAGCGCTCGCGGAGCGCTCGTCACTCCGCTGTGGGACGAGCCCTTCGGCCTTGTCGCGGCCGAAGCGCTTGCCTGCGGCACGCCGGTCTGCGCCTTCGATAACGGAGCCCTTGAGGAAGTTGTGGGCGACCGCGGCTTCATCGTGGCGCCCGGCAACGTGGATGCGCTTGCCGATGCAATGCGGCGGATCGGCGAGATCGATCGGGACGCGTGCCGCGCAAGGGCACTCACCCGCTTCTCTGTCGGAACGATGATCGAGGGATACGAGGCGTGCTACAAGGACGCGGTCGATGCCCTTCTCGCTCAGGCGGCGGCGGCTTTCTCTTCGAGCCATTCGAGCACTACCGAACTGCTCGCATAGGGCTCGTCCTCCTGCTGGCGGGTCAGCGCGAGGTCCTGTGCGTTTGGCTCTCGCAGCTTGCGCCAGCCGGTTTCGGTGCGTTCGAGAAGGCCCATGAGGACGAAGGCCCGCAGCCAGTGCTGCATGGTCGGCTCACCCCACTTGTCGGCGAACGTCATCGCGTTGGCGAGAACGCTATCGATATGATGCACCGGGGGCATATGATGCGGGTGGTGCTGGTGGTAGGCCTTCGCTCCCTTGAGCCACCATAGCGGAAGGCCCGCCTCGACGATCATGCGGCCGAAGTCGGTGTCCTCGCCGCCGTAGCCGGTGAAACGTTCGTCGAACCCTCCGATCGTTTCGAAGGCGCCGCGCGAAAGCGCGAAATTGAGCGACCAGAAACAGCGGTAGTCGGCGCAGACCCGGACACCCTCGGCGGGCGGGCCGGGGCGATCGCAGTGGCGCTGTCCCACCTCGTCGAACCGGGAGAAATCGAGCCCGTCCGCTGTCGCGCCTTTCGGCAGATAGGCGACCTCGCCCATCAGCACGCCGGAGTTCCGCCTTGCCGCACGAGCGTAGTCGCCGACGAGATCGGGAGAAGGAATGCAGTCCACATCGAGAAAGACGAGAAATTCGCCCTTCGCCGCGCGGGCCGAGGCGTTGCGCGCGGCTGCGAGCGGCATTCCCCGCGAGCCCCCGAGCAGCTGGTGCACCGGAAAGGGCGCATCGGGCAGATCGTAGGCCTCTTCCTGCATGACGGTGATGACCAGCTCACCCGGACGGACCCGCGAACGCGCGAGCCCGCGCACGAGATTCGAAAGATGCTCCTCGCGCCCGTGCGCCAGTGTGCAGACCGTGATCGTCATGCCACCGCCTGCTTTGGCGGGACGAGCCGAACAGGGCTTTCCCTCGCGCAATCGTCCCACAAATCGCGCGCGAGGCCGTCGAGCCATTTGGCGGACCTGTCAGCGGCATCATGGTCGAGGAACCGGCCCTTGTCGCATGGCTCGAGCCGCCCTGCGGCGTCCCACAGGCGGCGCCATGCCCCCGCGTGGGCGGGCCAGGTCCGCGAGACGGCGGCGAGCCCTTCGCGGTCGAGCGCTTCGGCTTTGCACACCTGTTCGTCGAAATAGCGCCATTCGGGAATCACGATCCAGGGCTTGTCCGCGGCGAGAACCGTGTGGACCGTGGTGTTGCCGCAGGAGGAGACGATTCCATCGGCCGCCGCGATCCAGTCCATCGCGTTGTCGACCCATCCCTTGTGCACGAGATTTCCCGGCGGCGTCTCGTGCCATTCGCTGGTCACCTGCCCGATCGTGAACCAGAGGCTCTCGGCGTCCTCGCGTGCGCCAAGCGTGAGCGGGGCCGTGGGCGTGCCGGTCCCTCCTCCTCCGGCGACCACGCAGACGATCCTGCGCTCCTGCGGCAGGCCGAGGCTTGCGCGGGCACGTTCGCGCGAAGGCATGGCGGGAAGGTCGATCCCGATGCCGGGCGCGTAGTGGGTCTTGTCCTTCATCCAGCCGGGCCGGTCGGTCTGTTCGAGCGCGCGGGAATAGGGCGCGAGGAGACCGACGGCGCTTTCATAGGCCGCCATGTGGCCGGGATCGGAACGCTCGCCATGCTGCATGACCGCGACGTGGGGGACCGAGCACAGCCGGGCAAGCTGGCCCAATTCGGCCGAGACGTCGGTGACGAAGAGCGCAGGGCGAGCCGTTTCGAACCAGCCGGCGATGCGCGCCATCGCCTGCCGAATGCCCGGCCAGCCGAGCGGGGCGCAATGGACCGTCGCGGGCATCGGCAGGGCGGCCATGTCGGGCGCTTCGTTTCCGGTGGGCTCGAACAAGGAGGGAAGGACGATGACCTCGACCCGCTCGTCCAGCCCGTCCAGTATGTCGGGCTGCGCGCAGAACAAGGTGACCGGGCGATGCGCGATGAGGGCATTGGCGAGGGCGGCGGCGCGCTGCGCGTGGCCCTGGCCTTGGTGATGGACGAAGCAGCCGACGGGACGCTCGCTCATGATGCTTCCCTTACCGCCAGAGCCTTCGAGCCGCGTCTCCGGTGCGCTTCGAGCCCCTCGATCACGCCTGCCGCGTGCGGCTGGCGCGAACAATAGACGTTGGCTCGCCGTGCGAGAGGGGCGATCTCGGGCGCGTGGTTCCCGACGAGGATCGCGTTCTCGCAACCGATCAGCATGTCCTCGTCATTGCCGCTGTCCCCGGCGGCGAAAATGCGCCCGGGCGTTATGCCAAGACGCGCAGCGACATGATGCATCGCCGCCGCCTTCCCAGTGTTCGCCGGGAGGAGATCGAGTAGCCGCTCGTGGCTGGCGACGACCCGCACGGCAAGGTCCGCCTCCGCGAGCGCGCTGCGCACGGCGTCGAGGTCCTCCTCGCAACGGTAGAAATAGCTGCGCTTGAAATCGCGCTGTTCGTAGCAGGGCTGCGGGCGCAGTCGGGGCAGGCCTGCCATGACCCGGTCGATCGCCTCGCCCTGCCAGCCGCTCGCGCCGGTCCGCGGGAACGCGTCATCCCGCAGCGGCCCCCGGGACGAAGGCCAGTAGATCTCGCTCCCCACCGACGTGATCCAAACGGCAGGCTCGGGGATGTCCCAGTCGCGCGCGATGCGACGCGCCTCGATGATGGAGCGCCCGGTCGCGATCGCGAAGGCGAAGCCCGGGTTGCGGCGGAGGAACTGGCGCAACCGCGCGATGCCCTTGCCGCATCCGGTGAGCGTGTTGTCGAGGTCGCTCACGAAAAGCGAGTGAGGGGGCCGTGTTGCGGCGCGCGCAGCAGGGCGGGCAAGCAGGCTGTCGGCGATCGCTACGAAGCCCTCGGCATAGCGCTCCCAGCTCAGCGCGCGCGAATTGGCGCGGCCGTTGGCGGAACAGGCCGACCACTTTGCGTCGTCTTCAAGGAGTTCGCGAACGGCTTCGGCGATCTCATCCGTGCTGCGCGGGTCGACCAGCGTGCCGTGTCCGATCTCGGCGACCGTATCGATGGGCCCGCCGATCCGGGTCGCCACCACGGGGAGCCCGTGCGCGGCGGCTTCGAGGATGGTGAGGCCGAAAGGTTCGACCAGGGCCGGGTTGACGAAGACGCCGCGCGATTGCGCTGCGAGCGCGTAGAGACCGGCGACATCGCGGCTGGAATGCGTCTTGGGATAGGCCACGCGTCCGTATAGGTCGTGCCGGTCGATCGCGTGCATGAGGCTACCGATAACCTCGACCTGTTCGCGCTCCCCGATGTCGCTGGCGCTGCGCTGCCCTGCGAGGATGACAAGATTGGCCCGTTCGGATAGGCCGGCATAGGCTTCGACCAACATGGTGAGGTTCTTCTTGTGGACCGGGCGCGCGATGGCGAGGATCAGCGGTTTCGCCGGGTCGCGCAGGAAAGGCGCGATCAGCGCGCGCGCCCCGGCCACCGCCTCGGGGGTCGCACGGGCCAGCGAGATGCCGGGCGCAAGACGGTGGATCTTGCCGGGCCGGGCCGAGGAATAGGCGGCGAGCTGTCGCTCGCACTCGTCGCGCGAGGAGCCGACCACCGCCCCCGCCCGCGCGATGGCGCGGTGTTCCTCCTCGATCCGTGCCGCGAGGGCTGCGCAGGGCCTGTCGGTGGCGGCGAGCTTGTCCATCCCCAGCGAGTGCGCGGTGTAGACATAGGGAATTCCGAAGGCGTCCTCGATTGCGGCCGCGATCCCGGCGGCATCGGCGAAATGGGCGTGGACGAGGTCGGGCAGCCGCTCGCGCGCGGCAAGGTCCTTGAGAAGTGCGGCAAGGAAGGCGGGCCGGTCGGCGGCGAGTTCCTCCTTGGCGAGGTAGCGGCGGTTGCCGCTGTCGATCCGGCTAACGATGAGGCCCGGCTCGATTTCCTCCCGGTGTCGGGCGTGGACCGCATCGAGTCCAGGCTCCTCGAACAGGCGCGTGACGATCTCCGCGCGCTCGACGCCAGGGTGCCGGGCAAGCGCGCGCATCTCGCCGAGGATGAAGGCGATATGGCCGCCCGTATCCTCGGTGATGCCGTAGGGCACCGGCTCGCCGCGCACGCAACCTCCCAAGGCGATGGACATTACTTCCAATCATCTGCTCCCGAACTAGGACGGCAGAGGAACGGCAGGAGGAAGGACGGGGGGCGTAATGCAACATCTGTTTGGTTTGCAGCGCTCTTGCGCTCCGGATCCCGCTGCCGGTGTCGTCTGCTATCGGTGAGGCGGGTGCTCAAGGAACGTATGGGCCGCCACATCGGGCAGGATACGTATCCAGCAACGCTCACATTCGACGCTGGGTTGGCAAACTGCCAAGCTCGAAACGAAACGGCAGAAGCCGACCCCGAACGAGAACCTTCGCCGAACGCCGCCGCGAGGGCCCTGTCCCGTAGTCGTTCCTCGCGATCGAGGAAGAAACGGATTGCTCAAATCTGCTTTGAATGAGTGGAAGCTTCGGTCCTACCTAGGTCCCCACGTTCCAAGGCACGCGGTTCGAGGGGCGTGGATCTTAATTCGAAATCCCCATCGTTCCTCTCCTTGGTCAAAATGGCCGCGGATAATGTCGGCTATCGCGCAGCTTGAAATTAAGGCGCTTTGGCTTGAGAGGGATCGTCAGCGGAAAGGCGGCTTTTAGGGGCTCGCCAGCCAATTTCTGCCTGTCTCGAAGCGATCCCGTTACGGACATATGAAGGTCCAGAGCCGTTGTCTTCCTTATTCGTCCGGTAGGACGAAGATGGCTTCCACAGACTTTTCGAGCGCGCGAGCGATCTTCAGGGCTAGAACGGTCGAGGGGACAAACACCCCGTTTTCGACCGAATTGATCGTCTTGCGGGTCACCCCGGTTCTGTCTGCAAGCTGGGCTTGAGTTATGCCTTTGGCGACCCGATGAAGCTTCATCGTATTGGTCAGTCGCTCACTCGTCATCGAATGCTGCTCGTTCGAAAATCGCGAACGCGATTAGCGGAATCGGCAGGCCTATGATCAGTATTGCGCGCAAGACATCCTCGGTCCGCAAGATCGTATTGCTGGCGACGAACAAGGCAATCACCGTCGCGCCGATCACCAGGCAACAGCCCCAAGTGAAAGCCCTGCGGCGGTTCTGTCGCGTGAGCTCGTCTTCGGTCGACATCACCGGCCGTGAAAAGATCGGTGCCAACAAGGCTACGACGGCGACGATCAGAAGCGTAAGGGCCATGGGGCCGATCATGGAAAGCGCGCTTCCGAGAAATATCTTCTGCACCTGATCAAACTCGGTCAGCTGCCACGCGGCAAAGGCGACGCCGGCAAGGACCAGGAACCCGTAACGGCCTCTGGAAATCTGTTCGATCGGTGACACTTGCATACTCCCCATAATGGAATGGGAAGTACGCGTTACACAGTGAGAAGTCAGCTACTCATCTCAAGGAACGTGATTCGCGTCCGCTTGCCCACTTATTTTGCGACATTCGTGGCCTGATTGGAAAGCTAAGAAGGCAGACCCCGCCAAGCTACCGGATGGTCGATGTTTGCGGCTGTGGATACCTAAAGGAAAAAATCGCGCTTAATTCGGGGTATAATGCTGATATTGGACCTATCTTTGCATTGCAAATCAATGTCCTAAAGCGCCAATCGTATTCCCTCCTGTTCCGCCAGCTGCCCCCGAAACCTCTTGCTGGTGTCAAAGGCCGCGAAACAGTCGGGCGCGCGCGGCTCCGTCGAAACCGGCGAGTTTGGCTCTCCCGTCATCTGAACCGACTTCCACGATCATCCCGTTGTCTAACGCTCCCTGCAAGACCGGGTGAATCGTTCAGAACCTGAACGTTGCGAAGATTGCTGGTCCCGAAAGCTGGTAGTCGATCCGTCCGGCCAGTTCATCGCCGGTCACTTGAAGCGAATAGTCCACGACGCGCCATGATCCGCCAATTCCGACATTGGGCGCAAAATCCCATGTCACGCCCAGTTCGCCGTCCACGAGGCGTCCATCATAGTCGCCCACCTTGAGATCGAAGATCTCACCTTGCACGAACACCGAGATGCCAGGCGCGAGCGATTGGCTTACCCGCGCGCCGATCGTGGGCAAGGGGGCGATCTGGGCCGCGTCGACGGTTACGAATTCGGTTTGGAGATCGTTCACGCTTGCTTCGCCCTCGAATGTCACGCGGAAGTCCGTGGCGTGCAATCCGAGCGAGAGCTGAAGTTCCCCCTTGCCGTTGTCCCAATCGGCTGCGCGATACAGGCCCCTGAGATGGTAGAGCGTGCTTTCGAACCCCGCAGTAACCTGCGCGTTGGCATCGAACACGTTCCCCTCGACCACGATACGGCGATCGAGTGTCGCGGTGCTTGAGCGGTCAACCGAGAAATATTCGAACTCGATCGCCCAATTGTCCGAGATATTGAAGCCGACATCAGCCTCGAAGATCGTGCTGCTGCGGCCGAAACCGAGGTCGTTCGGAAAATCGATCTCGGTGCCGGGCGCCTGCGTGTCTAGATCATCGATCCGTAAGACGGTCTCTGAAGTCGGAAAGAAGGTACCGATCCGGCCATAGACGGTCGGCTTTTCCTGGTCCTGGTCCTCGTCCTGGGCCATTGCCGGCGTCGCAATGAATGCCGATCCGGTGGTTGCGATTGCGAGGAGTGCAAATTTTTTCATGGCTTCTCTCAAGTTTTCAACCCGACCCTTCGCGGCAGCGCGATTGCCCATGCCGCAGATTGCAAATTGCCACGTGTTCATCGGCAGCTGTTCAGGTCGCAGCTTCGGGGGAACGCGAAGCCAGCTTCCGCGTAAACAGCGCTGTCACAACTGTATTGGTCAGCAGGAACACGACGACAGCTAGCACCGCGTCGCCTTCCTCCGGGAAACTAGCGGTGATCACTCCGATGGCGATGCCGGGATGGCGCGACGCGGCGGCGAGCGCCAGCGCCGGCTTGTCGGCTGACGGCGGACCACCCAGAGCCCATCCCGCAGCGAGCCCTACAAGTATCATAGCGACGATCGCGACCAGCGCCCCGCCGCCGACAACCTTGCCGAGCGAGGGAAACAGGAAAGCGACAAGCGCAAGTGCGCACACGATCAGAACAATTCCTGATCCCTTGCCGATCGTGTCGGCGAGCCGGGTTCGCCGCTCGCGATCCTTGATCACAGCCTGCGCCGCCAGTCCCGCCGCCAGGGGTGCAGCGATCGTGATTGCGAGCGTGATGCCCATGCCGGAAAGCGGAACGGGGGCCGTCGCACGCTGGAAGAAGTAGGAGAAGAGATCGAGGCCGATCGGCATCACAAACAACGATGCGATCGCCGCGGCTACCAGAAGACCTGTATCGTAGGAGCCTTCCGCGCCTGCCTTGGCCTGCTTCTTGGGCAGGAGTGGAGGGACGGGGGACAGCGAAAGCACCAGCAGGGCGATGGCCACTACCGGGCCAGGGGACAGCACCAGAACGAGCCCGAGCGTGGCTAGGGGAACGATCAGGAACATCGCGACAAAAGCCCGCAAGGCGAGCGCGGGACGGCAAAACAGGTATACAATATCCTGTGGCTGAGATCGAAGGGCGAGCGAAAAGACGCTGCCCACCACGGACGCCACGATCAGCAGCTTCAGGATTTCGGCAGGTGTCACCGGCCCCCCCTTTCATGCCGGCCCGACCCACGCCGCGCGCCTACGCTCGGCGGCAGTCCCGGCGCCGCCATCAGAAGGCCTTTCCGATGGCTATCGCGAAAACGATCGCGTCTTCTCCCTCGGATAAGTCGTAGTGCACCTGCGGGGCGATCGTCGCCCCGCCGCCCGCCTCGAATTCGTAGAGCGCGCCAATCCGGCCCACGAGAAATTCCTCGTCTTCGGCGAATTCAACCCCAGGTCCCATCTGGACAGCGAGACCTTCCCATAAGTGAATGTCGGCCACCAGGAGGAATGTGGTCGCGTCGACTTCGCCGAATGCGTGTTCGAGCACGAAACCCATGCCAAGCAGTTCGCTGACGCGGTATTCGTAATCGATTCCGAGCGTGAAGGCGGTGTCTTCGGTCTCGACGATGTAGGTCCCGCCCGTGACGAGCGACAGGTGGTGCCGGCCTTCGGCCTCGCCGCGCTCTTCCTCCTGCCCGGTGCTTTCTTCCTGTGCGCTGGCCGGCGTAGGGATAGCGAGGCAGGCGAGCGGCAGGCACGGCGCAAGCCACCTCGCCAAGGCCATTCCGGTCAATTCGCGCAATAGGCTGTTTCGCATGGCCGCACTCTCCCGATCCTGCTTTCGGGTAGACCATCGCAAAAAAACCAAACATCGGGCGAAGACCCGATATCGTGCCCCCGGGCCCCCAACTAGCCTTCTATTTGCAATCACGACGAGGAGCGACAGAATGGCTGACAAGAAACCAAACATCTTGGTCCTGTGGGGAGACGATATTGGCCAATCAAATATCAGTTTCTTCACGAAGGGCATGATGGGATATCGCACACCCAATATCGACCGCGTGGCCCACGAAGGCATGGCGTTCACGGATTACTATGCTGAGCAGAGCTGCACCGCGGGCCGTGCCAGCTTCATCATGGGCCAGAACGGACTTCGCACCGGCCTTACCAAGGTTGGAATGCCGGGTGCCAAGGAAGGCATGATGAAGGTCAACCCGACCATCGCAACCGTTCTCAAGTCTGCTGGCTATCGCACGGGGCAGTTCGGGAAGAACCACCTGGGCGACCGCGACGAGCACCTTCCCACGATGCACGGTTTCGACGAATTCTACGGCAATCTCTACCATCTCAATGCCGAGGAAGAGCCGGAGAACCCCGACTATCCGAAGCCCGAGGATTTTCCCGATTTCAAGAAGAATTACGGCCCGCGCGGTGTCCTCCACTGCAAGGCGGACGGAAAGGGCGGCCAATCCATCGAAGACACCGGCCCGCTGACCAAGAAGCGCATGGAAACGATCGATGACGAGGTGACCGAAAAGGCGATCGCCTTCATCAAGGCATCGGTCAAGTCGGGGGAACCCTTCTTCGTCTGGTTCAACACGACGCACATGCACTTCCGCACGCACTGCAAGCCGGAAAACCGCGGCCAGGCAGGACGCTGGCAGAGCGAATATCACGACGTCATGGTCGATCACGACAAGGCGATCGGCGTGCTGCTCGACCTGCTCGACGAACTCGACATCGCCGACAACACCTTCGTGATGTATTCGACCGACAACGGGCCGCACTGCAACACCTGGCCCGATGCCGGCACGACGCCGTTCCGCAGCGAGAAGAACACCAGCTGGGAAGGCGCCTACCGCGTGCCGGCCTTCGTCCGCTGGCCCGGTCATATCAAGCCGGGCTCGGTCTCGAACGACATTGTGTCGCATCTCGACTGGCTGCCGACCTTCGCCGAGATCGCCGGAATCGGCGACATTGCCAGCAAACTCAAGGCCGGCCACAAGATGAACGGCGAGAAGTACAAGGTGCATCTCGACGGTCATTCGATGGTCGGACATCTGACCAAGGGCGAATCCTCGCCGCGCAAGGGCTTCATCTACTGGACCGACGAGGGCGAAGTGGCCGCGTTGCGGGTCGACAACTGGAAGGCCGTGTTCATGGAGCAGCGGGTCGAAGGCACGCTGCAGATCTGGTCCGAACCGTTCATCGTCGGTCGGATGCCGAAGCTCTTCAATCTGCGCACCGACCCGTACGAGATGGCTGACATTACCTCGAACACATACTGGGACTGGTATCTCGACCGGGCGTTTATCCTCGTTCCGATGCAAGGGATCGTCGCCAAGTTCCTCGAGACCCTCAAGGAATTCCCGCCGAGCCAGAAGGCGGGAAGCTTCAATCTCGAGAAGGTGCTCGACACGATGACGCAGGCGGGGACCGGCGGCCCGTGATCTGGCTATCGATCTCGAAAACAGGGAGGGGGGCTGCCCGGCATGCCCCCCTTCTCCATTAAGGGGTGGATCCATGCATAAACTCGCGGTCGGACTTCTGGCCCTGCTCGCGGTCGGGTGCAGCGATGCCACGCGCGACGCATCTGCGACCGGAGAGACCGACATGTTGCCATCATGGAACGACACACCGACCAAGACAGCAATAGTGGATTTCGTCGACCGAGTGACAAACAGGGACAGCGCCGACTACGTCTTGCCCTCCGATCGCATCGCGGTGTTCGACAATGACGGCACGCTCTGGAGCGAGAAGCCGGTCTATTTCCAGTTCCTCTTTGCGATCGACCGGGCGCAGGAGCGCTCGGAAGAGAACCCGGGCTGGGCTTCGACACCTGCGCTCGAGGCGGCGGCGAGAGGAGACCTCGCCGCCATCGAGAAGGGCGGCGTACCGGCGCTTCTCGAGATCGCGACCGCGACACATTCCGGGGTCACCCTCACCGATTTCGCCCGCGAAACGACGCAGTGGATCGAAACCGCGACCCATCCGCAAAAAGGCAGGCGCTATCGCGACATGACCTACGTGCCAATGCGCGAATTGCTCGATTATCTGCGCGCCAACGGCTTCAAGGTCTTCATCGTTTCGGGAGGCGGGATCGACTTCATGCGAACGTTCGCCGAGGAGGCTTACGGCGTGCCGTCAGAAAATGTCATCGGAACCTATGGCGATGCCGAATACAGGGTTGTCGATGGCAAGGGACAGATCATGAAGTCGCCCAAGATCGCGTTTCTCGACGACAAGGCTGCGAAACCGATCGCTATCGCCAGACATATCGGCAAGCGCCCGATCTTCGTTGGAGGGAATTCGGACGGCGATTTCGAGATGGCCGAATGGGCGACGACCGGCGAGAGCCCGAGCCTCGCCGTGCTCGTTCACCACACCGACGGCGAGCGCGAATTCGCCTATGATCGCGAGAGCCTGATCGGGGCGCTCGACCGGGGACTCGACGAAGCTTCCGGGCGCGGCTGGGTCCTGGTCGACATGGCGCGCGACTGGAAAGCGGTCTGGCCGGAAAACTCGGGCACTCAAAGCGCGCCCCGCTAAGCCGGGCATTGCTGCCGGTCCGGTTCTGTCAATTGCCCGACCGATCGTCGTTGAAGCGTTCAACCAGCCCGAAAGCAGCCAGCCGGATAAGTTCGCTGCTGGCATCTCCCGAGGGCAGGGGCTCCGTGGCGATCCCGTGCCAAACCGGTCGGTTCGTTTTCCCGTCGAACACATCCAGCGCAAGAGACCCGTCGGTTACCGTCCGCACGTCGACGTCATTATAGGAATATGACCATCCGTACCGATAAGCGCGTCCGTAGGCCGGATAAAAAGGCGCGACCGGCCCCCAGTCCCTGACATCGACGCGGTCACGAGCACCGATGGTGAACGCAAGGATCATGTCTGCATCGTCGGTCGGGACTTCCCGAAACCCATATGACCGCAGGCTCTCGTCGAGCGCGGCCTTGACCCGTCCGCTAACTGCAACGTTCGCAGCGCCTGTGTCCGAACCCGTGAACGCCCATGCATAGGTGCTGTATTCGGCAAGGTTCGCGTCCGGCGCCGCCTCAGTCCTGAAAGACGGCGTGGGAACGGTGCTGCATGCCGCAACACCGAGAAGCATCGCGAAAGATGTTGCGATAGAGAACCGACCAAAATTCGATCGTCGCATGGGTCTTCACCTCCTAGTTTGTCAAACGCAGTTAGATCAAAGCGCGATGGCGAACTGCGCAACCGTGGGCAATCCGTGCGCCCAAGGACTTCTATCGTGCAGACGGAGGGTGGGAACTGCGAGGTGTGCGATTGCTTGAAATCGATTGAGTCTGTTCCGGCCTCGGACTTGCCCACGTTAACCCCGGAGCGGGAAGGCTGATGGCATGGCGCGTTCCGGTTTCGCCTCGGCATGTCCGAGGCATTGCGATCCTCATCGGGGTTTCATTTGAGATCGCGGTCCTGAGCCCCTGTCTCGCGCAGGACACCGCCCCACCGGTGATCGAAACGATGCTGAGAGAGGCGCTCGAAAGCGAACGCCAGACCGTCGAGAATATCCTCAAGCGTCTCTACCCGGATCATATCGCCGAGATCGATGCCTTGATCGACAGGATCGAGGATGAAGAAAAGGAACTGGTCGAAAAGTCGAGTTTCTTCGACGGGTGGACCGGAGAAGGTGCCCTTGGCGCGGATCTTTCGCGCGGGAATGTCGACGAGTGGGGCGTCAACGCCTCTCTTTCGGTGAAACGCAAGGGAGTCGATTGGGATCACGAGTTTCTGTTCAAGGTCGACCTCGGAGAGCTCCAGGGCGAGCGCACGGACGAACGCATTTCGGTTTCTCTCGCCAGTGAGCGCAAGATCAGCGAAGACATCTTCGCTTTCGGTTTCGTGCAGTATGAGCGTGACCGACTGCAGAATATCGATCGGCGTTTCACCCAAGCTATCGGCGTCGGATACGAAATCCTCGATACGGACAAGTTTGACTGGACCGTTCAGACAGGACCGGCTTTGCGCCAGACCCGCTTCAGGAATCTGGCCGACGAAGACCGCTTGGGCATCGTTGCCCGGACGGATTTCGATTGGGAAATCAGCGACACCCTCGATTTCAGTCAGTCATTTTCCGGCATCATCGACGAAGGGAACAGCACCTTCGTATCCCAGACCGCCTTCACCGCTTCGATTTACGGAAGATTGTCGGCGCGTTTCTCAGTCGAGGTCGAGACTGAGACCGACCCGCCCGAAGGGGCCGAGAATACCGATGTCTTCACGCGAGGAAGCATAATTTATGGCTTCTGATCCGCCAATCCACGCCTCGTCTTGCCCGGGCCTGTCGGCGAACGGGCGAGCCGGAGCTTCCTGGCGGCTTCAAAAGGTTTCGCAATTGCGGCCTGCCCGGCCGCCCCTGTGGTCGATCAGGAATACGAACAGGGCGACATCGGCAGGGGCCGTGACGGCTTCCCGATATCGGCAGCACGCTTTTAGGAAGGAGGCGTGAGATGATCCCGAACCAGCTCATCGAGTTGTTCGATCACAGCTCGTTAAGCGAGATCGCAGGAGCGATCTACCTGGCGATGATCGTCGCTGCCCTGGCCGGCTTCCTGATCCGTCGGGTGCCGGGCCTCATCATAAAGAAGGCGGGCGAGGACGAGGGGCAGGAGGCATATGTCGTATCGGCGGTCCTCGGCCTGTTGGCGCTGCTGATGGGTTTTACCTTTTCGCTTGCTCTCGACCGATACGAAGACCGGCGGGATCTCGTTCTCCAGGAGTCGAATGCGATCGGCACGGCGTTCCTGCGGACGCAATTGCTTCCGGAGCCGAGCCGCAGCAAGAACGCCGACATACTCTATGAGTACACGCAGAACCGCATCGAGCTTGCCGGAGAGCAGGACGGCAGGTTTGCCGGATTGATGGCGCGTAACGATACACTGTTGCGGCAACTCTGGGATGAAACAGTCTCGGTCGTCGAAATACTTGGCAGCACGCCGATCGCAACGAGCTATGTGAGCTCCGTCAACGAGGTCATCGATGTCGATGCCTCGAGGAAAGAAGCGCGCCAGGCACGCGTCCCATCGGTCGTGTACGCAGCGCTGCTGGTCTTCATCATGCTTTCGGCCGGCATCCTCGGCTACGTGCTGGTGGGATTATGGAGCAGGATCGCGGCTGTCCTTCTCTTCCTGCTTTTCACGCTGGCCTTGCTGCTGATCATCGACATTGATCGGCCGCTCGTCGGCTCACTGAGGGAATCCCAGCAACCCATGATCGGATTGCGCGACGCCATGACTGCCGAACTCTCCCTGCCACCGGACGTTTCATCGCCCGACGTCCCGTAGGCACAGACGAGGCTGAACATGCCCCGTGCTCAAGAACCCTCGGAGGCCAAGTCACAAGGCGCGAAATCCTCACGAACCGATGGCCGGTAACAATCCCGGACCTATTTCAGGGTTTCTGTTCGGCAGGCTCGACCCGCGCGGCGATCTGCGCTCTGAGCGCGATTGCGGCGGAGTCCCCGATTTCGATCAAGGCGAATTGGCCAGGATCCTGGACAGGCAGGTCGTAATGACGGTCAGGCCCTTGTAGGGTCACGATCTGATTGGTCCGGTCGAGTGCAACGACTTTTACGATCGTATCCGTTTCCTTGACCAACGCCGCAGCCGGGCGTTCCCCGGGCTGCGCCACCTTCGACACCATCGCATCGGCGCCGCCGCGGAGTTCGGATCCGCTCTTGATCAGTGCGATTTCGGCGCTCTCTTCATATTCGATGACGACATCGTCGCCCGCCTTGACCTGAGCAAGGTTGCGAACCGCAGGACCGGCGACGATCGTGAGCGAGTTGCCTTTCGGTCCCCGCAATTCGACCGCACGCGTTTCCATGTCGACCGACACCACCGTTGCGAGCAGTTCGAAGCTCGATGCATAGCGATAGGTGCCGGGGCTGACCTCTTCCGCGGTATTCGCTTCGAGCTGGCCCGAGGCGCTTTCAGCGATGTCCTTGAGCACCCGGGCGTCCTGCTGAGCTAGGGCGGACGAGGGAAGGCCGGCCACCATCGACGCGCAGAGCAGCAGATCCAATCTTGTCATTTGAAATTCTCCGGTTTTCGTAAACGGTTCTGGATTTGAGCCTGATGCAAGACAGCCTGCCGGGCTCGACTGCGTAATCGGCATCAGAAGCGAAACTGGACGCCGACAAGCGGTCCGTGCTGAGCGAGGTCGTAGATGAACCCTTCATTCTCGTAATCGAGATAGAGATAGCGATATCCGAAGGTGAGGCCGAAGCTATTGCTCAGCTCGACCCCGAGCCCGGCGCTCACCCCGATTTCGATATCCGCCCCTGAAATGCCAAATCCTCCCAGCGACGCCGAGGCGTTGGCTGTCACGGTATCGGAAAGAGAGATTGTCCCGCTCGTCCCGACAATAGGCGTGATGAAAGTGCGATCCGCTTCAACGCTCCGGCCGGGAGCGACGCCGGGGAGGAAGGTCAATTCGTTGTTCAGGTTCCACAGGCGTCCACCTGCGAACAGATTGAGCTGACTGGTTTCGCTCTGGTGGGCTACGATCCCGGCCGAGGCCGAAAGGTTGAAGGTTTCGGTGTTGAGCTTCGCGCCAGAGAAGAGGTCCGACGGAGTGCTCCCGTCTGCGGTCAATGAAGCGAAGAACAGGTCAGACCGGACATAGAGACGGCCGTTGTCGGCCTCGACCAGCGCCATGAGCGCAATATCGAGATTCTCGATCACATCTGCGAAGTCGTCATTGACCTTGACGCTTGGCAGAGAGGGCAGGACAGAGGCGTCTCCGTCCAGACCGCTGGCCCAGATGTAGGGAGTTACCCGCCCCTCCCATTCCTGGGCACTCGCCGGTGTTTCCGCAACAAGGGCCGCCAGACAGGTCCCCATGAGAGGGAGGCGCCTGGCGATCCACTGCCACGAGAGCCAAGAACTGCAACTTCGAAAGAATGAGCGTGCAGGCGTGATAGAACTGTCTTGCATCGGCTTACCTCCCGTTGGCCGGACCAAACCACGCGGAAAGGAAAGCGGCCATCGGGTGAAGACCCGACAATCGCGGGCGCTACGTCTTAGACCCGCTTCACGCAGCGAAAACCGATGTGCGAAGTCGAGCTGTCGATCGGTTGCGAGTGCCGCGCGGCAGGACGGTACCGCCGACAATAGCTTGGCGCGCACAGGTGAGAACCACCCTTCAGAACCTTCTGCGGAATCTGCAACTCGGGAGTGCGCGGGTCAAAACTGTCCTCCCGGCGAACTCCCCTGGGATTCTTGGGCACGCAGCAAGAGCGCTGTGGCTTCTGCGAAGGCGGACCAAACCAGTCGGCGGTCCATTCCCATGCATTTCCGATCATATCGAATAGCCCGAAGCCATTGGGAGGAAAATGCCCGACCGGTGACGTGCGAACGAAACCGTCTTCCTGCGAATTCTCGTAGGGAAATGCGCCTTGCCAGGTGTTCGCATGATGAACGCCATCGGGGACCAGTTCGTCCCCCCAGGCGAATTCCCGTTCGGAGCGACCGCCCCATGCCGCGTATTCCCATTCCGCCTCGGTCGGCAGAACCTTTTCTTCCCAATCGGCGAACGCGATCGCGTCCTCGAAACTGATATGGACGACAGGATGATCTTCCATCCCTTCAATGGAGGAGTCCCGGCCGAAGGGATGACGCCAGTTCGCCCCGACCACCCAGGCCCACCATTGAAAATGATTGTCCAGCGGAACCGGTCCGTCGGTCGGCGTGAACACGAGTGATCCCGCTTTCAACATGTGGGGAGGCGCGCCCGGATAGTCCTCGGCCTTGGGATCACGTTCGGCCAAAGTGACGTAGCCGGTCGCTTCCACGAATTTTCCGAAACGAGCATTTGTGACCATGTAGCGATCGATCGCGAACGGACTTACCTCGACCTGTCGCTGCGGTTTTTCCTCACGATAATGCCGGTCGGAGCCCATCATGAAGGTGCCGCCGGGAAGCTCGATCATCTCAGCGGCCTCGCTTGCCGATCTACGGTCGATAGCATTCAGGCTCTGGCTCATTTCGCGGTCCGCCTATCATCAAGGAATTTCAGAGGGAACGATCGTAGTCGGGATTCATCTGCTGCGGGACACCGAGTTCGAATTCTCGGAGAAATCGAATCCGGATCCATTTCAGGGATTTCGAAGCAGATGCATCGCTTTGTTCTCGGCATTGAACAGAACGGTGCCCCTGGTTGGAGGCCGTTTGTATCGGGTCTTCACCCGATTCACGATGGACAGCGTCGATTGCATGGAAGGTGCCACTGTCTACGGAGCGTCCTTCACGATGCGAATTCATAAGTCGACCTTCTCTTGCCGCTTCGCCGTGATGTCGCTTTACCTTTCGGTGCTTTTCTTCAATCCAATGGCGCTCGCGGCGCAGGAAACCGGAGAGCCCGAAGGCGGAGATGATCTGGCGAAGCAACTCGCCAACCCGATCGCCAGCCTGATCAGCGTTCCGATCCAGTGGAATGTGGACGAAGGCCTCGGACCAGATGACGAGGGTTGGCGGATGACGACCAACGTTCAGCCGGTCGTACCGATCTCGATTTCCGACCAGTGGAACATGATCAGCCGGACGATCGTACCGATCGTCGCGCAAGAGCAGGTTGCAGGACCGGGCACATCGCAATTCGGTCTTGGCGATACGTTGCAAAGCCTTTTTTTCTCGCCCAAGGAAGTGGGGGAAAGCGGCATCATATGGGGAGTGGGCCCCGCGCTGCTCATCCCGAGCGCTACCGATCCGGCACTTGGTGCGGACAAATGGGGGATCGGTCCGAGTGCGGTCGCGCTGAAGCAGTCGGGGCCGTTGACGCTCGGGCTGCTCGTTAATCAGATCTGGTCGGTTGCGGGGGATGATGAGCGCGGAGAAATCAGCCAGGCGTTCGCGCAGCCCTTCATCACATACATCACGCCGGAAAGCACGAGCTATAGCCTGTCGAGCGAGATGACCTTCGATTGGATCAACGACCAAGCAACGATCCCGGTCGCTTTCACCGTCAGCCAGTTGACGTCCATCGGCGACCAGCCAATCCAGATCGGCGCGGGCGCGCGGTACTACGTCGAGAGCGCGCCGAGTGGACCTGACTGGGGTGTGCGTGTCCAGCTCACTTTCCTGTTTCCCGCCAACTGAGCGCGGCGGCGCTTTGAGATCAGATCCGCCGTCAGGCAGGACCTATCCTGAAAAGAATGTTCAAGAGGGCAGCGATCCCGATGAGCAGGAGCAGAAGCGCGAGAACCATCGAACTGACTACCTTCAGTTCCATCACGGAATGCACCAGACCCAGTTCGAACAGGCGGCGCTTGCGTTCTCTGAGGTGCGACATCGTCTGGTAATGTTCGGCCATCCCGACGAACAATATCGCGATCCCCAGAAACACCAGTGCCATCCCGAAGTTGCGAGCGGCATGCTGCGGGAATTGTCCGCCGATATACTCGCTGCTGAGAGCGGTGAAGAATTTGAATATCGTGAATCCGAAGCCAATCAGGCTGAGGGACGTTTTCATTACGGCATGAAGGGTTCGATGGGCGGACATCGCCGTGCGTTCGAACGACATGGCCGTGCGATTTGCCGACAATTCGTTGGACATGCTCCCGCCGATGAAATCGGCTTCATCCTCCGGAATTTCGGCCTTCGCACCCTCGTCGGACATGGTCACGTCGCTGCGCCTTCGGTGGCCGATCCCTCTTCCCGCAGGCTTTCGATGTCGCGTTCGAGGAAGTAGCCGAGAAATGTTCTGATGAGGGCGATGACCGCGAGCTGTCCGATGTCGTCCCAACTTGGTGACACCGCCGTGGCCACAAGGTCGGCCGCTAAGGCAAACTCAAGCGCCAGAAGCAACCAGCCGGCAAATCCGACCCATGCCTTGCGCCGGTCCTTTACCGGATCGCTCTTGCCGATGCTCAGGGACACGCGATAGACCGTCACAACCCCGCCTATGGCTATCAGCGTGACAAGCACCGCCTCGAGCAGGAGTTCTACGATCTCTGCATACATCGTGAAGACTTCTGCCATTGCCCTTCACCCCTGTATGGCTTGAAGAGCAATTTTCGGAAGCCGCGCAATGATGGTGGTGCCGTGCGAACCACTTTCGATCTGGCAATCGCCCTTCAACTCTCGGGCTCGGCGCAGGATCGAGCGAAGACCGACCCCCGGTTTCGCCTCGGGAGAGATGCCGACCCCGTTATCCCTCACCTCGAGGACGAACCTGTCACCTAGCGGGGTAACGCTCACATGGACCTCCGTGGCGTCGGCATGCCGCACGATATTGACCAGCGCTTCCTGGAGGATGCGCATCATGGTTTGCTTGAGCAGCGCGGACATTTCGCATTCGCATGCTGCGAAGCAATAGGAAAACTGCAGGTTCGCGCGCAACGCGAAGCCTTCGACGATCTCCTGCAGGTTTTGCTGGCATTCGAAGTCGACCGCTTCCTGCCGATCAAGGATGAAACAGAAGGTTCGCAGATCACGCAGCGCGAGTGCGAGCTCGTTCGACAGATCGTTCAGAACACATCGAGTTGATTCATCGGGGATCTGTTCCTTCAGGACCCCTGCAAGAAGTCGCGCAGCCACGACACGCGGCGAAACGGTGTCATGAATTTCCCGGGCCAGATATGTCTGTTGCTGCGTTTCGAACGCGAATTGACCTGTCCTGAGATTTTCACTCGTGAGAGCCACGGTCGCCATTTCCATGAATTGTTTCTCCCCAGTACCAGTTTCGATTCTAGGGTGATTCCCGGAGAGGATTGCCCGCCAATGGTCTTTTCAATTCACGGTCAATTCACAAGCCCGTGCGCCGGGCTTTTTCTCATGCTTCGGCATATCCATTTCGGATGGCGAACCTTACGAGATCGGCCGTGTTGTTCGCGCCTGCCTTGCGCTGAAGAGACATTCGGTGCGTTTCGACGGTCTTGACGCTGATGGACAGCAACGCTGCTGTTTGCCGATTCGTGTGACCTTCGGCGATCAGCTTGAGAACCTCAGCCTCTCGCGTCGTGATCTTCGGCAGGTTGGCATCAGAAAATTTCCGATATTGATGTCTGGGATCGCGGCCGAGAGAGGTCGAGAAGTATGTCCGACCTACGAGCAATGCATCGACGGCAAGCTTCAGCGATTCGGCGGAATCGGATTTCAAGACCAGCCCATGCGCTCCAACCTTCTCGGCTTCCGCACGAACCCCGTGTCGGTCATGCATGGTGAAGAGAAGAAAGCGGCAATCCGGAAGCAATTGCTTTGCTCTCTCTATGATCTGCAGCCCGTTCAGAAGAGGAAGCGAATGATCGAGGATCGCCAGGTCGGGCCTCTGTTCGGTGAGCGTGTCAATCGCTGCAAGGCCGTCCGACGCTTCCCCGACAATGACCCTGTCGGCGCGTTCGACGACCTCGCGGATACCTCGCCGGATCGCTTCATGATCATCCGCGATGACAATTCTTTTGACCGCTCCCGCCATACTCTTTTGCCCCCATGAACCAGTTCATTGAGCCCTGAGGGGAGGCCTTGTCCAACGATCGTTGGCCTGTCCCCTGCGTGTTCATTCAAAGTTCGGCAGTGGTCCCGAATTGAGAGCTCGTTGGTGAAACGCGCATCCAGATCAAGAACGCCGCCACCTCGATCGTTGCTGATCAGAATTTAGCGCTCTCGTCCGTCGCCACTTTTCTTGATCGTCGCCGAACATCACCGATATCGCCGAGACCGCCTATCGGGAGAACACCCGATGGTGGTGCTGGAGGCCAATGCGCAAACCCGGTCCATGAGACACGCGTACTGGTTGGTGGCTTCGTTCCTAGCGATTGTCCTCTCCGCCTTGCCACTGGTGGCCCTTGCTCAGGCTCCGGATGAGCGGGGCCCCTTGCCGGGAATCGAGGATCGATTTGCAATTGCGATAGAGCCGACCGCGGAAAATCTCGTTCGGTTAGATGCTGATGCAGCCAAGGCCCTGATCGCACCGCTTACAAATGACGAATTGGCAGCCCTGGCGCAGGATATGCTGGCGGTCGCAAGGCAGGAAACGCAAACCGTTGTCGACCTTGGATTCAGGAAACGAATCGCGATCGGCAAAGGTGATCCGGCCCAGAAACCCGAAGCCATGTCGGCTGAATTCGACGAGCGGTTCGAGCAGGCGATCAGACGCAGGCGAGTGGCATTTGAGCGGCTCGCAATCGTACTCAATGAATGGGAGAAGAAAGGGGGGGATCTCGAGGCGATCGCCGAGTACCGGAACTATCGTCGCGCGGTGCTTCAAACCACCACCCAGGCGCTCGAGTTGAAAAGCCTGGCGAAGCTTGCCGGAAACTGGCTGAAATCGCCTGACGGCGGTATGAAACTAGCGCAATTGATCCTGATATTCCTGTCCGCAGTTGCATCGCTCTTCGTTGTTGCCACGATTGCAGCAAGAGCCGCGACATGGCGCGTCAAGCACTCGCAGTCGTCATCGCTGCTGTTTGCTCGATTTGTGGCATTCGTCACATTCTGGGTCGTCATGATCCTTGGTTTCGCGGTAATCGTCGCCTTCCTCGGGCTCGAGATGACTCCGATCCTTGCTCTGTTCGGCGGCGCGTCCTTTGTGCTCGCCTTCGCTCTGCAAGAGACGCTGGGCAATGTCTTTGCAGGGGTCATGATCATGATCCATCGGCCCTTTGATCTCGCCGAGCGGATCGAAACAAACAACATCAGCGGCGACGTGGTATCGCTGAGCTTTTCTTCGACGACCTTGAAAACCCCCGACAACCGGACGGTTACCATTCCCAATTCGAGAGTCTGGAACGATGTCATTGTCAACGCGTCCGATCTCGACAACAGGCGCCTCGATCTCGAGTTCATCCTGGTCCGGCCGAGCGATGCGATTGCCGCCATCAATGATCTGCCGGGGCTTCTCCAGGAGAACGGCCAGGTTCTCGAAGAGCCTTCTCCCATCGTGCAGATAGGTGGCTATGACGGGAGAGGCGCGCTCCTGCAGGTGAGGCCGTGGGTCGAATCCCAGAATTACTGGCGGGCCAGGCACGAATTGACCGAAGCCATCATGCTCTATCTCAATGAGCAGGGCTTCACCCTCTGGCGTCCCTCGGTACGCGACCGGGAAACGGCCGATCAGATCGGCACCTGAACCGTCGCGGCAATCGGTCAGTTGGGGTCGTTGACGACAATGTACTGGACGTTGCTGCCCGACATCGTGGGCTGGTACCAGACGCCGTTGCAGTAAAGATAGGTCTGTCCGTTCGAAACGGTCTGCTGGCAGTCGTCCGGCTCGTCCTCGAAAATCTCGCCGATGACTGCGGCGGTCAATCCAACGCCGGCCGTGACGGCGGCGGCCTTGCCCATGACCTCGAAAAAGCCATCGTCGTCGTCATCCCAGCCATTGTGATAATCGTTGTCGTAACCGTGATGATGATAACCACGGTCGACATTCTTGTTCACGACTACAGTGTTTCCGGCGACGACATTGTTGCCTCCCCGGTTGTTCGAAGCGCGATTGACACTGTTCGAACTCCGATTGCGATCGCGGGACGTGCTGGCTTTGCGGTTGCCGCCGGTGGACCTCACGTTCCTTCTCTCGCTCGCCGCACCGCGTTGAGCGGAGGCCTTGTGAACGCTTTGCTTGGATCTCCCGCCGGCTGCCTCGACAGGCTCGATCGGGAGAAGGGCGGTCCCCATGATCGCGATTGCAGAGACTGCGATGGTGCCGATTTTCATGACCTATTCTCCCTGTGAATTCACCAATTGCCGGTTCTTAGGCGTAATGGGAATTGGGGTGTTCGTCTCCGAAGGAATGAACGTGAAGCGGCTGCCCCCGATCTCGGGTTCAAGGTTCCAGGTGATGCTGGCGACGTATTGCGGCTGAGCGACGTCGTCGGTGTTGGTGATGACCAAACGGTGGGGCAGCGCGTCGTTGCGTCCGATCCACAATTGCACATCCGCGCCATCGACCCGGTAGAACCACTGATCGGTCGGATGTTCGTCGATCTGCGCAAAGCCTACGAGGAAGGCGTCCTTGATCTCGGGCATTGTCTCTTCTCTTGACTGCCAGAGAAACAGATCGATGAGCGGCATCTCGATGCCGTAATCTTCGACGAGGCTGTTCAGTATGCTCACTGTGGAGCCGGTCAGCGGCGCGGTCGCATAGTATCCGGATCGCGGAGCGACGATTGTCACGTCCGATCCGTCATAATAGTACCGACGCCACTGGCGATCGCTCCTGACACTCGCATAGAAACGGTCAGGACCGCCGACGACGTAACGGACCCGGTTCAGGAACTGGAGCTTTTCTTCGTCGGCAAAAACCTCTTCCGAAGTCGATTCGGAAACGATTTCGAAGGTGCTGAGCGCCTGGAGTTTCCCGCTCATGCGCTCGAGCGCGGCTTTCGCCGCCGCAATGTCGCCCATTTCTGCGGCCGGGGGGGGCTGCGTGGTCGCAGGTGCTTCCAATTGCTGGGCCGCCAGTGGACTTGCAAGAAATGCAACCCCAAGCACAATCATCGCTCTCATTCTCCCGCTCCCTCGCAATCGGCTATAGCGTCTCCAGAAATCCGAATTACCCATCCACGCGCAGTTACCTATTCGTCGAACGCCTCAAGACGCTCGAGCATACGCGCGAGGGACATGATTGTGATACCGCGGTAGCTAGCTGCGATGAGACCCTCGTCCGCCATGTCGGAAAGAAGCTTGGCCGCGGTGTTTCGGCAAAGGTTGGTCATTGTGGCCAACTCCGCCTGAGTGACCGGTACGGTGCATGGGGACGTTTCGTCGGAGACCCCTTCCGTCAAACGCAACAGGGTCGCGAAAATCCGGTGCTTCGGATCTCTGATGGTCGCATCGAGCCAGCAGCGACAGGTAAGCCGCTGGTCTTCGGCGGCCAGGCATCCGATATCGCGCCAGATAGCGGGAGAATTTTGCGCCAATTGCCTAAGGGTCGAAGGCGATAGAATGCCGATCTCCAGATGGGTGCGCGCAGTGGCTGACACATAGTGGAATCCGGCAGTGAGCGCAGCTTCAGCCCCAATCCATTGGTTCGCCCAATACAGATGTCCAAGGATCATTTCGCCGAACCGGTTGGGCGCGTGAATCTCCATTATCCCGTCCAAGACGAGGAAAAGTCCGTTACTAGGGTCACCCGCGCAAAAGACCGATGAACCTTTGGTAAGTGATTTCCGATTGTTCTCAGCAATTGGGCGATAGCGGTCCATCGGATCGGATTCCAGGATCGACCTTGCGGGGTTTTTCATGTCTTTACCTGACCGTGGTTCCTGCGATGTCTGTCGGAAGGTTTACCACATGCCGCCCGAGCGAGCGCGCGAATTCGAAACCGGGTTCGACACGCTGTCGCGATCTCCGCAGGTGCCGATGACCGGAGCCCTACTGATCCGATGTTGGGTCGAGCAGCAATTCTCAGTTCGGCGAAGTACATGCTGGAAAGTGCTCCTTGGCCTTTTTTCGGCAGGATCTCACTGCTTTGCGAAAAACCTTAAAGGCCCGAGGTGCTGCATCCCATCAGGTAAAGACCCCAGAAATGCCGCGCTGCTTGACTGCGTTTGCCTGACGAATATTGATTTCCGTTGGCGAGGAACCTTAGGGCGCAGGCAAAGCGGTGTTCGTCTCTTGTCGTCAGAGCAGGCGCAATTGCTGCACGGGTGAATGGCTGCACCAAGATTTGTCACGCGTAGGCCGGGCGACGACCCGCTTCGCCACCTTGAAGGCATCCGGGATCGTCCGTTCGACCCAGTTTGCGCGTGTGCGTTGGGCCGTGCCTCAGATCATCCGCCGAGGAGGAAGGAAAACTGCGCCAGCGGAGGCGATCTGCAATTGGACCGACAGCTGCGCCACCTGTCCCGCTGGCACAAGCCTCTGCTTTGAAGGAAGGGGGAAGGCCGCGAAACGGACAATTGTTCGGCTCGCGCGAGCCGTCACTCTTGGGCGGCCGCAGTCACTCCCCTAATGCCGTAAGCGCTCAGTCCAATTCCGAAGACATCGGCCGTTTCTTCGCCGGTCGGCCCGAGGAAACACAACTGGATCTCCTGCGGGCAAGCCGCGACGACCGCTAACCACCCATTTTCCGTCATTCCGCAAGGCTTGGCACTCGCCCGAAAGCGGA
>JGI12210J13797_10039271_pt1 | contig 28224 bp, 25 predicted proteins | sample ElkSlonscriptome_3_FD_13797 | JGI IMG/M metagenome (IMG submission 13797) | reverse complement strand
CGCTCCTCGAAACTCGCACCTGTCCAGTATCCCGTCGTTATGCCGCAGTCCTATATCGAACGCATCCTGCGTGCCCGCGTCTATGATGTTGCCTCCGAGTCACCGTTGACGCTGGCCAAGGGCCTGTCGCTTCGCCTCGGCAACCAGGTCTTTCTGAAGCGGGAGGACCTTCAGCCGGTGTTCTCGTTCAAGTTGCGCGGGGCCTATAACAAGCTGCGCCACCTGAGCCCAGAGGCCCTGGCGAATGGCGTTATCGCTGCATCCGCGGGCAATCACGCCCAGGGTGTGTCGATGGGTGCGTCCAAGCTTGGCATCGAGGCCGTTATCGTGATGCCGCGCACGACGCCCGGCATCAAGGTGGACGCGGTGCGTGGTTGGGGCGCGAAGGCGGTGCTGCACGGCGATTCCTTCGACGAGGCCTATACCCATGCGCTCGAGCTGATGGAGCAGCGCGGACTGACCTTCATCCATCCCTTCGATGACCCCGACGTGATCGCCGGGCAGGGCACCATCGGCATGGAGATCCTGCGCCAGCACCCGGAGCCGCCGGAGGCGATCTTCGTGCCGGTGGGGGGCGGCGGGCTGATCGCCGGGGTGGCGGCCTACGTCAAATACGTCCGCCCCGAGGTCAAGATCATCGGCGTCGAGCCGGAAGAGGCGCCGACGCTGCATGCCGCCATGGCCGCCGGCAAGCGGGTTACGCTGAAGGAGGTTGGCCTGTTCGCGGACGGCGTCGCGGTGAAGCAGATCGGCAAGGAGACCTTCCGTGTCGCCCGCGACACCGTGGACGANGTGGTGCTGGTCAGCACCGACGAGATTTGCGCGGCCATCAAGGACATCTACGACGACACCCGGGGCATCGCGGAGCCCGCCGGCGCGTTATCGGTGGCGGGGCTTAAACGCTGGGTCGAGCGCGAAGGCGTCTCTGGTCGCCACCTGATCGCGATCGAGAGCGGCGCCAATATCAATTTCGACCGGTTGCGTCACGTCGCCGAACGTGCGGAGCTCGGCGAGCGTCGCGAGGCCCTGTTTGCGGTCGGCATCCCGGAGCGCCCCGGCAGTTTTCTCGCCTTTTGCCGGGCGCTGGGCAAGCGCCAGATCACCGAGTTCAACTATCGCTATGCCGACCAGCAGGACGCGCAGGTCTTCGTCGGGGTGCAGACCGGCGGCGGTGCGGCGGAGCGCGTCGAGCTCGCGGAACGCCTGCGCGGCAAGGGCTTCTCGGTGCTCGACATGAGCGACAACGAGACGGCCAAGCTGCATATTCGTTTCATGGTCGGCGGTCGCGCGGCCGGCGTCGCCAATGAGCGCCTGATCCGATTCGAGTTCCCGGAGCGCCCCGGCGCGTTGCTGAACTTCCTCAGCGGCCTCGGCCGCCGCTGGAATATTAGCCTCTTCCACTATCGCAACCACGGCGCCGCCTACGGCCGCGTGCTGATGGGCATCCAGGTGCCCAATGCCGAACATGCGGAACTCAAAGCGATGCTGACTGACCTCGGCTACCGGTTCTGGGACGAGACCGACAATCCGGCCTATCTGTTGTTCGCGGAGGGGCAGCATCGAGGGTCCAAGGGGTAGCCGGGATGTGCCTTCGACTGATCCGGCCGACAGCCAATAGCGGCATCGCCTCCCTAGTCACTCGCCCCTAGCAACTCGAAACTCTCCCCAATATATCCCCCGCTCCGTCACCACAGCATCCAGCGGCACATCCCACGGTCGGCGCTCGATGGCGTCGACACGCTGGCACTCGTGCGCTAGCCCGATCAGCAGCGGGCGATGCCAATGCCGGCGCCCAAGCAGAAACGCAAAGCTACGGTCGTAGAATCCACCGCCCATGCCGATGCGGTTGCAGCGGGTATCGAAGCCGACCAGTGGCAGCAGCACCAGGTCCAGGGTTTGGGCAGGGCAGAGTTGATGGCCGCGCCGCTGGGGCTCCGGTATGCCGAAGCGGTTGGGGCGCATGGGGTCGATGGGCCGGTAGCGCGCGAACCAGAGCCTGCCGGCGCGAAAGGGATGCAGAACCGGCAGATACCAACGCCGTACACCCCTAGGTAAAAGGGCCATCAGCGGCCAGGGGTCGAGTTCGCCGTCGGCGGCAAAGTACAGGGCGATGTGTCGGGCATTGTGCAGCTGGGTTTCGCGTGCCAGCCAGGTCGCCGCCGCGGCGGCGTGTGCGCGCTGGCGCGCCGCGCCGAGTCCGCGTCTGGCGGCCCGCAGCCGGCGCCGCAGGGATGCGGGCGATTCGTTCAACCTAAACTCGGCAGTCGGTGCGTCTGTAGGGGCGAATTTATTCGCCCAGTCAACTTCCGTGCGGCCGAAGCCCCGTCCGCGCGCGACCGTAAGCTGAGGTGAGGAGCGAACATCGGCACCAGGCTCGGGCGCGGAATGATCGCCAAAGGCTGGGTCAGCACGCGGCAACGCGCCAGGCGGGGGAGGCAAGGCAAGGGTACGGAGCGGAATTGCAAAAAAAGACGAGAAGAAAGGAGGGACATCCCCCGCCTGTGCCGATGCGGACCTTCGTTCTTGAACCAGGCGGTTCAAGTGGGGACGCACGGTAGGGCTTCAGGCTTCCCGCTCGAGGCGGACATGCGCAACGGCCCTGCTTTGGCGTCCCCGGGGCATGCAATAGGCTCAAGAAAATACCCAGGCCACTGTCGAGCACTGCAGGGGATGTCTTGGAATCGAGATTATACTGATTCGCCGGAGACGTCCACCCCGGCCGTCGGTACGATCTACGAGGCGCCGTGGGGAGACCGAATGGCTGCAGATGAGTCAAGTCCGCTGTTTCCGTGCTCGTTGTCGTAATCGGATCGTCGACAACGACAACGACAACGACAACGATAACGACAATCGCGGACCAGCTTGCCAAATCGACGAGTACGACTCGTCCGTCTGAGGCGAAGCCTTGCTAGTTGGCTGATGTAGCGCCCGCCGTCTTCTTGAGGGTAGCAGTGGCCTCAGCGCCAGCGTCGGCCGGCACTGCCGCGGAGACGCGCTCCTGAAGTACGGCCAGGCGCTCGGTGTCGACACTGCGCCGGTCGCGCTGCTGCATCATGTCGTACAGCAGGTTCAACGCGGCCATGACGGCGATGCGGTCGGCGCCGATCACGCGCCCATTCTGGCGCACTTCGCGCATGCGCTGATCGAGCAGGCGGGCGCACTCCATGAGGCCATGCTGCTCGTTTGGTACGCAGGCGATGCGATATTCCTTGTCGAGGATCTGGACTGTCACGGGCATGGAGTTGGGGTCTTGGTTCATAGCTGTTCCTCCATCGACTTGAGGCGCTCTACCATGGCCTCTACCTTACTGCGGGCCAACTCTGTCTTCTCGATCAGGTCGGCTCGTTCCGAGACGAGATGTTCTCGGCTGGCACGCAGCGATGCATTTTCTTCGCGCAGGCGGTCACAGACGCGGATCAATTCGTCGATCTGCCGCTCTAAGGTTTCAAGATCGAAATCAGCCATGAAGCAGGCCCTTCCTGAACGTTGACCACGCACTATAGATTCGCACCCCATTTCGGTCAATCGTGCCGAGTGATCTGGAGTCAACACGCGCTTTCGGGTGCGCGAGTCACGGACATCGGCGTGATATCATCGTTTGTCTTTGCCGGAAACCGATGCGATGCAACCCGCAGCCCCCGACTACGACGATCTGGGCCGACTGCTCGCTGTCAGCGAACTCTCCCCCAGCGCAGCCGAAGCGCATGGCTTCTACTGCGGCCTGCTGGCCGCGGCGCCACCTCAGCGTGGTGATGATCCGGAGCCGCGCTGGCTGTCAGAGATACTGCCGGCCGGCGCGGACACCGATGTTCGTGCCGATCCCGATCCCAATCCTACTTCAGGCCCTGGCCGTTTGGGCCCGGAACGCCAGCGTGCCGCTGTTGATCAGTGTCGGGCGCTGCTCCAAGAGCTCGCTGCACACACACGCGCGCGGATCAACGGCCCGGCGCTCGGTTTCGATCTGTTCTTGCCGCCCGACGACCGCCCGCTGCGCGAGCGGGCGGTAGGCGTGCACGAATGGACACGCGGTTTCCTGTTTGGGCTCGGGCTTGCCGGTGTCGACGTCGCGCGGCTCGCACCGCAGACCCGCGAGGCCTTCGACGACCTGCTGGAGGTGACCCGCATGGACCTGAAGGACCTCGATGACGATGAGACCAACGAGCAGGCCCTAAGCGACGTGACCGAGTTCATCCGTGTCGCGGCCATGCTGTTGTACGAGGACAAGAGTCCCCCGCAGACGACGACCCCAGAGAAGCGTCTCCCGGAGAACGCGAAATGAGCGCGGCTGCTTCCGCCAAGGAGCTAAAACGACGTCGCCGCGCCGCTGCCAAGGCCGTCGGCAGCGGCGGTGTGTTGATTCTGCCCGCGGCGGCGGAGGTCATTCGCAACCGCGACGTGCACTATCCGTTCCGACAGGACAGCGACTTCAGCTACCTGACCGGATTTCCGGAGCCGGACGCGGTCGCGGTGATCGTGCCCAAGCGCAAGCAGGGCGAGTTCGTGCTGTTCTGCCGCCCGCGTGATCCGGAGCGCGAGGTCTGGGACGGCCATCGCTTCGGCGTCGATGGCGCGATCGAGCACTTCGGCGCCGACGAGGCGCATGCGCTGGAAGATCTGGACGAGAAGCTGCCGGAGCTGATGGCCGACCGCACCCGTGTGTTCTATCCCCTCGGTACCGATGCGGATCTGGACCTCGGCGTGATGGCCTGGCTGCGCGCCGTCCGCGCCAAGGCCCGCACCGGGGTGCGAGCGCCCACCGAATTGGTCACCTCCGACCGCATCGTGCACGAGCAGCGGCTGATCAAGACCAAGCCGGAGCTGCAGCTGATGCGCCGAGCCGCCGCCTTCTCCGCCGCTGCGCACAAGCGGCTGATGCAGCGCTGCCGGCCCGGACTGAACGAGCAGCAACTCGAGACCGAGTTCTTGCATGCCTGCGCTGAGCGTGGCGCGCGTTACCAGGCCTACTCACCGATCGTCGGCGGTGGGCACAACGCCTGCGTGCTGCACTATGTCGACAACGACGACACGCTGCGCGACGGCGACTTGGTGCTGGTGGACGCCGGCTGCGAGCTGCACGGCTATGCCTCCGACATCACCCGCACATTCCCCGTCAACGGTTGTTTCACGGCATCCCAGCGTATGCTCTACACGCTTGTGCTGGAGGCACAAAAGGCCGCCATCCTGTCGGTGAAGCCCGGACACCGCTGGGACGCACCGCACCGGGCCGCGCTGCGCGTTCTGACGCGCGGGCTGGTCGAGCTGGGCCTGATCGAAGGCAGCAAGAAAGACGTGTCGCGGTTGATCAAGGAAGAAAAGTACAAACCGTTCTACATGCACCGAACTGGTCATTGGCTGGGCATGGACGTGCACGATGTCGGCGATTACAAGGTCGATGGGCAATGGCGCAAGCTGGAGCCAGGGATGGTGCTGACCGTTGAGCCGGGACTGTACATCGCTCCGGACGCCGAGGTGGCGAAGGAGACGGCGGCGCAGTTTCGCGGCATCGGCATCCGTATCGAAGATGATGTGCTCGTTACCGACGACGGCCACGAGATCCTGTCCCGCGATGCGCCGAAGGAGATCGACGAGATCGAGCAACTGATGGCGGCAGCGGACCGGGCCGAGCAACTGGAGATGCACTGATGCACGAATTCGACGTCGTCATTGTCGGCGGCGGTTTGGTCGGCGGCAGCCTGGCCTGCGCCCTGCGGGGCAGCGGGCTCAAGGTCGCGGTGGTGGAGGCCGCTGCCGCTGGTGCCCCGTCACATCCCAGCTATGACGAGCGCGTCATCGCTCTGTCGCTGGGCAGCCGGCGCATCTTCGGCGGCGTGGGCATCTGGAAATCCATCGCCGCGGACGCCGAGCCGATCCGTCACGTTCACGTGTCCGAGCGTGGTCACTTCGGCTTCGCGCATCTCGATGCCGCCGACGAGGGCGTCGAGGCGCTGGGCTATGTTGCCCCAGCCCGTGCCATCGGTCATGCCATCGAAGACGGCCTGTGCGGCGCCGATGGTGTCGAACTGCTGCGCCCGGCGCGCCTGGTCGGCCTGCATGCCGAGCGCGACCGGTGGCGACTGGAAGTGGCCGTCGCCGGCAGCTCCCGGCTGTTGCAGGCGCGGCTATTGGTCGCCGCCGACGGTGGCGACTCGGCCGTGCGACGGCGGCTCGGCCTGGGTGTTCGCGAGCGAGGCTATGGCTACGACGCGATCATCTCCACCGTGACGCCGGAGCGGCCGCGGCCGGGCACCGCCTTCGAGCGCTTCACCGAGAGCGGCCCGCTGGCGATGCTGCCGATGACTGGCGGCCGCTATTCGGTGGTCTGGACCGCCCGTAACAGCGAGAGCGCGGGGATTCTGGCGCTGGACGACGACGCCTTCGTCGCCAAGCTGCAACAGCGCTTCGGTCAACGCCTGGGGCGTCTGCGCAAGCCGGGACGGCGTGTCGCCTATCCGTTGCGGCTGGTGCTGGCCAAGCAGCTCACGCAGCCGCGGATGGTGCTGGTCGGCAATGCCGCCCACACGCTGCACCCGGTGGCCGGTCAGGGCTTCAATCTGGGTCTGCGCGATGTCGCCGAGCTCGCCGAATTGCTTGAAGACGCCCAACGCACCGGCCAGGACGCCGGCGGCAACAGCGTCGTCGCCGGTTATCGCAAGCGCCGTGCGCCCGACCAGCGGGATGCCGCGATGCTCACCGACGCACTGGCCCGGCTCTTCGTCAATCCCTGGGCACCGGTGCGCGTCGGTCGCAACCTAGGTATGCTCGGGCTGGACCTGCTGCCGCCGGCACGGCACGTCCTCGCCCAGCGCTTCATGGGCACCGGCGGCCGTCAGCCCCGGCTGGCTCGCGGCCTGCCGCTCGCGTGAGGTCCAAGAAAAGGGGTCAGTACCCTTTTCGTATCACGGCTTTCGCGCTTAGTCGCATCTATCCTCGAAAAGGGTACTGACCCCTTTTCTTGCTTTGATACTCGAAACTGCAACCATGACCCAAGCGAAATCGGCCTTCGACCTCATCATCGTTGGCGGCGGCATGGTCGGCGCCGCGATGGCCGCCGCCTGTCGTGGGCAGGGCTGCCGTGTCGCCGTCATCGACGGCCAGCCGCCCCAGCGGGAATGGCCCGCTGGCGAGGTGGATCTGCGGGTGTCGGCGCTGAACCGTGCCAGCCAGCGCATCCTCGAACGGCTCGGGGTCTGGGCGCGCATCGAGGAGCTGGGTGTTAGCGTCTACCGCGAGATGCAGGTCTGGGACGCTGTCGGCGGGGCCGGTATCCATTTCGACAGTGCTGATCTCGGGCAACCGGATCTGGGGCACATCGTCGAAAATCGCGTCACGCGCCTGGCGTTGTGGGAACTGTTGGAGCAGGCCCCAGAGATCGAACTGTATTGTCCGGCCACCATTACTACCCTGACGATTGACGAAGACGCCGCAACGGTGCGCCTCGCGGACGACCGCGAATTGGCCGCCGCGCTTGTGATCGGCGCCGACGGTGGACGCTCCTTCGTGCGCGAGAGCCTCGGCATTGAGACCGGCGGCTGGGCCTACGATCAGCGTGCCATCGTCGCCAACGTCGAGGTCGAACATTGGCACCGCGAGACCGCCTGGCAACGCTTTTTGCCCACCGGGCCGTTGGCCTTTCTACCGCTAGCGGATGGACGTTGCTCCATCGTCTGGTCCGCCGAGGACCGGCGCGCCGAAGAGCTGCTGGCGATGGACGACGCCGGATTCATACAGGCGCTGGAAGATGCCTTTCAGCAGCGTCTGGGGCCGATCCTGACAGTCGGGCCGCGGGCGGCCTTTCCGTTGCGCATGCAGCACGCGCTACGCTACGTGCAGTCCGGCGCGGCGCTGATTGGCGACGCGGCCCACGCCATTCATCCCCTGGCGGGGCAGGGCGTGAACCTCGGCCTGCTCGACGTCGCAGCCCTGGCCGAGGCGCTGGAGCACGCCCGCATGAAAGGCCGCGACATCGGCAATATCGCGACGCTGCGGCGCTACGAGCGCGCCCGCCGCGGCGAGAACCTCGTCATGCTCGGCGCCATGGACCTGTTCAAGCGCATGTTCAGCAACAGCAACCCGCCGCTGGTGGCAGGCCGCAACCTCGGCCTTGCCGCCGCAGAGCGCATCGCACCGCTGAAGCGCATCTTCATGTCCCAGGCGCTCGGCCTCGGCGACGAGCTGCCACCGTTGGCGCGCGCGGCTGGGGACGGGCATCTGGCACGTCATGCCGCGGCGCGCCGCTGACGGCAGCCACCATGGAAGCGAAAAAGCTCAAGACCGTCGACGACCTGATGGCCTGGTCGGAAGAGCATTTTGAGCTGATCGCCTACGCCCTAGACAACGGTAGCTATCGCGTCATCGCGTCACTGGACGTTGCCGAGGGAGGGGGCCTGCGGGCAATCGAATCGCCCCTTGCGAGGAGGTCGAGATCGATTGGGCCTTCGTGTTTGGTGTTGCGCCGGAGCCTTTCACAACGGGCGAGCCGCGCTAGCGCCAGGCACGGATTGCCGATTTCGGCCGATCGTGTCATCAAACCGTCGTGATCGGGTTGATTACTCCAGCCAATGCCAACACTCACCCTCGCCGCCAAGAGCCTGCTCAACCGTCGCTTCACGGCGCTGCTGACGCTGCTGTCGATTGCGCTCAGCGTGGCGTTGCTGCTGGGTGTGGAGCGGGTGCGCAACGAGACGCGGGCGAGTTTCAGCAGCACCATCTCCGGCACTGATCTCATTGTCGGCGCGCGTAGCGGGCCGGTGCAGTTGCTGCTTTACTCGGTGTTTCGCATCGGCAACGCCACCAATAATATCTCTTGGCAGAGTTATCAGGACATCGCCGCGCATCCCAAGGTGGCCTGGACGGTGCCGATTTCCCTTGGCGACTCCCACCGCGGGTTTCGGGTGTTGGGTACCACGCCGGGCTATTTCGATCACTATCGCTATGCCCGCGACCGTCGACTCGCGTTCGCGGCGGGGAGGGGCTTCGAAGACCTGTTCGACGCCGTGCTCGGCGCCGAGGTGGCCGACGCGCTCGGCTATCGACTCGGCGACGAGGTCGTCATCGCCCACGGCGCCGGCGACGTTCGCTTTGCGCGCCATAACGACAAGCCGTTTCGCGTCGCCGGTATCCTGAAGCGCACCGGTACACCGGTCGATCGCACGGTGCATGTCAGTCTGGAGGCCCTCGAGGCCGTGCATCTCGGCTGGCAGGGTGGCGCGCCGATGCCGGGCCTGACGCCGACGGCCGCGCAGGTGCGCGCGATGGACCTGACGCCGGAGGCGATTACCGCCGTGCTGGTCGGCTTGAAGTCGAAGGTCGCGGCCTTTGCCGTGCAGCGCTATGTCAACGACTACCGTGAGGAACCGCTGCTCGCGGTGCTGCCTGGCGTGGCCCTTGCGGAGCTGTGGTCGTTGATCGGTGTTGCCGAAGGGGCGCTGCTGATCGTCTCCGGATTTGTCGTGCTAGTCGGCCTGATCGGCATGCTGACGGCGCTGCTGATCGGGCTCAACGAGCGCCGCCGCGAGATGGCTATCCTGCGCTCCGTCGGCGCTCGCCCGGCGCAGGTGCTGGCGTTGATCATCGGTGAGGCCGCCTTTCTGACCCTGCTCGGCATGCTGCTGGGGATCGCGCTGCTGTATGGTCTACTCGCCCTTGGGCAGCCGCTGATCGAGTCTCGGCTCGGGCTCTTTATCGGCATCGGTGCCCTTTCGGCTCATGAATGGCTGCTGCTGGCCACGGTGTTTGCGGCGGGTCTGCTGGTGGGGCTGGTGCCCGGTTGGCGTGCCTATCGGATGTCGCTCGCGGACGGGCTATCGAATCGTATCTGAGCGAAGAAGAAAAGGGGTCAGTACCCTTTTCGAGGCCAGAGACCACAGATTGCGTCAAACCTTGAAGCGAAAAGGGTACTGACCCCTTTTCTTTTCTTTATGCTCAGTGGGACCTTATCGATGATCAAACGCCCGATGTTAACGGTGCTGCTGCCCGGTCTGCTTGTGCTCTGGTTGGCCGGCTGCGGCGAGCAATCGAACCCGCCGCCCGCAGCAACCGATGCGGCGGATCAGGCCGGCATGCCGGCGGAGCAGACCATTCCCGCCATCGCTGATGCGGCGCCCGGCGAGGTGCCTGAACTGGAGTGGGACGACCTGATTCCGGCTGACTGGCAGCCGGAGAAGCTGATGGCCGACTACGACGCGGACAACCTCACCGATGATGATCCGCGTGCCGATGAACTGATGGAAAAGCTCAAGGCGCTGTGGGCTGAGGCCCCGGTGGTGGAGGCGTTGGACGGCCAGCGCGTGCTTCTGCCGGGCTTTGTCGTGCCGTTGGAGACCGACGCCACCGAGATCGCCGAGTTCCTGCTGGTGCCGTACTTCGGCGCCTGTATTCACGTGCCGCCCCCGCCAGCCAATCAGACCGTGCATGTACTGACCGCCGACGGCGCCGCCTACCGAGGCGAGTTGTTCGATACGGTGTGGGTGGAGGGTCGCATGCACGTTACGCCGTTCAACAACGAGCTGGGCGATGCCGGCTATCGCATCGACGATGCCGAGGTCAGCGTGTATGAGGACGAGGGCTGAGCCGGTGGCCGCCGGCCGTCGGTTGTTGACTCGGTCCGTGACGGTGCTGCTGTGTGCTGGCCTGCTGATGGGCGCCAACAGTGATCTCATGGCAAAGACCAGTTGCCACGTGCACGCGCTCGTGGATGCGCGGGCCGATGTCCGTTCTACCCCCGCCACAATCGGCCCCTACGACGACCGCGACGCCTGCGAGCAGGCGAGGCGCGAGTTGTTCGGCCCGCTTGGGCGCTGCCATTGCACGGCAGGCTTTACGCCGGGGTGGGTTGTTGGCAGTGAGCCCAGCGGTGCACCAATACCGCCGGGGCTGCCGCCTGGGGCTGCGATGCCTTAGGGTGACTGCATGAGGCAACATGTTTACGGATGCGTCTCGGCTGGCGGCGGGGAGGCGTTTGCTGTCTCGAGGGTTGAGGGTCGAGGGTCGAGACCCGAGGGCCAACATTGCACAATCGCGCTGTACAGCGGCCCTCCGTCCTGGGCGCTTGGCGCCCTCGAAGCGGTCGTGGGCGTTGGTCAGGGTGGCGTCGCGTAACCGCGCATCGGCTGAGCAACAGGGTGCGGTGCTTGCGTCGGTCGGGATGGTCAAGTCAACGCACCGCGAAAGAGGAAGGCGCCGATCACCACCGCGACGCTGTCCTCAGCGAGTCCGATGGTTGCGACGACGGTGGACAGCATCACCAGCAGCGCGTAGTTCCAGTCCAGCAGCGCGCCCTTGGCGATCTCGGTATAGAGCTCCTCACGGGGCGTGCGCACGGAGTCGTTGCGGTCCTGCTCCGCGTCGCCTTTCGGATTACCCTTTCAGCCCGCGCGCGATCTGGTACACGCGCTCCAAAAAGTGCGCCATGCCGACGCGACGATTGCTGTTCAGGTATTCCGCGAGGCCGAGCTTCGCGATGTAGTCGCGGGCGTCGGTCTCGAGCACCTCCTGCGGTGGCTTGCGTTGGAACGGCACCAGCAGCAGGGCTACGAGGCCGCGGACCAACGGTGTCTCGGCGTCGGCTCGGTACTCGATCACCGCCGGATCGCCGGGGGTAAGGCTGCCGATGAGCCAGGTCTGGGTACTGCATCCCTTCACCAGATTGGTGTCGATCTTTTCGCTCTCCGCCAGCGGTAGCAGCTCGCGGCTCAGATCGCCGATGAGCTCGTTGCGCGCCTCCCAGTTGTCGAGCAGTTCGAAGGCGTCGAGGACCTCTTTGGTATGCATCTGAACCTCTCGTCGATCTGCCCTCGGATCGCTGGGTGCCGGCCGCAATCGCGTTCCGCTGCGTGGGCAATAGATCGGGGCGCGTGCGGTCAAGGCAACGCCCGCCGCGGCCTGTGCTGTTCGGTGGCGAGCGTCGATGTCGCCAAGTCCTGCTCTGGAACTGGGCCCTTAGCGGACACTTTGTCTAGCCCTCGATTCGGCCCGATATTTGGCTCCGGCCAAGACCCAAGCTTACGGCCGTTCTCAGGCCTCGTATCGCCGAGCCTCACGGGGCGAATCATGCCGAGCCGCGCATCTGTTTCTGGAGCTTGCGCGTCGCCGTCGACCACACGCGCATACAGGCCAAGCATGCGATGGGCCATTGCCGTCGACGACCAGCCTTGAGCATAGCGTACGGCCTTGGCGCTCAGTGCATCGCGCAAGCCGCGGTGCGTCAGCAGGCGCACGCAATTCGCGGCGAAATCGGCCTCGTCGTCCTCGGCGATCAGGCAGCCTTCGCCAGCGCGCAATACCTCCTGGGTGCCCATGATGGCGGTGGAGACCACCGGCGTGCCCAGTGCTTTGGACTCCAGCAGCACGAGGCCCTGCGTCTCGGTCCGGGACGCAAATACGAAGGCATCACCGGCGGCATAAAAGTCTTCCAGCGAGCCATCCCGATCCAGATAGCCGATGAAGCGCACCTGCCCGTTTAGGCCCAAGCGGCGCGCGAGGGCCTCAAGCTGCTTGCGGGCCGGTCCTTCGCCGGCAATCAGCAGCAATACGTCTGGTACCTCGGCCTTGACACGCACCAGCATTCGCAATAGGAAGTCGCAATTCTTCTCGAACGCCAGCCGCCCGGCATGCACCAACAGCGGACGATCGGCGGCGATGTCCCAGGCCTCGCGGAAGCGTGCGCCATTACCCCCTGCGAACTGCTTCAGATCGATACCCGTCGGTACCACCTCCCCCGGGGTACGGATGCCGTAGCCTTGCAAGACCTCTAGCATCGCGCGCGACGGCACCGCGATTGCGTCTACATCGTTACACTGCGCAGCAGAAAAGCGCCGTGCCATCAGGCGTAGCCAACTACCGGGCACCAGCGGGACATATTTGTCGAGGTATTGCTCGAAGAAGGTATGATAGCTCTCGATCACCGGTAGACTGAGCCAGCGCGCCATAGCCAGCCCGGCATAATGGGCAATGAACGGGGTGTGGATATGTACCAGGTCGAAGCCCGCCGCCCGCAGCCGTTCGCGGTGTGCGCGGATGCGGCCCCAGCGCAGGATGCGGTCTTCCGGATCAAACGCAAAGTAGCGCGACGGGATGCGGATGACCTCAAACGGCTCTGGCGCGCTCTGAGCATAGTCCGGTGCGAGCAGGGTCACCGAGTGACCGAGGGCCGTGAACTCTCTGGCGAAGGTCTGGATCGACGTCGATACGCCGTTGACCCGCGGGAAATAGACATCCGAAATCATCAACACGCGCATCATTGGTTCCAAGCAGGGTCGGCGTCCATGGGCTCAGGCGCAAAACCTAGCATGGTACCAGCATGGACGCCCCTGATATCCCTCGGGTATCGTCTCTGGTATCGAAACTGGCTAGACTTTTTTCGGGCGCCGACGAGTTGCAGATGGAGAGTGCTGTGAAGCTCACCCTTTTCAACCCCACTGTGATTGTCGCTCTCTGCAGCGGCCTTCTGTTGCCCGCCACTTCGATGGCTGAGCCCCCGCTGTGGGGCTACGGTGTGCGCAGCTGTGGCAACTACCTAGCCGCCTGCGATGCGGAAGAGGCCGGCGACGCCGCCGAGTTTCAGCGTTATGAGGACTGGCTGACCGGATTCATCACCGGCCTGAATCTGGCCACCGGCGAGGACGCGCTGCGCGGTTCCGGCATCGAATCGGCCATGCGCCGCACCCGCGCCCACTGCAAGGGCCATAAAGACGATGACTTCTTCAATGCGACCATGGACTTTGTGCGCTCCCTAAGCAGCCTCAATTAGTCACTGTCTGATCGCTCATCGGGATTCGAGCCAAGGTCGTCGCGCCGGGCTCGTCGCCGTAGGCGGACTGACCGCCTTCACCATGCCAGCTGCGCGTCGGCGGCCGGGCGCGCGACGATCAGCGTCAGGTTATCGATAGCCGCTATGTGGTTCGGACCATCGAAGGCTTGGTGTCTGGCACCGAGGTCAGCGGCGACCCGAATAACCGCAGCGCGCTCGACGTCGCGAGGCGCGGGGCGTGGTGAGTCCGTCATCGCGCGGCTGCAAGCCGCTCTCACGGCGCTGAGGGTCACGCTAGCGCCGCACGAGTGGCCGCGCTAAAGGAAGAGCCTCGCCACTCGCCGCTCGTCACTCCCCACTGCCTACGCCATCCGCGCGTCCTGAATCATTTCGTAGGCGCGGCGGATCTCCTGGGTCTTTTGCGTCGCCAGCTTGATCATGTCCTCCGGCACTCCCTTGGAGACCAATTTGTCCGGGTGATGCTGGCTCATCAGCTTGCGATATGCGCGTTTGATGGCGGCGTCGCTGTCCTTCGGGCTGACGCCCAGTACCGAGTAGGCTTGGCCTAGTGTCGGCCTCCGCGCAGGTGCACGACCGCCGCCGCCACCGCCGCGTCCTGCGCCAGCACCGGACTGGCGTTGCATCCGCACCAAGTTCTCCAATTGCCGGAAGATCAGCTGCGGGATGCGCAGACTCTCGCGGATGTCCTCTAATGCTCGGCGTTTTGCCGCAGACGGTTCGCCGTCGACATAGGCGGCCTGTAGCTGAATCTCGAGGAACAGCTGCACCAGCGTGCGTCGTCCCAGGCATTCGCGGCGGAAACGCTCGACCACGGCGCGGAGATCGAAGTCGGCCGCCTTACCCTGACGGAACAGCGCGATGGCGGCGCTGCGTCGCTCGCCGGTCAGCTGCAGCCGAGCCATGACCGCCTCCGCCAGCGCGATCTCGGCGGCCGACACACGACCGTCCGCCTTGGCCAGGTGCCCCATGGTGGAGAAGGTGGCGGTGAAGAAGACGCTCTCGATGCGTTTGCGATCGCCCAGGGGCAATTGCATGTCATCGGCCAGCTTTTGTACGCCACGGTCGACGCCATGACCGAGCGATGCGCCGAGCACTGCGCCAATCGGCCCGCCCGCGGCGAATCCCAAAACCCCACCGACTACCTTACCCAGCCAACCCATGTGTGCGACTCCTTCAATATCATCGCTCGGTACCACCCCGGACGAGGATGCGTTCGTTCAACGGAGAGCGGAACTGCGAGCGAAACTGCTACTTGCCCTTCAGGTATTGCTCGTCGGAGAAGGAATAGACCCACTCCGGGCGAAACGCCACCAAGATCACCATGATCCAGCCGTTGAGCATGGCCTCGGGCATGAACATCAGCGGAAAGAAAGGCAACACCGTCTGACGCAGTTGGTCAAAGGTGTAGGCGCCGCTGCCCACCAGCAGCCAGGTCGCCATGTAGCCCATGGCCACGCCGACCAGCCCGGCGGTGAGGAAGCCGTTGACCAGCACGTAGACGAAGAACTGCTTGGGCAGATAATACCGGATCAGCACCAACATGATCTGCGTGAGCGTGATCGGCAGCACGCCGCTGAGCAGCGCGTTTAGGGCAAAGCCCTCCCAACCGAGGCCGGCGTTGAGGTAGACACCCAGCAGCGCGAGGGACGCCGCGATGACTGCGAACGACCAGCCGAAGATCAGCGTCACCGCGGTTAGGCCCAGCAGGTGATAATTGAGACCGGGTTGCACCTGCATATCCATCTGCCACAGGAGCAGCAGCGCCACGCAGGCGCCGAAAAGCACGTGGGTCAAGCGCGCCTTCAGCAGGGTGCGCCAGGGCGCCTGCACCAGCGCCAGCGTAAGACAGACCAGATACAGGACCAGCGCTGTCCAGATGGCGAAGGGCGAGAAAAGGGCGGAGTCGAGAGTCATAATGGATCGCCATGCACAAAAAAAGGGGTCAGAACCCTTTTTGGTTCCTGAAACCAGGATGCACGAACACTTGAGTTGTCGAAAAGGGTTCTGACCCCTTTTTAGTCACATAGGAGCAGAGATTATGCGCTACCGTCCGTTAGGCCGCACCGACATCCGGGTCAGCGAGCTGTGCCTCGGCACCATGACCTTCGGCGAGCAGAATACCGAGGCCGATGCCTTTGAACAGCTCGACCGCGCCGTCGACGCCGGCATCAATTTCATCGACACCGCCGAGATGTACCCGGTTCCGCCCATGGCGCAGACCCAGGGCCTAACCGAGACCTACATCGGCAATTGGCTCGCGGCCCGCGGCAACCGCGACACGCTGATTCTGGCGACCAAGGTCGCAGGCCCGGCGGACTGGATGCCCCATCCGCGCGGCGAGGGCGGTCGCCTGGACCGAGCCAATATCGAGGCGGCGCTCGATGCCAGCCTGCGCCGTCTGCGGACCGATTACGTCGACCTGTATCAGCTGCACTGGCCGGATCGGGACACGAACTACTTCGGCAAGCTCGGCTATCAGCACAGCGAACCGGACACAAGTGTGCCGCTGGTGGAGACCCTGGGCGCGCTCGACGACCTGGTCAAGGCCGGCAAGATTCGCCACGTCGGCCTATCCAATGAGACCCCCTGGGGCACCATGCAGGCGCTGGCTCTCTCAGAACGGCACGGGCTTCCGCGCATGGCCAGCATCCAAAACCCCTACAACCTGCTCAACCGAACCTTCGAGATCGGTCTGGCGGAGGTCGCGCTGCGTGAGCAATGCGGCCTGCTTGCCTATTCGCCGCTGGCCTTTGGCATGCTGACCGGCAAGTACCAGGATGGCGCCCGCCCCGAGGGCGCGCGTTTGACGCTCTATGCCCGCTTCGACCGCTACTCCAATCCGCAGGCGATCGCGGCTACCGACCGCTACATGGCCATCGCCAGCCGCCACGGCCTGGACCCGTCGCAGATGGCCCTCGCCTGGGTCACCAGCCAGCCCTTCGTGACCTCCAACATCATCGGCGCCACCAGCATGGCGCAGCTCGAGGTCAATCTAGCCAGCGCCGATCTCACGCTGACCGACGAGGTCATTACCGCGATCGAGGCCGCCCATGTCATGCAGCCGAATCCCAGCCCGTAAAGTCTAAAAAGGGGTCAGAACCCTTTTTGCGCCGACCGGATCGGGTCTTACTCAGTTGCGATGTGTCAAAAAGGGTTCTGACCCCTTTTTAGGCGCCTTTTTAGGCGATGCCGTGGCGGCCGCATTTTTCGCCAGCGATGTGGTTGGCGTGTGCGAGCAGTGACGGCAGCTCGAGTCCGCGCATTAGTCCGTCAATGACGGCGGCGTTGAAGACGTCGCCGGCGCCGAGGGTGTCGACCAAGACCTCCGGTGGTTGCGCGGCGGCGAAGACGGGCTCGCCGCCGCGCGCGAGGCCGTAGGCGCCGGCGCTGCCCCAGGGCAATAGGCAGAGGTCGGCATCGCTGTCGGCACTGCGTTGCCGCAGGAAGGTCGTGGGATCGGCGGCGCTGCCTCGCGGCGACATGGCGGCGGCGAAAGCGCGGGAGAAGATCAGCAGGTTGGCCCCGCGGAACAGGCGTTCGATGTCGTCGCGGGGCTTTTCGATCTCGACGGACACTGGCAGGTCGGGCCGCTCGCGGCGCACGCGTGCGATCATCGCGGCGGTTTCCAACGGGTTGCGACCCTCGAAGTGCACCCAGGCCAGGTCCGTCAGCGGTACCGCGTCAAAATCCCGTGCGTTGAGTTCCCGTTGCTTGCGGTAATGGACGATGGTACGGCTGCCCGTGGCTCGGCTGAGCGCGATGTAGGAGGTCGGTGTGCGTCCCCCGGGTATGGCGATGGCGAATTCGTGGCTGATGCCGCGACGCTCCAGGTCGTTCGTGATCAGCGCCGCGCCGGCATCGGCGGCGAGGGTGCCGAGCCAGACACAGGGCCGGTCGAGCTGTCGCAAAACCGCCAAGGTGTTGGCCGCGTTGCCGCCGCGCACGATGCGCTGATCGAACGCCCGCACCTCAGCGTCCTCTGGCGGGTAGTCGTCCACCAGATTGACGATGTCGACGGTGGCGATACCGACGCCGAGGACCTGGCCGCCGCCTGCGCTGCTGAAGCCATTATCGACCCCGTCTTCGACTCGTGGGCCGGTGCCGGGCGGAGCCTGCGCAGCTTCAGATGGCATCGCCGGCCACGCGAAAGCCGATGGTATTGATACGGGTGTCGGGCTCGAAGCCGCGCCGGGCAAAGACATGCATGGACTTGGCCGGCGCCTTGAAGCTACCGCCGCGCGCGACGCGCTCGCGACAGCCGATCTCGGTGACGGCGCTGCCGTCGGCCGGGGCGCCGCTGTAGCTGGGACGATAGCAATCCGCCACCCACTCGTAGACGTTGCCGGCGGTGTCGTAGAGCCCAAACGCATTTGGTCCGCTGAAGCCGGTCGGTGCCGGGGCGATGCGGTCGAGGCGAGAACCGCAGTCGAAGCAGACCGCGCGTCCGGCCGGTGCATCGGAGCCCCACCAGAACAGGGACCGGGCGCCGGATCGGGCCGCGTATTCCCATTCCGCCTCGGTGGGCAAGCGGTAGTTTTTGCCGGTGATGCGTGACAGCCAGCGGGTGTAGTTCACGGCGTCGGCCCAGGTCACGTCGATCACGGGCTGCCTGCCACGCCCGAATCCGTAGTCATTGGGGCGCCGCGCGCCGGTAGCGCTGACAAAGCGATCGTATTCGGCGAAGCTGACCTCGCGCGCGCCGATCAGGAATGCGCCGAGCGACACATCCCTTGCCGGGCGGGCATCGCTGTCGCTTGCGCCCGCCGGGTTGCCCATGTGGAAGGTGCCGGGATTCAGTGCGATCATCTGCGGGCCGTTGCCGTCGCGTACCTGTCCGCGCACCGGCGGCGTCTCGCGCGCCTGCGGTTCAGCAGTGGGTACCGTTTCGGTTATGGGATCGGGCTCGTTTGCGGCTTCTGCCCGGGTGTCGCTTATAGCGGTGTCATCCGCCGCGGGAGTGTCGGATGCGCTAGGGGGGGGCGTGAGCATGCGTCGTTCCGGCCAATGACCGCTCCACCAAAGCCCGGTGGCTGTCGCGATCGACAGCGCTGTACCCAACAGCAGGCCGATGACTGCGGGCGACGCAGGGCTTCTGTGGTCGCTTGGTGCTGGGGATCGCGGCGGCGTCGGGATCGATGCGGTGCGCGCCGGGGGCTCCGCGGGAGGGCCCGGCGGGGGCTGGGCCGAGCTGTCCCGCGCGATTTGCCGCGCATGCGATTGTTGCTTCGATCGGCGGCGCGCCTGCGCCTGATCGAGCTCGCGCTGTTGTACCCGCAGGCGCAGCGCATCGAGTTGCTGAAAGTTGTCTTCGAGCTGATCTTCCAGATCGCGGCATTGCGTGGTCAATTGTTCGATCACGCGGTCCTTTTCGCGCAGCGTGTTGCGCAGTGCCTGGATCTCCTGCTGACCCGCGACGTTCTGCGTCACGGTGACCGGGTCGCGCGGGCTTGGCAGCGCCGAGCGGGCCTGCTTCAGCTCGAGCTCTAGCCTCTGCCTTTCCGTCTCGGCCTGAGCGCGCACTTGGGCGAGTTCGGCGCGTAGCGCGGCAGCCGGTTGCAGTGCGGTCGGATCTTCGAGGTAACTGTGCGGTTCCGCCATGGCGATGCTGATGGGTTCGATGCCTGCCCTTTCTCGGGCAGCGCGTGTTCGGAGACCGATACTATAGGCCCCACATAAACGCTGCACACTGAATTGGGACCATCATGACTAGGGCCATCATCGCAGCCGGGCATGAACAGACGGCCGCCGCGGCGGCGGAAGTGATTGCCGCTGGCGGCAATGCCTTCGACGGCGCGGTCGCGGCGTTGGCGGCTGCCTGCGTTGCCGAGCCCGTGTTGGCCTCGCTTGGCGGCGGCGGCTTCTTGCATGCACGCCCGGCCGGCGGCGAGCCGGTCATCTATGACTTTTTTGTGCAGACCCCGCGCGTGAAGGCGGCTAGTGACGGGCTCGACTTCTATCCGATCATTGCCGACTTTGGCGACACGGTACAGGAGTTTCATATTGGAATGGGCGCCATCGCCACGCCAGGTGCCCTTGCTGGTCTGTTCAGGGTGCAGCGAGACCTGTGCCTGCTGCCATCGTCTGCGTTGCTGGAGCCGGCGCGCCGGCTTGCGCACCACGGCGTTACCGTCAACGCCTTCCAGCACCAGATTGCCACCGTGGTGGAGCCGATCCTGCGCGCACGCCCCGAGATCTTTGCACTGCACGCATCCCGCCGCCACCCTGCCCGTCTCGCTGAGCCCGGAGAGCGGGTCACGCAGCCAGCGCTCGCGCAGGCGCTGTTGGAACTTGCCGAGGCTGGTGCGCAACTGCTCTATGGCGCTGACTCAGGCGGAATCGGCGCTGGATCAAGCTGCGGCGCTTGGGGTGAACGCCTGGCGGCGGATTGTGGCGCCACGGGCGGCCACCTGACTGGCGCCGACCTGACCGGTTATCGTGTCGAGCAGCGCAGCCCGCTCCAGCGTGTCTATCGTGACGCGACGCTGTACCTGAACCCGCCGCCGTCCCTCGGCGGTCTGCTGATCGGCCTCACGCTGGACCTGCTGTCGCAGCAGCGCCTGGATGGTCTGGCTTTCGGCGGCAGCGCGCACCGTCATCTGCTGGCGACGGCGATGCAGCTGACGCAAGACCTGCGGGCCGGGGCGGCGATCGACGCCGACCTCGATTGGGCCTTGCTGGCGCAGGCCCGGACGCTGATGCGAAGCACGACACTGTTCCGCCGCGGCACGACTCAGATTAGCATCGCCGATGCCAACGGCAACCTGGCGAGCATGACCCTCTCCAACGGCGAGGGCGCGGGCTATCTATTGCCCGGCACCGGCATCATGCTGAACAACATGCTCGGCGAAGAGGACCTGAATCCCGGCGGGTTCCACCATTGGGCCGAAGACCGGCGCATCGGCTCGATGATGTGTCCCACCCTGGTGGAACATGCCGACGGTGGCTGGAGCGTGCTCGGCTCTAGTGGCTCGAACCGCATTCGCAGCGCGATCCTGCAGGTCTTGAACAATCTCATCGATCTGCGCATGCCGCTGACCGCCGCGGTCGAGGCGCCAAGAATTCACTACGAAGCGGGCAGGCTGAATATCGAACCACCCTGTGACGCTGAGGTGCTGGAGACCCTAAACGGGCATTGGCCGGAGGTGTTGGCCTGGGGTGCCCGCAGCATCTTCTTCGGCGGCGCGCATAGCGTCGCGATCGGAGCGGACGGTACGCTGCGCGGCGCCGGCGATAGCCGCCGGGGCGGGGTGGTCAGGCGGGTATGAGAACGAGAGGTGCGAGGTGCGAGGGGCTAGGGCCTAGGGCGGCGATGCCTCAGACCGACGAGCGTGCGGCGCTACGTTGCCCCGGCCGTACATTGCTCTGACTGGGCCAAGCGCCGAGGGCCAAGGGCCGCTGTACAGCACGATTGCGCAATCTCGGCCCCAGGTCCTTGGCGCTCGGCCCTTGGTCCTGCAAGCGCGTTGTCGCTGCAAGACTTGACGCGTCTGCAAACATTTGATGCCTTTAACCAAGCTAGGCTCAGTTATCCCGGAACGCGGAGCGTCAGCGTGTTGCCGCGCTGGATCATCTCGAAGCGCTTCAAGTAGTTCATGCCGAGCAACACCTCGTCTCCCGGCATGTTGGGCATCACGACCGCACGCACATTCCGCGCCGTGAGACCGCCGAGGCTGACGCTGGAGAGGCGCGTGGACCAGATCCGCACGAGACCGTTGGCGGTCTTGCTCATGCCGCCTGGGCGCATGGGCAGTTCCAACTGCCGAGCCAGCTCCATCGGCAGCGCCACGGATGTGGCGCCGGTGTCGAGTAGAAAGGTCACGTCCGCCCCATTGATACTGCCCCGCGCCACGTAATGGCCCATGCGGTTGCGCTGCAGCACTACTTGTGGGAGACCCGCGGCATTGATTTCCAATGACGGGTCCGGGTTTGGATTGCGCTGGTGTTCCAGCAGGTTGCTGAAGAACAGCACCAGCAGCGCAAGGCCGACGATCCAGGCGGCGATCAGTAGTGCCTTGCCGAAGCGCGAGGGGAGGTCGTCAGTGCTTGGGAGGTCTCCGTTCATGCGATCTATATGGGGACGAGGGCGGCGGTTCATCACTAAGACGAACCCAGAGCCGAGGTTTAAGCAACTTGAGAACCGGGTGAGGAGACTTTGCGACCAGCGTAACAGTCGCTAGCCGCACTTCCGGCTTCCAGCGGCATATAGCGGACAGGAGCGGGTATAGAGGGGCGAGGTTCGAGGAAGACAAGACAGATCAAAAGGTTCTTTGCGGGGCAAACCGAAAACTGGCATGCGATGCGTATACCGGGCAGGTGCGAGTTTCGAGGAGCGAGTGTCTAGGAAGATAATATCAATCAGAAAGTTAGCCTTGATAAAAACTGAAAACTGACGTGCCATGAGTACATTTCAGCAGATAAGGGTGAGCGCACCCAGAGCACCCAGTGCAGCGGCGGGAAGTCCGCGCGGGCTGGCCGCGCCGGGCCAATCGGCTGAGCAACAACGCGTCTTGCTTGGGCGGTCTGAGGCGTTGCCTCGTTGGCGATTGGCGGCGATGGATGCGCCGGCCATAGATCGCCTTCGACCCTATCTGGTCCGCACATCTATCAATCGCCGGGCAATGATCCGGTAAACTGTGGGGGTTTTCGTCCACTCCCATCCCAAGTTCCAACCTGAGTTCGCCGGATCGCGATGTACCGTTCTCTGCTGACCAATCTATTTCCTTTTGTTCGCTGGTTTCCGATGAGCGGAGCCACGCTGCGCGCCGACCTGGTCGCCGGTATCACCGTCGCGCTGGTGCTGATACCACAGAGCATGGCCTACGCCCAGCTCGCTGGGTTGCCGGTGGTCTACGGTCTTTATGCCTCGTTTCTGCCGGTGATCGTGGCCTCGCTATGGGGCTCGCTGCCGCAGTTGCACACGGGGCCGGTGGCCATGTTGTCATTGATGTCGGCGGCGGCGGTGTTGCCGCTGGCGCCGCTCGGCAGCGAGGCATTCGTCACACTGTCGGTGATGCTCGCGCTAATGGTTGGCGTGCTACGCCTCGCTCTCGGACTGCTGCGCATGGGCATTCTGGTCAACTTTCTGTCCAGCCCGGTCATTGTCGGCTTCACCAATGCGGCGGCGCTGATCATCGGTTTGTCCCAGTTCAGCAAGATCCTGAACGTGCCGTTTCCCCGTACAGACAACTTCGTGGCGGACCTATGGACGGTGTTCGAACAGTTGCAGCATGCCCATGTCCCGACACTGCTGTTCGCCGTCGCGACCTACGCCATTATCGTCGGCGCCAAACGCTACACGCCGAAACTGCCGGGTGTGCTGTCGGCGGTGGTGCTGACCACGCTCGTCAGCTGGGCCATCGGCTTCGAGCGCAATCAGACGGTAAGCGTCGACACCATCCAAGATACCGAGGCACGCGAACTGGCCCTGGGCTACGCATCGACGGAACGAGCCATCGGCTCGCTGGCCGTGACTACCGCGAGGATCAATCAGAATATCCGTGCCTTGGCGGCGGCCAAGGATGAGGCGCGCTTTGCCGAACAGGCGCTGTTGGAGGCTGATCTGCGGGTGCTGAACCGGGACATGGAACAGCGCAAGCTGGCCAATAATGAGCGCCAGGTGTCGTTGCACAATCTTCGGTTTGAGCATGTGATCGCTCCCGGCGGCGAGGACCTGTTCTTTCGCAAGGGCGCGGTGCCGCAGGAACTGTTGACGGATGGCCGCTACTGGCGCATCAGCAAGGTGAAAGGCGAGACCCTGACGCTGATGGGCGGCGGCGCGGTGGTGGGCGATATCCCCTCCGGTCTGCCGGGCATGCAGGTCCCGACGCTAGACATGGGCTTCTTCTGGGCCTTGCTGCCATCGGCGCTGGTGATGGCGCTGATCGGCTTCATGGAGGCCACGTCGATCTCCAAGGCGATTGCCGCGCAGACACGCGAGCGGGTCGACACCAGTAAGGAGTTGGTCGGCCAGGGGTTAGCCAACATCGTCGGCAGCTTCTTTAGTTCCTATACCGTCAGCGGTTCGTTCTCGCGCTCCGCGGTGGCGGCCAAGAGCGGTGCCAAGACCGGCTTGTTCGCCATCTTGAGTGCGCTGGCGGTGATGTTGGTGCTGCTGTTCCTGACCCCGTTGTTGTACCATTTGCCCCAGGCGGTGCTGGCCGTGATCGTGATGATGGCGGTGTTCGGGCTCATCAACGTGCGCGCCCTGATCCGCGCCTGGCGCATCGAGCGGCAGGAGGCCCTCGTCGGCGTCATCACATTTATTGCAACGCTGGCCATGGCGCCGCAGTTGGCCAACGGCATTCTGCTGGGCGCCGGGCTCGCGATCGTGCTGTTTCTGGTGCGGACCATGGCGCCGCGCACGGACATCGTCGGTCGCCATCCCGATGGCACGCTGGCCGGTGTCAGTACCAGCGGCCTCGAACCGCTGGGGAAACACTTCGTCGCCGTGCGTTTCGACGGCTCGTTGAACTTCGTCAACGCCTCCCGCTTCGAAGACGTACTGCTTGAGGCGCGTGTGCGCAACCCGCAGGCCAAAGCGGTGCTGGTTATCGGCAGCGGCATCAACGACCTGGACGTGACCGGCGAGGAACGCCTGCGCGACGTGATCGACAATTTCCGTGACAGTGGCGTGGAGATCTACTTCTCCAGCTTGAAAGCGCAAGTCTACGAGACCCTTTGCAACGGCAAGCTGTTCGACGTGCTCAGCCGAGACAACTTCTTCAAAACCAAAGAGAAGGCGCTGACCTTTATGGAAACGACCTACGGCTGACATGAATTCCCTAAAACAGGACTGGCTGTCCAACGTCCGCAACGACCTGCTCGCAGGCCTCGCTGTCGCGCTGGCCCTGATTCCCGAGGCCATCGCCTTCTCCATCATCGCTGGTGTCGACCCCAAGGTCGGCCTGTACGCCTCGTTTTGCATCGCCACCGTGATCGCGTTTACCGGTGGGCGTCCGGGTATGATTTCGGCCGCCACCGGCGCCATGGCGGTGTTGATGGTGCTGCTGGTGAGGGAGCATGGGTTGCAATACCTGCTCGCGGCGACGCTGCTCACAGGCGTGCTGCAGATCATCGCCGGCTGGCTGAATCTGGCGGTGCTAATGCGCTTTGTGTCGCGCTCGGTCATCACCGGCTTCGTCAACGCGCTCGCGATACTGATCTTCATGGCGCAGTTGCCGGAACTAATCGGCATGGGCTGGCAGGTCTACGCCGTGGTCGCCGCCGGGCTGGCGATTATCTATGGCTTCCCGTATATCACCAAAGCGATTCCGTCGCCGCTGGTGACGATCGTCGTGCTGACCATCGCCGCGATCTTCTTGGGCTTGGATATCCGCACCGTCGGCGACATGGGCGAGTTGCCGGATAGCCTGCCGGTATTCCTGCTGCCGGACGTGCCTCTGAACCTGGAGACGCTGCAGATCATCCTGCCGTTCTCGGCGACGATGGCGATGGTGGGCCTGCTGGAGTCGATGATGACCGCGGCCATCGTCGACGACCTGACCGACTCACCAAGCAACAAGCGGCGTGAGTGCGTGGGGCAGGGCATGGCGAACATCGCCTCGGGCTGCATCGGCGGCATGGCCGGTTGCGCGATGATCGGCCAGTCGGTGATCAACGTGAAGTCGGGCGGACGCGGACGACTGTCGACCCTTTCCGCCGGTGTCTTTCTACTGGTCATGGTGGTTTTCTTGGGCGACTGGGTGGCGCAGATCCCGATGGCCGCACTGGTGGCGGTGATGATCATGGTCTCCATCGGCACGTTCAACTGGGCCTCGGTCTGGAACCTGCGCAAGAACCCAAAGAGCTTCAGTACCGAGATGGTCGTCACCGTGGTCGTGGTGGTCGCGACCCATGACCTTGCCCAGGGCGTCTTGGCGGGTGTGTTGGTGACCGGATTCTTCTTTGCGCACAAGGTCGGCCAGGTCCTGTACGTGGGCTCCAAGTCCGAGGACGAGGGCCGCGTGCGCTCCTACAGCGTCATCGGCCAGGTGTTTTTCGCGTCGGCAGAGCGATTCGTCAGTTCCTTCGACTTCAAGGAGGTCATTGAGAAGGTCCGCATTGATGTCAGTCGCGCCCACTTTTGGGACATCACAGCGGTCACCGCGCTGGATAAAGTCGTGATGAAGTTCCGTCGCGAGGGGACCGACGTGGAGGTGATCGGTCTGAATCAGGCCAGTGCGACCCTGATCGACCGCTTCGCCGTCCACGACAAGCCCGACGCCGTCGAACGGCTGATGGACCACTGACCGGAGAGCACCCCGGAGATCGCCAATGAAAACGGAAAACAAGGTTCTCGCCTGCGTCGACCAATCCCATTTTGCCGACTATGTCGCGGACTACGCGGCCTGGGCCGCGCGCCGGATGGATGCCCCGCTGGAGTTTCTGCACGTCCTCGATCGTCATCCCGAGGTCGCCATCGGCAACGACCACAGCGGCGCCATCGGCTTCGGGGCCCAGGAGGCGCTGCTGAGCAAGCTCTCCGAGCAGGATGAGACGCGCAGCCGCGATGCCCGCGAACAGGGCCGGCTGTTTTTGAACCGGCTAAGGCAGCGCGCCATCGCTGCCGGTGTCGAGGCCCCCGATGTCCGGCAGCGTCACGGGGCGTTGGAACAGACGCTGGTGGAACAGGCGGAAGGCGTGCGTCTGTTTGTGCTCGGCCGCCGCGGCGAGTCCGCCGAGACCACACAGCGCGACCTCGGGCGCAACGTCGAGCAGATGGTGCGGGCGCTGCATCGCCCCATTCTCGCCGTGACCGAGGGCTTCAAGGAGCCAAAGCGCGCCATGGTCGCGTTCGACGGCAAGGCCGTGACCCGCAAAGGCGTCGAGATGATCTCTAGCAGCCCGCTGTTTCGCGACATGCCCGTCCATCTGCTAATGTCAGGCAAGCAACGAAAGGATGCAACAAAACAGCTCGACTGGGCCAAGGCCACGCTGGAGACTGCTGGCATTGAGGCTCCGACCGCGCTGATCCCCGGCGACGCAGAACGCGTCATCGCTCGCTATGCACAGGAGCAGGACATCGACATGCTGATCATGGGTGCCTACGCCCACTCCCCGCTGCGCAGCCTATTTTTCGGCAGCAAGACCTCCGATCTGCTGCGCTCGGCCAAGATCCCGACGCTATTGCTTCGTTGAACCTAAACTCGGCAATTGCTCGTGCAAGAGCTCGATTCCAGGCTACCCGCAATTCTCGGTTGACAGCTCCGCCTGCCGCAAAACCAGCGCTGTCGCGCCCTCGGCTAGGTCTGGCGGGTAGCCGTACTTCGCGAGCAGGCGCCGCACACGCCGCCGCAGGCTTGCTCGGACCGATTCACGCTGGGTCCAGTCGAGCTTCGGCATCTTGCGAACCATCTCGGTCAGCTCGCGGGCCATGAGGCGCAGCGTTTCCAGCGCCAGGTTCTTCTGCTCCAACGCGGCCACACGCTCAAGGAACTCGTCCCCCAGGATGTCGAGCCGCGCCTCGTTAAGGCCGGCTACCGCGAACAGGTCGATGACATCGTCGGCATCCACGGCCCCGCCGATCACTTGCCGCACCGCAGCGTCGATGTCGCGCTGTCGCGCGCGGGTGCCTGGGCGATCGCCGTCGTCGGCCAAGCGCTTGCGGATCATCGCTTGCGCGTGCTGGAAGAAGGCCAGATGCGGAGTGATCAGCTCGGTCTCCGGTCGCGGCACGGCCAGGGCAAAGGCCGTCGCCAGCTCCTTGACCAATGTGCGAAAGCGCTTCCAGCCGTCTTGCTGTCCCAGCACGTGGTCGATGGCGGCCAGGTACACCGGCAACACATCGCGTGGCGCGGCGTTCAATGCCCGGCCGTAATCACAGCCGTGGAAAAAGTCCAGGAGCTTCTCGAAGGCCATCTGCATCGCCGGCACCGCCTCATCCTGCACCCGGTGCACGGGCTGTCCTGTACCGCCGGCGCGGCTGAAGGTGGCTATGGCATCGGCGAGCTGGTCGGCGAGCCCGAGCAGGTCCACGATGAGCCTACCGGGCTTGTCGCCCCAGACCCGTTTCACGCGCCCGATGGCCTGCATCAGGTTGTGCCCGGCCAGTGGCTTATCGAGATAGAGGGTATGTGCCGGCGGGCAGTCGAAGCCGGTCAGCCACATGTCACAGACAATGACCAGACGCAACTCGTCGGCCGGGTCCTTGAAGCGCGCGGCCAGGCGCTTGCGCGCGGCCTTGGTACGCACATGGCTGCGCAAAGGCTCCGGGTCCTCGGCACTACCGGTGACGACTACCTTCATCGCACCGTGCTCGTCGTCTGCATCGTGCCAGGCCGGGCGCAGCAGGCGTATCTGCGCATACAGCCGTGCGGCGATGTCGCGGCTCATGCGCCAGCACCACGACGTTGGTCCGCGTGGAGATTAAGCCCTGAGCGTCGGCGAACTTCTGGATGGTCGTAAACACCACGCCACCCGCGGCACGGTCCAGCAGGCCCCGCAGGTGCTCGCGGCTC
>JGI12210J13797_10003190_pt1 | contig 28256 bp, 21 predicted proteins | sample ElkSlonscriptome_3_FD_13797 | JGI IMG/M metagenome (IMG submission 13797) | reverse complement strand
CCGGGGCCCGACCGATTCAGTCCTCAGGCGGGGCTGCCGGACTCCTGCTTCGCGGCCTCACGCGCTTTCTCTTGCACCGCCTGCCCACTGGCGAGCAGGCTGTCGCGGTCCAGCCCCTGCTCTCGCGCCTCTTGTCCAGCGGCGGTTGTAGCGGCCTTTGCCGCGCGCTTGGCCGCATCCGCCTTGCCGCGGGCCATCTCATCGGCTTGTTTCTTAACGCCATCGCTGGTGTCGCCAATCAGCCGGTCTTCGGTCTGCGTCGAGGGCAGACCGGCGCCGAGCGCCGCGCCAGCAGCGACGCCCAGCGCCAAGACGGCAAGCGGGTAGCGTTGAGCCGCGTCGCCGGTACCTGCGGCCGCGCGCTGGGCGCCCTCGGATACCGCGGAACTGGCGTTCTTGGCGCGCCTCATCGCATTGCGTCGCGCCTCGGCGACACGCGATCGCACCTCATCCGACCCGGCGGCCATCCGCAGCCGAGTGCGGTCCATGCGCGCTTTCGCGTTGTCACGAGCCTCGCGGCCCTTCTCCGCCAAACCCGAGCCTCCGCTCGCCGTGCCGGTTTCCTCGAACGCGCCGACGCCGCTTCGATACTCGGTTGCAGCCTGCTCCCCAAGGTCTTCGCATAGGACGCACTCGAGCTCGTCCACATCAAACGGATACTCGCGACTGAGGCAAAAGGCGTAGAGGTCCGTCAGGCTCATGTCGTCGATGCCGTCGCCATGGACGCCCGACGGGTCCGCGGTGGCGTGGCTGTCGGTGTCGTTGCTCGAGCCCGTCGCCGCCAGCTTCTCGCGCAGCTTGCCGGTGCCGTCACCCTGACCCAGCATCAGCCAGCCGAGGCCGACGCCGATGAGTGTGGCCGGTATCGGGTTGTCCCGCACGGTGGCGCCCAGATTGTTGACAAACTGACCCGGTCCGCCGTTTAGGCTTCGCAGGGCTTCATTGATCAAGTCGGTTGGCGATAGTTTGCCTTCAAGGGACGATAAGGTACGGTCGATCTCCGCACGATGATGCTCAATGTGCTCGTTTAAGTCCGCTTGGCCCGGTTCGGACTGCCAGCGGGTCTCGCCGTTGCCGCGGCGGCCGGGTTCGGTGTTGGCTTGGGTGTTCATGTCAAATTCTCCTGCAGGACGCGACGATCGCGTCGGTTATGTTCCAGAGTCTGGTCCGGTGCGAGGCCTTCAGCGCTGAATTTGTTACTGCCTCGGTTTATCATGGCAGCGCCGATGACGGCGACGACCGCACCCACAATCAGCGGTGCAAGCCAGGGCAGCTCGGGCGGCAGAACCAGCATCAGCGCAACCACGGCGGCATCCAGCAGGATGACCAAGCCGGCGATTAACACGATCGCGCCGCCCGCCATCGCCACCAGACCACCACGCAGACTGGAGATGTTGTCAGCCATCTCGCCTTTGGCCAGGGCCACCTCATCACGCAGCAGCGCGGTGAGCTCCTGAACGAAGTGGCGCATCAAGCTGGGTATTGATCGATCCTGTTGATCCCTGGCATCGGTGGCATCAACGCCCCGGGGGTCGCTATAGGGCTCGTTCATGGTCAAACTCCGTCACGGTCAAAGGGTGGGGGTCGCGGCGTTGGCGGCGCCACTGCGCGGCCTCGGCGCTCGGTAATCAGACGCCTGCGCGGTTGTCTCCGGGCTCGAGCTCTTTAGGAATCTGGCGAGCATGAAACCGGCGACCATCGCACCACCGAACGCAAGCGCGGGCTGCTCGCGTGCATACCGCTGCGTCTCGCTCAACAGCTCCCCTGCCGGCTTGTGCTTGACGCGATCAGCGAACTGGTCGATGCCTGCCGCGGCAGAACGACAGTAGCCGGCCAGATTACGCTGCCCGTCGGACTCCAGCGAGTCCACGCCGGCGTGAAGCGCGGCAGCCATCGCGGCGACCGTGTCGCCGGCCTCATGTCGCCGGTCCTCGGCAACGGAAGCCGCCTGGCTTCGTAAATCTTCCGCCTGTTCGCGCGTCTCGTGCTTGACCTCATCGGCTACACGGGCCGCGGCGCCTTTCGCCGACTCGCTCGCGTTGTGCGCTCGCGCATCGTCGTCTCGTCTGTCTTCGGGATCGTATTGCATGGGTTGCTCCTCATTTCAGGTTGGTGGACTTGACCTGTCGCCCCTCTCCTGAGCAAGACGCATGCCGGGCAGAATTGATAGAGGTGTTTGAACCGCGCAAGGCGCCAATGGCGCCCAAGCGCGCGCGCTAATCTCTTGACCAAAGGCCCTGCCGCGTGCTCATCGAAGTGGACAGGGATCAGCGCGGCGCTGCTGCGTCGATGCCGCGGCGGTCGCCTTTCGTCACCCTTGTCGCGCGCCGGCCACCGCTGTGTGCCAAATGCCCCTCAACCGGGGGGATTGACCCAAATGCGGTGTCGGTACTCGGCGCGGGGAGGGGTCAACTCGCCGAGCGCATCCCAGCTACCAGCGGTGTTGGTCGGACTGTCGGCGGTTCCTCAGCAGGCGCTCTGGGTGGCCCTGCTCTATCTTGGCGTGCAGCTGTTCGAGCGCTATGGCGGCACGGATTGTTCAGAGGCTCGTGCTCGTCGGATTGGATTCTTTGGTTTCCGGGGCGACAACGGGTGGCGCCTGGGGTGCTGGGAGCTTCTGCACCTTGGCTTTCTGTTCCTTCTCGCGGATCAAGTTGTTGAGACTGCGAAAACCGTCCTCAAGCGTCTCTTCCATGACCACCAGCCCACCCTGGCTGACGATGACGCGCGCCAGCTGAGGCATTCGCGACGCAGCGGTCGCCTCTAGGAAGATGCCCTGGATATAGGTGACAACCCCGTTGACCGGCAGGACAATCATGCGTCCACGGTCGGCACCCGACCCTTCTTGGTTCCAGAGGGTAAGCTCTTGAGTGATGTGTGGATGCTGCTTGATGAAGGCGTCCACCTGTGCAGGCCCATAGACCATCGCGCCCTTCGGGAAGCTGTAGACCACGATGTGGCCGTAGTCGCGGCCGTCGCTCCCCACCGTGGCGAGAGCCCTCATGTTGCGCTGCCCGCGCGGGCTCATCGGCACGAATAGACTGTACTGGAAGCGCTCGGGGTGAATCAGGTTCAAGGTCAGGTAATAGGACGTGACCAAGCGCAGATCGTTACGCCACTCAACACTCGGAAACTCCCAGACGTCCTCCCTGTTGTAGAACGTCTGGGCTTTGTCTTGGTGATACTGCGCATAGACGTCCATCTGCACATCGAAGAAGTCTTTGGGATAGCGAACATGCTTCTTCAAGGCCGTCGGCATCTGGTCGATATCCTTGAAGAGCTGTGGGTACATCCGCGCATAGGCACTGGCGATCGGGTCGTCCGGGTCGGCCAGGTAATAGTCCACCGACCCGTTATAGGCGTCGACGGCGATCTTGATCGATGCACGGATATAGTTGAATGGTCTTGGATAATCGTAGAAGCGGCCGTTGTATGGGGTCGAGTTCGGGTAACGGTCGGAACTGGTAATGGCATCTTGAATCCACCAGAGCCGCCCATCGGCAACGACGATATAGGGTTTCGGGTCGAGCGTCAGGAATGGTGTCAAAGTCTTGATTCGTTCCTGAACGTTCCGTCGAAACAGCAGTTTGCTTTCGTCAGTGGTCTGAGTCGTATACAGGATGTTTTTTTCGCCAAAATAGCTCGCGAACATCAGCTTGCGGAATAGGCTGCCTACTGGTACGCCGCCGTTTCCGCGATAGTCGCTGTATTTGGTCTGATTCTCTGATGCGTAATCCAGTTCGTGGCTCGCGTTCGGCGCAATGACGGGCAGGTACTCGCCCGCACCATAGTATAGCGCCGGTTCGTCGATGGACAGGCCGGGCTTGGATGTCGGCGGGATACCCTTGATGAGCCAGTTAGTCGGCTCTGCCGCCTCCTGAGCAGCGGCCGTCATGGCTACGCCATAGCCATGAGTGTACTTGAGCCACCGATTGACCCATGTCTGCAGCGGGTCACGGAGCTTACCGACATCGATCTCCCGCGCACCGACAAACACCTGTTGGTAGATGCCGTCGACGGTGTATCGACCGACGTCGACCTGATGGAAGCCGTAGTAGGGGCGTATCTCCTGCAGCTCTCGATAGACTTTGAGGAGTCCGTCCTCATCCCAGATCGGCACGTTCTGCAGACTCAGCTCCAACTCCGGCGTGACTTCTTCACGCGTATCCTCGCGGATTTCGTAGTGCCGGGTTTCGACCTGGTCGAGATCGTAGGCCGTGAGGGTGGCGTTGATGTTGTTCTCGATAAAGGGCGCATTGCGCGACAGCGCATTGGGCTGAACGACGTATTTCTCGACGCTGTCCTTCAGCATTGGGGTTTGACGGGCCGCCACAACGACGACGAATAGCACTGCCACGGTCGCCAGATAAGGTATTCCGCGCCGGGTATTGAGCACATAGACTAGCAATCCGCCTAGGACAAGAGAAAGTAGCCCTGCCGTCCAGATCAGCGGCACCGTCACCCACATGTCCGAGTAGCCTGGGCCATAGAATAACGGCAAATGATCATCGGTAAAGACGACTTTAGAGATGTCGCCAGTGAAATAGGAAGCCCCCATCACGAAGACCAATAAGGTAATGACACTCAGGTGGATACGCGCCCCACGGCGCAGGACTCCATGATCTCGTGGCATTGTCTTGTGCTCTGCCCAGTAGAGCAACGAGAGACCGAGCAGTACGATGATGAGCGCGGCAAAGGTTTGGGCGAACATCAGGTCATACAGCGGCAGCGAGAACATATAGAAGGAAGCGTCCAAGCCAAACAATGGATCTTTTGTTCCCATGTCTGGCGCGAATAGGTACAAGAGCGCGGTTTCCCAATTGAAGAGCAGCGGCAGCGCAACGGCGGTTGCTAGCACCAGCGTCAGCGGAAGATAAACCGCAAGGGCGCGTCGCTGAAAGCGATGATAGCGCTGCCAAGTCGGGCGCCTCCGTCCATTGGGTGGATCGTTGCGCACTGCTGAGTTGGCGGCGTCCGACGGGCGTCGGGCGCCGAGGTATTTGCCCCCAGTCCAGAAATTGATAAAGAAAATTGCGAAAAAGAAGAGCAGGCCAACGGCGAACGTCAGAAAGGGATAAAGCTGGCGCAACCAGAAGTAGTCGGCATAGCCGAGTGAGTCGAACCACCAGAAATCGACCCAGAAGCCATTGATGACATAGGCCAAGATCGCCGTGCCAACGACAATGGCAAGCGCGATTCCGGCGATACTAAGGGTGAGTCGTTTCCAGGAACGCATGGCTTCTCCAATCGGCTATGGGACGTTGCGTCGCGGCATCCTTCTGCGCTCGAACAGGTTCCGCTAGCTCGAACAGGTTCCGCAATAAAAGCGGCTAAAATTGAACCTGGTTTGAACCTTCAACGTTCGCCTGATGCTTGGCTTGCGGTTTCCTTATGCTTTGCTTCGCGCAATGAGCGACAAAGATCGCTAAGCAAGAGACGTGCCGCGGCGTTTGTTCGGTCGCCGGGTGCCGTTGCGGGATAGGGTTCGCCAGGGCGGCAGTGACGCGGGTTGGTGCGAAGATCGACACCGAGATGCCTGCGGCGATTCAAGGGTATTGATCGCGGGTGGTGCAATTGCACCTGATTCGGTGGATATCACCTTTTTCATTGTCGTGGCTTACGCGGCAAAGTACCCGGGTGCACCGCGTGGGCCGCGTCGCACCTGGGTACTGCTGGCTGGCATCGCCATTGCGTCTGCGATGGCATCTGGTCGAGTCCGCGTCCCTCCTGTCAAGAACACCGCTGCCTTGTCGAGGACGCCGACTGGCGAGACAATCACCTTAATCGAGGGGTGTAGAAGATGCGCATGGCGAAATGGTTGGAGAAAATCGTTGCTGCATGGACCGCAGGGCCTAGGACGATTGGCGTCGATCACCCTGCATCCAGTGATGCTGCCTCGCAGGGGGTGAGACTGCCGTTGCGGGCAGGCTTGCAGGGCGCCAATCGGGGAGGCTGCCGACTCCTGGACCAGCAAAATGGAGAGGGCGCCAGATCGGGACGCCGGTGCCTATCTTTGGCGGTGGCGCTAACGCTGCTGCTTGGACTGGCGCCGAGCGCGCTGGCGGCTGACGATGCACTACCGTTCGACCGCGCAACCCTACGCGCCTATGTGCTCAGCCGTCTCAGCGTGATGGCCGGACGCAAGCTTGAGGTGACCGGCGACATCGAGATCGATCTCGGCTGGATGCCTACCATGCGTCTCGAAGGCGTGCGGGTGGCGAATGCCGACTGGGCGCGGGCGCCTTATCTGATGGAGATGGAGGCGCTCGAGCTGGAGCTGGATATGCGGGCGTTGCTGGACGGGGACGTTCGGTTGCCGCGGCTGTCGTTGATCCACCCAGCCCTCTTTCTCGAAGTCTCAGAGCACGGCGCTGCCAACTGGATCCTCGGCGGAGACCGGCAGACAGTTGTCGAGTCCGCTGCTGCTCCCGGCGGGAAGCCGGGGAACCTGCCACGCATCGACCGCCTAGAGGTCAAGGGCGGCGAGTTGGCCTATCTGGATCATGACGACCCCAATCCCGGCTGGATACGCGGGACGATCACCGCGGCTGGCGGCACGCTGGACGACGATGGCGTCGATGTCGGCGTCACCGGGCGACTGGGTGAGGCTCCGTTCACGATCGTCGTGCGCACCGCCTCGTTGAGCGCTATGCGTGCGGGCAGCGAACCGAACCCTGTGTTCCTGTCTGCGACGAGCGGGCCGAGCAGACTAACGGTCGACGGCACCGTCGTTGCCCCGTTCGAGCTGCGCGGCTTCGATTTGGCCTTAGAGGCTCGGGGAGCCGGCCTGGACCAGCTGCCATTGCTCACCGGCCTACCGGCAAGCCCGCCGTTCGAGCTCGATGCGCGGCTGCACCGGAATACCGCGCAGTGGCGCTTAGGCGACCTCGCAGCCTCGATCGGCCGCAGCAGAGTGCGCGGCAAGCTGGCGCTAGACTTGAGCCGCAAGCGGCCGCGGCTGACAGCGGATTTGACGGCCGAGACCTTGGTCGTCGATGAGCTGCTGGCGCTGGCGCCAGCTCGTGGCGAGTGGTCTGATCCGGCGGAGTCTGATCGATCGGAGGCTGAGCGATCGCAGCCGGGTTCGGAAGACCCCGATCCGCCGGGTGGAGGCATCGATCTCACTGGCCTGACCGCGCTGGATGCGGATTTTAGGGCGCAGGCGCAAAGGTTGGAGTACGGGCCTTGGCACTTGAATGAAGCTAGGGTGCATCTGCTCATCGACGACGGCGTACTGCGCTTGTCCCCCCTCTCCGCGACGGTCGGCGACGGTCGCGTTGCCGCCGATCTGACCTTAACGACGGACCCGCTCGCAGGTCAAGCTCGTCTCGAGATCGAATCGCTGGACCTGAGCAAGGCAGTGAGCGGAGCAGGCCAAGACGCGGGAACCTTGACTGGGGAGGAGCTTGGGGTGCTCGACGGCACCCTGCTCATGGCGTTGCCGCCACTGGCTCAGCCACCGGCCCAGCCACCGGTTCAGAAGTCAAAGGCCTCAGCTCCGGCCGTTCCGCAGCCTCGGCATGCCTTGCAGCGACTGCGGGTGCAGCTGGGGCAGCTCAGCTACCGCGAGCCTGAGAACGACACGCGGCTGCGGCTGACTCTCGCGGCGGATCCAGGTAACGCGCGGCCCAAAGTCGGCATTGAGGGACGCTTTCGCGGCCTCGCCGTTGATGGGACGCTCCGTGCCGACCCGCTGCCGGCGCTGGTTCAGGCCGAGCGCTATGCGGCCGAGGGCCAGGTACGCCTTGGTGACGGAACCACGCGGTTTGAGGCAGTCTTGCTGGCGCCGCCGAGCCTACGGCAGTTCCGTATAGATTTCGAGGCGGATCGACTGATCATCGAAGGAGCCGAGATCACGGACCTGGCCGCGCGGCTGGAGCTCGACAAAGGGCGGATGCGGCTGGGGCCGTTGCGTCTCAACTATCGCCGCCCGGCGCAGCAGACCGCATTGAGCGTTGATCTGCGGTCCGGGGCCAGCGCTGACGTTCTCAGGGGTGAGATCCAGGGCCGACTGCGCGGTGAGCCGCTCAGCGCCAGCCTGCGCTCCGACGCTTGGCTGGAGCTTGCCGAGCAGGCGTCTTCCGGCACCTGGGAATTGCGCGCGACATCGGCACAAAGCCGCCTGCGGGCGGCTGGCGAGCTACGCGACCTGCTCTCGCCAAGCAGCCTCAAGCTCGCTGTTTCCGCCAGTGGGCCGAACGCGGCGAACCTATCGGACCTATTGGGGGCCGCCCTGCCGCGGACGCCACCGTTCGATCTGCGCCTGGCGCTTACTCGCGACGGCGGTCGCATCATCCTAGACGACATCGACGCCACCCTAGGTGAGAGCGACCTCAACGGGCGCATCGCCATCGACCCCGACAACCTGCCGACGGCGGTCAACGTCGATCTGAGGTCGGACCGCCTAGACCTTGATGACCTGCTGGATCTAATGGACCAACGCCCGCGCGTCGAGCCGGACCTAGTGTTTCCGAATCGCCCGCTCGGACTCGCTGAGCTGGGTCGCCAGCTCCAGGGCCAAGTCAGTTATCGGGCCGCGCAGGTGGTCGCGGCGCGCCTACCCTTGTCTGACGTCTCGCTTGAGGCCCGACTGCGCGATGGGCGCCTTCATCTGGAGCCCCTGCGCATCGGGGCCGGTGGCGGCGATCTGCGCCTGACCCTCGATCTCGACACCGCTGCTGATCCTCCGGTCGCCGATCTGGACGGGGAGATCCGGCGTCTCAACCTGCGTCAGGCCCTTGCTGCCTATCCGATCGCGGACGAGAGCCTCGGGGTTGTCGGTGGGCAACTGCGGCTCTGGCTGGCAGGGCGCACGCCGGCCGCGCTTGCGGGTTCGGCGGATGGCGGTCTGTTCCTGCTGATGACCGGCGGCGTCCTCGAGCAACTCCTGGTCGAGGCGGCCGGCTTGGACGTCGGTGAGGCTGTGCTGGCGGCGCTGGACGGCGGTCGGGTTCCCATCGACTGTGGCTATTTGAATCTGCGCGCGCGCGATGGCCAGATCGAGATCGACAAGCTGCTGGTGGATACACGCGATAGTCTGTTTGTCGGCGGGGGCGATGTCGATCTTGATCGACAACGGGTGGACCTGGTCGTCGAGGCTCGGCCCAAGGATCTCAGCCTTCCGACCTTCGGCTCGCCGCTGCGTTTGAGCGGGCCGCTGAAGGATCTGAAACTCAACCTAGTCAGCGCCGAGTTGATCGGGCGCACGCTCGCCGCCGTCAGTCTCGCTTCGGTACAACCTCTTGCTGCGCTGCTGCCGCTGATCGAGACCGGTGGCAGCAGCGGCAGCGCTTACTGTAGTGGGCTGATGGAGCAACTTCGGGAGGCCCACCGATGAGAGACTCGCTACGACTCCGGCCGGCGCGGTTGATCGCCGTCTCGCTCGCGCTCGCGGGCTGTGCGGGGCAAACCTCGATTGAGCGCGAGCCACCGCGGCAGGCCCAGCTCACCACCCGAGTCAAGGTGGCGCTCGCCGAGGCCCAGGGGATCGATGCAGCGGCGGTGTTCGTTGAGGCGGGCGGAGATGGTCAGGTGCGTCTTGGTGGCTTTGCAGACAGCGCCGAGGCTCGCCAACAGGCGGCGCGCGTCGCGACGGGCGTGAAGGGCGTCAGCCGTGTCGACAATCGGATCGAACTACGTTGAGCAGACCCTAATCCAATCCTTCCAGGGACAGCTTATGGTCGATCCGCTCCACACCATGCATTGAGCCGAGCGGAGCCCTTAGCCTGCACGCCTGCATCTTCGGAAAAATCGGCTCGCCAACTCGACGGTGCCGACGAGCAAGATGCCTACTCCGAGGACCAGGGCGATGGCGCGCAGGTCGTCGCGCTCCATGTAGCCGGTCAACCAATCGGCAGCCCATGCCAGCAGCAGAATGGCCGGCAGCATGCCGAGCAGGCTGCCGATGAGGAAGTCGCGACGGGACCAGTCGGAGGCTCCCGCAACCAGGTTCAGCACTGAGAACGGCCCGACCGGCGCGATTCGAACGGCGACAATGGCCAATGCACCGCGCCGCGAGAGGCGGCGTTTCACCCGGTCCAATGGACCGCCCGCCCAGTGTTCGATTTCGCTTCGGCCTAGCCAGCGGCCGATCTCATAGCCGGCGATGGCGGCAAGACAAGATCCGATCACCGCGATCAGGGCACCGTAGAGCGGGCCGAATACCAGGATCACGGCGACTACGACCAGCGTCACCGGTACCCCACTGACGGTCGCCACCAAGAAACCGGACAGCGCCAGCAACGGCCCCCAATAGGAGTCCGCCAGCTCCCGCGCGGCGTTGATCAGCCGCGGCGGATGCACCCAATCCCCGAGCGGCGTCAGGTGCCATACCAAGGCGAGTGCGCCGAAAGACGCGACGATACCCAAACCCAACAGCAGATGCAGGCGCACCTGGGCATGGTGCTCGGGCGCCGCCACCGAGTGGATCAGGTCCTCGCTGCGCAGCGGTCGATCAGGATCCACTAGCCGCTCATTCGGCATCTGATCCTCCCATTGTGGATCTGTCTCTCCGGTGACCGGGCCAAGCCGGTTGTCATGCCCGCCAGCCTCCGCTTGCTCGGCACGCAGGGCCTCGATGGCCTCGGTTAGGCCTTCGCCGCGCTCCGCGGCGTCTGCCTCGGCGCGGGCGACCGTCTCGGGCTGGACCGACATGAACATGGCCAGCAAGCGTCGGCGTAAATCGCGGATGGCGTCCGCGACCGTGTCGTCTTCGGCGACGATTGCGAGGTCGCATTCGCTATCGAGCCCGAAAGAGCGATTGCTGAGGTTGGTCGAGCCAATGCGCAGCGCGCGGTCGTCGACGATCATCAGCTTCGCGTGGACCATCATGCAGCCGTCATCGACCCCCGGAACGTCCGGGAAGTAGACGCCGAGGCGGCCCTTGCGGTCCGCCTCTCGGAGCTGGGCCAGTGCCCGCACGCGCAACGCGTCCATCGTAAACTGCTCCAACCACTGGCCGGTATCTTCGGGCAAGATGATCACGACCCAGGGCGGATCATCGCGTGCCAGAACCTTTTTCAGCGCATCCCGCGTCGCGCGTGAGGTCAGGTATTGGTTCTCGATGTAGATCAAGCGCCGGGCGCCATGGATCATATCCAGATATAGTTGTTCGGACTCGCGGGCGGCAGGCCTGCCGTTGTATTCCGGGAAGGTGCGGGCGACGCCGACCCGTTGCTGTCGGAGCCAGACGTCCAATGCTTCTGGCCATGGGTCGTTGTCCGGCAGATTGGCAGGGTCGCTCGGTGTTTGTGCATCCGCCGCCTCGGTGGATGCGAAGGGTTCGCCCCCCGCCCACTGCCAGCGGTCTAGGACCACGGCTTCCAGCGCCGACGCCGCGTCGCCGTCCACGAGCAGCTGCAAGTCATGAAAAGGTGCATAGGGTTCGCCGTCGGGTTCGCGACGGCGTGGCTCCTCGGCGGCATGGGCACTGGTATCCCAGCGCCAACGACTGATGTCGAAGCCGCCACACCAGGCGATACGTCCGTCCACCACGACAAGCTTTTGGTGATGGCTCGCGCCCAACGGGTGCGCGCTGTCCTTCAGCAGGTGCAGCCGCTCGTGCGCGTCCCAGGGCCCGTCGCCGAAGAACAGCGGCTCACGCTCCAGCGCGTAGATCGGCGACCAATCCCAAAGCAGGATGTAGACTTGCAACTCCGGCCGGGCGTCGAGCAAGGCCACCAGCAGGTCGCCCAGGACCGTCGGCCATCGATCGTCGTCGCCATGGTCGCCGCGAACAAGCTCCACACGGCTGTGGATATCCCAGGCAACGATGGCGATCCGCCGCCGCGCCTTGATGAGCGAGCGCCGCAGCCCCCCGTAATAGTCTTCTCCGTCGACCACCAATGCGACCCGGTCTGCCTGGACCGAGCGCCAGCAATTGCGACCGGGTTCTAGCCTCAGCGGCGCGTCGTCACGCTGGCTGGATGCTGAATGCGAGTTCATATGGCACCTTTGCGCTGGTTTCGGCGTAGAGGAGGAAGGGTTTCCTTCGCCTGGAAATGGATTCGTTCGAAGGCGGGTGTCGCTTGCAACTATGCACAACCTAGCATGCAAGCAACTACGCACAACCTAGCATGCAAACAACTAAGCACAGCCTAGCAACCGCCGAGCCAAGTTTCCTTCGGCGTCATCAGAACCCTGCCCAGCGACCAGTTTGCTAAAGAGACTGGTCCGGACCATGGCCCGAAGGGCGATCTGCGCCAGCGCCCAAGGGAAAGCCACCAATCCCTCGTTTGCCGAGGATTGATGAGGCCTAGGGCTCGCCGATACAGAGCGCGATGGCAGCAGAAAGGGCTTCGCCGACAGCTGGCACAATGTCTGCTTCGGCTATCGGCAGTCGTTCGGGGCTAGGCTCCGGACACCCCGGTCGACCAGCTTGCCCGTTCGCCTGAGGCGGACCGCTAGGGCGATGGTTGCCGAGCGCGGGAGGCCCGCACCGCATAGACGGCCACCGAACGCGGAACTTCGCAACCAACGAGGACTAGAACCATGCCCCAAATCATTGATGCCATCCCGGAGAATGTCGAAACGGAGCCCCCTCACCACCACGTTGAGGCGTCTCGTGAGCGCCTGCACAAACTCGCCTACATCTTGGATTCGGCCATTCCGCTGCCGGGCGGCTATCGGGTCGGCTTTGATGGCGTCATCGGGCTAGTACCCGGCGTCGGCGATCTCGCGGGCGCCGCGCTCTCGTCCTACATCATCGCCGAGGCCCACCGCTTGGGGGCACCGACCGTCGTCCTGATACGCATGACGCTAAACATGTTGTTTGAAAGCGTTGTCGGCGTTATCCCCGTGTTCGGTGATTTATTCGATTTCGCCTATAAAGCAAACCGGCGCAACGTCGGACTTTTGGAAGAACACATGGCGCGCCCGCATGAGCTCAGGCGCCAGAGCCGCTGGGCGGTGGCTGGGGTAGCCGCGCTGCTCGTCGGCATGACGGTGCTGGTATTCGCGCTGGTTTTGAGCCTGCTCCGCTGGGTGATTGGCGCCCTATAGCTGATCGACGTAAGTAAGGATTCGATACTGGCCCGCACAGCTCGATCTATTGGTGTGCGGAGCGCCCTTCGGGTCGCGGCCAGGGTCGATATTGGATCGGAATCAAGAGCCAAGACGCCAGATGGCGTTCGGCAATGAACAGCTCGGCCTATGCGCCGCGGCCATCAAGCCAGTGTGGCTGCCCAGTCCGCGAGGAGCAATGGAGCACTACACCCCGCGCCCGGTTGAAATCCCCCGAAACCTGGCATCGGAAAGACTGGGCTCGGCTGTCGTCGCGCCGCCCTCCCCTGCGGCTCCGCCGCGACCAGTGCCAGCACCGACAAGGCGCAGGTTTCCGGGAGGGGTTGACGACATACGCCAGCGCGGACGAGGCAGGGAGATTGGCCGGCCCGGCGCAGGGCGCGCATTCGCGATCTCAATGCACGCGGGCGATTGCTGGCGCCTCCTGAGACGGCGCGAGTCTTGCTTATCGGTGAAGATGTAGCGCGAAGCCGTGACCAAAGCCTTCGCGACCCGCGGCGAGATACAGGAGAAACCGTATGAACGAGCAAAAAGCAAACGAGAAAGGCACCCTCACACGCGAGAGGCGGGCCACCTTGGCCGGCTTCGAATTCTTGTCGGCGCGAGACATCCTCGACCGAGACGGGCTAACAATGGATGAGAAGATCGCCTTGCTGCGCCAATGCGAGCAGGACGTTCGCAAACGGATGGTGGCCGAGGAAGATAACATGGGCGGCGATCAAGCCAATGACCAAGCCCTGGGCGACGCGCTTGGCGACATCCGCGCCGCGCTAGCGAGCCTAAATGCCGAAACCCGAGCAGCAGCCGCGCCGACCAGGCTCCGCTGAGGCTGCTTGCCGACAACGCAAGATCGCGACGGAGACGAGCGCCCCTGCCCAACGCGGTGACGTGACAAGGCGCCGCTGATCCCACCAACGAGGTATCCCCCATGCATGATCCCGCCCCCCGAGAGGATCTCGAGGCAAACCGCACCGCTTTCTTGTTCGATCTCGATGGCACGCTGGTCGACAGCGTCTACCAGCATGTACTGGCCTGGCGCGAAGCGCTGGCCGAACTCGACATTGAGTTGGCGGTGTGGCGCATCCACCGCAACATCGGCATGAGCGGCGGCCTGATGGTCAACGAACTGCTGCGCGAGACCGGCCAGCGGATGACTGCGGAGAACGCGAAGCGGCTCAGCGAGGTGCACTCACGCGCCTATGCGCGGGCCGCCGAATCTATTCAACCGCTTCCCGGCGCCAGGGAACTGCTTTCCTATCTCACCGCCGCCAACGTGCCCTGGGCCATCGCAACCAGCGGCAAGCGAGACAACGCCAGCCCAACCCTTGAGATGCTCGAGGTGCCGTCGGACGTACCCGTGATCTACCGCGACGATGTTTCGCACGCAAAACCAGACCCCGATCTGTTCATGGCCGCCGCGCGGGCGTTGCAGGTCCGGATCGAGGATTCGGTCGTCATCGGCGACAGCATCTGGGACCTGCTCGCCGCCCGCCGCGCGCGGGCGCTCGGCGTTGGCTTGCTGTCCGGCGGCTATGGACGCGACGAACTCGAGCGGGCGGGTGCCTACCGGGTCTATCAGGACCCTGCCGATCTGCTGCGACGAATCGACGAGGTTGGCGGCCGAGCGCCCGAGGGATAGGCTCAGAGGTTCGGGCAATGGCGGACGCCGCCTCAGCGCCAGTGGTTGTTCGGCACCGGCGGTAGGGGATTTGCCCAGCGACGTAGAAAAGGAGTGCTGGACGGATTCGACCTAGGGGTCGGTATCCTGTTTCCCTTTGCCGAGTCAAACGAGCACCGGGACCGCATGACGCACGCCGTCGCGCCGGTCTGAGACGGCACTATGGTCCCTATCTGTGGGCAGTCGCACTGTTCCTGGTTGCACAGCGATGGATTTTCCAAGTCGCTGTACGCACCGCGAGACCTGCGTCAGGCATCGGCACGCAGCCAGCGGCGGCTGAACCAAGCCAGCCCGCCCACCGCCAACACCCCGACCAGCAGCAAGGCGACGGCGCGCAGGTCCGCTTGCCGCAGCAGCGACAGCAGGCCTTCAGCAAACAGCGTCATTGCAATCACGGCAGGCGCCATGCCGATCACGGTGCCGATCAGGAAATCCCTGACAGACAGATGCGCCGCGCCAACGAAGAGATTGAGCAGGGCGAAAGGCGCGACCGGTACAATGCGCACGGTGATCATCGTCAGGATGCCGTGCTTGGCGAGCCGGCGGCTCAGACGCTCAAGCCCGCCGCCGGAGAGCCGCTCAACGGCGCCGCGACCGGCCTGGGCGCCGATGCCGTAGCCGGCCAGCGCGGACAGCGTCGATCCCGTCAACGCAACGGCTGCCCCGGTGATGGGACAAAACACCAGTGCGGTCGCGAGGATCAAGAAGGTAACAGGAACCGCGACCAGACTGGCTACGACGAAACCAACCAGCGCGACGAGTGGCCCCCACCAAGTGCCGCTGAGGCCCTGCACCGATGCGGCAATGGTGTCGGGGTTTAGCCATTCCCCGGCGGGTGTCCAGCGCCAAACGACCGCCATCGTCAACAACAGCCCAATGACGCCGACGCCGACGATCAAACGCCAGCGCAGGTAGGGCTTGTGCTCCTCTCCGCCGACCATCAACTCGGCGCCAAATCCGGATGCAAGGGCCGGTCCGGGCCGATCAACCCCTCGTCCGTTCGCTGGCGATCCCACTCCGGATCGGCTCCGCCAGCCAGGTCGGCCAGCCGCGGGGATCCATCTACAAACGCGGCATCGCCATATCCCGCCCGCGGCGACTCCAAGACCGCGATCAGACCGCGGTCCTGAGCCGCCGCCTCCGCCTCGGCTCGCGCCACCTCATTGGCGGGCACCGACAGCATTATGCCGAGCAACTGCTGGCGCAGACCACGCACCGCACTGATGTCCGATTCGGCCTCAACCACCAAGCAAAGGTCGCACGCGCTGTCTAGCCCCATCGACCGATTGCTGAGGTTCGACGATGCCACCCGCAACACCCGGTCATCGGCAATCATCAGCTTGGAGGGCACCATCATGCAGCTGCTCTCGACCCCCGCGACATCGGGGTAGTAGACGCGCAGTCGGCCGTGATCATCGGCGTCGCGCAGCCGCGGTTGCTGATCCTGGCGTTCTGACATGTGAAAAACCTGTGAAAACCTCACTAGCGACTCCCCAAAACAGCGGCGCAATAAGCGCAGGGCAGCCCGTCTCATAAACGCCCGCTGAAGACGATGACGCCCAGGCCGATGCAATAGCAGACCAGCACCAACAGACTCTCGAAGCCGATGTTCGCAACGCCCTGGCGCTCACGACGAATCAGCCCGAGCAGCAGGGTGGCGGTGAGCAGGATGGTCAGGCTGATAACGAACAGCGGTTGATCGCTGACGGCGTGATAGATCGAGCCGGGCCGGTACGCGACGTCCGACAGCGCGAGGAACAGGACATCGAAGGTATTGCCGCCAATGATCCCGCCCACGGCCAAGGTCAAAGCGCCTTGCCGCACCGCGGCCACCGCGGTCACCAACTCCGGCAGCGAGGTCACGACCGACGTGAACAAGGACCCGACCAACGTCTCCGACATACCGGTCGTGCGCACCAACGCGATGCCTGAAAGACCCACCGCGTAGCCGGCGATGCCGACCAACACCACCGCCCCGGCAAAACGCACCCAGAGCCCACGCTGCTCCGAGGGCTCGACGGGTTCCGGGTCCGGATGGTCCTCACGCGTTTCAGAGGTTTGCACCGGACGCCACCCCGGGTGATCCCGGGTCAGCGAGGCCAGGCGCAGCCCGAACGCGTAGAACAACAGAAGCAGGACCGACGCCGGATGCACACCAAGGACCGAGAACGGCGGACTGCTCGCCGCCATCAGCGGCAGCGCGAGCAACGCGCAGAGCAAGGCGCCGTTGACCAAATTGGGCAACGAGGCGGCGGCATGCTCGAGATTGGCGGGCCGATGGAACTTGTCGGCGACGACCAGAAAGACCGTTTGCACGGCAATGCCGCCGACGGCGTTGCTGACCGCGAGGTCCGGCTTGCCGGCCGCCGCGACCGTAATGGACACAACGATGCCCGAAATCGACGTACTGGCGCCGAGCAGGACAGCGCCAAACACCGCCTCGCCGAGGCCGGTCAGGTCCGCGAGGCGGTCGGCGATGCGCGCCATTCGGGTACCCACGACGGCAATGATCGCGCTGCTGGCGACGAAGACGATGACGGTCAGGGCCAAAGGCCATTGTTCGGATGAAAGCATGGTCTGTATGGGAGCTCCTCGGCTAGAGGCGGTAGGCCGTATGATCACGGCCGCCTCGGCGATCATAGATCGCCGAGATTCTCCTTGGGCAAGGCAATGGACTTGCCTTCTTGTTGCGGTCAGTCGACGTCCTCGCCGCGCTCGCCGTCCTCATCCGTCTCCATGGCCACGTCCTCATCCGTCTCCATGGCCACGAAATGAGACCGTTCTATCTGGAGCTGGTCCCGGACCTCAACCTCCGTGTATAGATCTTCGTTGTATTCCTCACGGTCCTGCAGTTGGTCGATAGAGCCGAGATCCTGAGGGAGCACCACGGAGTCTCGCCACATGCTTAGGCGGTCGAGCGGCAGCGCAACGTCTTTGTCGTCGATGTCAAAGAAGCCACCGACAGAGATCACGGCATAGGTCTTGCCGTCTTCGCCGCGCACAATCTCGTCGACCTCACCGATGTGGTTGCTATTACGATCCACGACCTCGGCGCCGTCAATTTCCTCAGCCGCAACCGTCATTGTCTGAGCAGAGTCAGTCTTACCAGTTGCAAACACCGTGCGCCTCAGCTGCACCTGGTCGTTTTCTTCGATCTCGGTGTAGAGGTCTTCGTCGAATTCTTCAAAGCTCTTCAGTTGCTCGACGGAGCTAAGGTCTTGAGGCAGCACGACGGCCTCACCATGCAGACTGAGTTTATCAAGCGGCAGCGCAATATCCTTGTCGCCGATGTCGAAAAATCCGCCGACTGAGATGACGGCATAGCTTTTGCCATCTTTACCTCGCACAAGCTCGTCAATCTCGCCGATATCATTGCCGTTACGGTCTACGACCGTGGCGCCCTCGAGCTCCTCTGCATCCAAGCTGGTCATCTTGTTGCTGGCGGTGCCGTTCTTGCTGGCACTGGCAAGCTGCTGCGCCCCGCCTGCCTGGCTGTCTTGCTCCTGCTTGTTCTGCTGCTGCTCGTGCTGCTCGGCCAGTGTGAAGGGACCACCCAACACGAGGGCTAGGGCGAGGGCGCTGGTTGTGGTGAGATGGATCGGTTTCATAGGTCGTTCCTCATGATTTCTTTATGGTTCGCGGATAGCGCCCGAATTGCCTCGTACTCAGCAGTTTCCGGACGTCAGTGCGTCCACAAGCACTCACTGTGCCAGAAGATACCGCACCAGGCCGCAACGCTCTCCGGCCGCACTGCTGCCCCGGTCGGGCAAAGGGTTTGAAAAAGACCGCGGAGTATTACACCCGCGGGTTGGGGCAAAGTACCCGGTACGATGAAGACGTTTGGCTCTACCCTTGCGCTGCGAACCCCGCTGGGCAGCGCTGGGACTGGTGGTGCCGCCGGACAATTTGGACGCCGGTGTAGACCCATTGATCGATGAAGTAAAAATCGGCTTGCAAAGGATGTCGAGAAAGGTGACGTAATGACGCGGTGCAGCCTGTCCTGCTCCAGCACCGCTACGGCACCGCCTCAGCCTCGCGCTCGACCAGCCGGCGTCGCTGCAGATGATACACAAGGAGCCAACAGAGGAGTGTCCAGGCGGCCCCGGCGGTCCAGCCGGCGGCGATATCCGTCGGCCAGTGGACCCCGAGATAGACCCGGCTGATTCCGACCAATACCGTGATGCTGATGGCCCAGGCAAGTAAGTAGATCTTGACGGCGCGGCGGCGGTGGGCGCGCGCGAGTATCGCACCGATTGACAGATAGACAATGGCAGCGTTCATCGAGTGTCCGCTGGGAAAGCTCGCCGTGTAGACGTCATCGCCATGGGGCAGGAAATCGGGCCGCGGCCGGTCGAAGCCGGCCTTCAGGGACAGGCTCAGGGTCACGCCGCCGATGATGGCCAGCAGCAGGAAGCCTGCCGTTCGAGGCTTGCCTTCAAGAAGTAGAAAGCCGACTGCGCCCGCCGTGATCAAGGTCAGCACCAGCGTGCCGCCCAAAGCCGTCAGGTCCCGCACGATCTGCTCCAACCAGACCGGTCCGAGGGGGTCGTTGATGTCCCCGGCGTCGCGCAACGACAACAGCAAAGTCTGGTCGAATGACTTGGAGTCCCCCTCGATGACCACGCCAGCGATCTCGCTAAAGCCCCAGAGGGCGGCAGCAATGAGCAGAAACAACAACAGATACCCCAGGCCATCGCGAGAGAGCCAGCGCTCTCGGAGGCGGTCGATGAGGGGCGCTTGCGGTGACATGAAATACCTCCTGATAGCGACACAACAAATTTGAAAGTAAGCAAAGACTATACCCAATTGAGCCCGTCGAGCGTCGAGCCTTGCCATCGAGCATCCTTGACCTCTTCATACCAATCGCTGAGCGCCTGGAGCCCTACCTCGCGCTGCGCGGTCCGCGGGTTGCGGCACAGACAGTAACGCCATGTTGGGTCTTCGGGATCGGTGAGTTCCTGGAAGCTGCGCTCATCGAGTCGTAGCCGTTGCGATTGCAAATCGCCCCCGGACCGCGAAATCTGATGGGACCCTTTTCGGCTTGATCGGAACCTCTAGTTCATCTACCATTCGAGGGCTATGCAGTGTTCCGCATCTCAAACGCTGGCTAACACCGCCCACAATGCCGATGTAGCTCAGTTGGTAGAGCAACTGACTCGTAATCAGTAGGTCAGCGGTTCGACTCCGCTCATCGGCTCCAAACAGCCCCCAATCCGCCCACCAACCGTCAAAGGGCCCCGCGGGAAACCGCGGGGCCCTTTTTTGCGCCCGCCACGAACACCTCTGCCACTGCGTCGCTAGCCCTGCACCGCGCATCTGTAAGTGGACCAAGAACAGAATGTGTACATCTTAGAGACAGCGATTGGCGCCCAAGGTACGCGTCCAACGCGTCCACCTGGATCGCAAACGGGAGACCAGCGGGGAGATTGGAATCGGCCGTCACAGCGGCCGATTCGATGGATTGACGCCAGCAGAGAGCCGAGGGCAATGGAGAAAAGCGTTCAGCCAGCGCTGGCGGCGACCTCGCGGGGGTCGGCAGCCCCCGCGGCCTTTGCCTCTGACCGTTCCAGTTCTTCCTCATAGGCGTCATTGACGCGGTCGCGCAGTTCCTTGCCCGGTTTGAAATGCGGGACGTACTTGCCGGCCAACGCGACGGAGTCGCCGGTCTTTGGATTACGGCCGACGCGCGGCGGGCGATAGTGCAGCGAGAAGCTGCCAAAGCCCCGGATCTCGATGCGGTCACCAGTGGCGAGCGCGGTGCTCATCTGTTCAAGGATGCAGCGCACCGCCAGTTCAACGTCTTTGTAAGCGAGAAGATCCTGACCCTCGGCCAGCGTCTCGATGAGTTCGGATTTCATCATATCGGTATGCCTGCGATACGGGGTCGGAACGGACCTGGCGCTTGCGCCGGGCCCGAGCTGCGACGGGCAGACTGAAACGTCAAGCAGGTCATCAGTCCTTTGCAGCCTCTTCCATTTGCTGCTTCAGAAGATCGCCCAAGGTTGCGGTGCCGGCCTGCGCCTCGCGGGCATAGCCCTTAATGGCGGCCTGCTCGTCGGCGAAGTCCTTCGCCTTGATCGACAGCGAGATGGTCCGGTTCTTGCGGTCAACGCCCATAAACTTGGCCTCGACCGCTTCACCCTGCTTCAACACTGCTCGAGCGTCTTCGACGCGGTCGCGGGAGATCTCAGAGGCGCGCAGATAGCCCTCGACGCCTTCGCCGAGATTGATGATCGCGCCCTTGGGATCGACATCAAGGATGGTACCGTTGACGATACTGCCCTTTTCGTTCAGCGCAACAAAGCTGGAGAAGGGGTCCTTGTCGAGCTGCTTGACGCCAAGCGAGATGCGCTCGCGCTCAGGATCGACCGAGAGCACGACGGTCTCGACCTCATCGCCTTTCTTGAAGCGTCGCAGTGCGTCTTCGCCGTTTTCGTCCCAGGAGATATCGGATAGATGCACCAGGCCGTCGATGCCGCCATCGAGACCGATGAAGATGCCGAAGTCGGTGATGGACTTGATTTGACCGCTGACGTGGTCGCCCTTCTTGAAGGTGGCCGAGAAGGTATCCCAGGGGTTGCTGTTGCATTGCTTGATGCCGAGCGAGATGCGGCGGCGCTCCTCGTCAATGTCGAGCACCATGACCTCGGTGTCATCGCCCAGCGCCACGACCTTGCTTGGATGGATGTTCTTGTTGGTCCAATCCATCTCGGAGACGTGCACTAGACCCTCGACACCCTCTTCGATCTCGACGAAGCAGCCATAGTCGGCGATATTGGTGACCTTGCCGAAGACGCGGGTGCCTTCCGGGTAGCGCCGGGAGATGTTGACCCATGGGTCCTCGCCCATCTGTTTCAGTCCTAGCGACACACGTTGGCGCTCGCGGTCAAACTTGAGTACCTTGACCATGACCTCTTGGCCGATCTCGACCACCTCAGACGGGTGCTTGACCCGGCGCCAGGCCATGTCGGTGATATGCAGCAAACCGTCGATACCGCCCAGGTCAAGGAAGGCACCATAGTCGGTGAGGTTCTTGACCACGCCCTGGATCTCCATCCCTTCTTCAAGCCTCTCCAGCAACTGCTCGCGCTCGGCGCTGTATTCTTCCTCAACCACGGCACGCCGTGAGACCACGACGTTGTTGCGGCGACGGTCGAGCTTGATGACCTTAAACTCGAGCTCCTTGCCTTCGAGGTAGGTGGTATCGCGCACCGGGCGCACATCCACCAACGAGCCTGGCAAGAATGCGCGAACACTGCCGAGCTCGACGGTAAAGCCGCCCTTGACCTTGCCATTGATCAGACCCTTGACCGTGTCGCCGTCGTCGAATGCCGTCTCGAGTGTGTCCCACGCAGCAAAGCGCTTGGCCTTCTCGCGCGACAGGCGCGTGGTGCCAAAGCCGTCTTCAACGGCATCAAGCGCAACCTGTACGTCATCGCCGACGTCGACTTCCATCTGGCCGTCCGGCGCCAGGAACTGGTTGCGTGGAATGATGCCCTCGGTCTTGAGACCGGCGTTGACGATCACGGAATCGGGCGTGATGGCGACGACTTGCCCGGTGACGATGGTGCCTGGCTGTAACTGCGTGGCATTAAGGCTCTCTTCGAAGAGCTCGGCGAAACTTTCGGTCATGGGTTGGAGATTTCCCGGCTTTGTGCCTGGCCCTTATTAGAATCCGACTTCACCACGAAGCCAGTTCTTTCTAAAACAAGGGGTTGAGTAAAAAGATGGCCGACGGAGTATCCGCCGACCGATTTGCATCTCGATCAGAGAACGTTGCCGCGCTCGGCAAGGCGTAGCGCGCATCGGCGTATCTCGGACAGCGACCAGCTCTACGTTGGCAGAAAAACACCGTGCCTGCGCGAGCCTTAGGGAGCGTTCGAATTCGGAGTTGGCCAGTACGCGCTTTGCGGCTCCGAATTCTTTAAGGATACTTACTGCTAGTCGGTCGTGTTCGATTTTGACAGTACGCATCTAGCCTGTCCGATCACTTGCGCGAGCACATCGGCAATAGAAAGCGACGTCGAATCGATGACGACGGCACCTTCAGGGACTGCAAGCGGACTGTGTTCGCGACTACTGTCCAGCGCATCGCGTTCGCGGAGCTCCCGGACGAGATCGCGCAGGTTAGCATCCATTCCCTTGTCTTTCAACTGTTTATATCGACGGTTGGCGCGTTCTTCCGGACTGGCGTCGAGATAGACCTTGAGCAGCGCATCCGGGAATACCTTGGAGCCCATGTCGCGACCGTCGGCAATCAGCCCTGGCGGGCGCACCGCCGCGCGCTGCAAAAACAACAGCGCATCGCGCACCTGTGGATGCACCGCGACCCGTGATGCCCGCACGCCGCCCTCGGCGGTGCGAATCGCTTTGCTGACGTCGTCGCCGTCGAGCACCACACGGTCGCCATCGAAGCGAATCTCAATATGCCTTGCCAATGCGCCCATCGCCGCGCCGTCGTCGAGATCCAGACCAGCACGCTCAGCAGCTAGCCCCAGACAGCGATAGAGGGCGCCGCTATCGAGCACATGCCAGCCGAGTGTTCGCGCCAATCCCTCGGCAATGGTGCCCTTGCCGGTGCCGGATGGGCCGTCGATAGCGATGACCGGGGCGACGGGAGATCGCGTTGAGGCGCCCGATGCGGCGGCTGTGGTCATGAGATTTGCTCTGTGATCGGCAACCCGGCCCGCGCGGCCAGCGCGGCAAACCCGGGAAATGAAGTGTTGACGTTAGCACAGTCGCGGATTTCAATCGGCGCAGCCGCGCGAAGGCCCGCCATGGAGAAGGCCATCGCGATGCGATGGTCGTGGTGGCTGCGGACAGACCCACCGCGGAATAAGGCCGCAACGCCGCCGCGGCCCTGGATGCGGATACCGTCCGCCAGCACCTCGGCCTGCACCCCAAGCGTCGCGAGCCCCTGCGCCATCACCGCGATACGGTCGCTTTCCTTCACTCGCAACTCTTCGGCGCCGGTGAGCAGGGTCTCCCCCGTTGCGCAGGCGGCGGCGACGAACAGGGCTGGGAATTCGTCGATGGCCAGCGGCACCTGATCCACCGGGATCTTGATGCCGCGCAGGTCGGCCGAACGCACACGGATGTCGGCCACCGGCTCGGCACCGAGTTCGCATTCGCGCTCGATGCGGAGGTCAGCACCCATCTTACGCAGAATGTTGATGACGCCGATCCGGGTCGGGTTCATGCCCACCTGCTCCAACAGCAGATCGGAGCCCGGCGCGATACTGGCGCCCACCAGAAAGAACGCTGCTGATGAGATATCCGCCGGCACCGCGATAGGCGCCGCGCGCAAGTAACCGCCACCGCTCAGCCAAACTCGGTTGGCGTCTCGGCGCACCGAATAGCCGAGCGCGGTCAGCATGCGCTCGGTATGATCGCGGGTCGGCGCGGGTTCGCTGACGCAGGTATCGCCGTCGGCATAGAGCCCGGCAAGTAACAGGCTCGACTTGACCTGTGCACTGGCCACCGGCATTGGATAATCGATACCCGCAAGCTGCTGCGCTGGCGCGATGTGCAACGGCGCGGTGCCCTGATCAGAGCTCTGGATGCGTGCCCCCATGCTGCCCAGCGGCCTAGTGACCCGGCGCATGGGCCGGCTCGATAAGGATACGTCTCCGATCAGCGTGCTGGAGAAGCGCTGGCCCGACAGCAAGCCACAAAGCAGACGCATGGAGGTGCCGGAATTGCCCATGTCCAATGGTCCAGCCGGTTTGCGCAGGCCCTGTAGTCCGACGCCTACTATACGGACGCGGCCCTGGTCGGGACCATGGATCTGGACGCCCATGGCGCGAAAGGCCGCCAGCGTCGCGAGGCTATCGGCACCCTCAAGAAAGCCGCTGACCTCGGTCTCGCCATCGGCGATGGCACCGAGCATGATGGCCCGATGCGAGATGGACTTGTCACCGGGTACGCGCAGCCGTCCGCGCAGATTGCCGCCAGGGGCGATCTGAAAGTTCAATGCCGGCGCGGTCGCGGCGACGGGAGATTCGGCGGATTGGCTCAAAGCGGGATCGTGGGTCAGAATCGGCTGCGAAGGTCGAGCACTCACCGCACGGCGCCCAAACCATGCTACCAGGAACCATCTTGGCAGGAACCATCCTGGCAGGCAGCATCCTGGCAGGCAAAATCCGGCGGCTGGTGCTTCGACAATCAAAGGTCCGGCAAAATAGCGGATCAAGCAGCCGCTGTAAACCTAACCAGCTCATGTTTCGCGGCATTGCCGCGGCCGATGCCCTAATCTGCACAGCCCCAACAGACATCCCAAACAGGAGTATCGAGTGAAAGAACGCAACGTCGACGTCGCCATCATCGGCTCCGGCAGCGCCGGACTGAACGCCATGGGGCAAGCCCGGAAGGCAGGCAAATCCTTTGTTCTGATCAATGGCGGCGAGGCTGGCACCACCTGCGCGCGGGTTGGCTGCATGCCTTCGAAGGCCATGATCCAGGTCGCCGAGGACTACCACCGACGCACCCATCTGGGCAAATACGGTGTCGCTGGTCAGGAGGCAATGACGCTGGACCTGAGCGAGGCAATGGAACACGTGCAGGACCTGCGCGATACCTTCGTCGACCGCGTGCTGACCAACAGCACCGACGACATGCCCGAGGACCTGTTCATCCAGGATTATGCGCGTTTCATCGAACCGACCCTGCTCGCGGTGGGCGAGCAGCGCATCCGTGCCGGGGCGGTGGTCATCGCCACCGGCTCGCGTCCGCTGATACCAGAGGCCTGGCAGCGATTCGGCGAGCGTATCCTGACCACGGACAGCCTATTCGAGCTGGAAGACCTGCCGGCGTCCATCGCCGTCATCGGACTTGGCACTATCGGTCTCGAATTGGGCCAAAGTCTCAGCCGCCTCGGTGTCGACCTGACCGGCTTCGATCAGTTATCTAGTATCGCGGGCATCACCGACCCGGAGGTGGCTCAAGCCGCCATCGAATTGATCGGCGGAGAGTTCCCGTTGCATCTGGGACAAGCCGCGGAGATCCGCGACGAGGGCGACAAGCTGCGCGTTACCGCGGGCGAACAGAGTGTGCTCGTGGACCGGGTGCTTTGCAGCATCGGTCGGCTGCCCAACATTGATCGGCTCGGACTTGAGAACCTGGGCCTGCCGCTGAACGAGCGCGGCCTGCCGCCGTTCGACATCAACAGCATGCAGATCGGCGACCTGCCGGTATTCATCGCCGGCGACGTCAATGGCGAACGCGCGATCCTGCACGAGGCCGGCGACGAGGGCAGAATCGCGGGCTGGAACGCGGCCCATGGCCAGCGCCAGAAATTCCGCCGTAAGACGCCACTGTTCATCAACTTCTGTGACCCGAATATCTGCGCCGTCGGCCGCCGCTTCAGCGAACTGGATGCGGATACCAGCGCCATCGGACAGATCAAATTCGCGCCCGTCGGTCGGGCGCTGATCATGGGCAAGAACAGGGGCCTGCTGCGCGTCTACGCGGACAAGACCACCGGCCAACTGCTCGGCGGCGAGATGATCGGCCCAAAGGGCGAGAACCTGGCACACCTGCTGTGCTGGTGTATCGAGCAAGGACTGGGCGTCGGGGACCTGCTGCGCATGCCCTTCTACCACCCGGTCATTGAAGAGGCGTTGCAGGCAGCGCTCTACGACCTCTACGGCAAGGTCGAGGCCAAGAACGACGGTGGACTGACGGAGCTGATGCCGCTGCCGGAATGAGCTTAGGTAAGGCCTGACCGCGCGGGCCAGCTCAATCGCGCGATTGTGCCCCGGACCGCCAGCGCGCGACCATCGCGCGCAGTTGCTCGCGGCTGAGTTCACGGCAGTGATGAAGAGGCCTGCCGGTGCCTGATCAAACACCAGGCGCGCCAACTCGCGTTCAATTTGGACCTCGCGCGAGTTTGCCTCAGGGCTAGCCTGTATGGCCTTGGTCCATGCTTTCACTGCCGACTCCATCACTACCAGGGTTCGTTGAAGGGGCGGAGGTCCAGTTCGAAGGTCCAGGCATTGCGCGGTTGGCGGTGCAGCCAAAGCAAGGCCGCGGCAATGCTCGCAGGATCAATCAAACCGCCCTCCCCCTTGGCCGCGGCGATCTCGGGCATGCGCTCGTGCACCCGCGGCACATCAATGATGCCGTCGATGACCAAGTGGCCGACATGAATACCCTCCGGACCCAATTCCCGTGCCAAGCTGCCAGCCACGGCACGCAGTCCCTGCTTGCCAGCGCCAAACGCGGCAAACCCGGCGCTTGACTTGACCGATGCGGTGGCGCCGATGAACAGAATGGTTCCCGATCGGCGCGGCAGCATGCGCCGTGCCGCCTCGCGTCCGATCAAAAAGCCACCCAGCGCCGACGCCCGCCACATCTCATCGAACTGTACCAAATCGGTGGCGGCGACATGGCCCATGCTGATGCTCGCCACATTGAACACCACCAGTGCTGGCGTCTTGTAGGTCTGCTCCGCGGTATCGAACAGCGCCGCGACTTGCGCTTCATCCGAGGCATCGGCGGCCACCGCCAGGGCAGATCCGCCGCGCTGTTCGATCTCGGCGACCAGCGGCGCCAGGGACGCAACGTCGCGCCGGGCCAACACCACTGCATAGCCCTCGGCGGCGAGCAGCTTCGCAACTTCCGCCCCGGTTCCGCTCCCGGCTCCCACAACCATGGCACAGTTTGGCATGGCACAGTTTGGCATCAAATCGCTCCTCATCGGTTTGGTGGACGACAAACAGGGTGCATTATGACGGAGAGTCAGGCGTTGTTGGTTTCCATTGCTGATACAAACTACCGGCACCAGGTCAATGGCGGCTCGCCGTGACCGATGCCCGCGAACGTGTTCGTGGCTGGCGATCTGTTCTGGTATCCGGTCCCCGATCGGCGTATCAGCGGACCGATGGCGCCGGACGCGATTCCGCTTCCGGCTTGACAAAGACAGCCTGACGATCTTCTATCCCGACGGTCGGCCCTTCTTGAGCCCGGTTAAGTTGGCGCGAAGCATGGAACAGGCCGAGCAACGCGCGGCACGGGAACAGCAGCGTGCCGAGCAGGCGGAACAGCGTGTTGAGCAATCAAACCAACGTGCGGAACACCCGCAGTCGTTGGCCGCGCAGCCACAGCGACAACAGCGCCCCGACCCGGCGCACGAGCCGCCCGCCGTCTTCGCCGCCGGGGTCCGCACAGCCGATGGCGAGCAGGTCCGCGAGCGGCGTCGGCGGCTTGCGCTGCTCAGGGTGCGTCCACACCGGCAGGATGCGGGCGCTGCGGTTCTGCGCGCGGGCGGCGGCGGCCTCTTGTTGCAGCGGCGCATGCAGCGCACCGGGCAGCGGCGCGCTGCCGAAGGCGACGATCAGCAGATCGTCCCAGTCCGGTTTGCATAGCCATCGTCCGGCCGTCGGCGGTCGCATCCCGCGGTGCCGGCCCCGCGCCTCAGGATAGTCTGTCGTGTCGCAGACTTGGGCGGCGCGGCACCAGACCCCGGAGCAGCGCCGGCGCCAGGCGGAAACGGGGCGGCGACGGGGCGGCGACGGGGCGGAAACGGGGCGGAAACGGGGCGCCAACCGCGGCCGAGCAT
>JGI12210J13797_10084117_pt1 | contig 28264 bp, 24 predicted proteins | sample ElkSlonscriptome_3_FD_13797 | JGI IMG/M metagenome (IMG submission 13797) | reverse complement strand
AAAAGATCAAGCTAGCACGACTGGTTTTATGAAACAGTGGGGTAACCTCACCGCCAAAGCAACACCGCAGCAATCGTCGCCACGAATCCATAGAGGATCATCGGACCGACCGTTTTCTTCAGGATCGTCCCTTCCACATCTTTCAAACCGAGAATCGAACAGACCGCCACGATATTATGAATCGCGATCATATTCCCGGTGGAAGCGCCGACGGCTTGAAGGGCCAGGATAGTCGTCGGGTCGAGGCCGAGGTTCTCGGCGATGGCTAGCTGAATGCCGCCGAAGGTCAGGTTGGAGACCGTAGCGGAGCCGGCGAAGAATGAACCGAGCGCGCCGAGAAAGACAGCCGCCCAGGTCCAGTGAGGTCCGGTGAGCTGAGCCAACTCGCCGCCGATGATCATGGAAGAAGCTGCCTCCCCGCCACTCATGAGTAACCGCACAAAAATCAAAGCGCCAAACAACGCCAAAGTCGGGTTTTTCATCTGCTTGAATGTTTGCCCCCAGACCGTTCGCTGTTCCTCTCTGCCGACCCGGCCGATCCAGAGCGTCCAGAGCCCAATCAAGGCGAAGGGAATGAGCGAAGGCACATAGAGTAGCGGATGGGTCCAGGCAAAGTCCGTGCCGAACATATCCCGCCATTCCATCACCAACGCCGTGGAAAGCCGGAGTTCACCCGCTGCACCCAGGGAGATCTCGATGGCTGGATCCAGGGATTGCAGCCATCCCTTCAAACCGAGTTGGCGAATCCGAGTCAGTAAGAGTAGAAGCACCGTCAGCCCGAGCGGGCTCAACGCCATGATCAAGCGCCGTTTTGGCGGCATCGGCGCGACGGGGGCGGGTTCCCCTTCTTTCGCGACGAGCTCGGGTGGCAATCCGATACGATACCGGGCGAGCGCCACGGTCAGGAGCAACCCGATCATGCCGCCGATCACGGTCGGAAACTCATTGCTGACGAACGAAAAAAGCCAGGCCGGCAGAACACAACTAGTCACAGATAAGGCGATAAAAACGAGGTGCCGCCGAATTTCATTCCAAGGCACCAGCAACAACAACGCCACCGGCACGATGACGAATCCGCTGATGCCATTCAGCAACGCCGCTTTGATCCCCGCTTCCCGCACCAGCTCCGGGGCGACATCCAACTGCCCCAACCCGAACCAAACCGGCGTCCCGACCGCCCCGAACGCAACTGGCACACTATCGAGAATCAAACAGAACGCCGCCACTCGCAGCGCCGGAAATCCTAATCCCACCAACAACGGACCCGCCAAGGCAGCCGGGGTGCCAAACCCGCTGGCGCCCTCGATCAGGTATTGAAACGCCCAACCAATGATCAATAATCGCGCGATCCGGCTGGGCGTCACGGCATTCAACCATTGGCGGACCACCTCCATCGCCCCGCTGGCCTCCATCGCTTTGAAGAAAAAAATGGCCCCTCCCACGATCAGGATCGGGGTCCAAGCGAGTAACCATCCCGCGACGAGCGCCGTGCCCCATTGATTCGCGGGGTCGTGGAAATAAAGGATCCGGGTCGCCAACGCCAGCGCGGCCGCGACCGGCAACGCCAACTGCGAAGGCCAAGGCCGCGGTTTCGTCATGATCCAGATCAGCCAGGCGATCGGAAATAAGGCGACAAGCAGATCCACGCGGCGACTCTTGCAGAATTCGGTCGCTGGATGAAAGGGAAAGTGACCGCTTTTCCCATTACCGCCCCTTGCGCCGGAACGTTTGCACGCGTACCAAGTTCCCAATGAATAAAGTCGGTTTTTTGGACGCGCTCGATGCCATTGTCGAATCGGACGCCGCTTATGATCGGGAAGCTTATTTGTTCCTGCGTGACGCCCTCGATTTCACCATTAAACGCCTCAAGAAAGATCAGACTCCAGCCGATCGGCACGTCTCTCCCGTGGAGCTGCTTGATGGCATTCGTCTTTATGCGTTAAAGGAATTCGGCCCGATGGCACCCACCGTCCTCGAATATTGGGGCCTCACCGAATCCCTCGATTTCGGCAAGATGGTCTTCAAATTGGTGGAGGCCGGAATCTTCGGCACAACCGATACTGATAAGCTGGAAGATTTTGCCCACGTCTACGATTTCGAGGAGGCTTTCGTGCTTCCGTTCCTCCCGAAACACAAACGCAGGGCAGCTTCCACGCCCAGCCCCGAATCCGCAGATTGCTCAAACCCCCATTCATGAAACACGTATCTCTTTCCCTTTTTACTCTTCTCTGCATGTCACTCGCTTATTCTTCCGCTCGGTCCGCTCCCACTTCTTCGGAAAATCCAGTGAAAGTCCCAGACTTACCGGTCCACCACTGGGTGCTCGAAAATGGTCTCGACCTGATCGTTCGCGAAGATGCCAGCGCGCCCGTCGCCAGTGTGCAAGCTTGGGTCAACACCGGCAGCATTGACGAAGACCAATGGCTCGGCGCCGGTTTGTCTCATATCCTTGAGCATATGCTCTTTAAAGGCACCGAAAACCGGTCGCCCAATGAGATCGCCCAGACAGTCCAAGCGCATGGCGGTTACATCAATGCTTACACCAGCTTCGACCGGACGGTTTACTGGATCGATATCCCGGCGCCCGGCGTCGATGAAGCGCTCGATATTCTGGCCGACGCCATGATGAATTCCACCTTGCCGGAAGATGAATATGCGAAAGAGCAGGAAGTCATCCGTCGCGAATTCGCCATGGGCTTCGATAATCCTGACCGGATGGCGTCGCAGTTGCTCTTTCGAACCGCTTTTCGCAAGCATCCTTATCAGGTGCCGGTCATCGGGTTCCTCGACGTCTACAACAAGCTGACTCGCGACGATGTGATGGCTTATTATCAAGAACGGTATGTGCCGAATAATATGGCCTTCGTCGTGGTCGGCGATGTCGATGCGAAAGCGATCAAAGAGCAAGTCACCGAACTCTTCAAAGCGCATCCCCGCGTCGCGCTGGAACCGGTTTACATCCCTCAGGAACCGAAACAACTCGGTCGACGTGAACAACACGAAGAGTTCCCGACCGAATTGACCCGGCTGCACATGGCCTGGCACATCCCCGGCGTGACCGATCCCGATATGCCTGCTCTCGACATTCTCGCCACCATCTTTGGCGGTGGGCGGAGTTCCATTCTTTTTCAGGACGTCCGTGAGAAACAAGGATTGGCTCATGGCATCAGTGCGTTTGCCTTTACCCCGGAAGAAAATGGCTTGTTCGGTGTCTCTGCCACCGTTGATCCCGATAAACGGAAGGCGACCCAGGAAGCCGTCCTCGAGCATATCTCCACGATAAAAAAGGAGCCTGTCTCCTCCGACCTCCTTGAGAAAGCCCGCCGGCAATTGCTGAGCAGCCAGCTTTCCCGACTCACCACCATGCGCGGTCAAGCCTCGGATCTTGGCTCCGATTGGTTGATCACCGGGAACCTCCATTTTGGAGAAGAATATCTGGCGGCGATACAGGAAGTCACCGCCGAAGATCTGCAGCGTGTAGCTGAAACATATCTGACCGAAGATAATCTCACCGTCGTCTCGCTCAATCCGCCTGGCACCCTGGAAGAACAAGTCCTCGCCGACAAAGCGACCCAAGCTGCTCCGATCGAGAAATTCACCCTCTCCAATGGGCTCGACGTGATTGTTCGTGAAGATCGGCGCCTGCCCTTCGTCGACATGGTTGCCAGTTTCCGTGGCGGTGTGCTAGTGGAAGAAGCCGCCAACAACGGGCTGACGAAACTCCTCGCGCAGACCTTGATCAAAGGCACCAAAAATCGCGATGCCGCTTCGATCGCGGAAGCCATCGAGGCCGTGGGCGGTTCGATCGGCACCGATTCGGGCAACAATTCCTTTAGCGTCCGCCTCCAGGCGCTCCGGCCCGATTTCGATATGGCGGCGGAACTCCTCAGCGACGTGTTATTGCATCCCACCTTTCCCGAAGAAGAAGTCCAACGAGAAAAACAGATCCAAATCTCCGCAATCAAACGGGAACAGGACCAGATGACCGCCGTCACTAGTCATTTGCTGAAAGAGGCGTTGTTCCAGGAACATCCTTACAGCCTCCGGAGCAGTGGGACGATCGAGTCTGTCGAATCGCTGACCCGCGACGATCTGAAACAAGCCTGGAATGATCTGGTGGTCGCCAAGAATGGAGTGGTCGCCGTCTTTGGAGACATCAGCGCCGAGCAAGTGCGCAAAGAATTAGAAACTCAACTCGGCACCATGCGTTCCGGGGAACAAGCCATTTCAGAGCCGCCGCAACCCCCTGCGATCGAGGAAGAAACCTCCGTCGTCAAGCACATGCCCAAATCCCAGGCCGTTCTCATGGTCGGGTATCCCGGTGTCAGCGTCGATCATGAGGATCGCGTCGTGCTCGATGTCATCGACGAAGCTTGCAGCGATCTTTCATCCCGTTTTTTCATTAAAATTCGTGAGGAAATGGGGCTCGCCTATTTCGTTGGCTCCTCCCAATTGGCTGGGTTGAGCCCAGGGATGTTCCTCTTCTACGTCGGCACCGATCCGGCTAAGGTCGATGAAGTCCAAGAAGCTCTGCTCGCCGAAATCGGGAACCTCGCCGAGAACGGCCTGACCGGTGACGAACTTGAGCGCGCGAAAGAAAAACTGCTCGGCAGCGAGTTGATCGAGAATCAAAGCAACAGCAGCCTCAGTTACATGTGCGCACTCGATGAGCTCTACGGGCTTGGCGCCGAAAGTTATCTTGCATATCCGGACAAAGTAAAAGCCGTCACTCTGGAGGACGTCAAACGCGTCACGGATAAGTATTTCAACAATCAGGAACGGGTTCTCGCCCTGGTGCGACCAGAACCTGAAACCGCCGATGCCGCGTCGGAACCGGAACCAACGGAAGCGACTCCAGAAGCGGAAGCCGCTGCCACCAGCGATTGAGGCAACGGCATGGCCGAGGTGCAGCGCGATTATTTGGCCGGGGAAATGGCTTCCCGCTTCATTGAGTTCGTTCAGATGCAGCGGCGACAGATCGAAGCCTGCCTCGGCCTCCCACCCCATGGCAGCCCAGCCACCCGGAATCTGGGCGCCGCCCGACTGTTCGTGCAACACCTCGAAATGATCGACGCCAAGACCGCGGGCAACCTTTCCAATCAAGAAGCCGAATTGCTTCGAGGGACCATCGACACCCTGCGCGACGCGGTGGCTCAAGCCGATGAGCTATCGGACTCGACTCCCGCCGCGTCGAGTGCTTAACCTCATATCCTCATGTCTCGCCGCCGCGCATCTCACAGTTTTTCCATTGGCCAGGTGCCGATCGGAACCGGCGAACTCTTTTTCGTCCTCGGCCCGTGCGTGATCGAGTCACCGGCCTTTATGAAGCGCACGACTCGCCGCTTGGCTGAAATTTGTGAGGCGGCCGGAGTGCCCTGGATCCTGAAAGCGTCCTACGACAAAGCGAACCGCACCTCCATCCGTTCTTTCCGCGGTGTCGGTCTTGAACAAGGTTGTGAGCTGCTCGCGGAGTTGGGCGCCGAGTTCGGTGTTCCCGTCACCACCGATGTCCATTCCCCCGAAGAAGCCGAACGCGCCGCGACCTGGATTGATGTCCTGCAAATCCCAGCTTTTCTCTGTCGCCAAACCGATCTGATCATCGCTGCGGCTGGCACCGGACGTGTCGTGAATGTCAAAAAAGGGCAATTCCTCGCTCCATGGGATGTGGTCAATATTGCCGATAAACTCGCAGGCAGCGGAGCGGACCGCTATTTTTTTACGGAACGCGGCACGAGTTTCGGCTATAATAATCTTGTGGTCGATATGCGCTCGTTGTTTTGGATGCGCGAACAAGGGCTCTTGACGGTGTTCGATGCGACCCATTCCGTCCAGCGCCCAGGTGGTGCAGGAGATTCCACTGGGGGCGATGGCGAATTAGCCCCGGTTCTCGCACGCGCAGCCGTGGCGACCGGATGCGACGGCGTTTTCATGGAAACGCATCCCAACCCGGCCAAAGCCTTCTCTGATGGCCCGAATCAGGTGCCGCTCAAACAATTGCCCGCAGTGCTTCAATCCCTCAAGGCTATCCATGCGGCGGCAAAACCGGGAGGCCCCGCATGACCCGTCTTCGATTCTACATTCTAACAGGCTTGATGGCTGCCATCTCCGGGTGTGGCCCCGCGCCCGATCAATCTCAGCCACCCGACGCGGCACCGACACCGACCCCAACGGCCACCCCGCTGCCGATGCCGGAACCGGACCAAGCGCAACCAGCGGCTTCCGCCACCCCGATCGAGTTGCCGATTCCCGTCGGCCAACGCGCCTATAACATTAGAATCCCAGACTACAATGACATCGGGAATCTCATGTCCTTGGTATCGGTCGACGAAATCATGCATACCGAAGAAAACTTCGCGACCGTCAGTGGGGTGCTAATCGAGTTGCTCGACGACGAGGGCAATACCGAATTTTTGATTGATCTCCCCGAATCCCAATTCGATTTGAAGCAGCGTGTGTTAACGAGCGATGAACCCGCGCGCATCCGGAATGATCGAATCGAGATCGTGGGCGAAACCTTCAAGTTCGGCGCTGAAGACCGCTCCGTGCTGCTCGAAGGTCGAGTTTATATGGGAATTAAGAACGTCAATGGCCTATTAAAAGAGGAGCCTTAACATGAAATTTTCGCTACTTCGCATCTGGATCGGGTTTTTACCTGCCATCATCTTCGCCTTCACCGGCGCTTGTTTCATGGAAACGGGGCTGGCGCAGGACCAAAAACAGGCGGTCCGGCTCACCCCCGATGACGCACCCGTCAAAGTCAAAGAAGCCCCCGACCTCGATTTGGCTCCGCCCACGAATTATGTGGAAGAAGGTGCTTCGATGCTGGAGGTGTACGCTCAGGATAGCGTCCGATTCGATGCCGACACACGAAAAGCCGTCTTTAAAGGCGAGGTCAAAGCGCTGCATCCAACTTTCCAGATGCGCACCGATACCCTCACCGTAACCGTCAAAGAAGGTGGCGGCGGGATTGAAAGTGCCGAGGCCAACGGGTCGGTCCTCTTCGTCTATCAGGACCCCGAACAAATCGATCCCGATACCGGGGACCCGATGAAGTCCATGGGCAAAGCCGGTCGAGCAGTCTTGAATATGGACACCGGAAAGGTCAGACTCTCCGGTTATCCACAACTCCAGCAAGGAGGCAACCTGATTGTCGGCACCTCCTCATCAACCACCATCACGCTGAGCCGCGATGGTAAACATGAAATCAATGGCCCGTCGAAAATCCAATACCTCGACAAAGATAAAGCGATCAGCGCCCAACCCTGAAGCGACTGCCGTGACTGCACCTCCCGATGCTGGCCGGTCCAGCGACGCCGAATCTGCCGGGATCGTGAGCGAACGGGCCAGCCAACTTCCGGAACACGACTCGAGCGCCCCGGCCAATCGCGTCGCCTCGCCCGCTTCACCCGAATCCGTCGCCTCTCGGACCGCCTCTCCTCGTACTGGAGCTCCCCTCTTGCATACCCGGCAACTGCGCAAAACCTATGGCGGACGCGCCGTCGTCAATGGAGTCGAACTCGAGATCGCCGAGGGGGAAGTCGTTGGCTTGCTCGGGCCGAATGGCGCCGGGAAAACCACCTGCTTTTATATGATCGCCGGATTGATCCGGCCCGATCACGGCGTGGTCCAATTCCAGAATCGCGACGTGACCAAAGCGCCCATGCACCAGCGCGCCAGACTCGGTCTCGGTTACCTGCCCCAGGAAGAATCGATCTTCCGCAAAATGACTGTGGGTGAGAACATCATGGCCATCCTCGAAACCCTCCCGCTCAGTCGTCGCGAACGCCGCTCCCGGTGCGAAGAACTGCTCACCCAATTCGGGATCGAACATCTGGCCTCCAACCAGGCGATGACCTTGAGCGGTGGAGAAAAACGGCGGCTGGCCATCGCCCGGTGCCTCGTCACCCAACCCAAACTTCTGATGCTCGACGAGCCGTTCAGTGGTGTCGATCCCATCGCCGTTTGTGAGGTCCAACAGATTATCCGAAATTTACAAGAGGAAGGTCTTGCCATCCTGATCACCGATCATCAGGTCCGCGAAACGTTGCAGATCGTTGATCGAGCTTATCTTTTATTCGAAGGGCGCATCGAAAGCGAGGGGACCAAAGAGTTTCTCATTAATGATCCCGTGAGCCGGCGTCTTTACCTCGGGGAACGGTTTCAAATGTAGAAAAATAGAAGCAACCAACCGAAAGGAAGCCATATGCAAGTAGCCAATGCGAACCCGCCGATCCGGGTCACCGGACGTCACATCTCGATCACTGACGCCATTAAAGATTATGCCACAAAAAAGATCGAAGGGCTCCATCTGGATTTTCCAAAAATCATCGATGCCCATGTGATTTTGGATGTCCAAAAATACCGGCACCAAGCCGAGATCATCCTCTTTTGTGCCAATCACATCACCATCGAAGCTTCGGAAGAGACCGAAGATATGTACACTTCGATCGATGCGGTGATCAATAAGATCGCCCGTCAGATGCGCAAATACAAAACGCGGTTCCAGCGCCATCATCGGCCCAAACAAATGAACATCCGTGAATTGGAAGAGCAGGTCTTCAATACCGAAGCTTTCCATGAAGAAGAACCGGAGAGCGATCCGACAGCCCTGCACACCGAGAAGTATCACGTCAAACCGATGTTCGTCGACGAAGCTATTTTGCAAATGGAGATGTCCAGCAAACAATTCCTCGTCTTCTTGAACGCGAAGTCAGAGAAAATTAACATCCTCTACCGTCGGAAAAATGGCCACCTCGGCCTCATCGAACCCGACTTCGGCTAACACCCCCCTAACCATTCCAAAGACCCGTCCCGCCTAGCATCGACATGGCAGGGCGGGTCTTTCGCATTTCAGCGTTTACCTATTCTCCCCAGCCTCATGCATTGTGAAAACATGCCGAGGCGCGAAGCGTCTCCGTCGTAGCCCTGCCGGTTGGTGAGAAGGAGGTCGCGGCCGCGTGAGCCCTGCATCAGCTGGTTCGCCGCGAACGATTAGCCGGAAAAGCGTCGGCGCCCGCTCGGATTACCGGCACTGGCCGCATATCTGAGCTTCGGGTTGGGCTTCAAGCCGTTCGCTGGCGATTTCCTGACCGCAATTGGCGCACAAACCGAAAGTGCCGTCATCCATACGCTCCAGCGCGGCGCGAAGCGCGGTGAGACGTTCCTGACGGCGGCGTTGGGCGTCCTTAGCCATTTCGTGATGTTGCATGGAATCCTGACGAGAGAGCCGACCTTCGGTGCCATCAAGTTTACCGGGTGGGCCGGCCGCCGCCCCGTTGACGGCAATTTCCTGTTCCAACTCCGCCACGAGTGCCCGGGTGGCAATCTCGAGTTCGATCAACTTGTCGACATCCATCCGATTGACTCCTCCAATCCCCGGTAAGACGCAACCGGTTCTTTGTGGAGACCGGTCTTCGTTTAAAAGGCCGTTTGATTCGTAAACGGGCTCGTCATCGGGTTGCCGCTCGAATTGATTATAACTTATGCCTCAAACCATCGCAGTCCCGCGCGAAATCAAGGAACAGGAAAATCGAGTCGGCTTGTTGCCGGGATCGGTGCCGCAACTCGTGCGCCAGGGACATCGGGTGCTGGTGGAAACCAATGCGGGTGCCGGATGCGGTTATCCCGATGAAGCGTATGTCGAAAAAGGGGCGGAGATGGTGCCGGACCCCGACCGGTTATGGGCCGAGGCGGATCTTCTGGTGAAAGTGAAAGAACCGCTTCCAGAGGAATACCCCCGGCTACGCAAGGGATTAACCCTCTTTACTTACTTGCATCTGGCCGCGAACCCGGCTCTTACCCATGCGTTGGTGCGATCGAAAGTCACCGCCATCGCTTACGAAACGATCGAGCTGAATCATCATCTGCCCTTATTGGAGCCGATGAGCGAGATCGCCGGCCGAATGTCGGTGATTGTCGGGGCCAATCTTTTGGCCAAACAACACGGTGGATCCGGCATTTTATTGGGGGGCGTGCCAGGCGTGCTGCCAGGGCGGGTGGTCGTGATTGGCGGCGGAACCAGCGGCGTGAATGCCGCCCGAATGGCGACTGGCTTGGGCGCTGAGGTAACGATTCTGGAAGTCGATTTTGAACGCATGCGTTTTCTCGATATCACCATGCACGAGGCGCACACCTTGTTTTCCGATGAAGCGCACTTGATCGAGTTGCTGCCGCGGGTCGATCTCTTGATTGGAGCCGTGCTCTTGCCAGGCGCTCGAGCTCCGAAACTGATCAGGCGCGAATTTTTACAACAAATGCGTCCCGGAAGCGTCCTGGTCGATATAGCCGTGGATCAAGGGGGGTGCGCCGAGACGACTCGCCCCACCACACATCACCATCCGACCTATGTAGAGGAAGGGGTGATTCACTATTGTGTCGCCAACATGCCTGCGGCCTATGCGCGGACCGCGAGCCAAGCATTGACGAACGTCACGTTCCCTTACATCAAACTGTTGTCGGAGCATCCCCTGGCCGACGCAATTGCCAAGCGCCCCGAATTGGCGGGGGGCGTGAATGCGAGAGCGGGCCAGTTGACCTGCCAACCCGTCGCCGAAGCGCATGGCATGAAATGGACCCCGTTATCCTCGCCGTGAAAATAGTCGAGTGAAGCTCCATCAAAGCTCCCAGACACATTGCGATTGCCTTTTCCCACAAATCACGAGAGAAGCAGGCCGTCAGTTAATCCCACTGTTTCATAAACCCAGTCGTGCTATGACCAACTCAACAGGTATTGGACTGCGGATCATCCATTCCTTGACGTTCGTTGGGAAATAAGCATTTCTGTCATCCTCATGCAACCGATCCACGCTCCAGCAGGTCAACGCACGGTGTTAAAAAAAATCCGTCAGGGCAGCATCCCAATGGAATTCGATTACGCCATCGAACCCGCTACCCCTGGCACCCCGCTCGAAGGGCTGATGGAAGTGACCGCCTCCCAATGGATCCTACCTCAAGCTCCAAAGCAATTTCCTTTGGAAACGCGTCACCGCATCAAACGCGGCATGTGGAACACCTTTTTTACCATTACCATCATCCCCGATGTGGATGTCGTGGTGACCCAACCTGAGGACTCCTCCGGTGGGGGAAAACCCTCGATGTTCCTTTGGCTGATCCTGGCCATCGCAGTGCTCATTGTGGTTGCTGCAGCCGGCATGATGCTGATGTCTCAACCGCCTTCATCATGAGGATGCTCCTGCGCTACCCCTGGCTCTTGCTTGCGTTGTTCCTCGGAGGTTGCGGGGGCGGTTATCAAACCGATGTGGCACCGCCAGCGAGCATGAAGAACTACCAGGAGGCTAGGAAGTAACGCGTATTTCCGAAAACCGCTCAATTTCAGAGTGGAGTATTGCGTCCGGCCTGCGCAGCAGAGGCAACCAAGGCCCCTTTCGTCCCAACTACCGGAAAGCAAAGTCTTCCGATATAATCCGATCTCGAGGGATGCCGATTTCGAGGAACTGTTTAGTAACCGCCTTATTGAACGCGGAAGTGCCGCACAGCATCACGGCGTAATCGTGAAACTCGCCAATTTCTTCTTGGATGTGTTGCGCGGTCAGGCGGCCTTTTTCCTTGGTAATCCACAGTTCGTAATCGATGTAAGAATCGGCCTTTTGATAGGTCTTCTGGATTTCCTGGTCGTAACCCGCGTCCTTGAGGTGTCTCACGACGTAATAGAGCCAGATCCGGCGAAAATCGTTGTTCGTGAGTTCATAGGCTAGCATCGAAAGAAACGGGGTAATCCCAATCCCCGCTCCGATCAGGACGAGTCGGCGATGACGGACAAATACATTCGGGCTGAATCCACCGAATGGTCCGTAGATATCCATGGCAGTGCCGGGCACGACCTTCCGCAGGGCCTGAGTATAGTCGCCAACGGAGCGGATGGAAAAGCGTAACTCACGATTGACCGGTGTGGATGAAATCGTGAACGGATGAAGCTCGGCGGGTAAGGTAGGGTGTTCGGGCGCGGAGATGAAAGCAAAGGTGCCGGGATCATAATTGATTCGGCGTTCCTCAGGGAGCAGGACCAGATCGTAGGTGTCATCTGCCGTGTCGGTGACGCGATCAACGGTATAGCGATAGCGGGGGCCAAAGTATTTAAAAAACAAGATCCGATAGAGCCAGGAGAGGCTACCGGCGAGGCCAACGATGGTGATCCACGTGCTGAGCGGTTCGAAGTCGGCGATGGTGCCTGGAACAAACAGGATGTGGACACAGAAAAAGAGGAAGAGCGCGCCATTGATCTGGTGAATCCATAGCCAGCGCGGGTAGGGGAGGGATTGGTTGTAAGCGAGCACCGCCAACACCACAAATCCATAGAAGACGAGAATGTCCGGGGTGCGCGCAGTCGGTGAATACCAGGGGATGAATAAATCGCCGATCAACCGACCAGATTCCCGCCAGGGAGGAATCAGCAGGAGAAGATGGATGACCAGAAGGACCAAGGCCGAAACGCCAAGCTTTCGATGCAATTTGATGGCGCGATCGAGTCCCCCGAAAAGGCCTTCCAACATGCGGCTGCGCGCGCCTGCCATGAGGCCGACCCCCATGTAAACGAGCGCCAACAGCCCGAGAAGTTGCGAGGGGGCTCGCCAGGGCCAGAGATCGTCGGGTTGCAGGGTGGCGAATTTGCCCATCAGCCAGAGGGCGGTGGTGATCGTCGTCACAACACTTACGATGATCACTTCGCGACGAAGTCGTCGTTTTAGGTCCATATGAGAGCCTTCATTATTTACCGATCACGTGGTTGGCCAGTCAAAAGGGCGTCAGGGGAGTTAGTCATGGATCGGAATGACACGGTTCAAGGGGGCAGGCGTTGATCTTGAGATGTGTATTGAAGTGGAGAACTCAAGCCCATCCCCCCAAGCGAGCCCCCCGCTGTCGTGTCAGGAGATGACGTGGGGTCTTTGAACAACGTGTGGTAACTCCGGCGCAGCGCCTGACCATGCGAAGACCGCTCGACATGCGGATGAATCCAGCTATAAAAAATTGTCTATGCGGTGGTCCATTCTCTTCATGACCCTAGCCGGTTGCTCGCTCACGGCTTGTTCTTCTTCTGACCGTCATGAAGCCCGGAGCGGGGCGAGTGAAGCCGGGGAGGAGGTCAAGGATTCCTTCCTCTTCGTTGGTGGCGAGCTGGAAGAGTTTTTCACCGGGGACCGAACCGTCGACCGCTGATGAACTCGCCCACGCCTCGCCCGATTCACCAAGAACCGCCCGCCGATCCGGATTCCGTTTGCCCCGTCTGCGGCGCTCGGTTGCTTCAAGAAAAATGCAAAGTCATCTGCCGAAGTCAGAAATGTCGCTACCGCATTGTCTTTACCTGCGCGGAATTCTAGGGTTCCATCATCACACGGCAGCGATGGTGAACCACCCCCTGCCATCTTGGAAGTTGTGACTCATGGCTGAACCTTCATCCTCACCCGCAAATGACTGGCAGCGCCAAGCCCGCCGGGTGGCTTTCCGTGTCAATACAGCCTTGCTCCTGGAAAAGCTCCTTCCCTGGCTGGCCGCACTTGCTCTGGCTGCGGCGGCGACGACGGTGCTGGTCCGGACAATGGACGGAATGCTTTGGCCGGTTCTGGCGGCTGTCGCCCTGGCATCGATTGGTTTGTTCTGCTGGCAAATGCGAAAACAACGCGGCCGGTTCTGGTCGGCGAACGATGGGCTCGTCCGGTTGGAGATCGCGAATCAACTGGAAGGCCGGCTTTCCACCGCCAAAGCCGGTGTCGCGGGTTGGCCGAACAATCGCCGGGCCGAGGACGCCTATCGTTCCCGCTGGTTTCGGGCGGCTGGACCGCTCTTCGCCGGGTTGGCGATCTGGGCTTTGGCGGCCTGGCTACCGTTGCCCCAGGATCAAACCCTCACCACGCCCGTGGCACAACCGCTGGCTATCACTCAAGCCGAGGAACTGCTCGAGACCCTGGAGGAGGTCGAGGAATTGGAGCCGGAATCCTTGAACAAATTCGAAGAAGCCCTCGACCAATTAAAATCGCGCCCGGCCGAAGACTGGTATTCGCACAGCAGCCTTGAAGCCGGCGAATCGCTTTTGGCCAATATGCAAGATAGCGCACGGCGCCTGGCTGACTCTCTCGCAGGAGCGGACAGTGCGCTCGGTCAAGCCGGGCAACCCTCGACTTCGACCGAGGGTCAGGCGGAGCGGGCGGCCAGCGATTTGCGCGAAGCCTTGAACGGGATGAACGCCTCGGAACTCCGGCTCGGCAGCGGTCTCGAACAAGCGCTGCAAAATGCGGGGACTCCGAGCGGTCTTCGGCAGCTCTCCCTTTCTCAATTGCAACGACTCCGAATGCGCATCAATCAGGTTGGAACCGGGGTTGGTAACGGGTTGGGACAACCATTCGGCGAGGGTTCCGGCGAGGGCGAACAAGGAGATGGCCCGGGACGCGGCGAGGTGCAACGCGGCCCCGGCACCGCCCCCCTTACGATTGGCGAACGTAACCCGCTCGAGACAGAAGGCGTGGATGGAGGTCTGCAAAGTGATCTCGAGGGCGACGTTGGAATCGGCGATGTGGTCGGGACCCGGTTGACAGCTCCCGAGGAAAACGAGCAGCCCTTCAGCCTCTCTCAAGGCGGGGACGCCTCGATTTCCGCCGCGGCAGAAGCCGTCAATCGCCAGCCTGTCACGCCGGTGGAACGCCGCCTCCTCCAACGTTATTTCCAATGAATTCCCTATGAACCATCCTGCCGTTGATCCCCCTGAAGAAAATGAAGTGCACGAGGCCAAAACGGTTCTCGACCGGTTGCGCCAGCAAATCGGCGGTGTGATTTTTGGTCAGGAAACGTTGATCGATTCCGTCATCACCGGGCTGGTCGCTCAAGGGCACCTCTTGCTCGAAGGCCTCCCTGGGCTTGGTAAGACCGAACTGGTCCGCACCCTGTCGAAAGCGCTCGGCCTGGTGTCTAACCGCGTGCAATTCACGCCTGATCTGCTCCCAGGCGATATCACTGGTAACCCGATGTTGGAAGAAAACGACGGGCGCCGGCAGTTCGTCTTTCAGCGGGGCCCCATTTTCTGCAACATCCTCCTCGCCGACGAAATCAATCGCGCCTCGCCCAAGACGCAATCGGCTCTCCTCGAAGCCATGCAGGAACGGCGCGTCACTGTGATGGGTGAATCACACGAATTGCCAGCCCCGTTTTTCGTGCTCGCCACTCAGAACCCAATTGAGCTCGAAGGCACTTACCCCTTGCCCGAAGCGCAGCTCGACCGATTTCTCTTCAAATTAGAAGTCACGCGCAACCCGGTCGAAGTGCTCGAACGAATCGTGGATCAACGGCACATGGGCGCCGATCCCGTGGTCGAACAAGTCTTGAGCCGTGAAGAGGCCGAGCACCTCGTCGCCCTGGCCCGCCGCGTTTATCTGCCGCCCACAGTCGGCAATTACATCGCCCGATTAGTGAATGCGACGCATCCCGGCGAATCGGAGGCGGCGAGTCTGGTGAAATTCGGGGCGAGCCCACGAGCCGCCTTGGCCCTGGCCGCGGCCAGCCGGGCGCGCGCCTTGCAATTTGGCCGGCCCAACGCGGCGATCGAAGATGTGCAAGCGCTCGCCCCTTTCGTTCTCACCCATCGCATTTTGTTAGAATACACAGCCCGGATCGAAGGGGTCACCAGTCGCGACGTGGTAGGACGGTTATTGGAAGAAGTCAGCACGCAATCGAAGGAAACACCCAAGACGCTCGAATCGCTCAAGGTATGAGGTCGCCTTTCCAGAGCCACTTGATACGGCGTTCGTTTTCCCGATCGGTTTGGGCGCTCCTGCTGGCGGCCGCTCCATTCGCCCAGGCCGAACAGACGTTGATCGACCAAGAATATTCAGCTAGCGGTGTGAAAATCCTGATGGTCAGCGTGTACGACGCCTTGCCACACTGGGGCCATGTCCCGGTCCAGTTGGAGATCCATAACCGCACGCAAACCGACCTCGAATGGCGCGTCCAGTTTTTCGGTTCTTATGCCGGTCACGGCGCGAACTTAGAAACGGCCTGCCGGGTGGCCGCCGGGCAGATTGGACAATTCCAGCTTTCCGTCCCAGTCACGGTGCGCGATTGGGCAGACCGATCGCAGCTGCAGGTTGTGATGGAAGGACCGGGGATCGATTCCTACCAGACCAATTATTCATCGCAGTCTTTCGGTAGCGGGAGAAAGCGTGGCAGCCGACCCTTCTTCCTGATGTCTGGAGAACTGGCCCAAGCTTCCTGGAGCCGTTTGGAAGCGCGGGCCAACAAACAGAATTTTCAGGCGGACGGTTCGCTTCTTGATGCCGATTCGTTCTCTTCCGATTATCGGGATTGGCTCGGAGTCACGCATTGCTTCATTAGTCCGGGAGAAATGAATGCGCTCAGCGGGAGCCAACGAGCCGCGCTCGAAACGTGGCTTTCGCAAGGAGGCAATCTCGTTCTCTGCACCGATAGCGATCAACTCGATCCGTTACTAACTGTTTCCAATGCCAATCGGCTGAATGGTGACATCCGGTTGGGAGCTGGCCGGATCGAGATCATGCAGCTCGAAGCAGGGGAAATTTCGTGGAGTCCGTTTAAAGACCAATTGACGAGGGGACCCAACCTGCAGCCGCTTCAAGCGCTCTATGACAACTATGGCCGATCGGACTGGCTCGGCGAGAAGGTTAGCCCGCCTGCTTTAAACGAAGGGTTGCTGATGGGCATCGCCTTTCTTTTCGCGGTCGCCGTCGCGCCAGTGAACCTCATCTGGCTGGCGCGCAAACGGCGCCGCCATTGGATGTTCGCAACCGTGCCTCTCCTCTCCGTCGCCGCCAGCGTGGTGTTAATCGTTAGCATTTTTGTGGGGGACGGTCTGGGCGGTAATGGCAACCGATTCACCCTGGTGCTTCATCAGCCAGGTCGAGCCGAAAAACTCCTGATCAATGAAGAATATAGTGTCTCTGGTCTCTTATTGAATACTCGTTTCAAGACCGAACCGAATGTCGCCATGATCCCTTCACCTGGTTCCATGGGGATCAGCACGCGCGATTTAGCCAATCAACGTGAATACATGATGACGAGCAATCTGGCCGGAGAACGTTGGGATCAATGGTTCGCGAGCCGGTCCTTGCGTGGATTCCTCGTCACGGAAAGTCGCCCAAGCCGCGAAAAAGTCACGATCCAAACGGAGAATGACACCCTCGCCGTGCTCTCGCAAAACGAAGCCGCTTTCGCCGCCTTCTATTACGTCGATGAGGCCGGCGAGTTCTACCATGCTGCCGGAATAGGAACCGGCATTCCCGCGCAACTCACTAAGGTCGATCGCCGCGAATTCGAGGACTGGATGAACGAACAGAAAAAGGCCGCCGGTCCGCGGGCGGAACAAATTCTGGAAGCAATCCCGCGGCCAGGTATGTTCTTTGCCCGTGCCGAACCGGGCGCCTCGAACCGCACAGAAACGTTAGATTCGATCCGGTTCCGCGATCGCGTCCTAGTCGTGGGGAGGGCGCAACGATGAACGCCGCCGCTCAGCCAGAAGACCAAGGGGACCCGATGATCGAGGTGCATCAGTTGCGGCGCGAGTTCGGGAATCTGGTGGCTGTCGAGGACGTGAGTTTCACGATCTATCAAGGCCAGAAAGTCGGGTTCATCGGCGCGAACGGCGCCGGCAAAACCACCACCCTTCGGATGTTAGCCACACTGGAAGTTCCCAATAGCGGCTCGATTCGGATCGCGGGCATCGATGCGCTCGACGATCCGACGATCCTGCGTGGCAAGATTGGTTGGATGCCGGATGCGGTGGGCGTGTATCCCGACATGACCGTGCTCGATTATCTCGATTTTTTCGCGCGCGCGAATGGGCTGCGAGGGAAGATTCGGCAACACCGGCTGGAAGAGATCATGGCTTTCACGGATCTCATCGAGCTGGCCGATCGCGATATTCGCAAGCTGTCGAAGGGCATGGGACAACGGCTTTGTCTCGGCCGCACGTTGTTACACGATCCCCAAGTGCTTCTGCTCGACGAACCAGCGGCCGGACTCGATCCGAAAGCGCGTATTGAATTTCGCAACCTCGTCGATCATCTGGCTGCGGAAGGAAAAACGATCCTGATTAGTTCCCATATTCTCTCCGAATTAGGCGAGATGTGCGATTCCCTTTTATTCATCGATCAAGGCCGGATCGTACGTCATGCGACCATGGCGGAATTGATGGCGGGCGAGACCGCCGGCGGCCTATACGAGGTGGCCCTGGCCGATGGCAATACCAGTGCCCTGGTCGATTGGATCGAGACACAACCCGGCATTAGTCTCCAGGCGAGAACGGCGCATCGCGTGACTTTGGAACTCGAAGATAGAGAGAAAACGAGCGCGGCGGTTTGTTTGAAAAAACTGATCCAAGCCGGGCTGCCGGTCTGTGAATTCCGGCCGTTAGAGAAGCGGTTGGAACAAGTGTTCGTCGAGATGGTCAAGAGCGGGGCGCCGAATCTGGCCGAGGTGGTGCAAACCACGCCACCCCCGCCGCCGTTGCCAGTGGAGTCATCGTCCGAAAATGCGAAATGAACCGAGCGGCCCCCATGTTGAATGCCGGTAACGAACCCAAGCAAGCGGCGCAAGATGACGATGCGCCTGTTTGGGTAATGACCTTGCGCACCTCCCGATTAGCCTTTTATGCTAATTCTTTTTTTCTGCGGAAGAGACCACTTCCGCATCGTGCCCCATCCCTTCCCCTGTTCTCGCGCTTTTACCTATGAAACCTGCTTCTATTCCCAGCGTCACCGATTATTACGATTGGCTGAGCCCGATCCTCGTGAAGGAGTTGCGGCAAGGACTGAGGTCGCGGGTGTTTCTCCTGCTTTTCTGTTTGTTACAATTCTTCCTGTTGGTAGTGCTTCTGTCCGGTATCGGAAGCGCCGGCGCTGGTCAGAGTCTGGATGCAAACCGGGCCTTCTTCTGGCTCTTGGTGGCGATCCCCATCGGCGTGATCACTCCGCTCCAGGCAATTTCCGCTTTTTCACAAGAACGGGAAAATCAGAATCTCGAAGCCATCCTGCTCACGCGGATGCGACCTCGACAAATTGTTTTCGGTAAATGGTGGGCACTCTTTAGTATCGCGCTTTTGATGGGCGTCTCGGCGTTGCCCTACGCGGTCACTCGCTATTTTCTCGGGAGTGTCGATGTGTTAGCAGAGGTCACCTCACTCGCTTTTCTGCTCCTGAGCTCGGCGGTATTCACCATGGGAGGACTGGTTCTTTCCCTGATGTGCGGACGCGTGATGCGCTTCCTCGTGATGGCTGCGGCCGTGGTGGGGTTGTTTGGGTTCTGGTCAGCCACCTTACTCTCCAGCCGGAGCGGCGTGGCCGCGATTGCCATGCCGACCTGGATCGATGCCGTTGCCCTGGTCGTCGCCGCTCTGTTGATGTTCCTGATCTTGCTCGAGAATGGGGCGGCACGTGTCGGCTCAGCCGTCGAGAACCATGCGACCCGGCAGCGGTTATTCCTCGCTGGCATCGCCATCTACCTTTTCGTCTGTGGTGCAAACGAGCGATTATTTACTTTTTCCTCCGGGATCATGATCATTCTGGGCCTTTTCTTCCTTGTCATAATGGCCTTGATGCCGGTCGAACCCATTGTTCACTCCAGCTCCGTTTACCGGCCCTTCGTGAAAAAAGGGATGCTAGGTCGTTTGGCCGGCATCTTCCTCTACCCGGGCTGGCCTTCCGGTGTGGCTTATTGTGCGTTGATGTTACCGATTCTGGCGATCAGCTTGCTGACGCTCTCTTATAATAACTCATCGTTCCGTATCACTGATTGGCCCGCCATTGTGCATGGGATTTTAGCCGTCATCGGCGTCCTCTTTTTTCCTGCCGCGGTTTATCATTTGATTAAACGAAAATTACGTGTGCCAGGTGAAGCGGTCCTGTTGCCGCTGCATACCATTCAAGCCGTGATGTCGATTGTGTTGTTCGCGTTTCACAATAACGCCGGCAGCGGCTTGGCCGGAGGCGCGGTGCGTTTCTTGACCGGCTTTTTACCGACCACCCAGCTGTTAGCGATATCGAGTGGTGATTGGGCAGAGGATTATCCCGAAACGATCTTCACGTTGGCCGTCACCGACGTCGTGAGTCTCGCCATTCTCATTGTCCTGGCCAGCAAAGCGTTCCGTCGCCAGATCCGGCCGCTCGAAGCATTAGCGGTGCCATCAACTCATGCCGTTTCCTGACCCAACCGAGTTGCAAAGCGCCATGCATGCCGCGCTGAAGGCCAGCGGTCTGTTGCGTCTCCGCTTCGCTTCCGGTAACCGGCAGGGTGGAAATCAATCGGCCCCAGGCGCAGGGAGTTCGCTCGATTTTAAGGATCATCGACATTACCTGCCCGGCGACGATCCGCGCGCCATCAACTGGCAGGCGTATGCGCGAAGTGGAAGTTACATCCTGAAATTATACGAACGGGAAGTGAGTCCGGCACTCGACCTGGCCATTGATACCTCGCCTTCCATGTGGTTTCATCCGGACAAAGCTCGACGCACGATCGAGGTGGTCGCTTTCCTTTTGCAGAACGCGGCGCGAGTGATGGCGGAAACCCGGGTATCGCTAGTTGGCGCGGGCAATCCAGTGCAGACTCAACCAGCCAGGCTGCTGGCCGGGCTTTGGCCGGAACCTCCCGAACCCGCGCGCGATGACGCCGGCAACCCCAGCCCGCCTCGCATTGCGGCTGTCCCCTGGCGGACCGGGTCGGTCCGCATTCTGGTGAGCGATCTGCTCTACCCGTGTGATGATCCGGGCGCATGGCTAGCTCCGCTGAGACGGGAACAGGGCCGTGGAGCCGTCTGGTCGCCATTTCTTCACGAAGAAATGGAGCCGCGCTGGGCCGGGCCAGTGGAGTTTCGCGATTGTGAATCCGACCTGCGCCGACGTGACCTGGCTGACGATCAATTGATCAGCCATTATCGGACCGCTTACCGGCGGCATTTCGATTACTGGCGGGAAAGCTTGATGCGGGCAGGGATGGATCTGGTGCGTCTGCCCGCTGAGGGAAATCTGATCGATGGCTTGCGCGCGGAAGCCGTGCCGACCGGATGGGTGGAGCTCGCTTCATGAACGGGTTCTACCTTGCGAATCCATGGGGTCTCCTCGCCTTACTGGCATTGCCTGCCATCGTGGCGATCCATTTTCTACAACGCCGGACAACGCCTGTGGAGGTTAGCACCCTTTTCTTGATTCAACCGATGCTTCGGCCGACCCGCGGCGGTCGTGTCTTCTCCTACCTTCGATCTTCATGGCCGCTCTGGTGTCAGCTGTTGGCGGCTTTGTTACTGGCGTTTATTTTGGCCCAACCGAAAGTGCTGGCCCGCGAATCAACGCAGCAGATCGCTATCGTCCTCGACAGTTCTTATTCCATGCAGGCTTTTCGTGAAGAAGCCCTTGAAGCGACACGCGAAGCCGTCGATGACCTGGCCGCCAATGCTGTCCGGACCGAATGGCGAGTGTTGTCGAGCGATCCTTTGGCCCCGCCGATTTATGCCGGCACCGAAGTCGAGAGTCTCCGGACGGCACTCGAACGGTGGCAACCGGAACATGGCACCCTCGATCCGGCCGAGGTGCTCAGTAACGCGGCCCGGAGCGCGCAGGGAATCGCGGTCATTTATGTGACCGACCATACCCAACCGCTGCCCGCTTCGGTTACGCCGATCCTCGTTGGGCAACCCTTGGAGAATATGGGTTTCGCGGGTGTCACAACCGATCCCATCGCTGGAACGTGGACGGTGTTAATCCAGAATTATTCCGACCTCCCGCAGTCGCGCCAATTCTGGAGCAGCAATGCCGAAGGGGAACGGACCGCCAGTCAGGCCGTTGTGCTGGAAGGGGGCACCACGAAACAACTTACTGGTTCCTTTCGCGAACCTTCCCTGACCTTGCATCTAACATCGGACGCTTTTTCGCTCGATGATACTTTGCCGCTGACCCGGCCGCGTCCGAAACCGTTACGAGTCGATTTAAAGACGTCGAGCCAAGGATTCCGTGATCTCATTGAGAGCCTGCCTGCCATCGTGAGCGGTGGCACGACGGAGGCACCGGTCGAGGTCTTCGAATGGACGAATCCGGAAGCCACACTGCCTGCTGTCACTGGGATCGCGCATCTCGGCAATGGGAACGCCCAGGGTGCGCTTCTCGACGAATCCGCTTACGGCACCCGGCACGCGCTGGTGGAGGGATTGGATTGGAACGGGTTGTTGGCACCGGATACGCCCGGAATTGCCATGATAGAAACCGATACCGTTCTGGTGTGGGCCGGCGAACGTCCCCTGATTTTTCTGCGTGAACAAAATGGGGAGTCGTTGCTCATGTTTAACTTCGATCCCGAACAATCCAACCTCGACCGGTTGCCGGCTTTTGTTTTGTTAACAAGCCGCTTCCTGGAACGGCTTCGCATCGAAGGTGCCGGAACGGAACAAGGGAACTTCGAACTACGCGAATCGCTCGCCGAAATCCTGCCGCCCGGCATTGAAGCCCAAGTCATCACGCGGGATGGTGAACCAAGCGATATTCTCATGGCCCCAGTCAACCCCGGCATGTTCGAAGTCAAGACCCCCGGTGAGGAGGCGTTGACCTTGTTGCAGGCGAGCAGCTATTTTGCGGAAACCCGAGAGGCCGACTTTCGCCGGACCACCCGCGGCAGTGAATTGACGAGCCTGATCGCAGAATTGCGGGACCGTAATCGCAATGTCGATTTTTTTACCCCGCTCTGGATATTGCTTGCCATCGGTCTGATGCTAGCCGCCTGGGCGTTGTCGAGACGTTCTACCTTTTGATGCTGTGTTTTTAAATTTCGCCCAACCTCTCTGGCTTTTGTTAATCCCCGCGGCAGCTTGTCTCGAATGGGCTTGGCCTCGTTTCGGGTTGCGTCGGCCCCTCCGGGCGGCTTGCGTCATTCTGGCGGCCCTCGCTCTGGCGGATCTTCGGTTCGTTCGGCAAGTGGAAGATCTCGATTTGATCGTGCTCGCCGATCGATCGGATTCAGCTGAGCTGTCCGTCGATCCGAATCTGCGGGAATGGCTCACCCTGCTCCAGCAACATCAAGGGCCGCGAGACCGTTTGCGTGTAATCGATTTTGCCCGCAATCCGGTCGAACGCCAGACGTTGAGCGATACCCGGACGGAGATTGCAACGGACGGAAGCCGCATCGGATTAGCGGTAGAATATGCCTTGAGCCAGGTCGATCCCAACCGGCCGACACGGCTTCTACTCTTTTCCGACGGATACGGGACAGACGACGTGCAAGGGTTGAGTCAACGTCTCACCGGAGCGAGCGTGCCGCTCGATCTGCGGTTAGCCATTCCACCGCAGGCTGATGATCTTCGGATCAGCCGGTTCGAGGCGCCTTCCAGTGTGCTGCCAGGTGAAGCGGCCGTACTCGATGTCGAGGTGAGTGGCAATTACGACGACGAAGCAACGATCGAAATCCGCCGCAACGGCGCGCTCGTGGGACAAGAAACGCTTCAGGTACGTAATGGCACGGGACGGCTGCGCTTGCGGGAACGCATCCGTGAAGCCGGTGCCCATCAGTATCAGGCCCGGTTGATTCCGAATCGAGCCGATGCTTACGCCGGCAATAACGTGGCCCAAAGTTGGACCGAGGTGGAAGGCGGACCGCGTCTCCTGCTGATCACTAGCTTTACCGAAGATCCCGTGGCAGAAGCGTTGCGGGCGACTGGCATGGAAGTGACCGTTCGCCAACCGCAAGACTCGTTGCACGCGGGGATGCTCAACGGCGTGCGGGCGATTTTACTGAATAACGTTCCCGCGAATGAACTGCCGCCCGGTTTTCTAGATGCCGTTGAATTCACTGTCCGCGAACAGGGCGCCGGGTTCGTTATGTTCGGCGGCCGTTACAGTTTTGGCACGGGCGGTTATTTCGAATCGCCGATCGATCAGTTATTGCCGGTCTCAATGGAATTGAAAGAGGAACAACGTAAACTCTCCCTCGCCATGGCGGTTGTCATGGATCGATCCGGGAGCATGAGCGCTGGGGTCGGCGCTGGCAAAACGAAGATGGACCTCGCAAATGAAGGAACCGTGCGCGCCATCGAACTGCTCGGTTCCAAAGATGAACTCGCCGCTTACGCGGTCGATTCCGAGGCGCATGAGATCTTCCCGCTTTTGCCCGTTGAACCAAATCGCGAAATGATGACGCGCGTCGCCGGCGCCGTCCAGAGCATGGGAGGTGGCATCTATGTTTACAATGGCTTGGAGGCCGGTTGGAACGCTTTGCAACAATCGGTCAGCGGGACACGCCACCTGATTTTGTTCTCCGATGCCGCCGATTCCGAACAGCCCGATGCCTACAAAGCATTGTTGAATAACATTCGCGCGAACAATGGAACGGTGAGCGTGATTGCTCTCGGCACGGAACAAGATGCCGATGCCGAATTTTTGAAAGACATCGCGGACCGCGGCGAAGGACGTATTTTCTTCACAACTGAACCAGGCAACCTCCCGAATATCTTTGCTCAGGAAACGGTGTCGGTCGCGCGATCGGCGTTTATCACCGATCCGGTGGGGACCGAGTTGTTGCCTGGCGCGCTGGAGCTTGTGGAAAGCCAGCTGCCATTTCCGAAACGTGTGCCGGCTTATAACCTCTGTTACTTACGTGCCGACGCCACCTTGGCAGCGCGAACCACCGATGAAGATGCCTCTCCGCTGCTCGCCTTTTGGCAACGCGGCGCCGGACGAGTGGCGGCCTTGACGGCGGCGGTCGGCGGGGAAGAAGCGGCGGCGTTTCGACAATGGGAAGGGTTTTCACCTTTGGTTCAGACTATCACGCGCTGGGTCGCAGCGCCCGACTTGCCGCCCGGGATGATGGTTCGAACGACCCGGGAAGGGGATGTGGCGAGGTTAGAACTTTTCTATGATCCGGACGAGCCCCAGGCCTTCTTACGCGAACCGCCGCGAATCGTCACCCAAATTGGAGATACCACCCGCGAGCAGATCTGGGAACGACTGGCTCCTGGCCATTATCAGGCGGTGCTGGATCTGCCTGCGGAACAGCCGTTGCGCGGCGCCATTCAAACGGCGGATAGCACGATTGGATTTGGGCCAATCATGAGTAGTGCGGATGAAGAGTGGCAATTTGATCCTACCAAAATCAACGCGATCCGGGCGGAAAGCGCCGCCAGTGGTGGCCGGCGACTGGTTGATTTCGCGAAGGCATGGGAGGCGCCACCGAATGAATCTTTGGTTTCTTTCCGAGAATGGTTGGTCCTGATTCTGTTGCTAACCTTGATCGCCGATGTCTTCGCCACCCGTTGGTTTGGTGAGAAAGGATCGTGACGATTTGCCAGTATTCGCGGGCCAAGGATCGCTACCGGCAAATCTGATACCGCCGATCGGCTCGCAGTGGCTCATTGGGAATTGTCACGGATAAGCTCATACACCTTTCTGAAGTCCGGGCAGTCCTGAATGATCAGGTCGGGCTTGCTGCTGCCGGCAGTCATGATGCTGACATCCCCATTGCCGCAGAGGAGGTGAACCGGGCCTTGGTTTTGCTTGAGACTATCGACCCGGTCCAGAAGCGTGGTTTCCTCCGTGTGATAGAATACCCCGCGGCGAATAACGATTCGAGCCAGGTCGATTTTATACCGCCAACGCTTGATCGCTACGGCGGTCCAAGCTAAGGAGAAGGGCAGCAAGGGTAGCAGCGGAAATAAGAGCACGCTGAGCAGCACCAACCGGATTATCGCATTTTTCACCGCGCGTGGGGCCTCCAGCAGCACTTCGAGCGCGTCCGCCGATACAGCGTCTGGCGCCGCATCGTTTCTGCCGCAAAGGATGTCATCGAGCAACTTGCCGACTTCCAGGGCATCGATCAGGAAACCGGTGCGAAAGGCACATTGACGGGGCAGTCCGTTGACACGGTTATCCTTAGTTTGTTGGGCGTTCGACAGATTGGATTGTTCCTCCCCAGCCACAAAGATTTCGAGTGACCCCGCTGCTCTACCGGGGTAGAGCGTCACTTTGCGCCGTTTAATATTGCGATAACAGACGTGGTAATGCCGTTTGCTAATGATTCCCTGCATCGCTTCCACGTGGTGTTCATGGAAGCTCAGGGTTTGCCGACCATAATAAAGCGCTCCATGGATCAGGGAGATGATCGCGACCGCGACAAGCAACAGCATAAAGAGCTGGCCGATCATCGGGATCTCGAAATAATAGGCTGCGCCCCAAGCGGCGGCCGTCAGAATTAGCACCAGCGGCAGATGCTTGAGCCCGGCTCTTACCCATGTGCCGAAACGGAACTTGACGTCGGCTTGATAGGGTTGGCCAGAAGCTGGCGGGATGCCCAACTGACGCATAAGCGAAGCCAGATCGAATGCATCGCATTTGAGATGTAAGAACTCCATTGCCTGGCCTGAACCGATCGACCAGAATTTCAATGTCATGGTATTGAACAAGCGGTCCCACAAATTGCGTTTCACCGTAACGCCGGTGACTTTATCATAGGCAAACTCGCGCACATTGGTGGTGAGAAAGCTAAAGTGGTGACGCAAGGATCCGCTGCGCAGCGAATAGGTAGTGCAGACCTGCCAGATGCCTGCGCCAATCATGGCGACGACCCAGATTGGGAATAACGGAAGCAAAATTAGCAGTGGTAAAAACATCCGCTTGGCGTCCATTTTGAACTCGCCAGTGATTGCGATGCCGGAATGCAGGACGTCGGGTTCGCTTCTTCGTGGCTTAAGTTTTGCGGAGGCGACCTCGGTAGGTGCGGGTTTCCACTTCGGTTTACGACTGGCCGCGGTGACGAGTTGATCAATGGCATCCGACAAGGCTTCCCCTCGTCGCAGGCGGCGGAATTTAATTTCAGAGCTACTCCCCTGACAACTGATGTTGACATCGAAGATCCCGAAGATTTGGTCGAGGAAGGTGCGTTTCGTGCTGGCGTCCGCGATGTTTTCGTAAGGAATGAAGGCATTTTCCCGAGTCAGGAATCCTTCTTCGTAGACTACCACGTCGTCATACACCCGGTAGACCCGGCGACGCAGATCGAGAATGCGGATGGTGATGAATGCCAGTGCCACTAAGAGGGTCAAACCGATAAAGGTGGCGTAGGGCACAAGCCAGCCCGAGGCTTCAGCTTGTTCGTACCCGCTCATAATCATCGAGAAAAAGAAGAGAAAAAAAGCAGCGAGACCGCTCAGGAGTCCTAGCAACTCCAGGATGATACCTGCCATTGCCGGACTCTCTTCGTGTAGTAGTTCGGTTTGGTGAAGCTCGAACCCGTTCTTTTTCAGGCGCTCCCGGAGTTCATCATAGATGGTCATCGGCTGGTGTAGGGCGAACAACACGATCGGTTTTGAAATGCCGGCGGATTCCACCAGGACATGGCCGATACCGAAGAATTTGTGACGCAGCCAAGGCCGTTTGACTAAAAGGTGGGTGACGTTCCGTAGCTCTAACTCGGTGGTTTCATCACGAAACAACCCACCTCGATGGCAAAGCACCCGATGATCATGAATTTCGTATCGCTCTTTGCGGTAAGCGACCAGTGCGGCATACACGGACACCGCGCAGGAAGGGACCAGTAACAACAACGCCAACCACGGTGACAGCTCCGCCGTGAATAGGATAAACGTGACCAATGCGGTGAGCAGCAGCGAGAGAGCGAAGCCTCCCATGACACGGCCAAACATGAAATTGCCCTGGCGTGGCTTGAGCTCCATCGGCGCCGCGGCGGGGAGTTCTTCCGCTTGCTGCTGCTTCGGCGCCTGTCCGGCAGCAGGGGCGCCGACAGCCTCTGCTGACGATGGAGCTGGCGCGTTCTGGCCGGCTGTCGATGTCAATTCCTCAACCGTTCCAGCAGCGACCCATTCCGTCCACCCGCTTGTCCAGACTTGGGTTTCGGAATGAATTTTCCCTTGCGCGATAAGGTCGCGTATCTCGCCGAAGGTCCATGGCCCTTGCCGTTCATTGGAAGCCGAAACATAATACCACTCCTGATTTTCCAATGAGGAAGGGTCGGGGTTGTCTAACATATCCGTCCGGTATAGGGCTTTCCCGTGATGGAGGCAAGCCAAGGAGCTGCTTAGCGGAATAGCGAATGAAAGGCGCTTGCACAATTCGGATTTGGTCGGTGAAGAAAAAGCATCCACCGAATGGTCAAAGCTTCAGGGAATCAGTAGGCAGGCCGGCTGCCGCCAATCTCTTCACGCCTGCTACCATCATGCACCCACTTTCAATCAGGTCCGGCAGAAGATTTCTCTCTTTTTACTTTTAGCTTCAGCCGTTTTGCTGCTCCACGGTAGGTTTTTCGA
>JGI12210J13797_11622017_pt1 | contig 28280 bp, 30 predicted proteins | sample ElkSlonscriptome_3_FD_13797 | JGI IMG/M metagenome (IMG submission 13797) | reverse complement strand
GTCGCGGCGATGCTGCGATGGGAAAGGGCGAAGCGCCAGGACCAGGACGAGGAAGCGGAGCGAGCGTTGGACGTGCGCGACGTTGCCGGCGCCGACGCCGACGCGCCGGAGGGCACGTTGCAGCACTTGGCGTTCTCGCTGTCCTTGGCTTGCGTGAGCTGGGGTTTGCCGCCGGCGGTGGCGGTCGACTACGGCCGAAACCTTGCCCAGGCTGTAGACGGCGAGATCACACCAGCTGAAGTGCTCGAAAGCATCAACGCTCGGCGCGAGGCGTTTCGGTCTGACTGGGCTCGCATCGACGACGGGATTGCTCTCGAGCTGGCGCAGCAGCTCCACGTCACGATGGTGCGGCATGCTGTGAAGGTGTTGCGGCTGTCGAAGGGGGGTGCGTGATGACGCGTCGGCGCTGGCCCATGACGCGCGTCGTTGCGTGCACCCTCTGCGGCGGCCGGTTGGGGCACAATGAGTGCACGTGCCCTCGGGACGAGCACAAACTTGGCCGGTTTCGGTTGGTCGACGTCGACCAGCCGATCGCCTACGCCGACACGGGGAAGAAGCTGCAGCGCGAGGGGGACACTTGATGCGGCGCTTGGCCGCCTCGCGTCACCCAGGCGCGACCGACGGTGGCTCTTCTCCCGGTGCGTAGGGCGAGCCGAACTCGACCGCCCACGCCACGAGACCAGGGAGCGCCCGCGCTCCCTGGTCTTCGACCTGTTCAAGCAGCCACACAGCCGCCTGGCGCCGGAGCCAAGGCCGGGCCTGTGGCTCGGGTCTGACGTAGACCTTTCGGATCCGTCGCCAGTCGTCCGCCTCGATGTGCCCGATCAGCGCCTCATCGGCGCCCCCGGGGTCCTCGCCGGTGGCGAGCTCCTCGTCGGTGCGCTCTCGGACCGCCGCCTCTTCTTTGAGTCCTCGGCTCCACGTGAGATGACGCGCGCCCTTGATCCCAGCGCACCACTCTCGCCAGATCCGCGCGTCGTCCTCCCCCTTGCCGTCGGCATACGCGGCGGCGAACTCAAACGGCGTCCGATAGCCGTGGCGGCGCCGCCAGTCCTGCTTGGTCGAGGCGTCGGACTTTCCGATCCCCACCAGCTCCAGCCCGAATTTCGCAAGGTAGGTGCTCCGCTCGCACGGGGTGACGTACAGGCCGCGTCGGGCGTCCGGCACGTACTCGGGCCCCATGGTCTGCTCGACCTTTTGCTGCCATCTCCGGAGCCACAGCAACGCCGCGCGGTCGTAGGGCCGTGGCGGTCCGTCGCCGCCCTCGGGGCGCTCGCTCGCGCCGTTGATGTAGCGCTGCCCGCCCTTCTTGCGCCATCGCTGCTCGGCGATGGGTCGATCAAGTAGAAAGATCACATGTAGATGCGGGTGCCACCCGTTGGGGCCGTGCGTGACCTCTAACGCCTTGATGTAGGCCTTGATCCCCCATGCCTCTTCGATTCGGCGCCAGGGTCCCCCGGAGCGCATCTTGCGCCACGCGTCGGCGAGCCCGCGGCGGAGCTTCTCGAGATCATCGCCGGGCCCGTGGCGCACGGTCAGCGTCACCATGATCGCGCGCTTGAGCCCCCAGTGCTGGTCGACGGCCTGTTCGATCTCGTCGGCGCGGCCCGCCTGGATACGGGCGGAGCAAACGGGGCATTCCCACACGCTCCCGCAGGTCTGCACGCCGCTGTATCGCGCTTTGCCCGTCGATGGTGTCACCATCACCGCCACGTGGTCGCGGCCGTGCGCCAGGGCCCATCCACACGAGGCCATCCTCGACCACTGGCCATCGCGTGAGGTGACGCGCTGGATAGGGCGGATCCCCCGCTGGACCTCGTAGAGCCGGGCCCGGCGCTTGTGGCCGCTCGGGGCGACCTGGGGCCGCCACGTCTTGTCGATGGATGGCGAGTTGACGACCACCTTCGTGGTCTGCCCGTGCCACCCGTCCGAGACGCGTACGACGGCCTCGCTTCCGGTTTTCTCGTCCCGTTTGAGGGCGAATCCGTCCCGAGGGGGGGTCACAGTACTGACAACCCTAACAAGCGCGCTCCGCGCGTCGATCCACTTTGGGGGCGTAAGTCCCCGCTTTCCTTTGACTCCTACGCGGAGCCGGATCGGCTGCCGGATCCGCTCGTCGGCGGTACTGTGGCGAATGTAGGTGCCGAGCACACTCAGGTGTGCGAGCTCGCGGGCGCGATCGGCGGCGTCGAAAGCGTCGAGGGCGCGATCAACACCGCTGTGACCGAGCCGGCGCGGGTCGGGCGGCGCCGGCGGCGCGCCGGGGGGGCGCCAGGCCGCGGCGTGCCCCTGGGCGACGACGCCCGCGTTGATGGTGTTGCGGAACGTCTCGATCCCTAGGGTGCCATCAGGGGCGATGGGGAGCGAGGCGGGCGGGTCGGTGTGATGATCCGGCATGGCGAGCAGTCGCCGAGCATCTTACCCGGGACTTCACCCGTGTGACCAGACGTTGACAAACGGAAAAACGCCCCCCCCGCAGGATTGCGGAGGGGGCGCCGACTACTCGAAAGCCTGCCTCGACTCTCGAAGCTCAGCCTACACCCGGGGGGGCGGGCGGGTCAACGCTCCGTTGTAGCGCTTTGATCGCGAGCATCATCGTGGTGTGGCGGGCGCTGGATTCCTCGCGGTGGAGGTGGAGCTCTCCGCGGAGGGTCTCCAGATCCTCGGCGGTCGCCACGCGCACGAGGCGGCCGGAGCCGTCGGTAGCTTGGACGAGGGGGTGGCCGTCCTGGTCGACCGCAGAGCGAAGCTCGACGCGTTGGGAGTCGTCTGGATCGCTGGACGCTGCGTAGACGATGCGGGCCGGGGACGGCGGCCGCGTTGAGCGCCGCCCTTGCTGCCGGCCTGCAAAGTAGCTTGCGGCCCCGGCGAGGACTGCGCCCAGGGCGCTCCCGAGATAGGCGAGGGATTCGGGGTCCATCAGGGCAGCACGCGGGCGAGACCGTAGCCGACGACTCCCGTCACGACAGCGGCAATCACCGTCTGCTTGAGCATCTTGCTTTGTTCCTCGGCGGCGCCTTCTTTGCGTGCGCGCTCGAGATCGGCCTCGGTGTAGAGCCCGGGGACCGAGGGGAGTCCGCCCCCGCCTGGCGTCGGGAAGGGACCGACGCCGCCGGGCGGGACGTAGTTTGGATCCCCCGGTCCTTCTGGGGTGGTCCCGCCGCCACCACCCCACTCCGGAGGGAGGCCAGGCAACGACGGCATGTCCCCGGGCCCGGGAATGGTCCACCCCCCGTCGCCCTCGCGGGTGGCCATGACGGGGGGCCGGTGGGCCGGTACCGTCGTCGCATCAATGAGGGATTGCCCTTCGGGGGCGTACGCAGAGAAGTCCATGCCCTGCATTGTAGGCGGACGCCGCCGCTACGTCACGTCCTCGGGGCCGACGGTTGGTAGCGGCCGGGGGTTGTTGCTGCGATCGTCCTTGTCGAGCAGCGCGGCCGCCCGGATCTCTCGACGGTGAAGCTTGCGGATCTCGTCCTCGTTTTCGTCTACGACAACTACTCGACCTGGCGTGATGATCGCTACCTTCATGCCGGTGCGTTCACCGCGTGCAATATTTGTCACGGCGGGAGCCCACACCGCCTCGCGGTGGGTGGGATTGCCTTTGTCGTCGCGTTCCGTGACGAAGTCCATCCAGCCGTCGCTCATTCCACAAAGCCCGTGATCGAAATGTTTGTGGTGGTCGAGGCAGCAAGATTGATGCAGCTTCCCGCGCGCGTCACCAGTGGGGGGTTGAATTGTTGGTTGGTGACCAACTGTCCGCTCGAGGCTGCGCCCCATAGGTCAGTGTAGGGACCGCCGGCTGGGGCTCCTTCTTGCACTCGCACGATAAACCCTGCGGCATACGTTCCTATGGTGATGCTCGTGACCATCAATCGGCCGCCGGAGGGGTTGGCTACGATGTTGTCGCCGTCGGCGAGACGTAGCGTGAGATCGACGCCGCCGGCCGAGCTGAACAACCGATTATAAAACGTCCACGTTTGATCGGGGCGACACCAGGAATCGACCACCAGCCGGCCCGCTTGGTCGCTCGGCGTGGTGGCGCTCTCGTCGCCCCATGCGACCATCACGAGCTCGACGTTCGGCAGCGGTCGGTTGGCGGGGTTGGGGTTGAGCGCCCACACGCGATAGCCTTCGGCGACGCGCCCGCGCACCTGCGCGAACAGCCCCTGAAGCTGCGGGCCCTGGTTGTTGCGCTCGGCGAAGAGGGTCGATAGCTTCCTTCGGTAGACAACCGACGCGACCGAGCCGTTTAGCGCCTCGATGAAGATCACGACGTCGCCCCACCATTCGTTGGCTTCGTCCTGGTCGACGCCGCTGCCGGGCGCCCCCGCGTTGATCTGGATGTGCAGATCGCAGCACGAGAAGAACCGGCCCGGTCCGATGTTGGGGCCGTAGATGGGATCGGGGCTGGCCGCCATCAGCTCGAGCAACGCGAGCTTGTCGGGGGGTGGCGGGTCGAGCAGGGAGCTCGATCGCGGCGAGAGCGCGACGTTGCGCTTGGCCGCCTTGGGGGGCGACCACGACGCAAGTTGATGCTGCCCCATGGGGGGGCTGCCGCCGCCGAAGCTCTGCACCATGGGTTCAGCCGATTCCAGCCGCGACGCCAAGGCGGCGCAGCACGTTCACAACTGCGTCGGGGTAGCGGCGCGAAAGAAACCCGAACGTCACCACGGGGGTGATGGTGACGCTTGAGCCGGCCGCGGCCGGGATTAGGTTCTGGAAGCTCACCGTCAGGATGTCGCGCTGGGTGACGTAGCGCATCATCGGCTGCATCGGCGCCGCCTCGGGGTAAAGCGCATCGAAGGGCGTGAAGGCCGCCACTTCGCCGTTGGTGATGATGTTTTCGCCACTGTTGAAGAACATCTGTACGCCGCAGATCGCGGCGATGTTGGCGCCGGCGGTCGGGGTGGTCCCCACGTTGTCCGCGCGAACGACCGTGCCGCGGTGACCAATGATCCAGCCGGGGCCGGCGCCGCCGAAATCGAGCCGCTGGTTGCTCACGGAGCCGTCGGCCGCGATGACGGGGCGGTTGGGCGTCACGAGGTAGCGTGACGGGTTGGGGAGGCACTGAGGCACCACCGGGGGGCCCAGGTTGGGGTGGTATTCGCCGGCGGGCACCTGCGGCTGTTGGTCGTTCATCAGCCGGCGATACTCGGCGAGGGCCTGCCCCGCGGGCAGGTCGGGCCGCTGCATGATGGCCTGGATTTCGTCGTCGCTGATCTGCTGCATGGGAAGCGGCCTCGTGGTGAGAAGGAGAAGGAAAAAGACCGCCGGCGCCGCCCTTTGGTTGTGAGCTACTCGGGGCGACGCCAGCGGAGAGGGATCAGGCGGCGTTCGTGCGGCGGGCGACGACTTCGCCCACGAGCAGCACGCGCAGATCCTGAGCGAGCACGGTGGGGAAGTTGTAGGCCGCGACGCCGGATGCTTCCGTTTCCGCAGCGTTGGCCGCCGTCACGTTCGACAACTGGTTATCAGGGTCGCCCGAGTTGAGGGTGATGGCGCGGCTCACCGTGAAGATGATGTTGAGGTTGGCATCCGGGTTGCCCTGCGGCTTCCACAGCAGCCCCTCGGGGAGCTGGTAGTAGTTGGCGCGGGTGCCCCATCCGTTGGTGCCGAAGGGAACGGCCGCCGGCGGAGCCTGAAGCGCCGGGATTCCGTCCGGGCTGCCGGCGCCGCCCGAAAGGCCGCTGCCCCCGGGGATGTTGCCGAGCGAACCCAGGCGGAATCGGTTCTCGTCGCCGTTGAGCGACATTTCGACGCTGAGGCTCTCGAACAGCGCCGCGAGGAACTTTGCCGACTGCGGACGCAGATCGAACGGGTTGGAGGGGTCCGACCGGGTCATCGCCCCGGGCTCGGCTTGGATGGCGACTCCGCGGATGAGCACCGACTGGCCGGCCGTGGTCTGGCTCCGGTTCGTCAGGTTCGTGTCGGCGATGGTCGCGTCGCCCTCGGGGGCGAGGAACCCAGCCGAAGTCTTTTGCTCACCGACCGCGTAACCGAAGGCCCGAACGGTGGTACCGGCCGCTACCGGGTAGGTGTAAGGACCATCCCCCGTCCGGAGGGCCCGAAATCGGACCTTGCTGTAATACGGGTAGCTCGTGAGCCGCTTCTGCGACTGGAGCGCGTGGATCTGGTTGACCTCTTCTTGAGAGAGCGAGGCCTGCTTGGCGGGGGTGATGTACATATTGGGGTCTCCGTGTGTCGTGTCCGGTGGCCGATTGGGAGTGATGTCCCCCGCGGGGGGGTCCTGTTACGGCTGTATCGGAGAGCCCGAGGCAGAGCTAGCGGCAGTCGAAGGGCCGGGCCTTAGACGCCCCAGCCGTTCATGGTGACATTCGCCGGGTTTCGGCGGCCAACGGGCGTAACGACCGCGTTCATCGTCACGTCTTTCGGGCCGATGGCACCCATGGATCGACGCGAGCCGATCGGGGTGACCACGGCGCCCATGCCGGTCATGGACTTCTCCATCTGCTTTTGCTCGTACAGGCGGTAGGCGGCGGTCACGGCGAAGCCAGCGCCCGCGGCGGCGAGACCGGCCGAGAGCGCCTTGTTCTGCTTCTTCGTGGCGTAGCTCCCACCGACACCGAGAGCAGCCATCGCCAAGGCGATTTTGTCGGCGGAGAGGTTCTGTTTCTCCGCGGCGATCTGAAGCGCTCCGACGCCGGCGCCGGCAAGGCCGGCGACGAGGAGATCGCTCATCGCTGGGTTTCGGCGCCGGCGGCGCGTGGTCTTGCGGCGGGCGGTCGTCATGCGCGGGGATCGGCGGCGGGCGGTCGTCTTGCGGCGGGTGGTCTTTCGGCGGGTGCTCTTGCGTCGTGCCATGGTGTTTCCTTCGGCAGGGTTCATGAGGAGCACGGGGACTCGGGCGCTTGCTCCCATGGAGGGGAGTCTAGCCTACGATCCCCCGTGCTGTCACTTCGTAGGTTCCCCCCAGGATCGCCAGCGCCCCGGAGTCGGCATGCTCGGCCAAGATCGGTAGCTCTGGCTCGAACTCGTGGAACCAGTGCGTCAGCTCTCCGCTCTTGTCGCTCTCGTAGGTGACGCACACGAGCGGGCCGAGCCCGGTGAACTCGTCCCCTTCGGCGAACCGCGGGATCGTCACGCGTCCGATCTTGGGCGGCCGCTCGCGCCAGTTCACCTCACCGTAGCGCTTGCGGGCGCCCTTGGTGCCGCGCTTTGTCTTCACTTCGGGCCCCTCGAGCACGAAGAGATCGCCGGAGGGCTGGTGTTCGGCGAGCAGCGGCCGCCCCTCGGGCGGGTCGAAGATCACGTCCATCACCGCACCCTTTCGGCTGTAGGCGAGTGAGACGAGGCGCCCCAGCGCCACGAACTCATCACCCGGATCAACGGTCGCGATCTCCATCCTCGGGGGCCTCGTCGAGGGCGCGATCGATCTCGTCGTCGATGCGGTCGAACGGCGCGCGCGTCGGTCGCGGCCGCAAGCGCGCGAGCAACGCGAAGACGAGATCGACGATGCGCTCAATCATCCGCGCAGCTCGCGCTTTCGGCTGCCGTCCTCGTAGACGGTCAGACGCCAGGGCCCGCGGTCCACCACCTTGGCGACCTTCTTTTGGGTCGTCTTCTTCTTGGTGGTGGTTTTCTTACTGGTCGTCTTCTTCTTGGTCATCTTCTGCGGGCTCCTTCGTAGCGCCGGGGACTTCGGGGGCAAGCGTCAGCACCGCGATCAGGGGCGCCCAGACCTTGCGGGCCTTGTCGACGCACGCGCGCCGCTCGGCATCGCCGTCGCCGAGGGCAAGGCATTGCTTCTGGTGCGCTTCGTAGGCGACCGCGGCGGCCGTCTGCGCCTTGTGCCACTCCGCGGAGGTGCAGGCGCAAAGGACCATGAGGAGGGGGGCGGCGCGCTTCATGGCTTAGAATGGTACGTCGGCTACCAGCGCCGGCGCAAGCGCGCCCGACTCCACCCAGTTTCGCAGGGCCGCCCGCACCTTGCGCGGGCCGCCCCGCGGCATCTTTGCCGACCAACGGCCGCCGGGGCCCTCCTCGGCCGTGAATTTCAGCTCTTCGCCCTCGGGCCCGCTTACCGTAACGGCGTAGACGTCGGCGCCGCCGCGCTTGGTGCGCTCGTGCGCGGCGATGATGTGAAGCCCCTTGAGCACAGGGTCACCCTCGGGCGGGTCGACGTACACGAGCCCGGGGCCGCCGGGGCCGTCGTCGCCGTCGAGCTGCCCATCCTCGAGATCGCCCCGCTCTTCGAGGTGGTCGAAGTAGGCGCGCTGGTAGGCGCCTTGCGCCTCTCGGCTCTCTTGCTGCGCTGCATACCACGCCGCGATCTCGTTCTCGTGCGATTCGACGTATTCGCCGAAGTGCACCGCGCGATCGTCGGGGCTGCGCCAGCGCGGAAAGAGCGAGCGGTGCGCTCGGAAAAATTCGAGGTAGCGCGGAGCAATGTTGTGCTCGGTCAGGCTGTCGTGTTCGTCGGCGCTGTATTGGCGCTCGAGCTGGCCACGGATCGAGCCCGAGAAGATTCGGTACGTCTCCCAGAGCTTTCGCTTGCGCTGGCGCGCCTTGCGCTCGGCGGATCGGGCCGCGCCCCGGATCTGTTTTCGGCCCGCCGCGCAGTCGGCCTGAATCGCCTTGCGCTGACGCTCGCATTCAACGCGGAGCCGCGCGAGCGCTTCGTCCCGCTCGCGCTTGGCGCGCTTGATGTCGTCGGAGAGCTCGCGGAGCCGACCGCGGTGGGTGCTCCAGCGCATCGAGCGCTCACGGCGAAGCTGCCCCGGCGTGCGCTCAGTCGCCCGCGGCGACGTCAGCGCCGCCGGGTTTGGCCTTTTGGGCGTCGGGGCTTGGGGTACGCTCGCCGGCGCTTCGCCGGCGCCCGCTTCGTGGCGCGCTTCTTCGGGGCGGTCTTGCGCTTCGGGTTCGGCCGGCGCTTCGCCGGCGCTCGCTTCGTGGCGCGCTTCTTCGGGGCGGTCTTGCGCTTCGGGTTCGGCCGGCGCTTCGCCGGCGCCCGCTTCGTGGCGCGCTTCTTCGTGGCGCGCTTCTTCGGGGCGGTCTTGCGTCGGGTGGTCTTGCGGCGCCGGCTTGGGTTGCGGCGAGCAGGAAGCGCCCGAGCAGTACGCCGCCGGATGGTCTTGGGCACGAGATAGGCGGCGAGGGCGCCGGCGCCGAAGACGGCGAGGCCTCCGCCGATGAGCCACAGGGCGCGATCTTCTTCCTCCTTCGCGGCACGCTGGACCACGGCGGGCGGGGCGGGGATCGGCTGCTGCGTCTGCACCGCGGCGGCCACGCTTGCCTTATACATCTCGACTTGCTCGGAGAGCTCGGCGACGTGAGCGGATAGGCCGGCTTCTACTTTCTTGGCCTCGACCGCATACCACGCGCCTCCGCCGATGGCGGCGACGCCAACGATGGTCGCGGCGATGACCAGCGGCGCCCCGACCGGTACCACAAAGGCGGAGCCGGCGAAGGCCTCCCCCGAGGGCGCCGGGCCAAGGGCGCGGGGTCCAAGCAGCACCGCGTCTCGCAAGGCGAGGCGGATCACGTGGTTTGAGGCCTGTACGGCCTTGCGGATCTCTGCCGGGATGGTCCCGGGGAACCGTGCGAAGCCCGCCGGTGAATCCTTCGTGGTGTCGATGGTCACCGCTTGCTGCGTCAAGAGCTGCTGGGCCACGGCCTCGAGTCCGGCGCCGGGCTGCGTCATAAGCGCTTGACTTGTCGTCGCCTGGTAGAGGCACCATGCGCCAACGTCGTATGCCGACAGGGAGATCGGGCCCTTTTCGCCCGGGGCTCGGGCGTAGTCCATCATCCCCGTCTGAACGAGGGCACCTTGTCCCCAGATCGAGGGGTCGAGCTTCGTGGTGATCTTGGCGTCGAACATGTGATCCTCAGCGGGCAGCGTACCACGCCAGCCCAAGAAGCCCGAGGGCACCTCCAAGCCACGGCCACAGCGGGGGGGAAGCTGGACCGGGCTCGGAAGCGCCCCAGGGCAAGTTTGTAGGCGCCTCGATGTCGGCGTCGTCTTCGGGGGACGGTAGCCCCTCGCCGCCCTGACAGAAGAAGGGGGGAAGCCACGGGTGGCGTACGGCCGCCGCGGGCTCGTGCGATTCCCACACTAGACCTTTGGTGTCCGGGTCGGTGGCGAGCTCGTCGATGTCCACGAGCTTGGCCTTATCGCCGTACTTGCCGCCCTTCACCCACACCTTGCGGTGCACGAGCAGCCCGCGCTGCGAGTAGTCGGTGTGCTCGACGTCGTGCGCCCCGCCAACGTTCTGGATGATGTACCAGCCGTGCGCGGTGCGCTGGAGCGGGTAGCTCGAGCCGTCGGCGCGCGTTCCCGTTTTGACCTTGCGCGAGTAGAAACCATGGTTGATCCCGAGCTTCTTCGCGCCCTGGGATTGCAGCCGGCCGGCACTGATCCACGTCTTGCCGATCTGGTTGAAGCCTTGGAAGGGCGCCGGGTCCTTCGTGCCGCTCAGCTTCAGCGCGAGGCGGTCCATGCGCTCGGACTCCTCGTCCTGCACGGCCACCGTTGCAGGGAGGTTGCCGCTTTGGCTCTCGGGGCGAACAAAGTCTTGCCCGGTCCCCTTGGTGCCCGTCTGTCGCTTGCCCGAGATCGTGGTACCCGCGGCGTCGATCTGCATGGGCGCTTGATCGGCCATCGCATCCACGATGCGCTTGGTCGGCACGGCCATGCCCAGCACGTCAGCGGCCGCTTGTAGCGTGCGGTGGCTCACGAGGGGGCGGGTGTAGTCGTCGTTCGTGCCTATCTTCAGGGCGTCGGAGGCGACATGAAAGATCGCGCGGTAGGGCCCGAACGTGGTCTCGACGGGGTAATAGGAGCCTTTGACGCTGTCGGGATGCTCACCGGCGCAGAGCGCCATGATGATCTCCGACTGCGCGGCCCGCGGGCGCATGTCGCCGCCGCCGGCGGCGATCAGGCGCCCGCGCCACTTGGCCTTGTACCCCGCCACCCCGGCCGCCTCACTTCAGGAACAGCAGCGCCGCGACCGCGGCCACGGCGCCGGCGGCGAGCAGCTTCTGTTGGTCCGTCCATCCGCTCTCCTCGTGCACCACTGGGGTCGTCGGGGGCGGGGCGGGGCTGGGGGATGGGGCGGGGCTGGGGGATGGGGCGGGCGCGGGCGGCGTCACGGGCTCCCATCCGGTCGGCTCCATGGTCTGCTGCGCGCCCTCCTGCACGAAGTCAGCGGCATCTTTCCCCATCTGCTGGAGATCGGCGAAGAGGTCGAATCCCAGGGTGGGCGCTGAAGGGCTTTCGACGCCGCGGAAGTCGCCGACCTGGCGACCGGTCCCGGTGACTTCGCAGCCCACCATCGGATCCATGTAGTCCAGCCCCTCGAGAAAGGTGGCTTCTATTACGTCGTCTCGGTGCATGGCGGTTTCACTTTCGGAGAAGGAGGAGGGCGGCAAGGGCGAGCACGGCAGCGCCCCCGATCATGGCCGTTTTCTTGTCGATCCCAAGGATCTTGTCGTCGGCGACAAGTTCGGGATTGGGCATCCCCGTTCCCCCGCTGCGGGCCATCACCTTGGCGCCCGCGGGCTCTACAATGGTGTAGCCGCTTTGACGGGCCGCGGCGGTGATCCGCTGGGGATCCATGGGTCGGAGGATAGCCGAAGCGCGCCCGGCGACAATTTCTGGATTGGGCATGAAGCCGCTTTGACGACGATCCATGGGTCGGAGGATAGCCGAAGCGCGCCCGCTGGTCACTCCTCGAGCGCCATCGCCACCGCGGCGCCAACGCCGGGGCCGGCCGCGGCGCTCGTCACCGCGACCGCAAATCCCTTCGCCCATCCGGGCGCCGACGGCTTGCCGTCGGGCCCTCCCCAGTAGTGTCCGCTTCGGCCGTAGACCATCATCCGCATGTAGCGCTCCATGTAGGGCCACGGAGCGACGGCTGGCCCTCCGCGGCTCCAAAGGACGTTCCAGGCGTTGTTGATGTCGTTGAGCTTGTCACGGCAAAGTTCCTTCTTTGCGCCGTCGCCCTGTGCTTCGTAGCCGATGATCTCCCAGTACGGGCGATCCTCTGGCTCATGCTTGCGCGTGCACGAGGTGAGGGTGTTTGCGGGGAAGGCGTCACCCGGGCCCATCCACAACCGTTTGAACACTTCGCCCACGAGCTTGCGGTGTTCGGAGTCCGACAAGTCCCAATTCCAGTCATGCGAACACAGGACATACACGATCGACGCTACGCCTTTGTCCCCTTCCTGTGAGTCGATCCCTTCGACTGCGCCGATCGCTGCTGCGGTGCGGATGGCGCCTGAAAGGCCGGCCCAATCGCCATATCGCTCGGCTCGCCGCTCCTCTTTCTTCAGCATTTCCCGGGCCGCGACGCCAGCGTCCGTGGGCTCAAGCAGGTCGTAGATGAGCGCAGCCCACGGGAGCGCGGCCCCGCGGGACGCGAAGGGCGCCGACGGCTGCGGGGTCCACCGTCGCAGATCCTGGGACTTCCGAAGGATCGCCTGGGGCTCGGGAGCGAATCGGGGCAGCTTGATGTCTACTGTTTGGCGCTTCTTGAGGATCGCCTGGCGCGGGGGGGGGCTTGCCTCCGCGGCCCCCCCCGGCGGTCGCCCCTTGAGCCTAGTTCCGGGCCGAAATGCGAAGTATGCAGCGATCGCGCTTGCGCCAACAAGCAAGAGCTGAGGGGGGATCGGGGGGGCCATGACGGGGATTCTACCGGCTCGGCACGAGGTTGGCGACGTCGATTCTCGGCTCCAGCTTGGCGGCGCTCAAGATGTCCTCGACCTGCTCGGCCGCTTCGCCTTTGGTGATCTTGCCGTCGCCGTTGTCGTCTAGCAGCCTGTTGAACCTGTAGGCCCGCGAGGGGTTGACGTACATGGCGACATCGTCGGATCTGCCCACGTACTTGGGAGCGAATACGCTCATATAGTAGTCGGCGACCGTGACGAGCTGACTCGCGGGGAACATGCGGAAGCGCTCGATCGCGAGGCGAAGCTGGGTGAGCTGCGACATGCGGGCAATCTGCGCGACTGTGGTCCCCTGCGCGTCGGCGCCAACGGTGGTCCACTGGAGCAGCCCCACGGCGCTACCCTGCGGGGGCCTAATGGTCGGGCTGAAGGTGCCGCCGGTCTCGAAGGACATCACCGCGGCGACCCAATCAGCCTCGAGCCCGGCGGCCGCACACTCGTGCCAGAGGGCCACGATGAACTCCGCGGGTTGACTCGCAAGCCCGCGCACCGCGGCGATCGTTTGGTCGATGGCGGGAAGGCCGGGCTCAGTGTCTGCGGCGCCGCCCTCGCCAGGCGTAGAGGGCCAGGCTGGCCCCTCCGAGCATGACGAGGGCGAGGAAGGGCCCGCAGCGCTCCCGGTTGGCGCATCGACAACGATTGTCCCGGACATGTCGCGCACGTAGCCCGACGTCAGAGCGTCGGCCCCTCGCCGCGAAAACCCGATGTGTATGTGCGTAGTGTGCGGGTCAACGCCGGTGTACGGCCGCCACTTCTTGTAGGTGGTGGACCAGATCCGCCGATCCCAGATCACCGAGACGATCCCGAGTCGCCTGATCCAATAGTGGGGCTTTCCGTCCGGGCCCGGGCCCATGAGCCACGCGATCATCGCGGGGACCTGCGCCGGGCGGCGCACGGTGCCCCAGTCCCAGGCGCGACCCTCGTGGTGCAGGGAGCTGGCACCGCCGGCGCCGCATGCGCGCATGATCCCCAGGTCTTCGCCGCCGAAGCGCGCGATGACGAAATCCCGGACCGCTTCGACGCCCGGTCCCGGCGCCGAAAGGCACTGCGTTGCCGGTGCCCATCGTTGGTAGTCGTCAACCTTCATCGTTGCTCAGACTATCACGCGCGGCCTTGATGGCGCCCGCCACCATCGCCCCGAGGGTCAACACCTTGATCCACCCGTCGAGGTCGCCCGTCTGGAGCTGCACCGCGGTGCGCTCGCCGAGGCTGGCCGCGATGGCGGCCGCGTTGTCGGCGATGGCCTGGGCGTAGCGGTTTGCCGGCGCTTCAAAGTAGCCCGTGGACCGCATCGCCGTTGCCGTCGCCATGGCGTCGCCCGCGCGCATGGCCTCGGGGACCCCGTCCCGGCGGTAGAGCTGGTGGAGGAGGGCGGCGGCGCCAGCGACGCGGCTCGGGTAGCGCCGAAAGCAACCCATGTACGCCGATCCGTCGGCGTGGTGGTCGAGGTGCTCAAAGCATCCGGGGCCGCACGGCGCGACGTGTCCGCATTGCACGGCGCCCCAGTTGTGGGGGGGCGGCTGGATCCGCTTCGGCCAGCCGAGCCCGTACCCCCCTTCAAAGCGCGCGATGGCTTGCGCGGTCTGAAGCTCGGCGAGGGAGGGCGCGGGCAACCCTCGCAGACGGTAGGCCTCGAGCAGCACCGGGCGCGCTTCGCGGTCTTGCTGGGGGGTGGGCATGGTGGCGCGTCCTCATCTTACCAGATCTCGCTCGTAGGCCGCTGCAAGTGAAGCCGCAGCATGCGCCAGCCCGTAGTGGTTGCCAGCGTCATCGTAGCGCTCTTTTGAGGCGGATTGCGTGGCAAGCAGCACCGATCTTCCCACCATCATGCACGCTTGTCGGTGTGCTTCGGCAAGCGGTTGTCGGGAGCGCTGGGCGACGTACGCGACGCACAGCCGCGCCGCCACTGCTGACGCGAAGTGCCCCCACACTTCGCCGTTTCTTCGCACGGTCCACATCTTCACACCGGGCGACCAGTCGAGGTGGATCGGGTTTGGGTCGACGGTGAACGTCACGCGCGGATCACTGCTGTTTCAGGTAGGCGCTTATCTTCGCTTTGACGCACGATGGTTCGTTTGCGCAGTCCCAAAAATCACCGGTGAAGAACTTTGCCGGCAACGGGACGCCGGCCGCGATCGAGCAATACGCTTCGCACGCAACCATCAAGCCGTCCGCATACCGTTGCATCTCTTTTCGTACCTTGGCGGGGGGGTCTTCGTCGTCGATGTAGCTGACAAAGTCGAACGCGGCGCCGGCGCTGGTAGCAGCGAGGTCGATCGCTTCGCTCTTCGAGATCCAGCTTAGCGCCGTAGCTCCGTTGATACGGCTCGGGTTGCTGCGCCGCGTCGAGGCTTTGCGTTTCGTGGTCGCCTTGCGTCGGGTCGTCTTCTTGCGTCGGGTCGTGGTCTTCTTCGGCATGGGGTTTCTCTTCGTCCTTTTCGGCGGGATCTTGGTCCCATACGGAGGTTGGCTTTCTTTCGCAGGACGTCGACAAACGCGCGTCGCGCTTTGGCTTGGTCCTTCGCAGGCGTGAGATCGTAGGCTTTCCACGCGTCGGAGAACGCTGGGTGCTCCAGCACTCCGCCCCACTTCCTCACCGCGCCCAGCGCGGCGGCGAAGCAACCGCCGTCTTCTCCTCGGCGGTGTCCCCATCGCGCTTCGACGAGCCCAGCGAGCCGACACCAGCGCGAGCACGGAGGATGGGCCACGACCGGATGCGGTCCGTGGTAGCTACGCGCGTCTCGGGACTCGGGCCACAGGTCGACGTCGGGCAGCCCGTAGTAGGCGCCGCCCTCTTCGACAAACAGGGCCGCGATCATGCGCTCACTCCCGAAGCGCTCACCGCGTCCACGTTGCTACCTCCCGCTGGATCGTCATCGCCGGCGCATTCGGGCCTTTGGGGTGGCAGACCCACCGAAGCGACCAGCGCCCCGCGGCCCCCTCCCCGAAGAGCTTGTAGGCCCGCATCGCCGCATGGGCATGGTCGAGGGCGCCGGGGTCAGAGGGCGCGGGGGCGCGCTCGTAGAGCTCGACGGTTTCGCCGTGCTCCCTGTAGGTCATGTGCCAGCACGTGAGGCCGGCAGGGGCGGGCGCTTTGGGGGGCGCCGAGGGCGCGCAGCCGAGCACGAAGATCAACAGGAGTCGCAAGGCAGGGTTGAGCATGTCTTTCCTTCAGGTGAATAGGATTGGCTGCCGAAGCAGCAGGAATCGGTAGCCGGGGGGCGGCTTGGGGCAGAGCGCCGAATAGCACCCCTCCCCGCGCCAAATGTGGCGGTGCGTTTGCCCACAGTCGCGACAGCGGTAGGCCACCGTCGGGACTTCGGCGCCGACGGCTTTGGAGGGCGTCACCGCGTAGACGTTCGCTCCGAGCAGCTTGCTGGGGCCGGTCGGGCCGCCCCGCTGGTAGGGCACCGCGAGCGTTTGACCGTTGACGGTGCGCTGTTTCATTGGGCCTCGATGGTCCACCAACGGCCACGGCGCACATGCCCATGTCCGCCGAAGCTGTAGGGCGGCGCCAACGTCTGCGGCTTGGTGTTCGGTGGGATTAGCTTCTTCCAGAATCTGACCGTGTCGCGGTAGTAGGTCTGCCGCGCATGGCGCTTGGTGTCTTCTTCGAGGGCTTCGCGTTGCTCTTTGGTCAGCATCACAAGTCGTCTCGGTTTCGGATCCCCAGGCGTCGCGCCGCCACAAGGGGCGGCTCGCCGGGGTTGGCGGCGATCGTGGCCTCAAGCGGACAACGCCGCCCGTCGATCTGTGCTTCCGCGTAGACATGACGGGGCGGGTTTCCGACGGTGCGCAGGTTGGCGGGAATGCCGATGGCGCGAAGAAGCGCCACGATCGCTCGGGCCGTGTCGTCGCAGTCGCCGCGGCCTACCTCGAGCGTCCGCATGGTGTGGGTGAACACTTCGCCGGCCTCGTGGATGTGTCGCACGCGACCTTGCACGAGCCGGTGAATGCCGGCGGCGGTGCGCATAGCGTCGCCGCCGGCGGCTTGGCTCAAGCGCTCGGCCAGCGCCCTCACCTCGGGGCAGGTTGCGTCGTAGCTCGCGAGCTCATCGAGAAGGGCTACCTTGTTGGGGTGGGTGTGACACTCGATGGTGTAGGCCGCGTGTCCCCCTCCGACGTTGTGGGCACGGCGCAGTGTGCATCCCGTCCGGGCGCACATGGTGCGCAGTGTGGCCAGATCGGGCCCGCGGTCCGTCATGTCTCCGAGCATGGCGATCAGTCTACCAGGGGCCGCGGGTTATGCTCACTCCTCCGGCGTCGCCGGTTCTTGCTTCATGTCGGTTCGCTGGGGCTCGCCGCCGGTGGCGCGGGCGATAATGGATTGCAACGCCGAAGCGACCATGGCTTGCCCGTGGTCGCTTCCTACGAACTGCTCGATCCAGCTTCGGTCCTTCGTGCCGTCGATCTGTTGGGTGATGGCGGCGAGCTGGCGCTGTAGCTCAGCCTCGCGCTCGTCCTCTTCGTCTTCGTCGTCGAGGCGCTCGTTTATCTGCTCGAGCATGGCGCGCGTCTTTCCCTCGCTTTCCAGAGCGATGGCGCGCAGCTGCTCGGTCAGTCGTTCGGGCTGCTCGTCGCGCTGGGCGGCTTGCGCTAGATGCAGCTTGGCCAGCTCGGCGATCGCTGCGACCTGGGACTGGCTTGCTTGCGTGACCACCTGAATGCACGTGCCAAATACCGCCGTCATGGTCTGAAGCATCTTGTCCTGGCCTTGCTGGGTCAGCGCATGCGCGAGGGCGAAGTCGGAGCGCATGCCGTCGCCGCCGAGATCCACTGGTGTCATGGGGACCCCGCCGACGTTGCCAAGCTCGCCGGGGCCCATGCGGCGCCGCTGGCCGTTGGGGATGGCTGGAACCGGGGTACGGTGGGCTTGCCCCGGGGCGGCGTAGCGCGGCGCCCGCACGTGCTCGGGCTCGGGGGTCGGGTCGAGGTGGTCCGCTTCGTCGACGACGAGATCCGCAACGGGGTTGTAGACGCAGACGCGGATATCGATCGGCTGACGGCGCGAGCGCTTCGTGTACTTGATGCGGCATAGCGCCAGCTCTTCGACGTGCTCGCGCAGCACCGCGAGCACTTCGTCGCCGGCGGGCTCGTCGTCGAGGGGCCACCAGTCGGGGGCGGAGTTGGAGCGCTTCGTAGTCTCGTTTGGGTTGCGGATGATGACCCAGGGCGCGCGCTTGCCCTCGTCGTTTTGGAGCTGCTCGGCAGTCTCGATGGGCATCGTTTCGACGCGAAACCATTTCGCATCGGGGGGGATGTCTACGGCGGAGGGTTTGTCGGTCATGTCGTGTGGGTCTTTCGTTCGTGGTCGATGGCGTTCAGAAGGTTGCGGGCGCCGGTCGCAGTGATTGCGATGCGCTTGTCCATGCGCAGGGCGCACGGGCGGCATGGTTGGAGCACGCGCAGCGAACCGAACACGCGTTCCGTCTCGCTGGCGCCGCACGCTGGGCACGACTGCCCAAGGGGGGCGGGTGTGTCGTCGTTGCGGTTCACCAGGCCTCCTTCACCCACGCCACGATCTCGGCGCGGAGCTCGGGGAAAAGCACGAGGGCGAGCACGACGACGCCCACGACAAACACGCGGCGGTCCGTCGTCGTCGCGAACCACGCGAGCCACGGCGGGATGATGTTGCCGCCGCTGGTTTCCCAAAGCACCGGCCGATCGGGAAGGTTGGGGAACTTTTCGGCGTAGCTGTCGACGTCGATCGTCCAGTCTTGCGCGTCGCGCACGATGTCATCGGGTACCGCAACAGGGTTGCCGCAATCTGCGCACCGGTAGCGGCCGATCCCTTCGTGGAGGGACTTGAGGCGGTCGAGCTTGGGGAGCTCGGTCGCGTCGTAGCCGCGGCCGCATGTAAGGCACGGGGCGATGGGGGGTCGGATAACTTGTTTCATGATGCGGGAAGCTCCCAGGGGCAGAGGTCGAAAAGTTCGCGGCGAGACAATCCGTAGAGCTGGCGCGTGGCCGCGAGGCACGCGTAGGCGGTCGCCGGGGAACTGTCCGTTTCGTCCGCGGCCCACCGAATGACGGTGCGCAGGCTGATCCCGGTCTCACCGGAGAGCGCCACGCAGTAGGCGTGTAGGGTGCGAGGCAGACGAATGGACGGCACGGGTGGGAATAGGCGTCAAGGGTGTTGGGGTTTGTTTCTCGTGTCTGTCACTATGACAGACATGCAACGGGGCGGCTAGCCCGATTGACAGGAGACGAGACGACATGAACGACACGAAAGAGCCTGAACGAAGCACCGCGCGCGACAACGGACTTGCGCCCGGATGGATGATGGTCACCGAGAAGCGCGGAGGCGACACCGACTCCCGCTTGCATGCCCGCGTGTATCTGTGGGCGCCAAGTGTGGCGTCGCTGGGTAGCACCGTGCGCGTGGACGATTCTGCGGTGGAGGTAGTGGAGGAGCCGGAGGAGCTGCAACGCCGGCACGTCGCGGCGATGCTGCGATGGGAAAGGGCGAAGCGCCAGGACCAGGACGAGGAAGCGGAGCGAGCGTTGGACGTGCGCGACGTTGCCGGCGCCGACGCCGACGCGCCGGAGGGCACGTTGCAGCACTTGGCGTTCTCGCTGTCCTTGGCTTGCGTGAGCTGGGGTTTGCCGCCGGCGGTGGCGGTCGACTACGGCCGAAACCTTGCCCAGGCTGTAGACGGCGAGATCACACCAGCTGAAGTGCTCGAAAGCATCAACGCTCGGCGCGAGGCGTTTCGGTCTGACTGGGCTCGCATCGACGACGGGATTGCTCTCGAGCTGGCGCAGCAGCTCCACGTCACGATGGTGCGGCATGCTGTGAAGGTGTTGCGGCTGTCGAAGGGGGGTGCGTGATGACGCGTCGGCGCTGGCCCATGACGCGCGTCGTTGCGTGCACCCTCTGCGGCGGCCGGTTGGGGCACAATGAGTGCACGTGCCCTCGGGACGAGCACAAACTTGGCCGGTTTCGGTTGGTCGACGTCGACCAGCCGATCGCCTACGCCGACACGGGGAAGAAGCTGCAGCGCGAGGGGGACACTTGATGCGGCGCTTGGCCGCCTCGCGTCACCCAGGCGCGACCGACGGTGGCTCTTCTCCCGGTGCGTAGGGCGAGCCGAACTCGACCGCCCACGCCACGAGACCAGGGAGCGCCCGCGCTCCCTGGTCTTCGACCTGTTCAAGCAGCCACACAGCCGCCTGGCGCCGGAGCCAAGGCCGGGCCTGTGGCTCGGGTCTGACGTAGACCTTTCGGATCCGTCGCCAGTCGTCCGCCTCGATGTGCCCGATCAGCGCCTCATCGGCGCCCCCGGGGTCCTCGCCGGTGGCGAGCTCCTCGTCGGTGCGCTCTCGGACCGCCGCCTCTTCTTTGAGTCCTCGGCTCCACGTGAGATGACGCGCGCCCTTGATCCCAGCGCACCACTCTCGCCAGATCCGCGCGTCGTCCTCCCCCTTGCCGTCGGCATACGCGGCGGCGAACTCAAACGGCGTCCGATAGCCGTGGCGGCGCCGCCAGTCCTGCTTGGTCGAGGCGTCGGACTTTCCGATCCCCACCAGCTCCAGCCCGAATTTCGCAAGGTAGGTGCTCCGCTCGCACGGGGTGACGTACAGGCCGCGTCGGGCGTCCGGCACGTACTCGGGCCCCATGGTCTGCTCGACCTTTTGCTGCCATCTCCGGAGCCACAGCAACGCCGCGCGGTCGTAGGGCCGTGGCGGTCCGTCGCCGCCCTCGGGGCGCTCGCTCGCGCCGTTGATGTAGCGCTGCCCGCCCTTCTTGCGCCATCGCTGCTCGGCGATGGGTCGATCAAGTAGAAAGATCACATGTAGATGCGGGTGCCACCCGTTGGGGCCGTGCGTGACCTCTAACGCCTTGATGTAGGCCTTGATCCCCCATGCCTCTTCGATTCGGCGCCAGGGTCCCCCGGAGCGCATCTTGCGCCACGCGTCGGCGAGCCCGCGGCGGAGCTTCTCGAGATCATCGCCGGGCCCGTGGCGCACGGTCAGCGTCACCATGATCGCGCGCTTGAGCCCCCAGTGCTGGTCGACGGCCTGTTCGATCTCGTCGGCGCGGCCCGCCTGGATACGGGCGGAGCAAACGGGGCATTCCCACACGCTCCCGCAGGTCTGCACGCCGCTGTATCGCGCTTTGCCCGTCGATGGTGTCACCATCACCGCCACGTGGTCGCGGCCGTGCGCCAGGGCCCATCCACACGAGGCCATCCTCGACCACTGGCCATCGCGTGAGGTGACGCGCTGGATAGGGCGGATCCCCCGCTGGACCTCGTAGAGCCGGGCCCGGCGCTTGTGGCCGCTCGGGGCGACCTGGGGCCGCCACGTCTTGTCGATGGATGGCGAGTTGACGACCACCTTCGTGGTCTGCCCGTGCCACCCGTCCGAGACGCGTACGACGGCCTCGCTTCCGGTTTTCTCGTCCCGTTTGAGGGCGAATCCGTCCCGAGGGGGGGTCACAGTACTGACAACCCTAACAAGCGCGCTCCGCGCGTCGATCCACTTTGGGGGCGTAAGTCCCCGCTTTCCTTTGACTCCTACGCGGAGCCGGATCGGCTGCCGGATCCGCTCGTCGGCGGTACTGTGGCGAATGTAGGTGCCGAGCACACTCAGGTGTGCGAGCTCGCGGGCGCGATCGGCGGCGTCGAAAGCGTCGAGGGCGCGATCAACACCGCTGTGACCGAGCCGGCGCGGGTCGGGCGGCGCCGGCGGCGCGCCGGGGGGGCGCCAGGCCGCGGCGTGCCCCTGGGCGACGACGCCCGCGTTGATGGTGTTGCGGAACGTCTCGATCCCTAGGGTGCCATCAGGGGCGATGGGGAGCGAGGCGGGCGGGTCGGTGTGATGATCCGGCATGGCGAGCAGTCGCCGAGCATCTTACCCGGGACTTCACCCGTGTGACCAGACGTTGACAAACGGAAAAACGCCCCCCCCGCAGGATTGCGGAGGGGGCGCCGACTACTCGAAAGCCTGCCTCGACTCTCGAAGCTCAGCCTACACCCGGGGGGGCGGGCGGGTCAACGCTCCGTTGTAGCGCTTTGATCGCGAGCATCATCGTGGTGTGGCGGGCGCTGGATTCCTCGCGGTGGAGGTGGAGCTCTCCGCGGAGGGTCTCCAGATCCTCGGCGGTCGCCACGCGCACGAGGCGGCCGGAGCCGTCGGTAGCTTGGACGAGGGGGTGGCCGTCCTGGTCGACCGCAGAGCGAAGCTCGACGCGTTGGGAGTCGTCTGGATCGCTGGACGCTGCGTAGACGATGCGGGCCGGGGACGGCGGCCGCGTTGAGCGCCGCCCTTGCTGCCGGCCTGCAAAGTAGCTTGCGGCCCCGGCGAGGACTGCGCCCAGGGCGCTCCCGAGATAGGCGAGGGATTCGGGGTCCATCAGGGCAGCACGCGGGCGAGACCGTAGCCGACGACTCCCGTCACGACAGCGGCAATCACCGTCTGCTTGAGCATCTTGCTTTGTTCCTCGGCGGCGCCTTCTTTGCGTGCGCGCTCGAGATCGGCCTCGGTGTAGAGCCCGGGGACCGAGGGGAGTCCGCCCCCGCCTGGCGTCGGGAAGGGACCGACGCCGCCGGGCGGGACGTAGTTTGGATCCCCCGGTCCTTCTGGGGTGGTCCCGCCGCCACCACCCCACTCCGGAGGGAGGCCAGGCAACGACGGCATGTCCCCGGGCCCGGGAATGGTCCACCCCCCGTCGCCCTCGCGGGTGGCCATGACGGGGGGCCGGTGGGCCGGTACCGTCGTCGCATCAATGAGGGATTGCCCTTCGGGGGCGTACGCAGAGAAGTCCATGCCCTGCATTGTAGGCGGACGCCGCCGCTACGTCACGTCCTCGGGGCCGACGGTTGGTAGCGGCCGGGGGTTGTTGCTGCGATCGTCCTTGTCGAGCAGCGCGGCCGCCCGGATCTCTCGACGGTGAAGCTTGCGGATCTCGTCCTCGTTTTCGTCTACGACAACTACTCGACCTGGCGTGATGATCGCTACCTTCATGCCGGTGCGTTCACCGCGTGCAATATTTGTCACGGCGGGAGCCCACACCGCCTCGCGGTGGGTGGGATTGCCTTTGTCGTCGCGTTCCGTGACGAAGTCCATCCAGCCGTCGCTCATTCCACAAAGCCCGTGATCGAAATGTTTGTGGTGGTCGAGGCAGCAAGATTGATGCAGCTTCCCGCGCGCGTCACCAGTGGGGGGTTGAATTGTTGGTTGGTGACCAACTGTCCGCTCGAGGCTGCGCCCCATAGGTCAGTGTAGGGACCGCCGGCTGGGGCTCCTTCTTGCACTCGCACGATAAACCCTGCGGCATACGTTCCTATGGTGATGCTCGTGACCATCAATCGGCCGCCGGAGGGGTTGGCTACGATGTTGTCGCCGTCGGCGAGACGTAGCGTGAGATCGACGCCGCCGGCCGAGCTGAACAACCGATTATAAAACGTCCACGTTTGATCGGGGCGACACCAGGAATCGACCACCAGCCGGCCCGCTTGGTCGCTCGGCGTGGTGGCGCTCTCGTCGCCCCATGCGACCATCACGAGCTCGACGTTCGGCAGCGGTCGGTTGGCGGGGTTGGGGTTGAGCGCCCACACGCGATAGCCTTCGGCGACGCGCCCGCGCACCTGCGCGAACAGCCCCTGAAGCTGCGGGCCCTGGTTGTTGCGCTCGGCGAAGAGGGTCGATAGCTTCCTTCGGTAGACAACCGACGCGACCGAGCCGTTTAGCGCCTCGATGAAGATCACGACGTCGCCCCACCATTCGTTGGCTTCGTCCTGGTCGACGCCGCTGCCGGGCGCCCCCGCGTTGATCTGGATGTGCAGATCGCAGCACGAGAAGAACCGGCCCGGTCCGATGTTGGGGCCGTAGATGGGATCGGGGCTGGCCGCCATCAGCTCGAGCAACGCGAGCTTGTCGGGGGGTGGCGGGTCGAGCAGGGAGCTCGATCGCGGCGAGAGCGCGACGTTGCGCTTGGCCGCCTTGGGGGGCGACCACGACGCAAGTTGATGCTGCCCCATGGGGGGGCTGCCGCCGCCGAAGCTCTGCACCATGGGTTCAGCCGATTCCAGCCGCGACGCCAAGGCGGCGCAGCACGTTCACAACTGCGTCGGGGTAGCGGCGCGAAAGAAACCCGAACGTCACCACGGGGGTGATGGTGACGCTTGAGCCGGCCGCGGCCGGGATTAGGTTCTGGAAGCTCACCGTCAGGATGTCGCGCTGGGTGACGTAGCGCATCATCGGCTGCATCGGCGCCGCCTCGGGGTAAAGCGCATCGAAGGGCGTGAAGGCCGCCACTTCGCCGTTGGTGATGATGTTTTCGCCACTGTTGAAGAACATCTGTACGCCGCAGATCGCGGCGATGTTGGCGCCGGCGGTCGGGGTGGTCCCCACGTTGTCCGCGCGAACGACCGTGCCGCGGTGACCAATGATCCAGCCGGGGCCGGCGCCGCCGAAATCGAGCCGCTGGTTGCTCACGGAGCCGTCGGCCGCGATGACGGGGCGGTTGGGCGTCACGAGGTAGCGTGACGGGTTGGGGAGGCACTGAGGCACCACCGGGGGGCCCAGGTTGGGGTGGTATTCGCCGGCGGGCACCTGCGGCTGTTGGTCGTTCATCAGCCGGCGATACTCGGCGAGGGCCTGCCCCGCGGGCAGGTCGGGCCGCTGCATGATGGCCTGGATTTCGTCGTCGCTGATCTGCTGCATGGGAAGCGGCCTCGTGGTGAGAAGGAGAAGGAAAAAGACCGCCGGCGCCGCCCTTTGGTTGTGAGCTACTCGGGGCGACGCCAGCGGAGAGGGATCAGGCGGCGTTCGTGCGGCGGGCGACGACTTCGCCCACGAGCAGCACGCGCAGATCCTGAGCGAGCACGGTGGGGAAGTTGTAGGCCGCGACGCCGGATGCTTCCGTTTCCGCAGCGTTGGCCGCCGTCACGTTCGACAACTGGTTATCAGGGTCGCCCGAGTTGAGGGTGATGGCGCGGCTCACCGTGAAGATGATGTTGAGGTTGGCATCCGGGTTGCCCTGCGGCTTCCACAGCAGCCCCTCGGGGAGCTGGTAGTAGTTGGCGCGGGTGCCCCATCCGTTGGTGCCGAAGGGAACGGCCGCCGGCGGAGCCTGAAGCGCCGGGATTCCGTCCGGGCTGCCGGCGCCGCCCGAAAGGCCGCTGCCCCCGGGGATGTTGCCGAGCGAACCCAGGCGGAATCGGTTCTCGTCGCCGTTGAGCGACATTTCGACGCTGAGGCTCTCGAACAGCGCCGCGAGGAACTTTGCCGACTGCGGACGCAGATCGAACGGGTTGGAGGGGTCCGACCGGGTCATCGCCCCGGGCTCGGCTTGGATGGCGACTCCGCGGATGAGCACCGACTGGCCGGCCGTGGTCTGGCTCCGGTTCGTCAGGTTCGTGTCGGCGATGGTCGCGTCGCCCTCGGGGGCGAGGAACCCAGCCGAAGTCTTTTGCTCACCGACCGCGTAACCGAAGGCCCGAACGGTGGTACCGGCCGCTACCGGGTAGGTGTAAGGACCATCCCCCGTCCGGAGGGCCCGAAATCGGACCTTGCTGTAATACGGGTAGCTCGTGAGCCGCTTCTGCGACTGGAGCGCGTGGATCTGGTTGACCTCTTCTTGAGAGAGCGAGGCCTGCTTGGCGGGGGTGATGTACATATTGGGGTCTCCGTGTGTCGTGTCCGGTGGCCGATTGGGAGTGATGTCCCCCGCGGGGGGGTCCTGTTACGGCTGTATCGGAGAGCCCGAGGCAGAGCTAGCGGCAGTCGAAGGGCCGGGCCTTAGACGCCCCAGCCGTTCATGGTGACATTCGCCGGGTTTCGGCGGCCAACGGGCGTAACGACCGCGTTCATCGTCACGTCTTTCGGGCCGATGGCACCCATGGATCGACGCGAGCCGATCGGGGTGACCACGGCGCCCATGCCGGTCATGGACTTCTCCATCTGCTTTTGCTCGTACAGGCGGTAGGCGGCGGTCACGGCGAAGCCAGCGCCCGCGGCGGCGAGACCGGCCGAGAGCGCCTTGTTCTGCTTCTTCGTGGCGTAGCTCCCACCGACACCGAGAGCAGCCATCGCCAAGGCGATTTTGTCGGCGGAGAGGTTCTGTTTCTCCGCGGCGATCTGAAGCGCTCCGACGCCGGCGCCGGCAAGGCCGGCGACGAGGAGATCGCTCATCGCTGGGTTTCGGCGCCGGCGGCGCGTGGTCTTGCGGCGGGCGGTCGTCATGCGCGGGGATCGGCGGCGGGCGGTCGTCTTGCGGCGGGTGGTCTTTCGGCGGGTGCTCTTGCGTCGTGCCATGGTGTTTCCTTCGGCAGGGTTCATGAGGAGCACGGGGACTCGGGCGCTTGCTCCCATGGAGGGGAGTCTAGCCTACGATCCCCCGTGCTGTCACTTCGTAGGTTCCCCCCAGGATCGCCAGCGCCCCGGAGTCGGCATGCTCGGCCAAGATCGGTAGCTCTGGCTCGAACTCGTGGAACCAGTGCGTCAGCTCTCCGCTCTTGTCGCTCTCGTAGGTGACGCACACGAGCGGGCCGAGCCCGGTGAACTCGTCCCCTTCGGCGAACCGCGGGATCGTCACGCGTCCGATCTTGGGCGGCCGCTCGCGCCAGTTCACCTCACCGTAGCGCTTGCGGGCGCCCTTGGTGCCGCGCTTTGTCTTCACTTCGGGCCCCTCGAGCACGAAGAGATCGCCGGAGGGCTGGTGTTCGGCGAGCAGCGGCCGCCCCTCGGGCGGGTCGAAGATCACGTCCATCACCGCACCCTTTCGGCTGTAGGCGAGTGAGACGAGGCGCCCCAGCGCCACGAACTCATCACCCGGATCAACGGTCGCGATCTCCATCCTCGGGGGCCTCGTCGAGGGCGCGATCGATCTCGTCGTCGATGCGGTCGAACGGCGCGCGCGTCGGTCGCGGCCGCAAGCGCGCGAGCAACGCGAAGACGAGATCGACGATGCGCTCAATCATCCGCGCAGCTCGCGCTTTCGGCTGCCGTCCTCGTAGACGGTCAGACGCCAGGGCCCGCGGTCCACCACCTTGGCGACCTTCTTTTGGGTCGTCTTCTTCTTGGTGGTGGTTTTCTTACTGGTCGTCTTCTTCTTGGTCATCTTCTGCGGGCTCCTTCGTAGCGCCGGGGACTTCGGGGGCAAGCGTCAGCACCGCGATCAGGGGCGCCCAGACCTTGCGGGCCTTGTCGACGCACGCGCGCCGCTCGGCATCGCCGTCGCCGAGGGCAAGGCATTGCTTCTGGTGCGCTTCGTAGGCGACCGCGGCGGCCGTCTGCGCCTTGTGCCACTCCGCGGAGGTGCAGGCGCAAAGGACCATGAGGAGGGGGGCGGCGCGCTTCATGGCTTAGAATGGTACGTCGGCTACCAGCGCCGGCGCAAGCGCGCCCGACTCCACCCAGTTTCGCAGGGCCGCCCGCACCTTGCGCGGGCCGCCCCGCGGCATCTTTGCCGACCAACGGCCGCCGGGGCCCTCCTCGGCCGTGAATTTCAGCTCTTCGCCCTCGGGCCCGCTTACCGTAACGGCGTAGACGTCGGCGCCGCCGCGCTTGGTGCGCTCGTGCGCGGCGATGATGTGAAGCCCCTTGAGCACAGGGTCACCCTCGGGCGGGTCGACGTACACGAGCCCGGGGCCGCCGGGGCCGTCGTCGCCGTCGAGCTGCCCATCCTCGAGATCGCCCCGCTCTTCGAGGTGGTCGAAGTAGGCGCGCTGGTAGGCGCCTTGCGCCTCTCGGCTCTCTTGCTGCGCTGCATACCACGCCGCGATCTCGTTCTCGTGCGATTCGACGTATTCGCCGAAGTGCACCGCGCGATCGTCGGGGCTGCGCCAGCGCGGAAAGAGCGAGCGGTGCGCTCGGAAAAATTCGAGGTAGCGCGGAGCAATGTTGTGCTCGGTCAGGCTGTCGTGTTCGTCGGCGCTGTATTGGCGCTCGAGCTGGCCACGGATCGAGCCCGAGAAGATTCGGTACGTCTCCCAGAGCTTTCGCTTGCGCTGGCGCGCCTTGCGCTCGGCGGATCGGGCCGCGCCCCGGATCTGTTTTCGGCCCGCCGCGCAGTCGGCCTGAATCGCCTTGCGCTGACGCTCGCATTCAACGCGGAGCCGCGCGAGCGCTTCGTCCCGCTCGCGCTTGGCGCGCTTGATGTCGTCGGAGAGCTCGCGGAGCCGACCGCGGTGGGTGCTCCAGCGCATCGAGCGCTCACGGCGAAGCTGCCCCGGCGTGCGCTCAGTCGCCCGCGGCGACGTCAGCGCCGCCGGGTTTGGCCTTTTGGGCGTCGGGGCTTGGGGTACGCTCGCCGGCGCTTCGCCGGCGCCCGCTTCGTGGCGCGCTTCTTCGGGGCGGTCTTGCGCTTCGGGTTCGGCCGGCGCTTCGCCGGCGCTCGCTTCGTGGCGCGCTTCTTCGGGGCGGTCTTGCGCTTCGGGTTCGGCCGGCGCTTCGCCGGCGCCCGCTTCGTGGCGCGCTTCTTCGTGGCGCGCTTCTTCGGGGCGGTCTTGCGTCGGGTGGTCTTGCGGCGCCGGCTTGGGTTGCGGCGAGCAGGAAGCGCCCGAGCAGTACGCCGCCGGATGGTCTTGGGCACGAGATAGGCGGCGAGGGCGCCGGCGCCGAAGACGGCGAGGCCTCCGCCGATG
>JGI12210J13797_11150107_pt1 | contig 28292 bp, 22 predicted proteins | sample ElkSlonscriptome_3_FD_13797 | JGI IMG/M metagenome (IMG submission 13797) | reverse complement strand
AACAAGTGATTCTAAAGTTTCTGTTGAACCAACACGCCGTAAAAATTCTGATTCGTGATGGCTCGGTCGGCCGGTTGAAAGCAAATTGCGAAACTGCTCCATCGCGTGCTTTTAACCATCTAATAATCATATAAATATGTTGAAAGAAATTTTACAAGGTGTTAGTCCTAACATTCAGGTGTGTATGATAAATTGACGTGTTCAACAGAATGAGGAGAGACGATATGTATGTCGTGCCTGAAGGATTGCGGAGGCTCATTGGTGCTCGGCTGAGTGAAAAAGGGGTTCCGGTGAACCGTCAGGGGCAATACCAGAAATGGATTCGCTATTTTCTCGATTTCTGCGGGAAGTACCGCTCCGGTAAAAACGGCAGGGAGAGTCTGGAGCCGTTTATCGAAAAGCTGCAGGCAAAGGGGCAGAATGATGTCCAGTGCGATCAGGCGCGGCAGGCTGTTGAGGTGTTTTTTGAAGTTGGGGCTGCACGGGCGGCGGAACCTCCCGGCGAATATGTTTTTATGAAAACCAGGGCATCGGCAGGGAGGAGCGGTGGCAGGAACAGAAATTCGAAAGGAGACCGGCGCCCGGGTTCTGTTGCGGGAGTTGGCAGAATTGAGACGGAAGGATTTGTGCTGGAGGAGAGAGCGGAGGCTGCAAAAACTGCTGTGGCTGAAAATACGGAAAGACCGGCAAGAGAGGAGAAGGGCTATGGTGCAGACTCTTGCAGCACCGGGGGAGGGGAGCGCGGAGCATCCTGGCGCAATGAATTTCATCGACTTGCCGAGGAAATCGCCCTTCGCCATTATTCATCGAAGACCCTGAAGAGTTATCGACACTATGTCCGTCAGTTTCAGGCCTTTACCGAGAGCAGGGACCCGCAGACCCTGGACACCGAGGATGTGAAGCAGTTTCTTACCCATCTTGCCGTTGAGAAAAAAATCGCCGCATCGACGCAGAACCTCGCCTTCAATTCGTTGCTGTTTTTTTACCGGCACGTTCTTGGCAAGGAGTTTGGCAAGATTGACGGGGTGGTCAGGGCAAAGCGCAGACCGTACATTCCCGTGGTGCTTTCCCGGCGGGAGATCGATGCCGTACTCCTGCATCTCGAACCGCCGTATGATCTTGTGGTCAAAGTGCTCTACGGCTGCGGCCTGCGGCTTTTTGAATGTTTGGAGCTGCGGGTGCAGTGCCTTAATTTCGATGCCGAACTGGTTACCGTTCACGATGGCAAGGGCAAAAAGGACAGGACCGTGCCGCTGCCGAAAGCGCTTTTAGGCGAGCTTGGCGAGCATGTTCTATCCTTGAAGGAACTCCACCGTAATGATCTGGCAAAAGGCTATGACGGCGTCTTTCTCCTCAATGCACTGGAGAAGAAGTATACCAACGCCGCCAGGGACTTTGTATGGCAGTGGCTGTTTCCGGCCAAGCAGCTTACCCGACAGAAAGATTCGGGGCGGATGAAACGCTACCACCTCCACTCCACCCACGTACAAAAGGCGATTCGCCGGGCGGTGAATGAGGCCGGGATCACCAAGCGGGCGACGGCGCATACCTTCCGGCACAGCTATGCCAGTCATCTTCTGCAGAATAATTACGATATCCGCACCATCCAGGAGCTCTTGGGACACGGCGATGTGCGTACCACCATGATCTATACCCACACGGTGAAAAGAACCTCGCGGCAGGATGCCTGCAGCCCCCTTGATTTTTCCGCTTGAGGGATACAGTATGCCTGTAGAGAGCACGATGCGGTTTGGCAACAAGGCTGCAGGCGGACGGAATCATCAGGGAGCTTTTATATGCATAGGCGAAGGTTTATCTGGAAGCTTGGTTGTGCTGGAATTGCGATGCTCTGTAATCCATTCAGTCCAGTCTCCAGCTTAGAGGCAAAAGATGCCAAGCCATCGGTGCTGAGAAAGAAAATTCGCGGCACTGGCGAGTTGATCCCTGTGATTGGCATGGGAACCTGGATCACCTTTAACGTCGGGAAAATTCAAAGGCTTCGCGATCAGCGCACCCAGGTTCTACAGGCCTTTCTGGATGCCGGGGGCACGGTAATCGATTCTTCTCCCATGTATGGTTCCTCGGAAGAAGTCGTAGGCTATGCGATCACTAAACTTGGGGCCCGGCAAAAGGTTTTCGCCGCAACAAAAATATGGACCAGTGATACTGCTGAAGGCGGAGAGCAGTTTAAAGATTCCCTCTCTCGTTGGGGACTGCCAGACTTTGAGCTGGAACAGATCCATAATTTAGTCAATTGGCAGGACCATTTGTCATTTCTGCAGGATTTGAAAAAAGAGGGCAGGATTCGCTACCTTGGTATTACAACATCGCACGGACGAAGGCATGCGGATTTTGCCCGAATTATGGAGCAATACGATCTGGATTTCGTGCAATTCACCTATAATCTGACAAACCGGGATGTGGAGAACAGCCTTCTGCCCCTGGCTCAAGAAAGACAAATCGCTGTCATCATCAATCGTCCCTTCGGAGGCGGAGGACTTATTCGACGCCTTAAGCAGAAACCCTTGCCACCATGGCACCAGGAACTCGAGTGCCAGAACTGGCCGGAGCTGGCCCTGAAGTTTATCGTCTCGCACCCTGCTGTTACCGTTGCCATCCCCGCAACCTCCAAGGTCGCTCATATGAAGGAAAACATGGGTGCTGTGCACGGCCGGCTGCTGGAGGAGAGGGAGCGGCAACGCTTGCTGCAGTATGTTGCAAATCTCTGATTATGAACTGGAAGACTCTCTTCGACTACCGGCTGGATGATGTGATGATGGTCTCGCCGGAAGTGTATGAGGCGCTGCATCAGAGCTATCTTCAGCAATACGTGCTCATACAATGGTGTTTTTGGCTGCTCCTGTTGGTGCAGGTGATCTGGCTGGTACGCTATCCAACGGTCCTGCAATTGAGCCTTGCCCTCCTATGGGCCTGGCTCGCCTATCAATACGTCTATCAAACCCTGGGCCAGGTGATTTTGGCCGGTGGACTGCTTGCCGGGATTGTCGCCATACAAAGCTGTATCCACCTGTTGCTTGCCCTGGCAGGCAGGCTGAGACCTCGCCTGCTGCGCTCTGAGCAGAAAAGATCTGTAAAGCTACGTACTGGTCTTGGTATTGGTATTGTCGTCGCAGGTCTCGCCCCGTGGCAGGCGATCGTTACCGGTCAGTACAGCCTGAGCCTCTCCTATGGCCTGGGAGTTTTGCCAACTGCCATCGTTACCATCGGTTTTGTACACCTCTTCTGCAAAGGCTGGTATCGCTGGCTCGCTGTTCCTCTTCCTGTCCTCTCTATTCTCGCGGTGCTCATCCTGCTTTTCGGCTTGTATTAAGCCGCATTTCGCATGAAAAAATTGTTCGTGCAGTGCATAGCGTTGATATTGTTTGTGAACTGGATGTTGTTGAATGTTTGAGATACCAGAAAAAAACTTCAGGTTGGAGAAGTTACAATGAAACGGGAATTGAGGTATTAGAGGAAGTCTAACGGAGTTAGAACTCTTGCCAGTGGCAGGCCATTATCCGCTCTTACAAAGACTATCGTGTTTTTGCATCATTTCCATGATCCGGTATCAACACAGTGGGGCCTTTTGGGCCGTGACAATGTAGAGAGGATCGCTGGTCTGCAGTTTGGAATAATGGGGATCATCCGCAGGTCGCGGCCAGTTACGGTAACTGATGGATCGTGCGGAGTTGAAGGCGCCCTGCAGGCAGGCGATAACAAAACCGATACGCTCGTACTCATGCAGTTTCTGCCACAGCATGGTAACCTTACCGGGAAACCATCTGTTGGAGAAGCTCAACACCACCACGCCGTCTTGCTTGAGAACGCGTGCGCATTGCTGCATGATCCGTCTGGGATGGAGAAGATACTCAAAGGAAAGATGGCAGCAAACCACATCAAACTCCTCGTCGTCGTAGGGAAGATGAGGATCACGGTTCAAATCCTGAACGACTCTTCGGGATAGCTTGGGATTGGCAAGCAACTCGTCATGATTCATTCCCAGGCCGTGTATTTCTGGCGAGGCCGTTACGTGCGATTCGATGCTGCTCATCAGATCCAGTACCTTCATGTCATCATCGATAACGCCGGCTGTGAACTGGTGAAGATGTTGCTGGGCTTGTCCATCGAGGTGATTCACCATGCGCGGACGCGTATAAAAAAGCGCATCGTCGCCGTCATCTTTGCGCTGCAGGCCGTCGGGTTCACTATAGTCTACCGCATAATTTGCAGGGCTGATCTGCATGCCGGGCCCGCCTGAGAGCGCGGTATGCAGCCAGTCGGTGCTGCCATCTCCCCTGTGTTGTGCTGGCTCACAGACCTGTTGTACATATGCGGATACCTGAAGCTCTCTGCCCGCCAATGGATGATTGCGGTCAACTTCGATGTGCTCATCAGCAAGCGCGGTGACACGCAATGGCGCCGTCGGTGGTGAAAACACACCGCCACACCCTGAAATAAAACCTTGCGGATACCAGCGTCCCAGGCGTGGCTCGATTTTTTTCTCCAGGGTATCCGGCGGCCGCCACTGGGACCGCCATACCTTGGCGATAGCCCCCGGGTCATAGATATAAGGCTGGAAGCCGCTTTCAAGAACCTTTGACTCACCTGGTCCGAGACCGCAAAGACGCTGAAGCTGTTCCTCGGTAAATAGATCGTCCTGAAGATTGACCTGCGGACAGTAATAATACTCGCAATGTTGCCCATGCTTTGAGAGGTATTCCACTTCCAGGAGCAAAACAGCAGATGACGATGCAGTAAGTTTGGACATTTCCGCCTCCTTGAAAATAGTTGAGAGAGGCAATTTCCCGCATGACAAACCCGACGGCAAAGAGCATGGGGTCAGAACTGTGAGCAACGGATGAAAAAACGCACAATCGTATTGACATTGCTCCCGGCCTTGGTTTAATGCACAGGTCCAGAAGCAAAGCAGATCTGCGGACACTCCGACAGACTCTGTCAAGAATCCCCTATATTAGCAATATTATACAACTCGACAGCACCTGTGACAATCTAGGAGGTAGACATGAAGTATAACTTTTTCATCGGCTGTATTCTTTTTTCCCTGACCCTGCTGCTCCTGCCAATTTCTCCGGCGGTGGCCGATTCGAAGAAAGAGGCCATCAAAGAACTGGTCGAGGTGATGAATATCAGAAACAACCTCGAGGCTTCTCTTGAAACCATGGAGGAGACCATCAAACTCAATTCGCCATATTTTCTAAAGGAGATCAAGGTCATGCTTGCCAGGGACCTTGACCGTGAAGAGGTGAGCCGGGCAACGGAAAAATACGGCCTGGAGGACTTCGGCTCCACCAGGCTCTATGAACTGTTTCAGGCCAGATTCAACCTCGACCAGATCATCGACGAGGTCATGGTGCCGGTCTACGGCGAACACTACAACGAAGAGGAAATACGCCAGCTCATTGCCTTCTACAATACCGATCTCGGCCGTAAAAGCATCCGGCTGACACCGGTGATATCCACCGCCATCGCCGAAAAAACCAGGGACGCCAGTCACACGGCGCTGACGGCGGCCAAGGAAAAAGTGGCTCTGGAGCTGAAAAAGGCGATAGAGAAGTAAAACAAGGAACCCGCGGGCAGTTCAGGCGTCTGCGTCAAGCACCTTCCTCAAAGTGGTTGCTATCTCGCGCAGGACGAAGGGCTTCATCACGTATTCACTGGCGCCAAGGGCCTTGGCCTTTCTCTCGTTGATCAATTCGCTGAAACCGGTGCAAATGATCACGGCGGCCTGCGGGTTTCTTGCGACGATTTCGGCGACCAACTGGGCACCGGTCATCTTCGGCATGGTCATGTCGGTCATCACCAGATCAAACTCATCCATGTGTGTATCATAGACGTCGAGCGCCTCCAGGGGGTTTAGGAAGGTGGTCACCTGATAGCCCAGTTTCTCGAGAATCTCCTTTTCCAGATTGAGGACGAACTCCTCGTCGTCTACCAGAAGAATTCTCTCCGTACCAGCCGGCAATTCTTCCAGTTGCCTGACGACGTGGGTCTGGACACTGGCGATTATCTGCGGCAGAAATACCTTGAAGGTCGTTCCCTCGCCCGGCTCGCTGTAGACGCTGATGTGACCGTTATGCTCCCTGATGATGCCGTGAACGACGGCTAAGCCCATGCCGGTGCCGCCGCTTTCTTCCTTAGTGGTGAAGTAGGGGTCGAAGATCCTCTCGAGTACCATCCTGTTCATGCCCACGCCGCTATCACTGATTTCCAGAACCATAAAGGTTCCCGGGCGCAACTGCAGGCGATCGACACGGATATCGGCGCTATCCATCTCCGTCTCGTAGAGTTTTACCGCCAGTATACCGCCATTTTCCCGCATGGCATGGTAGCTGTTGGTACAGAGGTTCATAACGATCTGATGGATCTGGGTGGGGTCGGCCATGATGTGGCCTTCATCGGAAACAAACTTCTCCCGGATTTCAATTGATGCCGGAATTGTCGAGCGCAACAGCTTCAATGCCTCTCTGACAATGGCGCTGAGCTGCACGGGCACATTTTCCCGTTTCTGCTGTCTGCTGAAGGTAAGAATCTGTTTGACCAGTTCGCGCGCCCGATGGCCCGCTGCCAGCAAATGATCGAGATTGAGGCTGAGCGGACAGTTTTCAGAACCGCAGTGCTTCTCAACATTGAGCCTGGCAAGATCGGTGTAGCCGATGATGGCTGTGAGAATATTGTTGAAGTCGTGAGCGATGCCTCCGGCGAGGGTGCCGATGGCCTCCATCTTCATGGCCTGCTGTAGCTGCTGCTCAAGTCTGACATTGGTTTTTTCCGCCTTTTTGCGGACGGCGATCTCCTGCCTCAGCTCTGTATTGGTTTTTTCAAGTTCGGCTATCCGCTGCTGCAGCTCGGGGTAGTAGCTCTTGCGGATCGATTTTTCACCAAGCCCTATGATTTTGTTTCTCAGCTGGTCACGACGCTCCTGTTCAGAGAGCTTCTTCATATAAAACCTCTATATCCCGGACAGTGGCCTCCCGCGGATTGGTGACCATACAGGGGTCAGCCATCGCTTTTCGCGCCAGTTCAGAGATATCGACAGCCCTTGCACCCTTTTTCGCCAGACCGGGCTCAATGCCGATTTCCTCCTTGAGCAGACGGATCTTCAGGAGTATCTCCTTGAGGACGGTTTTCGAATCCATTTGCGCCGTGGCTATGCCGATGCTTTCGGCGATATTTTTATAACGGTGGGGTACCTCTTTATAGTTGAAGGCGACGATGTGATCAAGCAGGATGGCATTGCATTCGCCGTGGGCCATATCGAGAAGGCCGCCGCAGCTGTGCGCCATGGCATGCACGGCCCCCAGGCTGGCATTGGAAAAGGCCAGGCCTGCCTCCAGGCTGGCAAGGGCAATCTTACCGCGGAGTTCCATATCGTCGGGTTTTTGCAGTACCGCCGGTAAATTTTCAAAGATAAGCTTTATGGCGTTGAGGGCATGCAGATCGAGAATGGGGGCGTTGGCCGTGGAAACATAGGCCTCAAAAGCATGCACCAGGGCGTCCATGCCGGTGCAGGCTGTAAGATAGCCGTCCATGGTTGCGGTAACCAGTGGATCGATGAGGGCGACATCCGGCACCATGGTCTTGCTGACAATGGCGATTTTCACCCTTTCCTGCACATTGGTTACGATGGCGAACTGGGAGACATCAGCGGCTGTACCGGCTGTGGTCGGCAGGCAGATGAGCGGCGGACCGGGTACCTCGACATTATCGATTCCCTCGAAATCGAGGATATGTCTGCCGTTGGTGGTAACAATACCAATGCCCTTGGCACAGTCCATGGGGCTTCCTCCACCGACGGCTATGATAATGTCGCAGCCGTCCTGCACATACTGTTCAGCACCGTTCATCACCTCATCTGCGCGAGGGTTGGCTGAAATGGTCGAGAAAAGAACGCTGTCTATGTCATCTTCTTCAAGTATTTGAGCGATCTTTCCCGTAAGCCCCGTAGCCGCAACTCCCGCATCGCTTACCAGCAGGGCCTTGCGTGCCCCGAAATTTCTGGCGTATTGCCCTACCAGATCGATAGCTCCAGCGCCAAAAATGAATTCGGGTGCCACAAATTTTCTCAACTCCAGCATCTCAACCTCCACAGCCTCTGAAAAACCGCCTTATGGCAGCTTCTATAAGTATACCCTTAAATTATCCCTTATCGTTCATTGATTGTCAAATACCAGTTGGGCCGGTGCCCCCCCCATAGTCGGTGAATTGTTCGCGTCCTGGAGTACTATGCCAGGAAGATACCACACGGCGATGAGTGGGTGGTATGCCACGCAAAACACTCTCTACACCTCGGAACAGGAGAACCCAGAAACTGCAGGAAGGCGCGGGCAGACTGGCCCCGCCATATCAGGAAAAATCAAGTATACATTTGAGTCAGTTGATTCCCTCAAGCTCATATTACCCGACTTCGAAGTGACAGGGGTGCTGAACTTCAGGAGCTGGCAGACTGAAGTATACAAACATTACTATTTGCATTCGTTGACTCTTTCGAATACATCTGGCCGAGAACAGATTGTCCCTCACAGGAAACATTCATGCCAAATATGCGGTGGCATCGTTTTTAGTCGAGCCACCCGCTCAGCTGCACCGCACTATTCAACGATGGTACGCTCCTCCACGTTTGCGGCCTCGCTCGGCTGTGGTTCCAGCGGTCGGTCAAAGGCAAAATCGTTCTCAACCAATGGCGCCTGCTCGATGGATTCCCCTCTCTCGGCAGCTCTGATTGTCGGCAGCAACATGGGATCAAGGCTGTTCATTTCCTGCTCCACACGCTCGATATTACCCTGAACCTTGTCGATGATGGCCACACCCGGATATTTTCCCAGAATCTCGGTGAGTAACCGCCGTGACTCGGTCAGCAGCTTCTTCTTCATCTCGATATCCGATGTCTTGGTGTAGCGAATGTAAAGGTCGGCGGCGGACCTTCTATCGGTTTTGGCCGCAAGAAGAGTGAGTTCCTCTATCTTATCCTTCGCCTTGGCAAAGTATTCCGTCTGCAGCAGGGTCTGAAAAATGGCAATAGCTTCATCGTAATTGCCGGCTTCAACCTGGATCATGCCCTCGTTCCACCGCTCCTGCAGCTCCTGCATTTTCTCGATTTTACGGGTTTCGCGCTCCACCGCCTCGGCGAGGATGAGATCATCGTTTTTCTCCTCGATCAGCTCCTTTTGCTCGGGGCTGATGATATCACCCGGAATGGCCTCCAGTCGTGCTATGGCGTCGAGGTACTGGTTTTCCGCGGCCAGAGCTTCGACCTCGGCAAAGAATGAGGCAAACCACCTCTTGGCCCTGCGTTCCATATCCGCCTTCAAAATCTCGACATTGGTCGCCACCGATGAGTAGGGATACTCCTGGAGAAAATCCTCCGCCTCCCATATTATCTTGAAACCGTCGCGTTCGGGAATGAACCCGAGAAAGTCGCGGAGAAGTCTCGAGTAGCGCTGCAATTCGGGCTTATCGTTTTCACCTCTCTCCAGTAAATCAAGCTGCAGTTTCGACCATTCCTCGATACTGCCGAGTTCCTGATAGTCCTTTGAAATATTCAAATACTGCCGCTTGGCTGCATCATAGTTGCCAGAGGCTGTATAAAGATCGGCCAGTACCCTGCGCAGCGACAGCAGATCGGTCTTTTGCTTTTCGGAAGCCGACATTTCATCGACTATCTGCTGAAACATGCGGGCGGCTTTTTCTTCCTGGTGCAGGAGCATGAGCGCATTGGCATAAAGTATCCTTGTGCGCAGGTGCACCCTGTCTATCTGCTGCTCTGGGATCCTCTGCCAAACCTGGATGACTTCCTCGTACTCCCTGGTATCTGTGTAACGCTCGATCAGTGTTTCCAGCTGCGGCAGATCGGCTTCGGCTTCACGATTGGCCCAGTCGACAATCTCGTCGCCCTCGGGGGAGAGCAGCTTGCCACAGATGGACTCGAGAAAACTGATATCGCTTTTCTGCAATTCCATAACCTCTTCGCTGCTGATTATCAACGGCGCACTGCTGGTATCGAGCCGCAGCATGTCGGCGCGCAGTTGATTGTAGCCATCGAGCACGCTCTGCAGGTCAACGAAACAACTCACCATCACCTCGGTATCTTCCTGACTCAGCTCAAGGGCCACCGATTGCGCATCCATCTGTCGCCAGCGCTCAAGTTTCCTGCCATATTCGAAGATCCGGTCGTTGATATAATCCATTGAGGGCAATGGCCCCTGTACATTCGCCGGATCGATTTCCGCTTCATAGTCGTAAGGAATCTCTATCTCCTTCGGCTGAATCACCTCCTTGCGGCGATCGGCTCCCGACGCCTCGCTTTCGCCGATGCCTGCATAGGTTGGCCGTTCGGATTCGGCTGCGGACGGCCGCGGTTCCGGCACCACCCTCTTCTGAGGACCAGCACAGCCTGCCACAACGGCAGAACACAGAAGAAAAACTGCTATATATCGTAGATTAGTCATAATTCCCATCTTATGCACTCTCGATTAGAGCCTGCAGATACTGCTCTCCAAAGAAGTGCTTGCCTGTGTGATTTTGTATTTTGCTGCGATCGCATAGAGTCCTACCGGTTGCCGTGTGTCGTTATGGTTCTATCGGTTGCCACATGAAAATATTTACACAAAACTCCGCTCGATAGCCCCTGCCTGACCCGCGTCTTGGCAACACGCCCACAGCCTATTGCTCCACCATCCCGAGAAAACGGGTTCCAACTTCATACTCTCCCGGAGTCTCTCGACTCTCCAGGCACCACATCACCGAACCGATCATCTCCACCAGCCCCAGAGCATCGTTGCGACAATGTACGGTCAGTTCCTCGCCCCACTCCTCGGAATCGAGTTGTATGTAGATGCGCGTATTTTTCCCTATGGATTTCTTTGTACGAAAACGCAATCCCCCACCGCTGCTGTCGACCACAGTCGCCCGCTGGACCTTTTCTTCCCCGCTCTCCCCTATGACATGGAAACTGATAATACTCTGCCTTTTGCGGCGATGATGCTTGCGCCTGTCATCCTGTGCCATGGTATGCTCTCCCACCGGCCTTGTACTCTCGCCGGTATTGCCTGCCCCCAATAGGTTGATGAAAAACACGCGGTGGATACATGAAATAGTGGGGCTGAGGGATCCCCTCTCTCTTTATACATTGCCCAACCAAATAATGCCAGCCCTGCCGGTATCCTTCAGTCCGTTAAGGTCCTCTCTTCAATCGGCGACACCTTCCAGAATGGCAGAAACTGTTGATCGGGGACGAAACTGCCGAAATCGTTGACCGTACCAAAGGTCAATATGGATGGAGTATACCTGTTCAGTATATCGACCTCGACGACCGGTGAATGAACGACACCTCCTTGGTCAGGATCAACACCGATGTTTTTCTGGCCGGTCTCAGGCCTCTTGAGATGAAGCCCATAAAACGACAGGTCGACGGCATCGAGGCTGGAGCCATATTTCTCCTCCTTGACGATACCTGAAACTATCTCACTCCAGATCGGCAGAGCTCCACCGGATCCGGTGATACGCGTTGCCCCTTTTTTCATCGGCGCGTTGTCGTCAAAACCGACATAGACGCCGACCGCATACCCGTCCTCAACACTGAGGCCGCCACCGGCTTGGGCAAGCGCCGGTAGAAAGCCGAAAAAGGCGGCGTTGGTATAACGGTTGGCCGTACCGGTTTTGCCGAGCACGGGAACGGAGAGACCGAGGTCATCCAGCCTGTCGAGCTTGGTTTCAGAGCCGGCCGCATTCAGTTTAATGTGCTCGTCGGCATATCTGCCCGTACCAAACTTGACGACATTTTCGAGTACGTGGCCTATGGCAACGGTGGTCTCCGGGGCAAGGAGCCGACGATGGGTGCGTTCCGGTCTGTAGACCACTTCGCCGTCGCTGGTTTCGATGCGGTCAATGATGCACAACAGGTCATTGTTCTCATCGTCGTATATACCGGACATGACAACCTCACCTGTGGCCATCGCCTCATAAAGCCGCAGGGTCTCAAGAAGGGTGACGACATTGGACCCCAACGGAAAGGAAAGAACCGGCTTGAGTTCACTGTCGACCCCCAGTTCCCGGGCCAGGGCCACCACATACTTCAAGCCCACCAGGATTCTGTAGTCACCGACATGCTCAAGTACCTCCATACTGTAGGGCTGTTTCTTCTGCAATGACGTCATTTCCCTGTCGATCTGCTGCTGCATGAGGTCAAAGGTTTCCACCGAGATAGGGCCGTCGAGGTAGACATTGTTCCAGAACCGCTGCCTGTCAGCGGCATCCAGCCCGCCGAGAATATCTCCGAGCTTTAGGGTCGAAACCGGTATCATGCCGCCGCTTGCCGATGCGTCTTCGAGGTACCGGTAGTCTTTGGCAAAGGTATCGTAGTACAGGCGGCCTTTACTTTCCGGTGCTCCGGTGTTGTCCGGAGACGGCGACGGTTGGTAGCCAAAGTCCAGAGCCTGCTGCCGCACCTGATACTGCTGGCGAAAACGCTCGAACTGGCGGCGCGTCTCTTCGAGCTGGAGATAGCTCTGAGAGAGTATTTTCAGCCTCAGTTCCAACTCCTTGCGCTCGCCGCTGCTAAGATTCGCTCTGTTGTGTTGTATTTTGGTCTCCACCGCCTCGCGGAAATCGGCAAAACCAAGCCCGTAGTGCATGTTCTGCAGGCGCTGGTATTCCAGGTCCCTTCCGGCAAAGATCAGGTCGGTTTCAACGTTTTTCAAGGCAAGAGCGTAGGCGGCCTTGCGAAGAACATCATCGTTGAGAACAATGCCGTTGCTATCGCGTATCCGGCTGCGGAAACGCGAATAGGGTTCTTCTTCGCCGTCGACAACGCGCGGCGCCAGGCCAACATGGGAGGCCACTTCAGCAAACTGCTCACTGGTGAGCTGGTCGCAGAGATGGGCGAGCAACCATACCGAAGCAACGTTTTCCGACTTTACCCCGGCCCAACTCAGGGAAACCTCGTCGAAGGGAGAATGATGATCGGGCCGGGGAAAATACGGCTGGTTGTAGAAGACAAAAACATCGCGACGGTTGCGCAGGGTGTCGGTGGTATTCCAGCCAAGCTGATGAGCGGCGGCGTAGACAAAGGGTTTGAAAGAGGATCCCATGGTTCTGCGGGCATATATAGCCCTATTGTAAAAACGGTTTTCAACGCCTCCCGCCACCGCCTTGATGAGACCGTCTTTAAGAACAAGGGCTCCGCCATTGATCTGCGGAAACTTTTCCAGGTCAAGTTCGAGCAGATCATTTTCCTTTTTACCACGTACGCTTACCCATACTTTGTCGCCCGGTCCGAGCTGCTCGACAAAGGCCCTGTAATCGCTTTCAGCTGCCTGAGTCCATGGATTTTTCTGCCATTTCACCCGAGCCTCCACCAGCCGGCTGATGCCGCTTTTACCAATCACCCCGAGGCCAAAACGCCGGCCGAGATCCACCGTAATGACCGGTGATGCCGCATCACCGTCCACGGTTTCGATCACCCCAAGGCGGAAGGCGCCTGTTTGCGCTTCGGCATCGCCCGCGTAATCGAGCTTTTGCAACTCATCCTGTACCTCCTGACGTTCGTAGCCGCGCAGACGTACATCGAGCCTGGAAAGATCGTGACGAAGCGAATAGAGCGTCTGATCCTGCATGTCCTTGTCGACTGTGGTAATAATACGGACGCCGGAAGTGGCGACATTGGAGATATTATGTTCTGCCAAGGCCTCTGCTACCTCCGTCGAGGAAGCGGCATCCTTGACCATATCCATGACATAGTCGAGCGGAAATCCGACCCGCCCGTGTTTGAGGCCAATATCGCTAAACAAGGCTACTCCGTGCTGATGCCTGCTGATCATGCCCAACTCCAGCATATTGGTCAGCACGTAATCGACCCTGGCGCGGCCGCGCTCAAGCGCCTTTTTCGTTGCCTCTTCGCCCTTTTTGATAAAAGGGTTGTAATAATTCGGGCGCTTTACACTGCCGGCTATATAGGCGCACTGGAGCAGGGAGAGCTCTTCGGGCTTTTTGTCGAAATAGTACCTGGCGGCCACCCCTAAGCCGTGGCCATTGCCATAGACATAGAACTGATTGGCGTAAAACTCGAATATCTGCTCCTTGGAATAATGGTATTCGAGTCGCAGCGCATAAAGCAGTTCTTTTAATTTGGCCTTGATGGAGCGGTTTTCCCGTTTAAAGAGATTTTTTGCCGTCTGCTGGGTCAACGTCGAGCCGCCCTGGACAATTCTGCCGGACTGAATATTCTTTATCGCCGCCCTGACGATACCGACGATGTCAAAACCAAAGTGAGAAAAGAAGGTGTTGTCTTCGGAGGCCACCAGAGCATTGATAAAGTTCACCGGAATCTTTTCGTAGGATACGTACTGCCGATGGGCCTCGTCGAAAAAGACACCGAGCCTGGTAACACCGTCGCTGTAGAATACCGGACTTTCTTTGCCGAGAATACCATGGATGTTTTCCGGCCTGATTTTATCGCCAGGATTAAGCGCTACAAACCAGTACAGCGCTCCTCCGCCGGCCAGGACGGCAAGAACAACCATAACAGTTACAAACCAAAATAATTTCTTCAACATGATAGAGATGGTGCCAAGCACCGGATATTGGGAAACAATAGAGGAGTTTTTAGCATCAACGGTGTGCTACTATGCTATTTTCCTTGCATTTCGCCATATCTTAAGGTTTAAATACAGACATTTTGATGCCTGGAGGGCAGAACCGTGAATGTACTCCGTTCAACTCGATAACTCAACACGTAGAGTTCATATTACTCCAGTGACGGTACTGCAACATGATAATATGCAATACACATCCTCGAAATGCAATACTCTAAAATACACTTTCCGCTTCTTGCCTGCCTGATACTTCTGCTGTCCGGCTGCACCGCTAAAGAACAACTGCTCTGCCTCGTCGAATTCGGCACAACCGAACAGAGAGAGGATATTTCCCTGCTTGATTCGGAAAGCACCCCCGCACCTCCACCGGAATTATTGCCCCAACCGGTGGAAGCGGAAACCTGCATCGCCCAGGAACTTGACGCCCTCGAACGTACGGGCTCCTGGGGCAGCCACATAGAACCCTCGGAAGAGGAAATCCAGAAATATGATTTTCCGGTGGTTGTCAACAAACAGGTAGAGATGTACCTGCAGCTGTTTCAGGGCAGGCAGAAAAAATATTTCAAGCGTTGGCTGGCACGCTCCGGCCGGTACATGCCCCTTATACACAGAGAGCTGGAAAAAGCCGGTCTGCCAAAAGATCTCGCCTACCTTGCCATGATTGAAAGCGGTTTCAACCAAAGGGCTTACTCCCGTGCCAGGGCCGTGGGGATGTGGCAGTTCATGCGCGCTACTGGACGGGACTACCATCTCCAGGTCGATTCCTATGTCGACGAACGCCGCGATGCGCTGAAGTCGACCCAGGCGGCGGTAGCTTACCTTAAAGATCTCTACCAAATGTTCGATGACTGGCACCTTGCTGTCGCCGCCTACAACGGCGGACCAGGCAAAATCGGCAAAGGCTTGAAGAGATACAAGGCCGAAAGCTTCTGGAAGCTGGCGGAAAAACGCTATCTGCGCTTGGAAACCAAACGCTACGTGCCCAAACTCATTGCCGCTATCATCATCGGCAAGGAACCGGAAAAATACGGTTTTGAAAATATAGTTTATGAAAAACCGATGGAATATGACCGCATCGAGGTTGTTCCGGGAATGAGTATCGATGCCCTGGCACTGATAAGCGGAGGCAGTAAAAGTGAGCTGCGGCTCCTCAATCAGGAACTCAAAACTGACAGGACACCGCTCAACCGCAGCGATTATATAGCCAATATCCCTAAAGGCTCTGTCTCTCTTGCCCAGAAAAACATGTCTCGGTTGCACAGCGTCGTCAAAACTGGCTATAAAACTCATATCACAAACCAGAATGAGACACTGGCAGCCATCTGTAAAAAATACAAGATCAACACCACTACCCTGCTCAAAGTCAACAATCTCCGCAGCGGCAAGCTTCGCCAGGGGCAGCGGCTACGAATTCCCTACAGCCTCGTCGACTACCAGCTACTGCCGGAAAATGGCACCGCCATCGCCCATGCCGGTGACAGTCTGGTGCTGCATACCATAAAACGCGGAGAAACCATCTCCAAGATCGCCACCAAATACTCGGTCCCCAAAGAGCTCATCGCCGAGTGGAACGGCCTGAAAAACATCCATTCAATCCGCGCCGGCCAGCGGTTGGCATTATATATCGTCAATCACGGTGCAGCGGCAACCGCAGCCAATAGCGGCAAAAAAGTCCGAGCAAAAAGTACCACTGACAATCTTATTGTTTTGGCAGAGACCAAAAAGACTCTGTCGGCCGCGGCAGATGAGAAAAACTCGTTCAGCTGGTACCGGGTACGTTCAGGAGATACACTCTGGAAAATATCCAGACGTTTTAATACCTCCCCGAAAATGATAAAGGCCTGGAACAATCTCGAATCCAATCTCATCCATCCGGGCAGCGAGCTCAAACTGAAAGATGTCTAAGCCGTAAGAATGGGTAAAATCCCGGTTTCTTCTAGCTTCCTCTGGGTCACCCGGCCCGCAGTGACGGTGTACTGGCGCAGTTGGTTGTCTCAGAGGACTGCGGGAGGCATTATTCTGCTTGTGCTAGAATAGGAAAAAGGTCATTCCCCCAATTGTACATCCGGCCCATCATATCTTCTATGGTTCTATGGCCAAGCGAAGATCAACACCTGCTTCTCGCCGCCGATAGGATCTTAAAACAAATGGCAGCCTCCTAAATATTTCTCAGCGAATCTTTACAAGCACACCTTTCGTCACCATATTGGGGCAAGCTTACTCATTACCACAAGAAGGTGCATCGCCGCCTTTGACATGTGTACACTCATGACAGAATCTACATTACCTCACAACGACTATGGCGATGACGTTCACGTCCTCGAAACGAGCGAAAAAACCATCTACCTTGTCGGTACAGCCCATATTTCAAAGGAGTCTGTCGACCTCGTCGAAAAGATCATAGCCTGCGAGAAACCCGACGCAGTCTGCATCGAACTCGACGACAAGCGCTACAAGGTCCTCACTGAAAAAAAACGCTGGCAGTCTCTGGATCTCAAGGAAGTGATCCGCAACAAGCAGCTGTCGACGCTGATGATCAATATGCTCATGGCCTCCTATCAAAAGAAGCTCGGCAGCCAACTGGGTATCTCGCCCGGCGCCGAACTCCTGGCCGCCGCCGAAGCAGCCAGGGCAAAAGATATCCCCATCTTCCTCTGCGACCGCGATGTCCGCATAACCCTGAGGCGGGCCTGGAAATCGACCTCCTTTTTCCGCAAGGGCTATCTTTTTACCGCTTTACTCGGCGCCATGTTCGACCGCACCGAAGTAAGCGAGGAAAAACTCAGCGAGTTGCGCAAAAAGGACGTGCTGGCCGAGCTGATGGATGAAATGGGTGATTCGTTGCCCGACGTCAAGCGTGTCCTCATAGATGAACGCGATATCTATCTCGCCGAAAAAATTCGCCATACACCAGGCCAAAGGATAGTGGCCGTGGTGGGTGCCGGCCATGTCAGCGGTATCATTGACCAGCTGCCCCGGGACAACAGCGGCACCATGCAAGAGATCAGTACCATCCCGCCGGTCTCCCGTGGCATTAAAATCATCGGCTGGCTGATTCCGGCGATCATTATCGGCTCGCTTATTACCATTGGTTTCCAAAAAGGGGCGTCGGTTGCCGGCGCCAATTTACTCTACTGGATTCTCGCCAATGGCATTCCCTCGGCCATCGGTGCTCTCCTGGCGCTGGCCCATCCATTTACCACCATAGGCGCCTTCGCCGCCGCACCCATCACCAGTCTGACACCAGTAATCGGCGCAGGCTACGTCACGGCTTTCATCCAGGTGCTGGCACGTCCTCCGCTGGTGGCCGAATTCGAGACGGTGGCCGACGACATGACCCATTTTAGCAGGTGGTGGACCAACAAGCTGCTGCGGGTGTTTCTGGTGTTCATCCTCACGGGGATGGGGTCGGCCATAGGCACCTATGTTGGCGGATATGAAATAGTTACGAATCTTCTAGGGTAATACTAAAGACTAACCATGGAAAAAGATACTTATACGGCGACACCGCAGCTGAGCTCCAAACAGATCAAATACCTTCGAGGGCTGGGCCATAAACTGTCACCACTGGTGCTGATCGGCAAGGAGGGCATGAGCACACAACTCCTGGAAACTGTCGATACCGAGCTTTCAAACCACGAACTGTTGAAAGTGAAAATCGGCAGCAACAGCAGCGTCGACAAAAACGAAGCAGCCCTTCGCATTCCCGAAGCCACCGCCAGCGCCCTCGTTCACTTCATCGGTAAAACCCTGTTGCTCTACAGACCGAACCCAGATAAGCCCAGAGACAAGCGGCTGCATATTCCCAAGATATAGTATCTCGCGTGCGGTAGGTCGGATTGAGGGGGAGCGCCCCAGCCAGCTGTGTTGGCTTGGCTGTGGAGTCGCCGGCCTGCGATCATCATGCAGGCGGGGGAGGCAAACCGAGATCGACAAGATCCGTCGGCGCTTCCTGCCGGGCGATGATGAGGCTGCAGTTCCGCTCGTCCTGCACTTTCAAGGCCGACTCATAGGCGATATGGGGGAGGTTGTTGGTTTCGCTCAAGTGTGCAAGAACGGTATAGCGCAGCCGCTCGTTCTGCAGCTGCCGCAAAAAAAGAGCCGCTTGCTCGTTGGCCAGATGCCCATGGCTGGAGCGGACACGCTGCTGCAGAGCCGGAGGGTAGGGACCTGATTTGAGCAAATCAGGATCATGATTGAACTCAAGGATGAGAGCGTCGCAGTTGAGGAGCCTGGCGGCCATCAGGTGGGTTACTTTACCGGTGTCGGTACAGTAGCCAATGGTGAAATGGCCGTCGCTGATCACATACCCCACCGGATCATTGGTGTCATGCAGCGTCCGAAAGGAACGTATTTCAAGCCCTTCGAATTCAAAACGCTCACCGGTTTCGAATTCGTGCCGCCAGGTATTTTTTCCCAGCTTGGCGTCGCCGCCACGGAAGGTGCCTTCATTGGCATACACCGGAATAGAGCATCTTCTCGAAACGATCCCCGCCCCGCAGATGTGATCGTTGTGCTCATGCGTCAGCAGGATGGCACCAATCGAACCTAGTTTTTTGCCGACACTGGCGAGCCGGCTCTCCAGTTGCTTGCCGGAAAAACCTGCGTCTATCAGCAGCGACGTTGTCTCTGATTCGACATAGACGGAGTTGCCCCTGCTGCCACTCCCAAGTACGGAGAATTTCACCGGTTCACCAGCTTAAACACCGGTGTGGCCGAAACCGCCGGTACCCCGTGCAGTTTCGCTGAGACTTTCGGCTTCTGCAACTGCCGCCCTGACCACCGGCGCCAGGACCATCTGAGCTATCCTGTCCCCCCTGTTGACACTATAGGCCTGCTCGCCGTGATTTATGAGAAGAATCTTTATTTCACCACGATAGTCGGCATCAATGGTACCGGGTGTGTTGAGTACGGTAATACCATGTTTGGCCGCCAGGCCGCTGCGGGGACGAACCTGCAGCTCATATCCCGCAGGAATGGCTACGGCCAGGTTCGTCCCCACCAGCCGGCGCGCCCCCGCTTCGATGCGCAGGGGAGCCGACAGAGCTGCACAGATATCCATACCGGCTGAGTATTCGGTCTCATAAGCGGGCAGTGATAATCCGTCGATATCAGTGCTGTCCAGCCAGCGAAAAAGCACTCGCTTGATTTTCATCTTCCTCACTCCCAAACCACAAAGCCGGCCCTGAAAAGGACCGGCTTCGGTGATAAAACAACTGCGAATCCAGCAGGGCCTGGGCTACAGCAAGGCCTTACGACTCAAACGAATCCTGCCACGATTATCAACATCAAGGACTTTGACCTCGACGGTATCGCCCTCCTGAAGGACATCGGTGACCTTGGCCACCCGTTTGGTATCCAGTTCTGAGATGTGGACAAGGCCATCGGTGCCGGGCAGTATCTCAACAAAAGCCCCGAAATCCTTGATGCTCTTGACAACACCTGAATAAACCGTGCCTATTTCAACCTCGGCGGTAATCTCTTTGATCTTATCGATGAGCTCCTCGGCCTTGCTGCCGTCCAAGGTGAAAATCTTGATCAGTCCGCTGTCATCCACCTCTATTTTGGCATCGTATTCGCTTGAGAGCTCCTTGATGATCTTGCCGCCAGGACCAATGATGTCACGGATCTTGTCAGGATTGATTTTGTGCACCAGATACTTGGGCGCATGCTCGGATACCTCCTCGCGGGCCTCGGAAATACCGGAGCGCATCTCTCCAAGGATATGCAGCCTTCCGGCTTTGGCCTGTTCAAGAGCCTCGGCCATAATCTTCCGGTCAACACCGTCGATTTTGATATCCATCTGCAGGGCGGTAATACCTCCTTCCGCGCCAACAACCTTAAAGTCCATATCGCCAAGATGATCTTCATCACCAAGGATATCGGAGAGGATCACGACCTCCGAATCCTCTTTAATCAGCCCCATGGCTATCCCGGAAACCGGCTCCTTGATGGGCACGCCGGCATCCATCATCGCCATGCTGCCACCGCAGACGGTAGCCATCGACGACGAGCCGTTGGACTCAAGGACCTCTGCAACAACTCTTATGGAATAGGGGAAATCCTCCTCGCTCGGCAGTACGGCGGAAAGACCGCGCATGGCCAGTGTACCGTGACCAACGTCACGTCGCGAGGGTCCGCGCAGCATACGTGCCTCACCAACGCAGAATGGTGGGAAGTTATAGTGCAGCATGAAGCGGTTGTTCTCTTCACCGCCAAGTGTTTCCACACGCTGCTGATCGCGCTCACTGCCGAGGGTGGCGGTAACCATCGCCTGGGTTTCGCCACGAGTGAAAAGCGCTGATCCGTGGGTCCTGGGAAGATAATTGACCTCGGCGCTGATCTGTCTGACCTGGTCAAAGGAACGGCCATCGATGCGTATCTTTTCGTTGACGATTTTGGCCCGCATCACCGATTTCTTGTAGGATGAGAGCAGATCGCTTATCTCTCTGCCCCTGCCGCCGTCCTCGTCGAGCTCGGCTACAACCCTTGCTTTGAGCTCATCGTAGATACGGCCTCGCTCCATCTTATCGGCAGTGGACACTACTTCGCTCATGCCCTGCGCCGATATTTCCTTGACTCTGGCCATAAGGGCCTCATCAATCTGCGGCGGTTCTACCTGGCGCTTTGCCTTGCCGTTGGAGGACTGGAGATCTTCCTGCAGGTCAATCAGAGGCTGAACCTGTTCGTAGACGTGGAAAATGGCAGAAAGCACTTCTTCTTCGCTGAGATTATCCGCCTGTCCCTCGACCATCACCACCGCCTTGCGAGTACAGGCGACAACCATGTTCATGCTCGATTCCTTGAGCTGATCAGTGGTCGGGTTGATGACAAAATCGCCGGCAACGTATCCTACCCGGGCACCGGCCACCGGACCGCCAAAGGGGATATCCGAAAGGGTCAGAGCACAGGATGCCCCGGTCAGAGCAAGTACGTCCGGGTCATTCTGGGCATCTGCCGAGAGGACGGTGGCAATCACCTGGGTTTCACAGTAGTAGCCTGCGGGAAAAAGAGGACGCATCGGTCTATCGATAATTCTGCAGGTCAGAACCTCGCGATCACTGGGTCGACCGATTTCCCTTCTGAAATAATTGCCTGGAATCCTTCCCACTGAGGCCAGCTTTTCCTGGTACTCTATTGTCAACGGTAGAAAACCGAGTTCGGGTTTGTTTTCCTTGCCGGCGACAGCAGTCACCAGGACTACGGTTTCGCCGCATTGGATGACAATGGAACCGGAAGCCTGTTTGGCGAGCTTGCCGGTTTCAATGGATATCTCCTTTCCATCTATTACTGCTTCAACTTTTTTATACATTTTTACTCCATAGGTGTTGCATCAGGGAAATGCCCAGCGCCAATTTTCTGACTGGATTATCCACCAGCCCCGTATGCTCTTTGATTTTCCGGAAATACTCTTTTCTCCCCCTCCGCAAAGCTTTGTCTATCCAGCTTTTTCAGGGGAAATGTACCTTAACGAATCATCTGCCCTCCGATGGAGGGTGACGAATGGTAAGGCGCTAAAAAAAAACAGACCATTCCGAAGACTTCCGGAATAGCCTGTCATATGATGGCACGAACGTCAACATGAGATGGGCAGAGGCCCCGGGCAATCACTATTTACGAATACCCAGCTCCTGAATCAGAGTCCTGTACTTGTTAATATCTTTCTTGCGCAGGTAATCGAGCAGACTCCTTCTCTGCCCTACCAGTTTCAGCAGTCCCTGCCGGGAATGATGATCCTTTTTGTGCGTTTTGAAATGATCGGTAAGGTAGTGGATACGATCCGTCAACAGGGCTATCTGCACCTCGGATGAACCGGTATCGGACGAATGCACCTTATATTTTTCAATTATTTCGCTTTTCTTTACAGCTGTCTGTGCCACAACAATCCTCCTGGAACTCTCTACTGGATTAAGTCAAATTGATAATTACTGTATAGCTGATTTCAAACATTAAAAAAAAGGCCTATCTGCCGAGGAGCAAATTCGGCACCGTTCCACGGAGATTACTCCGGTCTCTGGCCTTTTCCGATGGCAAATGTAACGTGTGTCAGCGGCTACGCCACTGGCGGCGGTGGCAACACCCTATCCATTAATCAGGATTTTTGCAAGAGATTAGATACATCATTTACAGATAATGCTCCAGCCAAAAATCGTCTTTTTTCATCTTCTGCCAATAAATCCTGGCCGGGAAAGCTTTCGTCAACCGTAAAAAGACCGCTTCGGGTCCTGCGCAACTCACCAAGATAGGCGCCACACCCCAGTCGGCGGCCGATGTCAGCGGCAAGTGTCCGGATATAGGTACCCTTGGAACAGACCACGCGTATCCGCAGACGGCTCCCCGGCCCGGTAAGAACGCCATCCTCGCCGAGCCGCTCTATCTGTCCTATATGGACCCGACGGGCATCCTTTTTAACCTCTATTCCCCGGCGGGCGTAATAATAGAGGGGCTTGCCCTTGTATTTCAGGGCCGAAAAGGATGGCGGCGTCTGCATCTGTTCACCGACGAAGCTCTGCAGACATGCCCTTACTTTCTCGGGAGTGATGTCCTCTACGGGACAGCTAGCGATGATCTCCCCTTCCGGGTCCTGGGTGGTGGTCTCATGGCCCAGGACCAGAGTGGCGATATATTCTTTTTCCCCTTCCATAAGGCTGGAAATCATCTTGGTCGCCGGTCTTCCCGCACAGACAATCAAGAGTCCGCTGGCAAACGGATCGAGGGTGCCGGCATGCCCCACCTTCTTCATTGCCAGCAGACGGCGGATTCTGCGCACCATATCGAAAGAGGTGGGTCCCTCCGGTTTATCGATGAGAAAAACCGCAGCCTCGAAATCCGACATATCCTCGGAGACATCGTGCATAAAGTCTACAGCGTCGGAGGGCGGCTGATCACCCTCTTGAGTTCATCGATGACAATCTGTTGCACCTGCGACGCGGATTTGTCGTTAAAGCGGAAACCTGCAGCATTTCTGTGCCCGCCTCCGCCAAAGATTTTCGCGATTTCCGCAACATCGACCTCTCCCTTGGCCCGCAGGCTAACGGAGACGACCTCTTTCCGGCTCTCTTTTATAAAGACGGCTACCTTGACACTGTTGATCGAGCGTGGAAAATCGATGAACCCCTCTACGTCCTCGGGCAGAGCACCGCTTTCTTCGAACATCTGCCGGCTTACCCGGATCACCGCCAGGGTATCGTGTTCATACAGGGTTAAGGTGCTCAGGACCTTCTCCATCAGCTGGATTCTCTCAAGGGTATAATTGTTGTAGATATAGCCTGAGACTTCATCCGGGGAGACGCCGGCATCGACAAGATCGGCGGCTATACGAAGAGTGCGCGACGTGGTCGACTCATAGCAGAAGGAACCCGTGTCCGTTGAAATCGCCACATAGAGGTTATAGGCGCTGCGGTAGGAAATAACAGCCCGCATGTGCTCTGCCAGTTCGTAGACCATTTCACCGGTTGACGATCTGTCGGAGTCTATCCAGCGATGGCTGCCGAAATTTTTATGGGAGCGGTGATGGTCGATGACCAGGAAAGGCTCGATTTCGAGCAAACGGTGATGATGCTTTCCGAGTCTGTCGCGGTCGCCGCAGTCAAGCGAAATAGCGATTGAATTTGGATTTTCTTCGACAAAGACGCCCAGTTCTTCAATGGAGGTGTTCACCATCTCACAGCCGGGTAGAAAACGATACAGGTAGGGTACCGGCTCCTCGAGATAGCAGAAGACCTTTTTGTTCATGTCCTTGAGAATTTGAGCCAGACCGAGCAAAGAGCCGACGGCATCTCCATCCGGATGGACGTGAGTAGCCAGAACCACGCAGTCCGCATCACCTATTGTGCTGCTGATGTCCTCAGGAATCTTTTTCATCCTTTCTTTCCAGAGCTATTTCCTGAAAAAGCTTTTCCACTTCCTCGACCTTGTCGGCAGTCTCGTCATAAAAAAACTGAAGAGAGGGGGTATGACGGAGATTGAGTGATTTGGCGAGATGAGTGCGCATGAACCCTTTGGCCCTGTCAAGGGCCTTGCCGGCCTGCTGCTTGTCTTTATCGCTGCCGCGAACTGTATAATAGAGCCTGGCGTATTTAAGGTCATCGGTGACATGAACCCGGGAAATCGCCACCGTGTCCAGTTTCGGATCCCGCACCTTTTCAATGAGCAAAACAGCCAGTTCATTGCGAATCACCTCCGCCACCCGAACCGATCGTTTCTGCTCTTTCTTGCCGCCCCCCAGGGAATCAAGAATATTTTTCGGATCCCAGATACTGCTCATCACTATTTCTCAGGCCCCAGCGTTGCCGCAACCTCTTCCATGACGAATGCCTCGAGATTATCGCCGACCTTGATGTTGTTGAAGTTCTCCACACCTATGCCGCATTCATATCCGGAAACGACTTCCTTGACATCATCCTTGAATCGTCTCAGCGAGCTGATTTTGCCGGTATAGGCGACAACGCCGTCACGTATGACCCGTACCTTGGCATTTCGTCTGAACTTGCCGTTGGTGACAAAAGAACCGGCAATGGTACCGACCTTGGGTACACTAAAGGTTTCCCGAACCTCGGCGTTGCCGATCACATTTTCCTCAAAGGTGGGATCGAGCATGCCGACCATGGCCTTGCGTATATCATCCAAGGCATGATAGATGACATCGTAGGCCCGGACGTCGACGTTTTCCTTTTGCGCCATTTCCTTGACCTTCACTGTCGGTCTCACATTAAAGCCTATTATAATTGCTTCGGAGGCAGATGCCAGCAGGATATCTGATTCGGTAATAGTTCCGGTGCCTTCGTGGAGCACCTTCACCCTGATCAGGTCGGTGGAAAGCTCCTCTGCGGCCTTGGCGAAGGCCTCGAGAGTACCCTGGACATCGGCGCGCAGAACCACCCGCAGTTCCTTGACTTCACCTTCGCTCATCTGCTCAAAAAGCTTGTCCAAAGAAATTTTGCTGTTGGCGCCGAGTTCGCTCTCTCTGGCTTTGAGCGAGCGCGACTGGCTGACGCTTTTGGCCATTTTCTCATCGTTGACGACGATGAACTCATCGCCTGCCGACGGGACTCCCGACATGCCCTGGACCTCCACCGGAGTTGAAGGTCCGGCTTTGTCTATCTTGCGCCCTTTATAGTCCAAAATGGCACGGACCTTGCCGCTAAACTGACCGACAACGAAATAATCCCCGGCCTGCAGGGTACCCTGCTGAACCATAACGGTGGCGACAGCGCCGCGGCCCTTATCCAGTTTGGCCTCAATCACCCGCCCCTTGGCCTTACGGTCGGCATTGGCGCCAAGCTCAAGGATTTCCGCCATGAGTTGGATGTTCTCGAGAAGATTGTCGATGCCGAGATTCTTTTTAGCCGAGGTCTCGCAATAGATGGTCTGCCCCCCCCACTCCTCAGGCACCAATTCCAGTTCGGCAAGCTCCCGTTTCACCCGGTCGATATCGGCGTTGTCCTTGTCTACTTTGTTGATGGCAACAATAATCGGTACTTCAGCTGCCTGGGCATGGTGTATGGCTTCCCGTGTCTGATCCATGACACCGTCGTCGGCAGCAACAACCAGAATGACAAGATCGGTGACCTGGGCGCCGCGAGCCCGCATCTCAGTAAAGGCAGCGTGTCCAGGGGTATCGACGAAGGTTACATCGCCTGCGGGAGATTTGACGTGGTAAGCACCAATATGCTGGGTTATGCCTCCGGCTTCGCCTTCGGCAACATCTGTTTTTCGGATGGCGTCGAGAATCGATGTCTTACCGTGGTCAACATGCCCCATGACGGTGACAACTGGCGGTCTCGGCTGTTTTTCTCCACCTTCCTGTTCCTGGTCGAGTATCTGTATGCCTATTTCTTCGGTGACTCCCTGTTCAACTTCATAGCCGAAGTCGGCAGCAATCAGCATGGCCGTATCGACATCCACGGGCTGGTTCATGGTGGCCATGACCCCCAGGCCCATCAACTTGCCAATCACTTCACTGGCCTTGATCCGCATCTTTGCGGCCAGATCGCCAACGGTTATGGAGTCGTAGACCTTGATACGTTTCTTGCTGGCCTTCATCTCCAGAGGCGCGGCGGTCGGCTTGTGATCTTTCCTTCCTCGACCCTTCTTGCCGCGTCTACCGGCGGTACGCTGATAATCACTGCCAAAATGGGTATATTTTACAGCTTTTTTCCCCTTTTTCAGTCCCTTGCCAGTTTTGCGGTCAAGCTCGTCTGCGCTCTCCGGCTGGGTACCTTTGCGGCCCTTCTTTTTCGGCCGGCCATCCTCAACTGCAGCTGCGGCGCCAAATACCTGATCCGGGCCCTTGGCAGCAGCGGCCGGTTTGCCAGGTTTCCGTTTGGGTCGCGGGGGTGCGGGTTTTTCTTCCTCAACAGGAATGTCGATGGTACCGACGACCTTGGCATAGTTCTTTCGCGGTTCCTCTTTCTTGACCTTCTTGCCGGGTTTCTTTTTCTCCTTGCCCGTTTTAGCCGATTCTTCAGCGGTCTCCAGGTTCTGCCCTTCGACATCGGCCTCGGCGACACCCTGCTCTTCACCTCCAGCGGCTTCAACGGTTTCGGTGGGTATCTCTTCCTGCTCGTCACCGTGCTCAACGGCAGGAGTCTCCGGGGCTTTCTCCTCCGCGGATTCTCCCTCGTCCTGATCGGCGGCCGTTACCTGAGTTTCCGTCGCTTCTTCAGCTTGAGGTGTCTGTTCCGTCTCTTCGGTTGCAGCCTCTTCACCTTCCGGCTCCGTTGCCCTCGCCTCGAGGTGATCCCCGGTTTCGGCTTCGTCTTTTTCTTCCTGATCACTTTCCTGTGATTCAGCCTTCTTCCGCCTGATGATCGTCGCTCTCCGGCGAATAACCGTCGGTCCGGCAGATGCGCTGATGCGTTTTTCGACGAGTTCCGTATCGGTGGTCTTCAAAACGGTTTTACGGATCTTCTCAGCGGTCTCCTCGTCAACCGTCGAACTATGGCCTTTGATATCATAGCCCAGTTCCATCAGTTTCGAAGCCAATGCCTTACTGCTCATTCCGGCCTCTTTTGCCAGCTCGTAAATCCTCACCCTGCTCATCATCTGCTCCCGTAGTACATCTCTACAGCAAAAATGCTCTCATACCTTCCGGCTCTTCTCTGGTGGAAAGTTATGCCTGAGCGTCATTTAAAAGTCAACTTACTTTCTAAATGTTTTTCGCCACTTTTGTTCTTGTGCAAGAAAACTGTCCTTACATTTTGCCGCCTTGCAGCAATATGCCCCCCTGCCGGTGAATCTCTGCAATTCATCATGCACCGGGCCGCCGGGCATCCAGACAAAACGGTGAAGCGTGTCTTTATCAGCTTTGGTCCGGCAGACGACGCATGTTCTGACTGGAGGGGCCACAGGAGGCTATTTCTCTTCTTCCGTTTCAGTATTTTCCGGGGTCTGCCCTCCGCCTTCGGGCGTATCGCCTTCTGCGGGGGCATCCTCACTCTCTTCGGCCGGTGCGGCTGTGTTCTCTTCTACCTGCTTTGCCGGCTCGTCTGCGGCCTGATCTTCCAGCTGCTCCCCGGCCGCGTCTTCTGAATTCTGTCCGACCTCAACTTCCTCAGCTCCCTCAGCTCCCTCAGCTTCCTCAACTTCCGTCCTCGAGGCGTAATCCGGAGCGTCTTCGGCGGCCTGTTTGGCCGCATCGATCAACCTCTCAGCCATTTCCTCATCGATAGCCCGCAAAAC